>ERZ1066121.302-NODE-302-length-46163-cov-9.913052_pt1 | contig 46163 bp, 42 predicted proteins | sample MGYA00382768_ERZ1066121 | MGnify/ENA primary metagenome ERZ1066121 (study PRJEB33369, sample SAMEA5778351) | biofilm metagenome | biome: Industrial cooling water; feature: Water cooling tower basin; material: Biofilm | place: United Arab Emirates | collected...
CCAGGCCGGCGCCCACCCAGACCCGCGTGGAAATCCGGCCCTTCAGCAGCCGCGCCACCGCCAGCGTGCCCAATGCGGTGCCCACCGAGAAGATGGCCAGGAACAGGGTGGCGACCGCTTCGGTGCCGCCCATGGCGTTCTTCGCCAGTGGCACGAACTGGCTGGTGTAGACCGCGCCCAGCGCCCAGAACCACGAGATCGCCAGCGTCGCGACCAGCAGCTGGCGATGGCCAAAGGCATGGGCGAGCGCCTGGCGTCCGCTGCTCCAGGGGTTCCAGTCGATCGCCAGCGCGGCAGCCGGCGGTGCCGGCGGGATGGCGCGCGCGGCCAGCCAGCCGATGCCGGCCAGCAGCAGCGCCACCGGCCCCACCGCCGCCGTGGCCAGCAACCCGCCCGCCACCTGGCCGAGCAGGATGGCGACGAAGGTCGCGGCTTCCACCATGCCGGTGCCGGCAAGCAGCTCGTCCTGCTTCAGATGCTGGGGCAGGATGGCATATTTCACCGGCCCGAACAGGGTGGAATGGCAGCCCATCAGGAACACCACCAGCAGCGCCAGCGGCAGTGATTCCAGCCACAGCGCCAGCCACCCCAGCGCCATGAAGCCGATCTCCATCAGCTTCACCAGGCGGGCGATCGCCGCCTTGTCCCGCGCATCGGCCACCGATCCGGCAATGCCAGAGAGCAGCAGGAAAGGCAGTATGAACAGGCCGGCGGCCAGGCTGGCCAGGAAGGCGGCACGCGCCGGATCGGCGGCGGCGATATCATAGGCAACGATGAACACCAGCGCGGTGCGATAGAGATTGTCGTTGAACGCGCCCAGCAGCTGGGTGACGAACAGGGGGCCAAAGCGCCGCGTGGCCAGCAGGTGCAACATCTGCCAGAGACGTTGCCCGCTTGGGGCGCCGTCGTCCAGCCGGTGCGTGCGGACTCGCATCCGGCTGCGGCGGGGCGTAAGGGATGGATTGGAAGGAGCCGCGCGTGCCACGTCAACGGCGCAACGATGATTGGGGCTTCCCGCGCTGGCGGGATTATGGCGCGGAACGCGCCGCCACCAACGTGCGCCTGTGTGATCGCGAAGGCTGCAGCAACGTGGGCGACCGGCCGGCCCCCAAGGCGCCGAACAGCCCGGAACGCTGGTGGTTCTGCCTCGAACACGCCGCCGAATACAACGCCGACTGGGATTATTTCCGCGGCCTCACGCCCGAACAGGCCGCTGCGCGCGAGAAGGAAGAGGCCGGCCAGCGCAAGTATCGCCGCGCCAGCCACTGGCAATGGGGCGAAGGCGATGGCAGCCGCAGCCGCGCCGAGCTTGATGCGCTGAAGCTGTTCGGGCTGGAGGCCGATGCCGACATCACCGCCATCCGCGCTGCCTGGCGCGCGGCGGCCAAGGAAAGCCACCCGGATGTGGCCGGCAACAGCCCGGAAGCCGCCGATCGCTTCCGCGCCGTGCAGGCGGCCTGGGATGTGTTGTCGGCCGCCGACACCGCCCGCAAGGCGGCCGCATCTCAACGCTAAAGCCGCACTTGGCGGCGGCAAAGAAAAGCCGGGGTTGAGGGGACGCCGGCAATCCGCTTGAGGGGGAACCATGATGCATGCAATCCGCACCCTGTTCACCGCCGCACTGCTGGTCGGTGCCGCGTCCGCCGCCAGCGCTGCCGGCCTCTACGGCCAGTGGCGCGTGAGCTTCGACAATCACCCCGGCGGCCCGCTGCCCTTCACGCTCGACGTGCGCCAGACCCCGAAGGGCCCGCAGGCCTTCATCCTCAACCCGCCGGAGCGGCTGAAGGTGGAGCAGGTGCAGGTGACGGGGGACAGCATCACGCTGACCTTCCCCAGCTACAACAGCCGGCTGGAGCTGAAGGCCGCCGGCGGCGACACGCTGGCCGGCGCCGCCACTGTGCTGCGCGCCACCGGCACGGTAACCCTGCCGGCCAAGGCCACGCGCGGCGCCTGGCGCTTCACGCCGGGTGCCGTGAAGCCGGCCGGCAATGTCGCCGGGCGCTGGAACATCCTGACCGGGGACAACAAGGTGAAGGGGCTGCTGCTGCTCAAGCAGACCGGCGCGCAGGTGTCGGGCACGGTGCAAACGCCCACGGGCGACATGCGATACCTGTCGGGCGAACTGAATGGCAACCAGCTCAAGCTCTCCACCTTCGATGGCAGCTTCACCAGCCTGTGGATCGGCACGCTGGCCGGTGACACGCTGAAGGGCGCTTCGTTCGCCGCGACCAGCCGGCCGACGGGCAACCCGTGGGAGGCCAGGAAGGAAAAGCAGGCCGACATGAAGGCGGTCGCGGTGGAAAAGCCCGGCGGCGAGCGGCTGTCGTTCCGCCTGCCGGCGCCCGATGGCCAGTTCATCAGCCTCGATGATGCCCGCTACAAGGGCAAGGTGGTGGTGATTTCGATCGGCGGCGCCTGGTGCCCCAACTGCCATGATGAGGCGCAGTTCCTTGGCCCCTATGCCGCGCGCCGGCAGAAGGAAGGCCTGGAAATGATCGGCCTGCAATTCGAATATGGTGCCGATCAGGCCCGCGCGATGCGCCAGATCACCAGCTTCCGCACCCGCTACAAGCTGCCCTACCCTATGGTTTATGGCGGCCAGCCGAACGCGGACGACACCAGGAAGGTGCTGGGTGATCTTGCCCCGGTGAAGGTGTGGCCCACCACCATCTTCATCGGCCGCGATGGCCGCGTGAAGGAAGTGCACGTGGGCTGGGCCGGCCCGGCCACCGGCGCTTTGAGTGAGCAGGTGAAGCGCGAGTTCGACGAGACGGTGTCGCGGCTGCTGAAGCAGCGCGCCTGAAGCGGCGTCTGACCGAAAACGCGGAACCATCCACAGAAGCCTCCACCGCCGCGCGGGTGCGCCCCCTACCGCGCCTGCCGGCGGCCTGCTAAACCTTGGGCATGTCCGGGTCCCAGCAGCGCACCGTCCGCATTGCGCCTTCCATCCTGTCCGCCGATTTCGCGCGGCTGGGTGAGGAGGTGCGCGCCATCAGCGAGGCCGGGGCAGACTGGATCCATGTCGACGTGATGGACGGGCATTTCGTGCCCAATCTCACCATCGGCCCGATGGTGGTGAAGGCGCTGCGCCCGCACAGCGCGCTGCCGTTCGACGTGCACCTGATGATCAGCCCGGCCGATCCCTATCTGGAAGCCTTCGCCGAAGCCGGCGCCGACATCTTGTCGGTCCACCCGGAAGCCGGCCCGCACCTGCACCGCACCATCCAGCGCATCAAGAGCCTTGGCTGCCAAGCCGGCGTGGTGCTCAACCCGGCCAGCCCGGTGAGCCTGGTGGAGGATGTGCTGGGCGACATCGACCTGATCCTCGTCATGAGCGTCAACCCCGGCTTTGGCGGCCAGGGCTTCATCACCAGCCAGCTCAGGAAAATCGAGCGCCTGCGCCGCATGATCGACGACAGCGGCCGCGCCATCCACCTGGAGGTGGACGGCGGCGTTGATGCGAAGACGGCGCCGCAGGTGATCGCCGCCGGCGCCGATGTGCTGGTGGCCGGCACCGCCAGCTTCCGCGGCGGGCCGGCGCATTATGCCGCCAACATCGCCGGCCTGAAGGGCGGCTGATGGCCGGCGCGTCCGATCCAGCGCAGGGCCCGCCGGTTCCCCCGCCGCCGGCACAAGTTGCGCCGGAGGAAGACGCGGCCAGCCTGCGCCGTGGCGGCGGTGATCGCGGCCCCTCGCTCAGCGAGCGGGTGTCGGCCGGGCTGGCGGCGAAGGTCTATGCGACGCCGCTGCACCGGCTGCGGCTGCGCGGGCGCTTCCCGCTGAAGCTGCTGGGCGTGCCGCTCGATCCAGTGCCGGGCGATCCCCACATCGGGGAGCGCATCACGGCGGGCCGGCTGATCCATGCCGGCCACACGCAGATGACGCGGGACATCAGCTTCCGCGAAACCGCGCCGCCGCCAGCCTGGCAGGATTGGGCGCATGGCTGGGAATGGCTGCGCGATCTCGCCATCCTGCCCGATCGCGACGCCGCCCGCAAAGCCGCCGAGACGCTGGTGGAGCGCTGGCTGGCCAGTTTCCCGGATTATGATCCGCTGGGCTGGCGCGCCGATCTCACCGGCACACGGCTGCTGATGGCGCTGGGCCATGCGCCGTTGATCCTGGGCAGTTCCAACCAGATCTATCGCTCGGCGGTGCTCTCGGCGCTGGCCACCTGGGCCCGCCATCTCGATCGCGCCGCCCGGCGGGCGCCCGAAGGCCTGCCGCGTGCCCGCGCGCTGGCCGGGCTTTATGCCGCCGGCACGCTGATCCCCGGTGGGGAGGTACGCGCCGCCGCCGCGCTCAGCGGGCTGGAAGCGCTGCTGCCGGTGCTGGTGCTGCCCGATGGCGGCATGGCAACCCGCGCGCCGATCGATGCGCTGGCGCTGGCCGACACGTTGCTGTTCGCCGCCGCCGCGCCCGAGGCACTGGGCAATCGGGCGCCGCCCGTGTTTGCCGACACGCTGGCGCGCCTCGCTCCGGCCCTGCGCGGGCTGATGCTGGGCGATGGCCAGGTGGGCGCCTGGCATGGCGGCGCGGTGATCGGCGCGGCGGCGCTGGAGCGGTTGGCGCGCAAGGTCGCCACCGGCACCGAGATCCGGCGCGGCGGCCGCTGGAGCGGCTATTACCGGCTGTCGGCGGGGCGCACCGTGCTGGTGGTGGATGCCGGTCCGCCGCCGCCGGCGCGGCTGTCGAACAAGGGCCATGCCGGCACGCTGGCCTTCGAGATGAGCGACGCCGGCGATCGCCTGATCACCAATTGCGGCGGCGTCCATGGGCTGGAGCGCACGGCGGGTGGCGGCCTGCCGCAGGCGCTGGCCGCCGGCATTGCCACCACGGCGGCCCATTCGACGCTGGTGATTGCCGATACCAACTCCACCCGCATTCGCGACGATGGTTCACTGGGCGCCGGGGTCGAGGAAGTGGCGCTGTCCGTCCGCACCACGGCGGAAGGCACGCTGCTCGATGCCGGGCACAATGGCTATGCCCGGCGCTATGGCATGGTGGTGCGGCGGCGGCTGTTCCTGTCGGCCGATGGCAGCGAGGTGGCGGGCGAGGACCTGATCGAGGCTGCCCCGGCCCGCCTGCTGGCGCGGCGCAGCGAGCGTGGCTTCGATGTGCGCTTCCATCTTGGCGCCGGGGTGTCGGCCACGCCCACCGCCGATGGCCTCGGCGCGCTGCTGAAATCGCCGGGCGGGCGCATCTGGGCGTTCAAGCTGCGGATCGAGGCCGGAAGCGGCCGCCTGCAGATCGAACCCTCGCTGTGGGTGGATGCCGAAGGCACCATCCACCGCACCCAGCAGCTGGTGATTTCCGGCAGCACCGACAAATGCGCCGCCGACATTCACTGGAGCCTGACGCGCGCCGGCAAGTGAGGGCTGACAAACGGGGTGACAGGCGCTAGGCGCATCGCGCATTCCACCCCTCCCGCCCGAAAGCCGCCGCCATGACCGATCTTGTCCGCATCCGCCGCGCCCTGTTGTCTGTGTCCGACAAGGCCGGGCTCGAGCCGCTGGCCGCCGCGCTGGTGGCGCATGGTGTGGAGCTCGTCTCCACCGGCGGCACCGCCACGGCCTTGCGGGCGATGGGCCACAGCGTGAAGGACGTGGCGGAACTGACCGGCAGCCCGGAAATGATGGACGGCCGCGTGAAGACGCTGCACCCGCGCGTGCACGGCGGCCTGCTGGCGCTGCGCGACAATGCCGAGCATGTGCAGGCGATGGCCGACAATGGCATCGGCGCCATCGATCTGGCGGTGATCAACCTCTATCCCTTTGCCGCCACCGTGGCCAAGGGCGCCCCGCGCGCGGACATCATCGAGAATATCGACATCGGCGGGCCGGCAATGGTGCGCTCCTCGGCCAAGAATCACGCCTTTGTCGCCATCCTCACCAGCCCTGACCAGTATGACGACTTCATCGCGGCGCTGACCGAGAGCAAGGGCGCCACGCCGCTGAGCCTGCGCCGCCAGCTGGCAGCGGCCGCCTTCGCCCACACCGCTGCCTATGATGCGGCGGTCGCCAGCTGGTTCGCGTTTGCCGACCAGGGCGAGATGTTCCCGCCGGTGCTGCCTGTCGCGCTGACCCGCAGGCAAGTGCTGCGCTATGGCGAGAATCCGCACCAGCAGGCGGCGCTCTACCTGCCGCAGGGCAAGAGCTACGGCCTCGCCGCCGCGCGGCAGGTGCAGGGCAAGGAGCTGAGCTACAACAACCTGAATGATGCCGATGGCGCGCTCGACCTGATCGCCGAGTGGCGCGACAGCGGCCCGGCCTGCGCCATCGTCAAACATGCCAATCCGTGCGGTGTCGCCACCGGCGCAACGCTGGCCGAAGCCTATACCAAGGCCTTCGAGTGCGATCCGGTCTCGGCCTTCGGCGGCATAATCGCGGTGAACCAGCCGCTGGATGGGCCGACGGCGGAGGCCATCACCGGCATCTTCACCGAAGTGGTGATCGCGCCCGGCGCCGATGATGATGCGCTGAAGATCTTTGCCGCCAAGAAGAATCTGCGCCTGCTGATCGCCGATCTGCCCGATCCGCGCCGCCCCGGCCTGATGCTGAAGCCGGTGTCGGGCGGGATGCTGGTGCAGAGCAGGGACAATGGCGCCGTGCTGCGGGAGGCCTGCCAGGTGGTGACGAAGCGCGCGCCGACGGAAGCCGAATGGGCCGATCTGATGTTCGCCTGGACCGTGGCGCGGCACGTGAAGTCCAACGCCATCGTTTATGCGCAGGGCGGTGCCACCGCCGGCATCGGGGCCGGGCAGATGAGCCGGCTCGATTCCACCCGCATTGCGGCGAGGAAGGCCCTCGACGCGCAGGAAGCCGCCGGCTGGGCGCAGCCGAAGACCGTCGGTTCCTGCGTGGCGTCAGACGCCTTCTTCCCCTTCCCCGATGGCCTGACCGCCGCGGCAGACGCCGGCGCCACCGCCATCATCCAGCCCGGCGGCTCGATCCGCGACAAGGATGTGATCGCAGCTGCCGACGAGCGCGGGCTGGCGATGCTGTTCACCGGCATGCGGCACTTCCGGCACTGAGGTCTCGCATCCACTTGAGGATGCGAGCCAAACGGCAAGGACTCGCATCCACTTGAGGGTGCGAGCCACACCACAGGCTCTCGCATCCACTTGAGGATGCGAGCCAGACCATGATCCTCCTCCCCTCCCGCTTGCGGGAGGGGCCGGGGGTGGGCATCTTCCTTAAGCTCTGCGACAAAGGAGAGGCCCACATGCTCGACCGCATCATCCACGCGCTGGAAACCACGCTTGCCGCCGGCAACATCCCCGGCGCGGTGGCCGTGGTGGGCAGCAGCGCCGGCACGCTGGCCGAAGTGGCGGTGGGCACCAAAGGCCCCAATGGCCCGCCGCTGGCGCAGGACGACCTGTTCCAGATCGCCTCCATGACCAAGGCCATCGCCAGCGTGGCCGCCATGCAGCTGGTCGAGCAGGGCCGGCTGAGCCTGGATGATGATATTGGCAGGGTGCTGCCGCAGCTGGCCAGCCCCGAAGTGCTGGAAGGCTTTGATGAGGCGGGCAAGCCGGTGACGCGCTCCGCCGCCGGGCCGATCACGCTCCGCCAGCTGCTCACCCACACGTCGGGCTTCGGCTATGAATTCATGTCGGCCGAGCTGACGCAATATCGCGGCCATCATCCGGCCGCGCCCGGCACGCTGGCCAGCCTGAACCTGCCGCTGCTCGCCGATCCCGGCACGCAGTGGATCTATGGCATCTCCACCGATTTTGTTGGCCTTGCCGTGGAGGCGGTGTCGGGCATGAAGCTGGGCGACTGGCTGGCCCGCCATGTCACCGGGCCGCTGGGCATGAAGGATACAAATTTTGCCTTCGATGATGCGGTGAAGGCACGGCTGACCCCGCTGCATGCCCGCATGCCCGATGGCAGCCTGGCGCCCTTCCCGGTGCATTTCGGCGGCGGCGAGCAGGCCGAGTTCCAGGGCGCCGGCGGCGGGCTGATTTCCACCGCGCGCGATTATCTGCACTTCTGCCGCATGATCCTCAATCGCGGCCAGTTGAACGGCGCCCGCATCCTGAAGCCCGACACCATCGCCGAAATGGCCCGCAACCAGGTGCGCATGCCGGCCGGCCGGCTGAAGACGAACCTGCCCGGCTTCTCCACCGATTTCGATTTCTTCCCCACCATGGATTGCGGCTGGGGACTGGGTTTCCTGATCAACCCCGAACCCGGCCCGGATGGCCGCGCCGCCGGCAGCCTGGCCTGGGATGGCATCGCCAACAGCTATTTCTGGATCGATCCGGAAAACGACATCGCCGCCGTGATCCTGATGCAGCACCTGCCCTTCGGCGAGCCGGCGGCGCTCACCGTGGTGCGGGCCTTCGAGCGGGCAGTGTACGGGCGCTAGAGTGCATCGCGGAAAAGTGGTCACCGGTTTCCGCATCAAGATGCACGAAAACAAACAGCTAGACCCGCATTCAGATCCCATCAGAATGCATTTGGGACTAGCGCTTGCCCTTTGCCGCCCGGCGGTTCAGCATCGGGTCGCAACCGGGGGCAGAGATGATGCAGATCGACAGGCGCAGTTTGCTGGGCGGCATCGCGGCGGGCGCCGCACTGGCAGGCGCGCCGGCACAGGCTGGCAGCAAGCCGGGCGGGCCGCCGTTCCTGCCGTCCGACATCGGCACGCTGAAGCGCGTGCTCGTCCACAGCGTCACGCCCCAGGATCGCGGCGGGGATCGGCTCGATCCCGGGCTGCTGCCCTATGCCGAATCCGACATGGCTGTGATGGCTGAGCAGCAAGCCGGGCTGATCCGGCTGCTGAAGGCCAATGGTGCCGAGGTGGTGGAAGTGAAGGACGCGCTGGCCGCAGCGATTGCCGCCACCCGCAAGTCCGGCATCTTTGCCGCCTGGCTGGAGGCCAGCTTCCCGCTGATCGCCGCCGATCCCGACAGGGTGACGGCCGACACCATCCTGGGCCGCGATCCCGCCTTTGCCAACCGGCTGGGCGCCGATGGCAACTGGCGCCATTATGCCGACGACAGCGCCAGCACGATGTGGACGCGGGACAGCGCGATCATGACGCCCCAGGGCCTCGTCATGGGCCGATCGGTCTCGCTGCGCCGCCGCCGCGAGAATCACCTGCTGCGCTTCTGCTACCAGCATTCGCCGCTGCTCACCCGCTATCCGGTGGTGTTCGACGCCATGGAGGAAGGCATCGGCCTGGAAGGCGGCGACATGACGGTGGTGGACCGGAACACCATCTTCCTGGGGAACGGCAACCGCACCGATCCGCGCATTTCGCCCCTGCTGGCGCAGCGGCTGAACATGGACGTGGTGGCGGTGCAGACGGTGAAGCGCGAGTATATCCGCCCGGCGCGGATGGGCAGCGCCGCGCAGATGCTGGAGCTGCAACTGCTGCTGCTCCACCTCGATACCTATTTCACGCTGGTGGCGCCGAAGCATGCGCTGACCGTGCCGTGGCTGATGGAGAAGGACCACGCCGAGACCAACCCGCTCTCCCGCTATATCCGGGGGGCGCGGGCGCAGAATCTGCTTGAGGAAGAGGAGGCCGAAAAGGGCCTGACCATGCTGAAGGAGTTCGGCAAGGTGACGCTCTATCGCGCCGGCACCGGCAAGAAGGAAGATCTGGGGGACCTGAAGCTGGTCGATTGGCTGAAAGGCCAGGGCTGGCACTTCACCTGGGTGGGCGGCGCCCGCCCCGCCGGCGACGAAGCCGCCTATGCCGCCTTCATGGCGACCGCCTATGCGGAGCTGCGGCGCCAGGCTTCCAACATCGTGCAGGCCCGCCCCGGCCGGGTGATCGCCTATGCCGGCAACCCGGCCACCAAGGCGGCGCTGGAAGCCGATGGCATCGCGGTCGATACCTTCCCGGCCCGCGAGCTGTGGGCCTGGCACGGCGGCCCGCACTGCCTCACCCAGCCGCTGGAACGGCTGTGAGACGATAACGCCGCTGGAACGGCTGTAACGCTTCAGCCCAGCCGCAGCCGGATCGAGGCGGCGTGGGCGGCCAGCCCTTCCACGTCGGCGATGGCAGCCCCGGCCCGGCCGATGGCGGCCAGCCCCTGCGGCCCGCAATCGAGGAAGGTGGTGCGCTTCATGAAATCTGCCACGCTGAGCCCGGAGGCAAAGCGCGCCCGCCGGCCGGTGGGCAGCACGTGGTTCGGGCCAGCGAGATAATCGCCCGCCGCTTCCGGGGTGTGGCGGCCGAGGAAGACCGAGCCGGCATGACGCATGCGCGCAAACAGCCAGTCGGGATCGTCCACCATCAGCTCGGCATGCTCGGGCGCCAGCGCATCGAGCAGTGGCAGCGCGTCGGCCAGCGCGGGGATGGTGATGATGGCGCCAAAGTCCCGCCACGAAGCACCGGCAACGGCGGCGGTGGGCAGGGTTTCGAGCTGGCGGGCGACTGCCTGCTCCGCCGCATCGGCTTCCTCGGCACTGGTGGTGATCAGGATGGATTGCGCCACCGGATCATGCTCGGCCTGGGCCAGCAGATCAGCCGCAATCCAGTCCGGGTTGGACTTGCCGTCAGACACGATCACCACTTCCGATGGCCCGGCCACCATGTCGATGCCGACCACGCCATAGAGCTGGCGCTTGGCCTCGGCCACGAAGGCATTGCCCGGCCCAGTGATGACATCGACCTTCGGGAGGGTCGCGGTGCCAAAGGCCAGCGCCGCGATGGCTTGCGCGCCGCCAATGCGGAACACACGAGTGACCCCGGCCACGCGCGCGGCGGCGAGCACCAGCGGGTTGACCTGGCCATCGGGTGTGGGCGTGACCATCACCAGATCGCGCACGCCGGCCACCACGGCGGGAACGGCGTTCATCAGCACCGACGACGGATAGGCCGCGCGCCCGCCCGGCACATAGAGGCCGGCTGCATCCACCGGTGTCCAGCGCACGCCGGTGCGCACCCCGGCGGCGTCCACCGCGTCATTGCCCGCAGGCTTCTGGCGTTCATGAAAAGCGCGGATACGCGCGGCGGCCAGATCGAGCGCGGCGCGCAGATCCGGCGACAGGCCGGCGAGCGCCGCGTCCATTTCGGCGGCGCCAATCTCCCAGCCGGCCTCGTCCAGCGCCACCCGGTCAAACTTCGCGGTCAGCGCCGCCACGGCGGCATCGCCGCGTGCGCGCACATCGGCGATGATGCCGGCCACGATCGCGGACACATCGGCGGCATCATCCCGCTTGGCATCCACCAGCGCGGCGAAGGCGGCGGCAAAGCCCGGCGCGCTGGCGTCAAGCCGCCGTGGCATTGCCAGGCTCCGGGCCATTTTCCGTGATGTCACGCAGCGCGTTGATGATCGCCACCACGCGGGCATCGGTCTTGAAGGCGGCGCGGTTGGCGATCAGCCGGCTGCTGATCCGGGCGATCACCTCCACTTCCTTGAGGCCGTTCTCGGCCAGCGTCTTGCCGGTGGAGACCAGATCGACGATGCGGCTGGACAGGCCGACCAGCGGCGCCAGTTCCATGGCGCCATTGAGCTTGATCACCTCGGCCTGCAGGCCGCGCGCGGCGAAATGCCGGCGTGTGAGCGAAGGATATTTGGTCGCCACCCGCACGTGGCTCAAGCGGGACAGGTCCGGGTCCAAGGCCGCCGGCTGCGCCACCGACAGCCGGCAATGGCCGATGCCGAGATCAACCGGCGCATAGATTTCGGAGAAATCGAACTCCATCAGCACATCGTTGCCGCAGATGCCGAGCTGCGCCGCGCCAAAGGCCACGAAGGTGGCGACATCGAAGCTGCGCACCCGGATCACCCGCACATCAGCGCGGCTGGTCGCAAAGGTGAGCTTGCGGCTGTCCTCGTTGGAAAACTCGGGCTCCGGTACGATGCCGATGTGCGCCAGCAGCGGCAGCGCCTCCTTGAGGATGCGGCCCTTGGGGAGCGCGATGATCAGCGGTTCAGCCATGGTGGGGCGGGCCATAGCGCGGGCAGCGCGAAAACGCCACCGCACCCGCGTCGCACCGGATCAGTTGGGGGGATTGTGCCGTTCCAGAAACGCCACCTGCGCTTCCAGCATGGCGATACGGGTGGCCGGGCTGCTCAGCCAATGGTCTTCGCCGGGCAGTTCCAGATACTCCACCGGCTTGCCGGCCTTGGCCATGGCATCGCGCATCAACTGGCTCTGTTCCAGCGGGACGACGGCGTCATCCTTGCCGTGGATCAGCTGCAGCGGCACCGAAACCCTGTCGGCCAGCCGCGCCGGCGAAATCGGATCGAGCGCCGGATCATCGGCACTGCGGGCGCCCATGAAGCGCTGCCAGAAACGCATGGCCACGCTGCGGCGGCCAGCATCTGAGCGGTTGAGCCCGGCCAGATCGCGCTTGAGATCGGACACGCCGGCCACGGCCGACGCGCAGCGATAGATGCCCTGCTGCACGGTCACGCCAGCCATCGCCGCATAGCCGCCGTAGGAGGCGCCGACCATGCAGACGCGCCGGGCATCGGCAATGCCCTTGGTCACCAGATCGGCAACCCCGTCGGAAAGATCGGTCTGCATCTTGCGGCCCCATTGGCCGTGGCCGGCATCGCGCAGCGCGGCGCCAAAGCCAGACGAGCCGCGAAACTGGGGTTGCAGAACCGCATAGCCACGGCTGGCCAGCGCCTGCGCCCACCAGTCAAAGCCGGGAGAATCGCGCGCTTCCGGGCCGCCGTGGGCCAGCACGATCAACGGCAGGGCCTTGGCCGGCCTGCCCTTGGGCAGCGTGAGATAGGCCGGGATCTCCAGCCCGTCGGCCGCCTTGTAGCGATAGGCGGTCACCGGGTTGATCAGTTCCGGGCCGATGCCTTCATAGCGGTCCGCCAGATACTCGACCGTGCCCTTGGTGCGGTCGATGGTGAAGAGCGCCAGGCCGTTGGTGGGGCCTTCCACTTCCACGATGATGGTCTTGCGGTCGTTGCTCCAGCTTTCCAGGCCAACGCGTTCGCCGGGAAAGGCCTTGGCGATGCCCCGCCATAGCGCCTGATCGGCCGGGTTCAGGAACCGGTAGCTGGTCGCCTCCAGCCCGGTCGACGTGGTGCCGATCACGGTCCGGGTCTGCGGTTCCAGCAGCACGGCATCGCCGGCATAATCAGCCGGCGCCGGCGCCACGCTGCCATCCGCCAGCGTCATCTCGAAATCCTGCCAGTCGCCGCTCTTGCGGCTGCCGAACATCACGGTGCTGGTGTCGCGGCCGAACGACAGGAGATTGGGCAGATCAACCGGCGCAACCTCGCTGTAGACGCGCTGATAGCCGTTCTTGCCCTTCAGCAGCAGCCGCCATTCCTTGGTCTGGCTGCCATAATCGGCGCGGGCCACGGGCTGGCCGTTGCTGTCGGTCACGAAGTCGATCGTGTCGGGGCCGCCCTTTTCGATCAGGAAGCGGCCTTCCCTGCTGAGATCGATCATGAACAGCGAGAGCGTTGGCACATCGGTATAATAGTGCCAGCCCAGCGACAGCAGCATCGGCACGCCATTGCGCACCAGGGCCTGCGGCGTGCCAAACACATTGCTGGCCGGCAGTTCGCGCCACTTGCCCCCGGCGGCAACGTTGAGCGCAACCAAGCGATATTGTTCCCGCCGCTCGGCACCCGATGCGGTGTAGCTGTTTGAGATAGTGGCGATCACATGATCATTGCCGACCCAGCTGAGGGAACGCAGCTTCTGCTTTTCGGCCGGCGTGACCGAAAGCACCTTGTTGTCGGCAGTGGTGCGCACCTGGAGCTGCGGCGCGCTGTCGGAACCGATGATCGCCGCATAGCGTTTGCCATCGGGAGACAGGGTGATCTTGCCCACCGTGGGCAACTGGCCAAAGAGCTTCAATGGCGGTGGCGCTGCAAAGGCGGGAGCGGACGCCAGTAGGGCAGCGGCCAAGGGCAAGCATTTCATGGCGGCGATGCGCTCCATGATCGATGGCCTGACCCTGCCCGTACAATCAAGGCTGGCCCGGCCCGCCTGTCAACCAGCCATCAGGCGCCGCGCAACAATTTGATGATGCCGGAAAAATCCTGCCCGCCGCCACCATTGTTGACGAACAGCTGATACAGGCTTTCGGCCTCCGCCCCCATCGGCACGCTGGCGCCGGCGCCCTGGGCAGCCTGCAGGGCGAGCTTCAGATCCTTCAGCATGAGTGCCGCCGCGAAGCCGCCGGCATAATCGCGGTTGGCCGGCGAAGTGGGCACCGGGCCCGGGACGGGGCAATAGCTGGTCATGGACCAGCTCTGCCCGCTGGCCTTCGAGGAAATGTCGAAGAAGGTCTGCGCGTCGAGCCCCAGCTTCTCGGCCAGCACGAAGGCTTCGGCGGTGGCGATCATGGTGGCGCCCAGGATCATGTTGTTGCAGATCTTGGCCGCCTGCCCCATGCCCGGCCCGCCGGCGTGGATCACCGCCTTGCCCATCTTCTCCAGCACAGGCTTCGCGTGCGCGAACGCCTCGCCGGGGCCGCCGACCATGAAGGTGAGCGTGCCGGCATCCGCCGCCGCCGTGCCGCCCGACACCGGCGCATCGACCATCAGGAGGCCCTTGGCGGCCGCCGCCTCGCCCAGCGCCTTGGCCGTGGCGACATCGATGGTGGAACAATCGATCAGCACGGCATGGGGCTGCGCGGCGGCAAACAGCGCGCCTTCATAGGCGGCACGCACATGACTGCCCGCCGGCAGCATGGTGACGATCACATCGGCGCCGGTGGCGGCATCGCGGGCGCTGCCCGCCGCGGTCGCCCCGCCGGCCACGACGCGTGCCAGCGCCTCGGCCGACAGGTCATAGGCCCACACCTCGTGTCCGGCCTTGACCAGGTTGAGGGCCATGCCGCCCCCCATGTTGCCGACGCCGATGAAGCCGATGATCGCCATGTTACTTGCCCGTCCAGCCCGCGGGGCGCTTGTCGATGAAGGCGGCCATGCCTTCCTTCTGATCGGCGCTGCCGAACAGGCCATGGAACAGCCGGCGTTCAAAGCGCACGCCCTCGCGCAGGCTCATCTCGAACGCAGCGTCGATCTCTTCCTTCACCGCGATGCTGGCCAGCGGCGCCATGCCCGCGATGGTTTCGGCCAGTTTCAGCGCTTCATCCAGCAGCGCCTCGGTCGGCACCACGCGCGCGACCAGCCCCGACCGTTCGGCCTCGGCGGCGTCCATCATGCGGCCGGTGAGGCACATTTCCATCGCCTTGGCCTTGCCGATGGCGCGCACCAGCCGCTGCGAGCCGCCCATGCCCGGCGTCACCCCCAGCTTGATCTCGGGCTGGCCGAACTTCGCATTCTCCGCCGCGATGATGATGTCTGCCATCATCGCCAGCTCGCAGCCGCCGCCCAGCGCAAAGCCGCTCACCGCCGCGATCCACGGCTTGCGGGTGGCCGTCACATGGTCATAGCCGGCAAAGAAGTTGCCGCCATACATGTCCGCAAAGGATTGGGCGCTCATCTCCTTGATGTCGGCGCCGGCGGCAAAGGCCTTCTCGCTGCCGGTGATGACGAGGCAGCGCTGCGCGGCATCGGCATCATAGGCGCGGAAGGCGGCGATCAGATCGCCCAGCACCTGGCTGTTCAGCGCATTCAGCGCCTGCGGGCGGTTGAGCCGCACCAGCGTGACGGCGCCGCGCTGTTCGACGAGGATGGTTTCGTAGCTCAATTCAGGTCTCCACGCACAAAGGCAGCATGGCGCACGGCAATGCGCGGCGCCAGCTGATCGAAATCCGCCCAGTCGCCGGCCACGTCGAACATCTCGCCGGTCGGGAAGGCATCGCTGTAATCGTCGAAATAGGGCCCAAGATCATCGGCTTCGCCCGCTTCAGCGTCATACCCGGTGACATAATAGACCTCGGTGAAGCGCTGGCCGTCCGTTGTCAGGTCTTCCGGGTAAAAACTGTTGGCAAAGCGGTCCCAATACCAGTCGAGCGGGGTGATGTGCCGCGCCGCCAGATCGGCGTCGATGGCCTTGTTGTCATCGCCCGGCTCCACCAAACCGTGCAGCGCCATCCACGCCAGGTAGAGCGCGGCATGGGCCATCAACGCCTCCTCGCTCACCCCGTCGGGTTGGTCGGCATGCCAAGTCTCGACGCGGTCATAGGCCATGCATCAGCCCATCGTCGGAATGACGAACGCCGAACCACCATCGCCGCCGCCATCGGGCCAGCGGCCGGTGACGGTCTTGCGCTTGGTCCAGAACTGCACGCCTTCCATGCCGTGCTGGCCGATGTCGCCAAAGGCGCTGCGCTTCCAGCCGCCAAAGCTGTGATAGGCCACCGGCACCGGGATCGGCACGTTCACACCCACCATGCCGACATTCACCCGCGCCGCGAATTCGCGGGCGGCGTGGCCGTTGCGCGTGAAGATGGCGACGCCATTGCCATATTGATGCTGGCTGGGCAGGCCGAGCGCCGTTTCGAAATCGGGCGCACGCACGATCTGCAGCACCGGGCCGAAGATTTCCTCCTGATAGCTCTTCATGTGCGGCTGCACATGATCGAACAGGCTGGGCCCGATGAAGAAGCCGTCTTCATGGCCCTGCAGGCTGAAGCCGCGGCCATCCACCACCAGCTCGGCGCCTTCATCAACGCCCATCTGGATGTAGCTTTCAATGCGCGCCTTGTGGGTAGCGGTGACCACCGGGCCGTAATCGGCATCGGGATCGAGCGAGGTGCCGATCCTGAGCTTGCTGATCGCCGGCAGCATGGCGGCGCGCAGCCGTGTCGCGGTCTCCTCGCCCACCGGCACCACCACCGGCAGCGCCATGCAGCGTTCGCCGGCCGAGCCAAAGGCGGCGCCGGTCAGATCGCGGACCACCTGGTCCAGATCGGCATCAGGCATCACGATGGCGTGGTTCTTGGCGCCGCCCATCGCCTGCACCCGCTTGCCGCGCGCGCAGCCTTCGGAATGGATATATTGCGCCACGTCCGATGAACCGACGAAGCTGATGGCGGCGATGTCGGGGTGCTGGATGATGGCGTCCACCATCTCCTTGTCGCCGTTGACCACGCTGAAGATGCCATCGGGCAGGCCGGCGCGCTTGAACAGATCGCCCAGCATGTGCGGCAGGGTGGGATCGCGTTCCGATGGCTTCAGGATGAAGGCATTGCCCGTCACGATGGCGACGCCGGCCATCCACATCGGGATCATCGCCGGGAAATTGAACGGCGTGATGCCGGCGCCGATGCCGATCGGCTGGCGGAAGGCCCAGACATCAATGCCCGGCCCGGCGCCGTGGCTGAATTCGCCCTTCATCACGTGCGGTGCGCCACAGCAGAATTCGATCACCTCCAGCCCGCGCTGGATATCGCCCTTCGCATCGGCCAGCACCTTGCCATGCTCGGACGACAGCACGGTGGCGAGCTTGTCGATCTCGGCCTCCACCAGCGCCTTGAAGGCGAACATCACGCGGGCGCGGCGCTGCGGGTTGGTCGCGGCCCAGGCCGGCTGCGCGGCCTTCGCGGCCGCCACCGCGCGATCCAGCAGGTCGCGGCCGGCGAGCCGCACCTCGGCCTGCACGCGGCCACTGTTGGGATCATACACCGGGCTGGTGCGGCTGCCGTGCGCCAGCGTCTCGCCGGCGACATGATGATCGATGATGCGCATGGCCCGCTTCCTACGCCGCAGCCGCCCCGCGCGCCACCCGTCAAAGCATCAGTGGGGACAGGCTTCCGGCAGCGCCTGCCGGCAATGTTCGTCGCCGGTTTCCACCTGCAGCGTGGCATGGCCGATGTTGAAGCGGTGGTGCAGCGCATGGGCGATGTTGGCCAGCGCCTCATCCCCCGGATGGCCGCCGGGCATCACCAGGTGCGCGGTGAGGATGGCACCAGTGGTGCCCTGCGGCCAGATGTGGAGATCGTGCACCGCCGCCACACCTTCCAGCCCGGCGAGCCAGTCCTTCACCGCTCCAGGCTCGATCCCGGGCGGCACCGCGTCCATGGCGAGGGCCAGCGATTCGGTGAGCAGCCCCCAGGTGCCCTTCAGGATCACCGCCGCCACGATGAGCCCCAGCACCGGATCGACCCAGGCCCAGCCGGTCTGGCGGATGACGAGCCCGCCCGCCACCACCGCCGCCGACACGCCGGCATCGGCCAGCATGTGCAGATAGGCGCCGCGCACATTCACATCGCCCTTGCGCCCGCGCAGGAACAGAATCGCGGTGCCGGTGTTGATCAGCACGCCCGCCGCCGCCACCAGCATCACCACGTCACCCGAAACGGCGCGCGGATCGATCAGCCGGTGGATGGATTCAAAGGCGATGCCGCCACACGCCGCCACCAGGATCAGCGCATTGGCCAGCGCAGCGAGGATGGGGGAGCGCGAGAGGCCCCAAGTGAAGCGAGCACTCGGCGCACGGGCGGCCAGCGCGAAGCCCGCCCAGGCAATCAGCAGCCCCGCGACATCCGACAGATTGTGGCCGGCATCGGCCAGCAGCGCCATCGAATCATACCAGAGCCCCGCCGCCGTCTCGATGCCGACATAGAGAAGATTGAGCGTGATCCCGATGGCAAAGGCCCGGCCGAAATCCGGCGGCGCATGCACGTGGCCATGGCCATGATGATCATGGCCGCCCAGCGGGTGCGAGTGGGCGTGGCTGTGCATGAGGGGTTTATGCGGGTGATGCGGGAGTGAGTCGAGAGCGGAAGACGCAAGGGGAAAGCGCGTCGCGGCAAAGCCGCGCCGTCGAACGAGACAAAAAAGGCGGCCTGAGGGCCGCCCGTTTTGCTCGCCGTCCGGTCTTGCCGGAGTCGGCAAACAGCTGTGCTGTTTGCTGGCCCGGCTGCGACTGGAGCGGGTGAAGAGATTCGAACTCTCGACTTCAACCTTGGCAAGGTTGCGCTCTACCCCTGAGCTACACCCGCTCACCCGTCGCCGGGAGCCGGGCCATTAGCGCCTGCCGCCACGCCGGGCAAGCCCCTTTTTTCGCACGCGGTGCGCCCATCAGCCGTCTTGGCAAACCGGCTCCCCCGCCCCCATATGAACGGCAGACAAGAAGACCGGAGCGCGAAACTTGGCCAGCATCCCCAACCCCGCCGCCGAGAAGGCCAGCATCGAAGCCTTCCGCCGCGACGTGATCGAGGCTTCGAAAACCGCGCTGGTGCTGGTCGATTTCTGGGCCGAATGGTGCGGCCCGTGCAAGACGCTGGGCCCGCTGATCGAGAAGGTGGTCGCCGCCCGCGCGCCCAAGGTGAAGCTGGTGAAGATCGATGTGGACCGGAACCAGGCACTGGCCGCGCAGTTCCGCATCCAGTCCATCCCCACCGTCTATGCCTTCCTCGATGGCCGCCCGGTCGATGGCTTCCAGGGCGCCCTGCCGGAGCGTGAGCTGACCCAGTTCGTCGATCGCCTGCTCGCCGGCGTGCCAGCCAGCGAGGATGAAGCCGCACTGGAAGCGCAGATCACGGCGCTGGTGAGCGCCGCCGATGAAGCCACGGCGGCCGGCGCGCACGAGGATGCCGCCGCCATGCTGGCCGCGCTGGTGCAGGAACTGCCCGAGCGTCACGATCTTGTGGCCTGCTATGCCCTCGCCCTGCTCGCCGGCGGCAAGCCGGAGGCGGCAGAGGCGGCCCTCGCCGTTGTGCCGGCCGACTCCAGGGACGAGCAGGTGGCCCGTGCCCGCGCCGCGCTGGCATTGGCGGCGCAGGCGCCGGCTGCCCACGATGATCTGGCGCATCTGGTGGCGCAGGTGACCAATCATCCCGATGATCACGCCGCCCGCTTCGAACTGGCCGGCGCACTGGCCGCGCGCGGCGAACGCGATGCGGCGGCCGAGCATCTGCTCGCCATCATCAAGGCCGATCGCAGCTGGAACGAGGGCGCCGCGCGCGAGAAGTTGCTCACCATGTTCGAGGCCGCCGGCCTCGCTGATCCGTGGAGCGTGAAGACCCGCGCCGCCCTGCGCGCCATCTGGTTTTCATGAGCCGATGAGCGAGAGCGAGGGCCTTGAACCGCTGCCGGCCGCGGTGCCGGTGTTCCCGCTCACCGGCGCCGTGCTGTTCCCGCGCGGCGTGCTGCCCTTGAACATCTTCGAGCCGCGCTATCTCGCCATGGTGAAGGACGCCATGGCGGCCAGCGGCGCCGCCCACCGCATCATCGGCATGATCCAGCCGAAGGCCAAAGGCGAGCCGCCGCCGCTCTACACGGTCGGCTGCCTCGGGCGGATCAGCGACTATCGCGAAACCGATGATGGCCGCATCCTGATCGCACTGGTGGGCGTCAGCCGCTTCCGCATCGCGGCCGAGCTGGAGCGTGACACGCCCTATCGCCAGGTGATGACCGATTATCATGGCTTTGCCGACGACCGGCACGAGGAAGAGGCGCTCGATGCCGCCACCCGCGCCGGGCTGGAGGATGCGCTGCGCCCCTATCTCGATGCGCGTGGCCTGTCGGCGGATTGGGAGGCGGTGCACGGCGCCGACGATGAATCGCTGGTGATCACGCTGGCCAGCGCGCTGCCCTTCGAGCCGGCCGAGAAGCAGGCGCTGCTGGAGGCCGGCACGCTGGCCGAGCGTGCGCAGACGCTGTCCGCCTTGATGAGCTTTGCCGCCAGCGGCGATGCCAGTGGGCTGCAATGAGCGGTTCGGCCCTCGATCCGCGCGTGCTCGCCCTGCTGGTCTGTCCGCAGACGAAAGCACCGCTGCGTTATGACCGGGAGCGTCAGGAGCTGGTCAACGACACGGCCGGCATTGCCTACCCGATCCGCGACGGCGTGCCGATCCTGCTGCCAGACGCAGCCCGCGAGTTCCTGCCGCCGACGGGATGAAAAATATTGACAACAGTAGCAATTTCTGACTCAGATAGTTCACTCCTTCGGGCCGAGCCTTCCACCTAAGGTGAAAGGAGCCGCAGCGTTGCGGTGACTGGCAGCGCCAGTCTAGGCCCGGAGGACGCCCCGCTATCTCTGCAATTGCCTATGCCAGATAGTGAACTTGCCCCTCATTGGCGTATCAACGTCGAGTCTTCGTACGCCAGCACGTCTTAAAGTATGGCGAGCCAAATTGATCTTGGCTTGAGATGCATTCTCGGCCTTGTAGTGCTCATTCTTACCAAATGCTACGCTACCAAGAAGCAAGTCTACAATCTGAAGCAAAGGTGTGCCCGCAGAATCTCGAAACTGGCACCTGCGAAATGGCCAATCCCTATCATCCCCACTCTTGTGTCGAGAGTGATTGAGTATATTCCTTAGATCATCTGGTTTCTGTTGGGTTTCACGGTAGTCAGGATAGAGGTGGAACAAGTAATCCTTGTACAAGCGGGCGAACTTATTCGCCAACTGGAATACCTCCTTGTTAAAACCTATCTCTCGCGAGCCTAGATTAAATTTCCCATGGTTTTGTAATTGAGTGTCAACAACCAGGCAGTGAAAATGCGCCCTTTTGAACGCATCTGCGTCAAAGAACAGATCTACCGTCCGCCTGTAGGCATCAAATTTGGCGTTTGATACCTTTCCCCATTTCATTTCTCCACGAGGCAATTCGGGCAATCTGGCCTCTCTCATTGCATTTGACGCCAAGACAACGTCAGAACTCGGTATGATAATTCCGCCGATCAGCAAGTATCTATTCTTTGTCTGGCTACTTTCATCTAGATAAATTTCAGCAACATCGAGTTCAGCCATGGTAACTGCATAGCATGAACAGTGCGAAGGCCAACAGGGTCAAATTTCAGCGATAGGCCTGCGACCTAGCCGAACACCAGCCCCCGGAACTGCCCGTCTGATCGCCAGCCATCCATATATTTGAAGAAGGCGTTCGGCCCGGCCGGATAGCCCACGGCATATTTGGCCCGCTCGTCCACGGGCAAGCCTTCATTGTTGTAATAGCCCGGCGTGCAATCGGGGCTGTTGATCATCATGCCCGGCCCGGTGAGCAACAGGTTCACCCAGTCTTCCTGCGCCTTTCGCTCGGGCTCTACCGTATTCAGGCCATGATCGGTCATGTGCCGCACGATCTTCGCGATGGTGGTGCCGGTTTCCATCCAGTTGTGCGGCACGTTTACGATGAAGTTGGCGGCCTGCGCGAACTGCACCAGGAACAGGTTGGGGAAGCCGGCGCTGTTCAGCCCGTGCAGCGTGCGCATGCCCTCGTTCCACGCTTCGGAAAGCTTCACGCCGCCCTTGCCCACCGGATCGAAGCCGGCGCGCTCTTCCGTGGGGGTGCCCACCTCGAAGCCGGTGGAATGGATGATGCAATCAACGGCATAATGATGGCCATTCACCCAAAGACCGGTCTCGTCGATGTGGCTGACGCCCTTGCCATCGGTATCGATCAGCGTGACGCTGGGGCGGTTGAACGCCTGCAGATAGGCATCGTGGAAGCAGGGCCGCTTGCACAGCTGGCGATACCAGGCCTGCAGGCTCTCGCCGGTCTTGCGGTCCTTCACCACGGTCACCGCACGCTCGCGGATCTCGCTCATCTTCTCATGGTCGGCCATTTCCCAGGCCGCCATCATGTTCTCCGGCGTCCACTTGTCGGGCGGCAGGCTCATCACGCGGGCGCGGATGCGACGGGACAGATCGGTCCAGCCATCCTTCACCCAGTCTTCCGACGCGCCGCCCATGCCGACATTGCCGGCGAAATTCTCCAGCCAGCGCGTCTGCCAGCCCGGCATGGCGATCGACGTGAACCATTCGGGATCAATGGGCTCGTTGGCGCGCACGTCCACCGACGAGGGCGTGCGCTGCACCACGAACAGTTCGCCGGCATCCCGCGCCAGGTGCGGCACGCACTGCACGGCGGTTGCCCCGGTGCCGATGATGGCGACACGCAGTCGCGCCAGCTTGTCCATCGGCGCGCCTTCCGCGCTGCCGCCGGTGTAGCCATAATCCCAGCGGCTGGTGTGGAACTGGTGGCCCTTGAACGTCTCGATCCCGGGGATGCCGGGCAGCTTGGGCACATTCAGCGGCCCGGTGCCGACCCCGACGAAATCGGCGGTGAACCTGTCTCCCCGGTCGGTCTCGATCACCCAGACCTTGGCCGCCTCGTCCCAGGTCAGTCGTTCCACCTCGGTGTGGAACAGCGCCTTTTCGTAGAGGTTGAACGTCTGGGCAATCTTCTTCGCCTGGCCCTGGATCTCGGGCGCGTGGGCATATTTCTCGGTCGGGATATGCCCGGTTTCCTCCAGCAGCGGCATGTAGATGATGGAGGCGGTGTCGCACTGGGCGCCGGGATAGCGGTTCCAGTACCAGGTGCCGCCGACATCGCCGCCGGCATCGATCAGGCGAAAATCCGTGATCCCAGCCTGCGCCAGCCGCGCCCCGGTGCACAGGCCGGCAAAGCCCGCGCCCACCATGGCAAAGCGCACATGATCGGTGACCGGCGCGCGTTCCTTGCGGGGCGTGTAGGGATCGCCGAGCATCTGCGGGAAGTGGGTGGCCAGCCGCACATATTGGGCATTGCCCTCGGGGCGCAGCCGCTTGTCGCGTTCGATGCGGTATTTTTCGAGAAGGGCGTCACGATCGATCATGGCGCCAGCCTGTGGCGCGCTGAGCCGGACCGCAACGCTGAAACTTGCTAGACCAGTTCGCCCTTCAGCAGCGCCGGCAGCTTGCCGGTTTCGCCGCGCGCCTGGTTCATGAAGAAGCGCTTCAGCGGCGGCAGGCGTTCCACCGCCGACAGGCCGAGCCGGCGCACGCGGCTCGGCACCCGGCCGGGAATGGCGAACAGGCGGTTGAGATTGTCGGTGACGGCGCAGACCAGGCTGTTGTCGAACATCCGCCACGCCGACACTTGCGCCAGCACGTCCGGGCTGCCGAGATCGAGGCCGGAGCGCGCTGCGGTGGTGAGCACTTCGGCCGCCGCCGCGACATCGCGGAAGCCCATGTTGAGGCCCTGGCCGGCAATCGGGTGGATGCCATGTGCGGCATCGCCCAGCAGCAGCAGGCGATTGTCGGTATAGCGGGCGGCATGGTGGAAGCCCAATGGCCACACCGTCTGCGGCGCGATCACCTCAACGTCGCCCATGGTGCCATCGCAGCGCGCGGCAATTTCGGCCGCCAGTTGCTTCGGGCCCAACTTCTTCACGGCGGCCATGTGCTTGCCGTCCACCGTCCACACGATGGCGGTGCGCGGGCGGCCATCTTCGGTGTCGGTCATCGGCAGCAGCGCCAGCGGGCCTTCGGGATAGAAAAGCTCGCAGGCGATATTGTCGTGCGGCACCGTGTGGGCGACCATGGTGATCAGCGCGGCGTGCGGATACTGCCATTGCGCGATGGGGATGCCCGCCGCCTCCCGCGTCGCCGAGCGGCGGCCATCGCAGGCCACCACCAGCGGCGCGCGGAACACGCGGCCATCGTCAAGCGTGAGCCTGGCATCATGGTCGCCGCGCTCCAGCCCGGCGACGGTCACCGGCGCCAGCAGCGTCACCTCCGGACAGGCGCGCACGGCGCGCAGCAGCGCGATGCGCAGCATGCGGTTTTCCACCATCGTGCCGAGCGGATCATTCTCGGCACCGGCATCGAAATGCAGGAATTGCGGGTGGGTGGCATCGGTCACGCGGATTTCGCGGATCGGGCAGCCATGAGTGTCGAGCACGTCGCCAAGGCCCAGCGCCCTGAGCATGCGGCCCGAGGCGCTGGCAATCGCGCTGGCGCGGCCATCAAAGGCCGGGAGCGTGGTGGAATCGAGATCCTGCGCGTCAACGACGATGCTGGTCACCTCGTGGCGGGCCAGCGCCAGGGCCAGCGTGGCGCCCACAAGGCCGCCACCAATGATGATCACATCCGCATCCATGCCCCCGCCCTAGCGCAGGCCAGCGATTCCCCCAAGCGGGACATGATGTCCTGCCGCATTCATGCCCCAGCCGGCACCGGCTTTTCCTTGACCGCAACGGCGGCTTGAATCATGCTTTTGCCGGCTGTGTTCGGCGGCAGAGTCTGCGTGTTCGCCGATGCTTGTGGCGTTTTTTTCAGATCAACAATCATTTGTTCACAAAGGACAGGCGAGCAGCGATGGCATCACGGGCATCAGCCCTTCCATCCGAGCGGCCACGGGCCCGCCAGGCGAGCCGCGCCGGGCCGGCGTGGCTGGCACGGGTGCGCGTGGCCGTCAGCATCGCCCTGCGCCGGCTGGGCCAGGCCGCGGCCGGTGCCGGGATTGCCGGTGTCGGGATCGCGCTCACCCTGGCCATCACCAGCTATTCGCCGCTCGATCCGTCGTTCAACACCGCCACCGCCCGCGCGCCGGGCAATGCACTGGGCAGCGTGGGCGCCCATCTCGCTGATCTGCTGCTGCAGCTGGCCGGCTGGCCGGTGCTGCTGGCGTTGCCGGCGCTGCTGATGGCCGGCTGGCGCGTGGCGCTGGCGCAGGATGTGCCGGTGGCCCGCATGGCGGGCGGCACCGCGGCGGGCATCGTTGCGCTGTCGGCTGCGGCCGGCGGCTTCGATCTGCCGGCGGCTGGCGCCCCGGCCGGGCCCGGCGGCCTGCTGGGCCAGGGCCTGGCGCTGCTGGCCAGCCGTCTCGAAGCCGTGCCGGAACTGGCCGAAGTGTCGATCGGCGTGGTGCTGGCGCTGCTGCTGGCCCCGGCGGGGCTGGCGCTGATCGCCTTTGGCAGCGGCATTTCCCGCGACAGCGTGGCCGACAGCATCGCTGCCTTGCGCAGCTGGTGGCAGGGCGATGAAGAGGAGGAGGTGCTGACGCTGCCGATCCCGCCGCGCCGCCCGCGCCGGGAGGTGGATGAAGAGCCGCTCCCCGAACCAGAGCCCAGCCCGCTGGTGGTGGAGCCCAGCCGCGCCCGGGCCGCGCCCGGCAAGGCCGCGACGCGCGCCAGGCAGCAGTCGCTCGATCTGGGCGATGCCGCCGTGCTGCCGGGGCTGGATCTGCTCAGCCCGCCGCCGGCCACGCCGAGGGCGCGCATCGATGCCGCCGCGCTGGAGCAGAACGCCCGGCTATTGGAAGGCGTGCTGGAGGATTTCGGCGTGCGCGGCCGCATCGGCGAAGTGCGCCCCGGCCCGGTGGTCACCATGTATGAACTGGAGCCGGCGCCGGGCATCAAGGCCAGCCGCGTGATCGGCCTGGCCGACGACATCGCCCGTTCGATGAGCGCGCTTTCGGCCCGTGTCGCGGTGGTGCCGGGCAAGAATGTCATCGGCATCGAACTGCCCAACCAGATGCGCGAGACGGTGTCGCTCTCCGAACTGCTGGGCAGCGCCGATTTCGACAGCCGCTCCGTCACCCTGCCGCTGGTGCTGGGCAAGGATATCGCCGGCGCGCCCGTGGTGGCCGATCTGGCGCCGATGCCGCATCTGCTGATCGCCGGCACCACCGGTTCGGGCAAGTCGGTCGGCCTCAACGCGATGATCCTGTCGCTCTTGTATCGCATGACCCCGGCGCAGTGCCGCCTGATCATGATCGATCCCAAGATGCTGGAACTGAAGATGTATGACGGGATCCCGCATCTGCTGGCGCCCGTTGTCGTCGATCCGCCCAAGGCCATCCGCGCGCTGAAATGGGCGGTCGAGCAGATGGAAGATCGCTATCGCAAGATGAGCGAGCTCAATGTCCGCTCGCTGGCCAGCTTCAACCAGAAGGTGCGCGAGGCGCAGGCCGCCGGCAAACCGTTCGTGCGCCGCGTGCAGACCGGGTGGGACCCGGAAACCGAGATGCCGATCATCGAGGAGGAGCTGCTCGATTTCGCGCCGATGCCGCTGATCGTGGTGGTGGTGGACGAGTTGGCCGACCTGATGATGACCGCCGGCAAGGAGGTGGAATTCCTGATCCAGCGCCTCGCCCAGAAGGCGCGCGCCGCTGGCATTCACCTGATCATGGCCACCCAGCGCCCCTCGGTCGATGTCATCACCGGTGTCATCAAGGCCAACCTGCCCACCCGCATCAGCTTCCAGGTCACCAGCAAGATCGATTCGCGCACCATCCTGGGTGAACAGGGCGCCGAACAGCTGCTGGGCAAGGGCGACATGCTGTGGATGTCGGGCGGCAAGCTGGTGCGCGTGCACGGGCCGTTCGTCTCCGATGACGAGGTGGAGGCCGTGGCCGAGTTCTGGCGCGCCCAGGGCGAGCCCGACTATGTCGAGGCCGTCACCGAGGAGCCGCCCGATCTCGACGGCCAGCTTGATCTGGCCAGCGCCGGCCTCACCGGCGGCGGTCGCGGCGACGACGAGGCTGACATCTATGCCAAGGCCATCGACGTGGTGGCCAAGAACCAGAAGGCGAGCACCAGCTTCATCCAGCGCCACCTCAGGATCGGCTACAACAACGCCGCCCGCCTGATCGAGCGCATGGAGCAGGACGGTTTCGTGAGCCGCCCCGATCACGTCGGCCGCCGCGAAGTGCTGGTGGACGAGTTCGGCAACCGGCGCTAACCCTTCCACATGCCGGCCGCTCCCGAAATGCGGATCCGCCGGGAAGGGGGTGGCATGACGGGTTCGCCAACCAGTGCCGAGATCTGGGCGGCCGTGCGGGCGCAGCGCGCGGCGGTGCCGGCGCTTTGGGCGGATTTCGATTTCGACGCTCCCGCCGAGCGTTTCACCACCGATCCCGCCGTGCGCTCGACGATCCCGCCCGCCCATGAAGCCAAGCGCGCGAAGATCCTTGCCAACAGCGAACTTGTCGAACGGCTGCGCGCCTATTCGATGATGGGTGACGTGACCGCCGATGCCTATGCCGCGCTGATGGCGACCCGCAAGTTCCGCGAGCTGATCGATATGCTGGAACGTGCCTGCGATCAGGGCATCGAAGCGGTGCCCGATGCGCCGCCGGAGCTGGCCGACTTCATCGCCGACATGGAGAACACGCCCGACTGGCTGGACATGGCGCTGGTGGAGCGCGGCGCGAAGCTGGAGCGCAACGGCACGGCCCATATTGCGCCGTTTGCGGTGCGCGGCGCCTTCATCGCCACCTTCATGAACGAATATGCCGCGCTGCCGATGGCGCTCACCGGCACATTGTCAGACAATGCTGCGGCGCGGCGGGTGAAGGAGACGGCGAATTTCTTCGCGGTCACCACCCTTCCAGGCGCGCTGAAGCGCTTCGGGCCGGGCTTCAAGGCCGCCGCCATGGTGCGGCTGATGCATTCGATGGTGCGCTTCAACATCGCCCGCCGGCCGCACCTGTGGGACCGGACGAAATATGGCTTCCCGATCCCGCAGGTGGACCAGATGCCCGCCGGCCTCATCAACATCTTCCTGCTCTCCTATCGGCTGATCGCGGAAGGACGCGACCAGTTCACCTCCGACGAGCGCGCCATCGTGGAGTTCGCCCGCTATCGCTGCCGGCTGCTCGGCCTGCCCGAAGCGCTGCTGCCCACCACGCCGCAGGGCATTGTCGACATCATGAACGTGCGCGCCGCCACGCTGCGCGCCGGGTTCGATGATCGCACCTGCGGCAGCCTGGTGCGCGCCACCATGGCCGCACAGCTGTGGGAGGGCGACGGGCTGCGGCTGCAGGTGTTCCGCCGGGTGGAGCAGAGCTTCTCGCGCGTGTTCTTCCTGAAGAATTTCATGAACAATGATCGCGCTGCCACCGAAGCGGTGGGCGTGCGGGTGAGTGCCACTGATCTGGCGCTGGCGGGTTTTGCCGGCCTGTGGATCGCCGGCACCATGTCAGCCTATCGCCTCGCCGCCCGCCTGCCCGGGCTGGCGGCGGCGGCAGACCGGCGGCTGATCGGCAAGATCGGCGCGCTGCTGAAACATTATGGCCATGCCGAGTTCGTGGTCTACGAGCATCGCCCCGCCGCCAGTTCACAGCCGGTACAGGCAGCCGCCTAGCCGCGCAGGAACAGCCCCACCGTCAGCCCAAGGCCGATGACGATCACGGCGATCTTCAGCGCCTTTTCGGGCACCACGGCCAGGGCCCGTGCGCCTGCATAGCCGCCGGCCATCGCGCCGATGCCCACCACCAGCGCATGCGCCCAGGCGACATTGCCGGTGAGCGCAAACAAGATCGCCGCCGTGGTGTTGGACAGCGAGACCAGCACATTCTTGGTGCCGCCGGCATTCCTGACCGGCAGGCCGGCTATGGTGAGGCTGGCCAGCGTCAGGATGCCGGCGCCGCCGCCAAAGAATCCGCTGTAGAGGGCGATCAGCGACTGGCTGGTGACCGTCACCCAGGCCGGCGGCGGCGGCTTGTCGGTGGATTTCTTGGGGCCGAACGCCCCCCAAGCGAAAACGGCGGTGGCCAACAGCACCAGCCACGGCACCATCGCCGCGAAGATGCGGGTGGGCGTGGCATTCAGCAGGGCCGCGCCGGCCACCCCGCCCACCAGCGCGATGATCGCCAGCGCCCGGAACGAGAGACGCTCGGCGCCCGCCACCAGCTTGCGCCCGGCGATGCCGGTGGTGATCTGGCCGGGAAACAGCGCCATGGTGGAGGTGATGTTGGCCAGCTTGGGATCAAGCCCGGCGGCGATCAGTGCCGGCAGGGTGATGAAGCTGCCGCCGCCGGCCAGCGCATTCTGCGCGCCCGCCCACAGGCCGGCGCCGAGCAGCAGTGCCAGCATGGCAGGTTCGGGGAAGGCGAGGCCCATCATCGGGGCGCGGATTGCACCGAAATCACCGCTTTGGCGACATTTTTTGTCGGGCCTGCGCCTTGGCCTGCAGGGCGTTTGGCTGTAGCGTGCCCGTCCCTGCAATAATCGCGCCAACCGCCGGAACCGCATGAACACCAGCGACAGCCTCGAACGCCGGGAGACGGCAAACGGCGAGACCCTGCGCGGCCTGTCAGTCGATGGCATCGGCAAGAAATATGACAAGCGGGTCGTGCTGCGCGACGTGTCGCTGTCCGTCCGGCGCGGCGAAGTGGTGGGGCTGCTCGGCCCCAACGGCGCCGGCAAGACCACCTGCTTCTATTCGATCATGGGCCTCGCCATGCCGGATTCGGGCCGCATCCTGCTGGATGGTCACGACATCACCGGCCTGCCGATGTATCGCCGCGCCGCACTGGGCCTTGGCTATCTGCCGCAGGAAACGAGCATCTTTCGCGGCATGACGGTCGAGCAGAACATCATGGCCGTGCTGGAAGTGGCCGAGCCGGATGTGCAGGCGCGCGCCGCCCGGCTGGAGGAACTGCTGGGCGAATTCAACATCACCCGCCTGCGCGCCGCCCCGGCCATGGCGCTTTCGGGCGGCGAGCGCCGCCGTGCCGAGATCGCCCGCGCGCTCGCCGCCCATCCCTCGATCATGCTGCTTGATGAACCGTTCGCCGGCATCGATCCCATCTCCATCGCCGATATCCGCGCGCTGGTGGTGCAGCTCAGAAGCCGCGACATTGGCGTGCTGATCACCGATCACAACGTGCGCGAAACGCTGGAAATCGTGAACCGCGCCTGCATCATCTATGATGGCCGCGTGCTGTTCGAAGGCACGCCCGAGGCCCTGGTGGCCGACGAGACCGTGCGCCGCGTCTACCTCGGCGAAGATTTCAGCCTGTGAGGCGGGACGGCTGAGATGGGCCTGGGGCCGCGCCTTGAACTGAGGCAGTCCCAGCAGCTGGTGATGACCCCCCAGCTGCAGCTGGCCATCAAGCTGCTGACGCTCACCAATGTCGAGCTGGAAAGCTGGATCGGCGAGGAGCTGGAACGGAACCCGCTGCTGCGCTCGGGCGATGGCGCCGAACCGCCGGAACCAGACGCGCCGGGCGGGGTGGACAGCCCGCCGGAAGCGCTGGACCTGCCGGATGCCACGAGCACCGGCCTCGAACATCTCTTGAAGGACGGCCTGTCCGGCGGGGACGCGCCGCTCGAGGCCGATTACACCGGCGAGCGCTTTCATCACGACTGTGCCGCCGATCAGCCGGCAGATTGGGGTGAACGATCAAGTGGCGGCGGCGACGAGGAGGGCTTCGATTTCGATCGGATTGCCGGCGGCGGCGAAACACTGGTGGATGTGCTGGAGCGCCAGGCGTCGGCCGCGTTCGAGGGCCTCGATCTCGCCATCGCGCGCTTCATCATCGATGGGCTGGACGAGGCCGGCTATCTCGCCGAGCCGCTGGACGAGATCGCCGACCGGCTGGACGTGTCGCCAGCACGCTGCGAAGCGGTGCTGGCGCAGGTGCAGCTGTTCGATCCGGTGGGCGTGGCGGCGCGCAGCCTTTCGGAATGCCTGATCGCCCAGGCCCGCAACGCCGATCGCTGCGACCCAGCCATGCACGCGCTGCTGCTGAATCTCGATCTGGTGGCGCGCGGCGATGTCGGCGGCCTCACCCGCCTGTGCCGGGTGGACCGCGAGGACGTGCTCGACATGATCCGCGAGCTGAAGACCTATGATCCCAAGCCCGGCCTGCGCTATGCCGCCGAGGCCGCCACCCCGGTGGTGCCCGATGTGTTCGTGGCGCGCGGACCCGATGGCGCCTGGCAGATCAGCCTCAATCAGGCCACGCTGCCACGGCTGATCATCGATCGCGACTATCATGCCGAACTGGCCTCGGGCGCGGACCGGGCCACCACCAGCTTCCTGGGTGAGTGCGTGGCCAGTGCCAACTGGCTCTTGAAGGCGCTCGATCAGCGCGCCCGCACCATCGTGCGCGTCTCCACCGAGATCGTCCGCCTGCAGAAAGGCTTCTTCGAGGTGGGGGTGAGCCAGCTGAAGCCGCTGACCCTGCGGCAGGTGGCGGAACTGGTGGAGATGCACGAATCGACCATCAGCCGCGTCACCAGCAACAAATATCTGCTGTGCGAACGCGGCCTGTTTGAACTGAAATATTTCTTCACCTCCGGCGTGGCGTCCGGCGATGGCGAAGCGGCCTCTGCCCTTGCCGTGAAGGACCGCATCGCCAAGCTGATCGCGGCCGAAGGGGATGACGTGCTGTCGGATGACCGGCTGGTCGAGCTGCTGGTGGCCGAGGGCTTCGACATCGCCCGGCGCACGGTGGCCAAATATCGCGAGGCGCTGGGGCTGGGCTCTTCGGTGCAGCGCCGCCGGGCGCGGGCGCTCAGGGCGGCATGAAGCCTTCACCGGCGGTTCAACTGTGATAGGCAAGGGCGGTGAGCGTGCGCGCCCTTCTTGCCCTGCTGGCGATCCTGCTCGCCCTCCTGCCCGGCCCGGCGGCGGCGCAATCGATCCTGCGCGATGCCGAGACCGAGCAATTCTTCCGCGACATCAGCCGTGATCTGGTGATCGCCGCCGGGCTGGACCCGCGCAACGTGCAGTTCGTGCTGGTGGGTGATCCCAGCATCAACGCCTTCGTGACCGGCGGCCAGAATGTGTTCATCCATTCGGGCCTGATCATCGCGGCCGACAATGTGAACGAGCTGCAGGGCGTGATCGCCCACGAGCTCGGCCATATCGCCGCCGGCCACAACGTGCGCTTTGGAGAAGGCGCCGGCCCGGCCAGCCGCATCTCCCTGCTCAGCCTGATCGGCGCGGCCGCCGCCGTGGCGATGGGTGCGGGCGAGGCCGGCATGGCGCTGCTGGGCCTGGGGCAGACGGCGGCGATGGGCAAGTTCCTGGCCTTCACCCGCGATCAGGAAAGCCGCACCGATCAGGCCGGCGCGGTGTTCCTGTCGAAGGCCGGCATTTCGGGCCGCGGTTCCATCGATTTCTTCAAGAAGCTGCAGAACCAGGAGTTCCGGCTCGCCATCCCGCAGAGCAACGAATATGCCCGCACCCACCCGCTGTCGGGCACCCGCATCGCCAATCTTCTGGCGGTGTATGAGAAGGATCCAGCCTGGAACACGCCGGTCAACAAGCCGCTGCAGGCCCGGTTCGAGCGCATCAAGGGCAAGCTTTCGGGCTATGTCGAAGAGCCGCGCATCGTGATGCAGAAATATCCCGAAGGCACCAATACGCCGGCGGCGCTCTATGCCCGGGCCTATGCCTGGCACCGTCAGGGCTATCCCGAACAGGCGATGGCCGAAGCGGCGCGGCTGGTGATGTATGCGCCGGCCGATCCCTATTTCCTGGAACTCCAGGGCCAGATCCTGCTGGAGAACGGCCGGGTGGACGATGCCATCCCGGTGCTGCGCCGCGCCGTGGAGCGCGCGCCGTTCGAGCCGATGATCCTCACCCTGCTTGGCCATGCGCTGGTGACCAGCGAGGAGGCGAAGCTGCAGGCGGAAGCCGAGCCGCTGCTGAAGAAATCGGTGAGCCTTGACCGGGAGAATCCCTTCACCTGGTACCAGCTGGGCGTGATCTATGATCGGCGCGGTGACAAGCCGCGCGCCGCGCTGGCGGCGGCCGAGCGCTTCAGCCTGGAAGGCAATGCCATGGGCGCCATGATGAACGCCCGGATGGCCCGGGCGGGCTTGCCGGCCGGCAGCCCTGACTTTATCCGGGCAGACGATATCATGCTGGTCGCCGGCGACGCGCTGGAACAGCAGAAACGGAAGAAGAGGTAGCGAACAATGGCGGGCTTCTGGCAGCGACGGCTGAGCATGGCAGCCGCCATCGCCCTCACGCTGGGCGGCGTCGGCCTGGGGGCCGGAGCGGCACTGGCGGCCGGGCAATCGGCATCGCGGCCGGACCGCGCCGAGATCGAGGCCATCGTGCGCGACTATATCCTCAATCACCCGGAGATCATTCCCGAAGCGGTGGCGCGGCTGGAACAGGCCGAGGCGCGCAAGGCGCTGGCCGCCAACCGCAGCGCGCTGGAGACCCCCTTCCCCGGCGCCGTGGCCGGCAATCCCAATGGCGATGTGAAGCTGGTGGTGTTCTTCGATTATGCCTGCCCCTATTGCCGGCAGGGCCATGCCGACGTGTCGCGGCTGGTGCGCGAGGACCCGAAGCTGATGGTGATCTATCGCGATTTCCCGGTGCTCTCGCCGGCCAGCACAGAAGCGGCGATGGCCAGCCTGTCGGCGGCGCAGCAGGGCGGCTATCGCAAGTTCCATGATGCCATGTTCGAAAGCCCCGGCCGCGTCAGCCTGGCGCGCACCATGGGCATCGTGAAGGGTGTCGGCCTGAACGAGGAGCGCACCACTGCCGATCTGAAGAGCACGGCGCTGAAGGCCGAGATCGACAGGAACCTGCTGCTCGGCCGCGACCTGGGGCTGACCGGCACGCCCAGCTATATCGTTGGCAATCGCATCCTGTCGGGCGCGGTGGGCTTTGACCGGCTGAAGGAGGCGGTGGCCGCTGCCCGGTCTGAACTTGGCCGCGCCGAAAAGGGCCGCTGATGGAGATGCGCCGCCTTTCCGGTTTCGACGGCGCGGAGATCGCCGTCGCCGAACTGGGTGAAGGCCGGCCGATCCTCCTGCTGCACGGGCTGTTTTCCAGCGGCGAGATGAACTGGCGGCGCTATGGCGCGGCGGCCGAGATTGCCGGTGCCGGTTACCGGGTGATCATGCCGGATTTCCGCGCCCATGGGCAGAGCGCGGCGCCGCACGATCCCGCCGCCTATCCGCCCGATGTGCTGGCCATGGATATCGAGGCGCTGATCGGCCAGTTGGGCCTGACCGATTTCGACATTGCCGGCTACTCGATGGGCGCGCGCGCCTGCGTGCGACTGCTGGCGCGCGGATTGAAACCCGGCCGTGCCATCCTGTCGGGCATGGGGCTGGAGGGGCTGATCGGTGGCGCGGCGCGCGCGGCCCATTTTCAGGCAATCCTGGCACAGCCCGATGACTGGCCTGCCGGTAGCCCTGAGGCCTTTGCCGCCGCCTTCATCCGACAGAACAATATCGACAGACACGCCGTCAGCCTGCTGATCGGCAGCCAGATCTCCACCCCCATCGACGTGGTGCGCGGGATCGAGACGCGCTGCCTCGTGCTGTGCGGGCGCAACGACACCGACAATGGCTCGGCCCCGGCGCTGGCGCTGGAACTGCCCAATGCAGCGCTGGTGGAGATTCCGGGCAATCACATGAGCGCCGTGACCAAGCCCGATTTCGGCACCGCCATCGCCGCCTGGTTGAAGCATTGAGGGGAGCATCACCATGACCATCTCGCATGTCGCCCTGGCCGCCGCACTGCTGGTGCCAGCCGCAGCCCACGCCGCCGGGCCAACGGCGGCCGACGCCAGAGCCTTCGTCGCCAGTGCCGAGGCGCAGCTTTCGGCCTATTCCGACAAGGCGCAGCGGGTGTTCTGGGTGAACAACACCCACATCACCGACGATACCGACGCCATGGCCGCCGAAGCCGGGGCGGAAGGCACGCTGCTGCAGGTGAAGCTGGCCAAGGAAGCAGCGCGCTTCAACACTGTCACGGGGCTGGATGCCGACACCGCCCGCAAGCTGTTCCTGCTGCGCCAGGCGATCGTGCTGCCGGCGCCCGACACGCCCGGCGCCGCGCAGGAACTGGCCGAGATCGCCACCCGCCTGCAGAGCACCTATGGCAAGGGCAAGGGCACGGTGCGCGGCAAGGAGACGGTGGGCAACGACATCGAGGCGCTGATGGGCACCGAACGCGACCCGGCGGTGCTGAAGGAGATGTGGGAAAGCTGGCACAAGGTCGGCTCGCCGATGGCGAAGGATTATGCCCGGCTGGTGGAGATCGCCAACGCCGGCGCCAAGGAGCTGGGCTTTGCCGATACCGGCGCCATGTGGCGCGCCGGCTATGACATGCCGGCGGCCGATTTCGAGAAGCTGGTCGATCGCCTGCTCGCCGAGGTGCAGCCGCTCTACACCGATCTCCACTGCTACACGCGCACGAAGCTGAACGAGAAATATGGCGATGCCGTGCAGCCGAAGACCGGCCCGATCCGCGCCGATCTCCTGGGCAACATGTGGGCGCAGGAGTGGGCCGGCATCTATGACGTGGTGGCCCCCAAGGGCGCCGGCGATGTGGGCTACGACATCGGCGAGCTGCTGGTTGCAAAGCAGATGGGCCCCATCGAGATGGTGAAGGCCGGCGAGAATTTCTATTCATCGCTCGGCTTCGCGCCGCTGCCGGGCACCTTCTGGACGCGCAGCCAGTTCACCAAGCCGGCAGACCGCGAGGTGGTGTGCCATGCCAGCGCCTGGGATCTCGACAACAAGGATGATCTGCGCATCAAGATGTGCATCAAGGTGAATGCCACGGATTTCGTGACCATTCACCACGAGCTGGGCCACAATTATTACCAGCGCGCCTACAACAGGCAGCCCTATCTCTACCTGAACAGCGCCAACGATGGCTTCCACGAAGCCATCGGCGACTGGGCGGCGCTGAACGTGACGCCGGAATATCTGGTGAAGGTGGGCCTGCTGGCGCCGGACAAGGTGCCCGATGCCAGCCGCGACATCGGGCTGCTGCTGCGGCAGGCCATGGAGAAGGTGCCGGGCATGCCGTGGACGGCGCTGGTCGACAAGTGGCGCTGGGGCGTGTTCTCCGGCGCCACCAAGCCTGCCGATTACAACAAGGCGTGGACCGATCTCAGGCTTCGCTATCAGGGCATCATCCCGCCGGCGCCGCGCCCGGCCGATGCCTTCGATCCCGGCGCCAAGTTCCACATTCCAGGCAACACGCCTTATGCCCGCTATTTCCTCGCCCGCATCCTGCAGTTCCAGTTCTATGAAGCCGCCTGCAAGCAGGCCGGCTGGACCGGGCCGCTGCACCGCTGCTCGATCTATGGCGACAAGGCCGTGGGCGCCAAGCTCAACGCCATGCTGGAAATGGGCATGTCCAAGCCCTGGCCCGAGGCGCTCAAGGCCTTCACTGGCACCGGCGAGATGAGCGGCAAGGCGATGCTGGCCTATTTCGCGCCGCTGCACACGTGGCTGAAGCAGCAGAACAAGGGCCAGAAATGCGGGTGGGGCGCAACCGGGCTGCAGTCTATCGCGGCGCGATAGACTGGGACTCCGGCAAGCCCGTTCGACGTCACGCCATGGGTGACTACCCGTCCCGCCCCACCCAGTGCAGTTCCGCCCCATGCCGGGCCAGCCAGCGCCGGGCCTCGCTGGCACGCGGATCGAGCTGGCGATTGAGGGCGTGGAAGGCCGGCGAGTGGTTGGGGTGGACGAGATGCGCCACTTCGTGCGCCACGATCGAGCGGCGCACCCAGGCCGGGGCGAGGATCAGCCGCCAGCTGTAGCCAATACGCGCGCCTTCCGGCCGGTTCCAGCCGGCACAGCTGCCCCAGCGGCTGGATGGATCAGCAATGGCCACCCGCGCCACCTTGCGATTGACCCGCGCCGCCAGCTCCAGCGTCGCCGAGGTCAGCTCATCGCGGGCACGCGCTTTCAGCCAGCGTTCGATGCGGCCGGGCAGCGCATCCGCCGGTCCGCCAACCCGCAGCCGCCCGGCCACCAGCGCCGGCGTGCGCGGATGTGATGCCTGCCAGTCGATCGGTACGGCTTCGCCATCGATGGGAATGCACGCGCCCGGCGCGAAGGGCTGCGGCTGCGGCCAGCGCGCCACGCGGGCGGCGATCCAGCCGTGGTGGGACTTGAGCAGCGTGGCCGCCGCATCCTCGCCGCCGCGCGCCGGCAGGCTGAGCTCGATGCAGCCGGACACCGCATTGGCCTTCAGGCGCACCAGGCGCGCGCCGGCGCGGCGGGTGGCGATCACCGGCACCGTGCGCCCGGCGATGTCCAGCGCGTCAGGCAGCTGCGGGCGGCGGCGGAACAGCATGGCATTTACAGCGGCTTGTCGATGATATGATCTTCAAGATCGCCCACCTGGTCCTCGCCGATCACCTTGCCGGCCACCGACTGGCCGGCGCGGTGGATGCTGTCACGATCCCCGGTGATCAGGTGATGCCACGGAGCCAGCCCCTGCCCGCGATGCACCCGCAGGTAGGAGCAGCTGTCGGGCAGCCAGTCGATGCTGTCGAGCCGGTCGGGCGTCAGGCGCACGCATTCCGGCACAAGCGCCTTCCTGTTGCGATAGTCGCGGCAGCGCGCCGTGGCGGTATCGAGCAGGCGGCAGCAGACATTGGTGGGGAAGATCTCGCCGGTCTCCTCGTCCTCCAGCTTGTGGACACAGCATTTGCCGCAGCCATCGCAGATGCTTTCCCACTGTTCGCGGCTCATCCGCTGCAGCGGGACGGTTTCCCAGAACGGCCTATCGGACATGGGTGGCCAGCATGGCAGTGATGGCCTGTGCCGAAAGGCCCTCGTGCGGCAGGAAGGCGATGGCTTTGCCATCCGGGCCGTAGAGATAGACCATGGCACTGTGATCCATCAGGTAGTTCTCGGGATCGCCGGTCTCCACCTTCTTCGCATAGACGCCATAGGCGCGGGCGACTGCCTTGATCCCATCCGGGGTGCCAGTCAGGCCAACGAGGCGCGGGTGAAAGGCGGCGACGAAGGGCTTGAGCACGGCGGGCGTGTCGCGTTCGGGATCGATGGTGATGAAGATCGGCGCCACCTTTGCGCCGCGCTCTGCATCCTGCGCCTCGAAGGCCTTTAGCCCGCGCCCGATCAGCGCCAGATCGGTGGGGCAGACATCGGGGCAGAAGCCATAGCCGAAGTAGATCAGGCGATAGCGGCCGGCGAAATCGCGATCGCTGGTGGTGCCGCCATCCTGGTTGGTGAGGGTGAACGGCCCGCCAAGGCTCGATCCGGCCAGGTTGCCGGCCGGCGCGTCTGGCGCGGCAAAGCGCATCCAGCCGACAACGGCAGCGATCAGCACGGCGGTGCCCAGCACCAGCCACAAGCGAACCGGTGCAGCCGAAGACGCCGCTGGCCTGTTCATTGCCGGCTCAAGAGGCTATGCGCATGCATGACCCGAGCAATAGGGGGAAAGGTGGCCCTTTGTCGATGATGAGACGTTTCATCCTGGCGGCCCTTGCGCTGGCGCTGGCCAGCCCCGCCGCCGCACAATTTTCGGACAGCTACAACTTCATGAAGGCGGTGAAGGATCGCGACGTCAACAAGGCGATCGAGCTGGCCGACAAGCCGGGCACCACGGTGGTCAACGTGCGCGATGCCGATACCGGCGAAGCGCCGATCCATGTCGTCACCCGGCGCAGCGATCTTGGCTGGCTGGGCCTGCTCTATCAGAAGGGCGCCAATCTCAACCTGAAGGACCGCGAGGGCAATACGCCGCTGATCCTCGCCACGCTGACCCGCTGGAGCGAGGGGGTTGCGACGCTGATCCGGCTGAAGGCGCAGGTGAACGCCCAGAACCGCATGGGCGAGACGGCCATCTTGAAGGCGGTGCAGGCGCGCGACCTGGCGCTGGCCAAGGCGCTCATTGACGCCGGCGCCAACCCCGACCTTGCCGACAACAGCGGCATTTCGGCCCGCGCTGTCGCCGATGCCGATCCGCGCGCTGCCAGCATCGCCAAGCTGCTGAAGGATGTGCCGGTGAAGGCCGGCGGCAAGGCGCAGGGGCCATCGCTCTGAACATTGCGGCCCTTTACATTGTCGCCTCGCCGCCAGCGCGTGTAACCTCACGCCGCATGGGCGCAACGGTTTCAAGGGGCTAGGGCCGTGTCCATGGAACGGCCCTCCATCGCGGCATCTGCCTTTGATCGGCCGGGCGTGCGGGTGCGCACGCTCGCCAACATCCGCTGGATTGCCATCCTCGGCCAGTTCACCACCCTGCTGGTGGTGGGGCTGTGGTTTGCCTATCCGCTGCCCTGGGGCTCGCTGCTGGCCGCCGTGGGCGCTTCGGTGATCCTCAATTTCGGCCTCTCCACCCTGTATGAGCGCACCGATCGCATGACCGGGCGCGAACTGTCGCTGCACCTCGCCTTCGATCTGATCCAGGCCGGCGTGCTGCTGTTCCTCACCGGCGGGCTGGCCAATCCCTTCGCACTGCTGCTGATCGTGCCGGTCACCATCGCCGCGACCCTGCTCACCGCACGCGAGATGGCACCGCTGGTGGGGCTGGCCTTCTTCGTGCTGTCGGTCGTGTGGTTCTGGGCGCAGCCCCTGCCGTGGAGCGGGCCGCCGCCGGAATTCCCGCTGGTCTATCGGGTGGGGGACGTGATCGCCTATGCGCTGGCGATCGGCTTTCTCGCCGTCTATCTGTGGATGGTCTCGGCCGAGGCCCGCGATCGCGCCCGTGCCCTGGTGGCCACCGAAGCGGCGCTCACCCGCGAGGCGCGCATGAACGCACTGGGCAGCCTGGCCGCGGCGGCGGCGCACGAACTGGGCGGCCCGCTGGGCTCCATCTCGCTGATCGCCCACAGCCTGGAAGAGCAGCTGGGCGACGATCCCGATTTTGGCGACGACATTCGCCTGCTGGCCGCCGAGGCGGCCCGCAGCCGGCGCATCATGAAGGAGCTTTCTACGCGCGCCGAGGCGGAAGACCCGTTCGCCATCCTGACGCTCGATCTGCTGCTGCACGAAGTGGCGGAAAGCGTGAAGCCGGCGCGGGTGCCGGTGAAGGTGGTCACCACCGGGCTGCAGCCGATGGTGCAGCGCTCGCCGGAACTGCTGCATGCGCTCAACAATCTGGTATCCAACGCGGTGCGACACGCTGGCACCGAGGTGCGACTGGAAACCATCGTGACGGCATCGGAAATCCGGGTTGTGGTGCTGGACGATGGCTTTGGTTTCCCGCCCGATCTGCTGCCGCGCCTGGGCGAGCCGATGCTGGGGCCGTCGCGATCGAAATCGGATTCCACCGGGCTCGGCGTGTTCATCGCCACCACCCTGATCGAGCGCACTGGCGGCCGGCTGGCCTTCTCCAACCGGCCCGAGGGCGGCGCCCGGGTGGACGTGCGCTGGCCAAGAGAAGCATTTGAGGTTATTGACCCCGCGGGGGTGGAACAGGAGCAATGACGATGGCGAGCGTGCCCGAAACCGATGGTCGGCCACTGTTGCTGGTGGACGATGATGCCCCCTTCCGTCAGCGGCTTTCGGTGCTGCTGGCCCGCAAGGGCTTTGCCGTCACCTCGGTGGGCAGCCTTTCGGAAGCGCGGGTGGAAGCCGCCCGCCTGAAGCCCGGCCACGCCGTGGTGGACATGCGGCTGGAAGACGGCAATGGCCTCGATCTCGTGACCGAGCTGCGTGCGATGAGCCCGGATGTGCGGATCGTGATGCTCACCGGCTATGGCAACCTCGCCACCGCCGTGGCCGCCGTGAAGGCCGGCGCCATCGATTATCTCGCCAAGCCGGCCGACCCGGAAGACATCGTCCGTGCGCTGATCGCCGATGGCAGCACCCGCCCGGAAGCACCGCCGGAGCCGATGTCGGCCGATCGCGTGCGCTGGGAGCATATCCAGCGTGTGTATGAACTGTGCGATCGCAACGTCTCGGAAACCGCACGCCGCCTGAAGATGCACCGCCGGACCCTGCAGCGCATCCTGGCGAAGCGGTCACCCAAATGAGCCCAGCGCCCCTCCCGCTTGCGGGAGGGGCCGGGGGTGGGCTCTTTCCAACCTCCACTGCACCTGCTTCCATGGCACCATGCTGAACCGTCGCGCCGCGCTGGGCCTGATCGCCACCCTTCCCACGCTGACAGCCGCGCCCGCCCTGGCCCTCACCGCCAGCGCCTCGGCCCGCCTGGCCGATCTGCTGGCCCGCGCGGCGGCCGCAGATGCGGCGCTCTCCCCAACCGGGCCGCCCGGCCGGCGCCGGCCAGCGGGCGAGCCGGTGTTCATCGATCCGCTGTCGGATGGCTGGGCGGCAGCGACGCTGGCCAACAAGCGCCAGGCCGCTGCCGAATTGGCCGGCATCGACAGGGCGGCCCTCACGCCAGCCGAGCGCATCGCCCATGACGTGTTCGCCCGCAGCCTGAAGCAGGCCATCGATTTTCACGACAGCGGCCTGTTCGCCATCCAGCGCCAGCTCGCGCTCAACCCCAGCTTCGGCCTGCATGTCGAACTGCCGGACTTCGTGGCCGGTCCCGGTGCATTGTTCGAAACCGAAGCCGATTGTGCCGCCGGGCTGGAGCGGCTGCGGCTGTTCGCCGGCCACATGGACATGACCATCACGCGCCTGAAGGAAGGGCTGGCCGCCGGCCGCGTCCAGCCCCGCGTGCTGGTGGAAAATGTGCTGAAGCAGGTGGACGCCATGCTGGCGCTGCCGCCAGCGCAGACGCCGTTCATGGCCGCCATCACCCGCCTGCCGCCGGCCCTCGCCGCCGAGCAGCAGCGCTGGCAGGCCGCCTATCTGGCGATGGTGACCGGCACGGTGCTGCCCGCCTATGCCCGCTGGCGCGTGTTCCTGGCCGGCACCTATCTGCCGCGCGCGCCGGTGGGGCCGGGCCGTTCGGCGACCAAGGACGGGGACCGCCTTTATGCCTTCGAGCTGGAGCGCCACACCACCATCCCGATGGCCGCGCAGGCGATCCATGATCTCGGCCTGTCGGAAGTCGCCCGCATCCGCGCCGAATTCGAAGCGGTGCGGGTGCAGTTGGGCTGGCAGGGCGATCTGAAATCGCTGTTCGAGCATGTGCGCACCGATCCGAAATTCTACTGCAAATCGGAAGCCGAGCTGATCGGGCGCTTTGCCGAAATCGAAGGCCGCATCTGGCAGGGCATCCCGCGCCTGTTCCACCGCCGCCCATCTGCGCCCTTCAAGGTGGCGCCGCTGCCGGCTCTGGGCGGGCAGCGCGGCACCGGCTATTATCGCGCCGGCCCGCCCGATGGCGTGTCGCCGGGCATCTTGTTCTTCAACATGGCGATGCTGGACACGCGGCCGATCCCGACGCTGGAAACCCTCACCTTGCACGAGGGCATTCCCGGCCATCATTTCCAGATCACCCTGGTCAATGAAGACAAGGCGCTGCCGGAGGTGCTGAAGCGCGGTGGCAGCACCGCCTATGCCGAAGGCTGGGGCCTCTATGCCGAATCGCTGGGCCGCGAACTGGGGATGTTCCAGGACCCTTGGCAATGGTTCGGCCATCTCGACATGGAGATGCTGCGCGCCGTGCGGCTGGTGGTGGACACCGGCATCCATGCGCTGGGCTGGAGCCGGGATCGCGCCATCGCCTACATGCTGGACAACACCTCGATGGCGCCGCGCGACGTGGCGGTGGAGATCGATCGCTACATCGCCCAGCCGGGCCAGGCCTGCGCCTACAAGATCGGCGAGCTCAGCTTCGCGCGGCTGCGGCGCGAGGCGCAGGCGGCGCTGGGCAGCCGCTTTGATGTGCGCGATTTCCATGATGTCTGCCTCGACACCGGGGCGCTGCCGCTGGCCGTGCTGGACGCCAAGGTGAAGGACTGGATCGCGTCCGGCGGCGGGCGAGTGCGTCAGTCATAGCCGAGCAGCGCGCTTTCCGGATCAACCAGCGACAGCCAGCGATGCGACGCGCGGCGCGCCAGGTTGAGCGTGATCGCCTTGCGCCGGGCGGCATTCAGCGGCCGCCACGGCGCCTCGCGCACGGCTTCGGCATCGAAGCGATCGGCGATGATCAGGCCGGTGATGTCCGGGCGGAAGGCCGGGGTGTGCAGATCATCAACCGGCAGGCCCGCCGGAACCGCCCAGAAGAAGCGATCACAATGGTCGAGATAGTCTGGCCATTTGCGGTCGCCGCGCAGATCGCCAAGGCTGATCTTGATCTCCACCAGCGTCAGGCGACCAGCGGCATCCACCCCCAGTATGTCGGCGCGGCGCCCCCCGCTGAGCGGCACTTCGGCCAGCGGGCTCACCCCGGCACGCAGCAGCCAGCGGCAGGTGCCGCGCAACACGTCGGCAGTGAGGGCATGAGTCATGGACCATGTGTTGCAGAACGCATGGAGAACAGCAAGGGCGGGCAATGGCGGCCCTCCCCAATCCTTGATTGGGGAGGACCTAACGATAGAAGACGTGATTGCCGATCTTCGCGACGCGGGTGAGGCGCCAGCCGGGCTTCAGCCGGGCAGCATGGAAACTGTGGGCGCCCTCGGCGATATCGTGCCACAGGCCCATCATGGCGACGCGGGCCACCGCCATCGCGGTGGTGAAGGTGGCGGTGCCGCGCTGCACGCGTTCCGGCACGAAGTTGAACTGGCGCGGGGCGCGGATCACGCCGCACACGCCCTTGCCCCAGCGGCCGGACTTGGCGCGGTTCACCACGGCCTGCGCCACGGCCAGCTGGCCTTCCAGCGCTTCGCCGCGGCTTTCGAACCATACGGCGGTGGCCAGGCAATCCAGTTCCTGATCGGTGGCGGCGTTGCTGTCGGCTGCCACCATCTTGACCAGCGCCGGCAGCCCAGTGGGTGAGGGGGCGGCTTCAGCAATCACGCGATCATCCTCGCCCGGCAGCACCGGCAGGCTGGTGTTGGCCAGCACCGGAGCAGCGGCCACCAGGGCCAGACCGGCCCCGAAGATCAGCGATGTGACCGCGCGCGCGAACATGACGCTGTTGAAACCGCGCCAGGCCGGATCGATCAACCGCCCGACAGGATTTCAGCGACGAACTGCCCTGCCTGCGGGATATCCAGTTCGATCACCCACAGATCGGGATCGCGGCGGCGCGCCCGCTCGATCCAGCCGGCCACCGCCTCGCCGCTGGCCATGGCGGCGAGTTCATAGCGACCCGATGGCGCCAGCACCGGGGCCAGCAGGGTTTCGCTGCCAGCTTCGCGCGTCACCACCGCGATGGCGCCGGCCTCGCTGTCGCCGCGCGCCAGCACGGCGCCAAAACCGCCAGCCGCCGTCACCCGGCGCAGCAGGGCATCCACGGCAACACGGCTGGCCAGCCGGGGCAGGGCCGGATCGGCCATCAGGCGACAGCAGCGACCTCGGGCACCAGCGCAGCGCGCATGGCGGCGGCGGTTTCGGCGGCCCGCAGCGCCGGCAGCACGGCGGGATCGCGCAGGGTGCGGCTGATCCTGGCCAGTGCTTTCAGATGATCGGCGCCAGCGTCTTCCGGGGAGAGCAGCAGCACCAGCACGTCCACTGGCTGGCCATCCATCGCCTGCCAGTCGATCGGTTGCGGCAGCCGCGCCGCCAGCACCGCACAGGCATCAAGGCCCTGCAGGCGCGTGTGGGGAATCGCAGCGCCGTTGCCGAAGCCGGTGGCGCCCAGCGCCTCGCGCATGTGGAGCCGTTCGTGAATCATGGCCCATGACAGGCCGAGCCGAACCCCGGCCTCGCGGGCCAGCGCCTTCAAGGCGGCATCCTTGGCAAAGGCCGGCAGCTGGGGAATCACCCCATCGGCCAGCAACAGGCCCTGGAACCCGGTTCCGGAATTCGGCATCGCTCCGCTCGACCTTAGTCTGCCATGGCCGGCTGCCGCTTCGCAGCAACGGCAGCCGCGCGCGGTTCCACCCAGCCGATGGTGCCATCCTCGCGGCGATAGACCATGTTGTGATCACCGGTGGCGCTGTTCACGAACATCAGGGCGGTGGTGTTCCGCAGATCAAGCATCATCACGGCATCGCCCACGCTGGCGGTGGGAATGTCCACCCGGGTTTCCGCGATGATCAGCGGGGCATCGCCCTCGGGCTCGGCATCCTCGACCGGGGCAGCGAAGATCTTGTATTCGGCATTGTCGAGTGGCGGCAGTTCCGCCACCTCCGGCGCCGTGCGGGCGGCGGCCGGGGAATGCCGGTCCTTCAGGCGCCGCATGTAGCGCCGCAACTGCTTGTCGATACGCTCGGCGGCGGCATCAAAGGCAACATGCGCATCGGCGGCGCGCGCCGAGCCCTTCAGGATCAGATCGGCCATCACGTGCATGACGATATCGCAGGAAAAATGGCCATAGGGCGCCGGCCCGAGCGTGACATGGGCAGACAGGGCGCGGGGGAAATATTTGGCCACCATCGCGCCAAGCCGTTCACGCACATGTTCGCCAAAGGCGGCCCCGGTATCGACCTGGTGCCCTGAAATGCGGATATCCATGCTGATTGTCTCCTCTTGCCGGCGCCAGCCCATATGCCTGGTCACGACAGCCAGAGCGGGTCCTTCAGGCCGGCCACGAAGGTGGCATGGCGGGCCAGCTCCTCCGGGCTGGCGCTATGGGCACGTGCGGCAAGACTCACCCGCTCATAGGGAGTTTCGGACGCGCCGGCCTCGCTGGCAAGGTCAAATCCGATCTGCCTACCGCCGGTCAACTCGATATAGACACGGGCGAGCAGTTCGGCATCGAGCAGCGCGCCGTGCTTGGTGCGGGCCGAAAGATCAATGCCATAGCGGGTGCACAGCGCATCCAGCGTGTGCTTGGCACCGGGGTGCGCCTTGCGGCTGATTTCCAGCGTGTCGATGGCGCGGGCCATGGGAATGATCGGCATCCCGGCGCGCTTCAGTTCCCAGTTCAGGAACTCCATGTCGAAGGCGGCATTGTGCGCGACCAGTGGCGCATCGCCGATGAAGGCGAGGAAATCGTCGATCACCTGTTCGAAGATCGGCTGGCCAGTGAGGAAATCGCTGGAAAGCCCGTGCACCCGTTCGGCATCCTTGGGCATCGGCCGCTGCGGATCGAGATAGGTGTGGAAGGTGCGGCCGGTGATGGCACGGTTGACCATTTCCACCGCGCCGATCTCGACGATGCGGTGGCCATCACCGGGCATGATGCCGGTGGTTTCGGTATCCCAGACAA
>ERZ1066121.304-NODE-304-length-45958-cov-22.188332_pt1 | contig 45958 bp, 34 predicted proteins | sample MGYA00382768_ERZ1066121 | MGnify/ENA primary metagenome ERZ1066121 (study PRJEB33369, sample SAMEA5778351) | biofilm metagenome | biome: Industrial cooling water; feature: Water cooling tower basin; material: Biofilm | place: United Arab Emirates | collected...
CCCCAAGGACCGCAGCCACGGCGACTTCGCCAGCAATGCGGCGATGACCCTCGCCCGGCCGGCCAAATCCAACCCGCGCGCGATCGCGCAGGCGCTGATCGACGCGCTGCCGGCCAACGACGACATCGCCGCGGTGGAGATCGCCGGCCCCGGCTTCCTGAATTTCCGCCTGTCCGCCGCGGCCTGGCAGCGCCAGCTGCGCCAGGTGCACGCGCTGGGCAGCGAGTACGGCCGCAATGCCTCGGGCGCCGGCCGCACCGCGGGCGTGGAGTACGTCTCGGCCAACCCCACCGGCCCGCTGCATGTCGGCCACGGCCGCGCCGCGGCCATCGGCGACTGCATCGCGCGCGTGCTCGATGCCAACGGCTGGCAGGTGAAGCGCGAGTTCTACTACAACGACGCCGGCGTGCAGATCGAGACCCTCGCCAAGTCCACCCAGGCTCGCATCCGCGGCCTTGGCCCGGGCAGCGAGGGCTGGTCCGACGACTTCTACCAGGGCGAATACATCGCCGACGTGGCGAAGGCCTATCTCGACGGCGCATCGGTCGAGGTCGACGGCAAGACCGTGACCGGCGCGCGCGACCCCGAGGACTACGACGCCATCCGCCGCTTCGCCGTGGCGTATCTGCGCCGCGAGCAGAACCTCGACCTGGAGGCGTTCCGGGTGGGCTTCGACGTGTATTACCTGGAGTCCTCGCTGTACGCCGACGGCAAGGTGGAGGAGACCGTGCGCGAGCTGATCGCCCACGGCCACACCTACGAGGAAGGCGGCGCGCTGTGGCTGCGCAGCACCGACTTCGGCGACGACAAGGACCGCGTGATGCGCAAGTCCGACGGCAGCTACACCTATTTCGTGCCGGATGTGGCCTATCACCTCACCAAGTGGCAGCGCGGCTACGAGCGTGCGATCACCGAGCTGGGCGCCGACCACCACGGCAGCCTGGCCCGCGTGCGCGCCGGCCTGCAGGCGCTGGACTGCGGCATTCCGCAGGGCTGGCCGGAGTACGTGCTGCACCAGATGGTCACGGTGATGCGCGGCAGCGAGACCGTGAAGTTCTCCAAGCGTGCCGGCAGTTACGACACCCTGCGCGACCTGATCGACGAGACCGGCGCAGACGCCGTGCGCTGGTTCCTGATCGCGCGCAAGCCCGATTCGCAGCTGGTGTTCGACATCGACCTGGCGCGTTCGCAGACGCTCGACAATCCGGTGTACTACGTACAGCTCTCGCACGCGCGCACCTGCGGCGTGCTGCGCAAGCTCGCCGAGCGCGGGCTGTCGTTCGACCTGGAGGCCGGGCTGGCGCAGCTGCCGGACATCGACAATGCGTCGGTGCGCGATCTGCTGATCGACCTCTCCCGCTACCCTGAAGTCGTCGAGACCGCCGGTCGCGACCTGGAGCCGCATCTCATCGCGGCCTATCTGGTCGAACTGGCGCAGGCCTACCAGTCCTACTACAACGGGCACATTTTCCTGGTCGACGATGCGGATACCCGCAACGCCCGTCTCGCCCTCGGCACCGCGGTGCGTCAGGTGCTCGCCAACGGGCTGGGCCTGCTCGGGGTGAGTGCGCCGGAGGAAATGCTGTTCGACGAGACGGCGGCCGACACCGCGGACACGACACACCAGGCGGAGGCAGTCTGATGGCGGCCAAACGCGGCAAATCGCAGGCGCGTCGCGGCGGCGGCGGCGACGGCATCCCCGGCTGGGCCTGGCTGGTGCTGGGCGTGGCCCTGACCGTGGCGGTGTTCTTCTTCGCCCCGAAATATCTCGGCAAGGGCGGCGCGGACGGGTTCTTCAAGCCCACGCCCAACCCCGACGCACGCCCGCCGGCGATGGACGCGCAGAGCGAGGACGATGCGCCCATCGTCGACGAGGCTGCGCGCCCCGAACGCACCGCCGGCGACGACGCGGCCCCGCCGAAGGAACAGGACTACGACTTCTACAGCGTGCTCTCCGGCGAGGAAACGCCGCTGACCGACGCCGAGCTCGACCGCCGCGCCCGCGCCGAAGCCGAGGCCGAACGCACCGAGCGCCTGCGCCAGGAACGCGAGCAGCAGGCGCTGGCCGAGCGCATCCGCCGCGAGCGCGAGGCGCGCGAGACGCCGCCGCCGGCCATCGACGGCGGCACCGCCGACAGCGGCTCCGACGCCGCCGACCTCGCGCCCGCCGCCCGCCCGGCGACCACGCCCGAGCGCAGCGCCGCCGCTTCAGAGACGCTGGATGCCCGCTACCTGCTGCAGGCCGGCGCCTTCGCCGCCTCGGGCGATGCCGAGGCGCTGAAGGCGAAGATCGCCTTCCTCGGCCTCAGCGCGCGGGTGGAGTCGGCGCAGATCCAGGGCAAGACCGTCTACCGCGTGCGCATGGGCCCCTACGGCACCGCCACCGAACTGGCCGAGGCGCGCAAGACCCTCAGCGCGAATGGGCTGCAGGCGATGGCGATCAAGGTGAAGTGAGCCGCGTCGGGCGCCCACGCGCCCGGACGCGGATCGCACACGCACAAGCGGCACGACGCACACGTTCGCGCGTTTTCGACGGCTTTCCAGGGTCGCAGCCGGTGAGACCTCCCCGGCGCATACTCCTGCACCAAGCGGAGCCCGCCGATGACCTTAGAAGCCGCCCTGCTCCGGCCCGCGCTGCTGCGGCCGGTGGTCGATGTCCTGCTCTCCCCGCTGCGCCGGCGCAAACGCCGCAAACAGCGCCTGCACGCCGAAGCCGCGCTGCGCGAGGCGATCCGCGAACTGCTGCTGGCGTGTCCCGACGAGCGACGGGTCGAGGCGCGCATCGCGCGCGCCCGCGCATGCGGTGCGCCCGCGCGCGACACTGCCCTGGCCGAGGCCATGCTGGCCCGCCATCGCGACACCCGCGTGCATACCCGCGGGCGCAGCCACCGCAGCCGGCGCACGGGCTGAGCGGGACGCCGGACGAGGGTTCTGGGCGCCGCGACAGGCCACGCGCCAGCCCGCGGCGGGCACGTACAATCGCGCCATGCCTACCCTCCTCGTCACCGGCGCCACCTCCGGCTTCGGCCGCGCCACCGCCCTCCGTTTCCACCGCGCCGGCTGGCGGGTCGTCGCCACCGGGCGCCGCGCCGAACGGCTGGACGCGCTGGCCGAATCGCTCGGCCACGAGCGCATCCATACCGCGGCCTTCGACATCCGCGACGAGGCCGCGATGCGCGCGGCGCTGGACGCGCTGCCGGAGGAGTTCCGCGGCATCGACGTGCTGGTCAACAACGCCGGCCTCGCGCTCGGCACCGCGCCTGCGCAGCGCGCCGATCTGGCGCAGTGGAAGCGGATGATCGACACCAACGTCACCGCACTGGCCACGCTCACCCACGCCCTGCTGCCCGCGCTGATCGAACGCCGCGGCGCGATCATCAATATCAGCTCGGTGGCGGCCACGTATCCCTACCCCGGCGGCAACGTCTACGGCGGCACCAAGGCCTTCGTCAGCCAGTTCTCGCTGGGCCTGCGCAGCGACCTGCACGGCACCGGCGTGCGCGTGACCAGCGTCGAACCGGGCATGGCCGAAACCGAGTTCACCCTGGTCCGCACCGGCGGCGACCAGGGCGCGTCGGACACGCTGTACGCGGGCGCGGACCCCATCACCGACGCCGACATCGCCGACACCATGTTCTGGATCGCCACCCTGCCGCCGCACCTCAACGTCAATCGCATCGAGCTGATGCCGGTGCGGCAGTCGTACGCCGGCTTCCAGGTGGCGAGGAACGTCTAATTGTTATGAGAGGGGATTAATTTGTGGCGAACCCGTTGTTTCCTACATTCGATAAAAGAATTACTGATGCCACGGACCACATAATTCAGCATCAAGTTATTCCATGGGCCTTTTTGAAAGCTGGCCCGAAATTTTCTGTCAAACGCTTCGATGGACGAGAAATATCTTATCAAGGCGTATCCTACGAAGGCAGTCCAGAATCAGTATTTTGGAACGGGTATATCGAACCATTCCTTGAGGCGCTGGCGATAGAAGAAATCAGTCGCGCCACATCACTCTCAAAGGAGCGAAATTTAGATTTAAAGGAAGTCTTACCTCAAGTCGAAGGACTTTTGATATCAGCTAGCTATGAGGTTTTCGATAAAATGGCTGCTGTTGACCAAAAGTTGCGGGGCAAAGGATTTCCAGAGAGCGTTCCCATTAGGAGCACTGAATCCGAAATCGGCCGGATGCGCTCTTTCATCTCTAGCCACGCCAAAGCCGAACTGGAGATGTGGAAACCAAAATCCAGACTCCAACGACTGTACGAAGAAAACACATTTCTTACTTGGTTGATTGGCGCAATCTTTGCATTGACTAGCTTAATATTCACGGCCATCAAAATATTCTCGCCGTGAGTTGCGATCTGCTACGCAGTCATCCGCTCGCGACACGACAACGCCGGCAACGCCTGAGGGCTGCAGCGGTTCACACACTCGGGGCAGCCAGCGCACCCTGAGCGCTCTTCGATCGCCTGCGATCAATCAGCCGCCGACGCAGCCCCAGCCCGGGCCGCTCCACCAGGTAATACAGCAGCGCGGCCGCCAGCAGCGAAGCCAGGCCATAGGCGAGGAAGGCGACGATGCCGCGGCCTTCGAGCACCGCGCCCAAGTGGGTCTCCACCAGCCGATACACCGGCTTGTGCACCAGATACAGACTGTAGGACACCGCCGCCAGCCACGCCGCGCCGGGGAACGCGCGGCGGCCGATCCAGCTGCCGGGCTGTGCGCCTGCGAACACCAGCATCGCCAGCCCGGCCGAGAGCACCGGCCAGCCGACGCTGTTGCCCAGCAGGCCGGCGCGGTCGCGGAACAGCCAGAAGCTGAGCGCCATCGTCGCCAGACCCGCGATAAAGACCAGATTCGCGCGCGCGGCGACGCGCTCCCACTGCGCCGGACGCCAGGTCTTCCAGACCGCCAGCAGCACGCCGGCCAGCAGGCCGTCCAGGCGGTTCCAGGTGGGGTAGTAGATCTCCTCGACGAACCAGTTGCGCTGCGGCTGCAGCGCATCGAAGTGCAGCCAGATCGCCGAGCGCCAGGCAATCCCGCCCAGCACCAGCGCCGCGCAGAACGCCCACAGCGCCGCGCGGGAGCGCAGGCGGACGAACAGCAGAGCCAGCGCCGGGAACAGCAGATAGAAATGCTCCTCCACGCACAGCGACCAGGCGTGCGAGAACGCGGCGTTGCGGCCGTAATCGATCGAGATGTTCACGAAGAAGCCCGCGAACTTCCACCACGGCTCCATGCCCGGCGCCTCGCGGAAGCCCGGGCACAGCAGGTACACCAGCAGCAGCGCCCAGAAGGCCGGCAGGATCCGGAACGCGCGGCGCAGATAGAAATCGCCCATGTCCAGGCGCTCGCCGCGCGCGAGAGGCGCCAGCACCTGCAGGCCGATCAGGAAGCCGCTGAGCACGAAGAACAGGTCCACGCCCATCCAGCCGTTGTGCTGGAGCCAGGCCCATTCGCGGCCCATGCCGCCGACCAGGAAGGAGTGGAAACACATGGTCCACAGCACCGCGAGGGCACGGAGGGAATCGAGACCCGGATAGCGCATGTGTCCTGCCGGCAGCGAGATGGTGGAGTGCATCGACAGGATCGACGGACCGCCCGCGCGCAGACGCAGGGCGTCATGCACCGCGGGTGCGGCAGTCTATCCGAAGCCGCGCGCCCCGCGACCGCAGCGAGCCGGCATCATCGGCAGACTGGATTGAACCGGTCGCCTGCCCGGCGCCACCTTCCTTCCAGAACCACAGACGACGGACAGGGGCGCAGGCGTGCAGCGCGACAGCGAGCGGATCTACGACGAATACCTCGTCGCCTGCGCACAGGCCGGCGACCGCGCCGCCTGGGAGCGGCTGGTCGCGCGCTGGCAGCCGCGGCTGCTGCGCCACGCCTGGCGGCTGAGCGGGCACGGCGAGCGCGCCGCCGACCTGGTGCAGGAGGCGTGGATCGACATCTGGAAGGGCCTGCGCCGGCTGGACGACGTGGTGGCATTCCCGGCCTGGGCGTTCCGCATCGTCACCCGGCGCTGCCAGCGCGAATTCGGCACGGCCGACCGCGAACGCGCGCAGTGGGCCGAGCTGGACGACGCCGTCGACGCGGGCGATGCCTCCGCCGCCGCCGAAGCCATCGACCGCGAAATCGACGCCGCCCGCATCCGTGCGGCGATGGACGCCCTGCCTGTGGCGCAGCGCGCGGCGCTGTCGCTGTTCCATCTCGAAGACCTGAGCGTGGCGGAAATCTCCATCGCGCTGGACGTCCCGCCGGGCACGGTCAAGACCCGGCTGATGCACGCGCGCAGAAAACTCCGCGCACACCTGGAAGGAGCACACGATGCACAAGACCCCTGATCGCACCCACGTCGACGGCGGTGACGCCGGCCTCGACGCCGCCATCGCCCGCGCCCTGGGCGAGGAGGACCGCGCCCTGCTGGCGCGTCACGCCGAACCCGGCTACTTCGCACAGGCCACCGGCCTGTTCCGCGGCAGCCTGGGCTGGACCTCGTTGTTGGCCTACGCCGTCGCCCTGATCGCCTTCGCGGTCTGCGTCTACGCGTTCTGGCTGGCGTGGTCGGCCACCCACACCCTGATCGCGGTGAAATACGCCGCGGTGGCGGTGCTGGCCTTCCAGTGCGCCGGCATGATGAAGAGCTACCTCGGCGCCCAACTGCAGGCCAACCGCAGCCTGCGCGCGCTCAAGCGCGTGGAACTGCAGCTGGCGATGCTGCGCGACGGCCGCGACCGGGCCTGAGCCCGGAGGGTGGCACTCAGCCGTTGCACACGCTCATGCAGCTCTGGTAGTTCTGCTCGCAGGTCTCGGGCGGCAGGAAGCCGTTGGACAGGCAGGCCTGGAAGCGCTGCTCGCAGCGCGAACTGCAGGTCGTGCTGACGGCCGACGCGGAAAAGCCCGCGACGAACGCACCCACGGCAAGCACCGCGAGACACGCACGCCGGACGATGCGGGATCGAGAGGGAGAGCGGGCTGGAGAGGGGGATACAGATCGGGAATGGGCCACGACGCACTCCTTGTCGATGATCGAATCTCGAAATTAGCCCCATCCGGTGGCGCGGTATGCGTCCATCGTCGCAAAACACGGCATCGACGCCCTGCGACGCACCTCACTCAGCCCAACGGCTCGTCGCTCAGATACGTGTACGCCGTCAGCCCGTTCTCCAGCGCCGCGTTCAGCTTGGCGGCCTCGCTCTTGCTTAGGTCCACCGCACCCACCTTCGCCTTGTAGATGCGGCGCAGGTCGTCGAGCTTGTAGCCCACGTAGTCGAGCATCACGTCGGTGGTGTCGCCACGACGCTGCTGCGAAAGCTTGAATCCCACGGCTTCCACGCGCGCTTCGACCACGTCGGTGTCGCCGAACAGGTTGTGGATATCGCCCAGAATCTCCTGATACGCGCCGACCAGGAAGAAGCCGATCCGGTAGCGCTCGCCCGGCCGCGGCGCGTGCAGCGGCAGCGAGGTGTCGAGGTCTTCGTTTTCGACGTAGGTGTCGATCTTGCCGTCGGAGTCGCAGGTGAGGTCGGCGATGACGCCGCGGCGGTCGGGGCGCTCGTCCAGGCGCTCGATCGGCACGATCGGGAACACCTGGTCGATCGCCCACACATCGGGCATCGACTCGAACAGGCTGAAGTTGACGAAATACTTGTCGACCAGGCGCTCGTTGAGTTCGTCGAGCAGGTCGCGGTGGCTCTTTTCGTCGTAGGTCAGGCGCGCGCGCACCGCGTGGGCGATGGCGTAGAACAGGTCGTCCAGGCGCGCGCGCGCGGTGAGGTCGATCTGGCCCAGCGCGTACAGCGCGAGACCTTCGCTGTGGTGATGCTGGGCCTCGTGGAACAGCTCCACCGCGGGGCGCTGGTCGAGTTCGGCGTGGATCTCGCGCAGGTGGCGGATCACCGTGGCCTCGTCGTCGTGCGCGGGCGGCACGCGACCTTCGGGCGCCTGCTCCACTTCGGACACGTTGGCGATGAGCACCGCGTGGTGCGCGGTCATCGCGCGGCCGCATTCGGTGACCAGCCGCGGCTGCGCGATGCCGTGCTCCGCGCAGGCCTCGGCCACCGGCTGCACGATGCTGGAAGCGTACTGGTGCACGCCGTAATTGATCGAGCAGTAACTGCGCGAGCGCGTGCCCTCGTAGTCCACGCCCAGGCCGCCGCCCACGTCGACGTGGGTGATCTTCGCGCCCAGCTTGGACAGCTCGACGAAATAGCGGGTGGCCTCGCGCATGCCGTTGGCGATGTCGCGCACGTTGCTGATCTGCGAGCCCATGTGGAAATGCAGCAGGCCCAGGCAGTCGCTCATGCCGGCATCGCGCAGGGTCTTCCACAGGTCCAGCACCTGGCGCGGGGACAGGCCGAACTTGGCCTTGTCGCCGCCGCTGTTCTGCCACTTGCCGGCGCCCAGCGAGGCCAAGCGCATGCGCACGCCGAGGCCGGGCGTCACGCCGAGGGCCTTGGCCTCTTCCATCACCAGCGACAGCTCGGAGGGCTTTTCGACCACGATGAAGGTCTGCAGGCCCAGCTTGCGGCCGATCAGCGCCAGACGGATGTATTCGCGGTCCTTGTAGCCGTTGCACACGATCAGCCCACCCGGGCGGCTCAAAGCCAGCACCGCCATCAGTTCGGGCTTGCTGCCGGCCTCCAGGCCGAAGCCCTCGCCCGCGTGCGAGGCGAGCGTGCCGGCCACGCCGGCGTGCTGGTTGACCTTGATCGGGTAGACCGCGGTGTAGCCGCCGGTGTAGTCCCAGTCCTGCTGGGCCTGGGCGAAGGCGGCCTGCAGCTTGGCCAGACGGCCGCCGAGGATCTGCGGGAAGCGCAGCAGCAGCGGCAGCTTGGCGCCGCTGGCGCGGGCGTGGTCGACGATGGCGCTGAGCGCCGCGCTCGGGCCGTCGGCGCCCTCGGGGCGCACGGTCATGCGGCCGTCGGCGTCGACATCGAAGTACCCGTCCGCCCAGCGCGGGATGGAGTAGGTCTTGCGGGCGAGATCGAGCGACCAGGCGGGCGTGGACGGCGCGGTCATGGGCAGCGTTCCGGACAGCAGGGGGCCGGACATTGTAGGGCGGTGCATCGCCGACCGCGCGCCGACGGGCCGCCACGCCTGCGGTGTTCAGCCTCGGCGGTACACCGGCACCGGACAGACGGCGCGCACGCGTGCGGCGTAGGTGCGCTGGCTGGAATCGCCATCGCCGATCACGGTGAGGCTCCCCGGCAGCGACAGCGCGGCCGCCAGCCGCTTCAGGCCGGCCGTCTCGCTGGCCATCGAGCCGCGCCAGCGCAGCAGCAGGATGTAGTGCGGCGGCTCGCCGGGCAGGGGCAGGCGCTTGCAGGCCAGCCAGGCCTCGGCCACGGGCGCGGTGCCGGCCAGTACCCGCCGCAGCGGGTCCAGGGCCGCCGGATCGAGCCCGTGGGGCTCCAGCGCGTCGTCCTCGTCCACGCCTTCGCGGGCGCGCAGCGATTCGGCCTGCACGGCATAGGCCGCACGCAGCCGCTGCAGCCCGGCGAGGGTGGCCGCCGACAAGGTGGGGTCGCGATCCCAGGCGTCCAGACGGTCGAAGGCCGGCCCCACGGCACCAATATCCAGACGGAGCGCGCGCTCGAGCAGCGCAACGCCGGCCGGGTCGTCGTCGTCCACCTGCAGCACACCCAGCCGGAACAGGACCGAGGCGTCGTCGGGCAGGTCTTCGAGCAGCTGCGCATAGATCCGCCGCGGGTCGCGTTCGGGGCGCAGGGTCTCGGCGAGGTGCGCGTGCTGCAGGCGCTCGGCGGTCTCCAGATCGGGGTTACGCTCCAGCGCCTCCAGTCTCTGGCGCTCGGATGCGGCAGCGGCATGCGCTTCGGCCCACGGCCGCCGCAGGCGCTCGCGCCACTGGGCGTCCACGGTGCGCTCGGCCTCGGCCAGCACGGCCGGGTCGATCAGCGCCGCGGCCGGCGGCGCATCCCTGCGCAGATCGCTCGCGACGCCGGTCGCGACGCCGGCAGCCGCGACACGGCGCGCCAGCGCGGGGTGGGTGTCATCGGCATCGTGTTCGCAGACGCTCGCCGCGAGCACGCGCGCGGGATCCGCCTGCGGGCGCTCGCGCAACCAGCGCGCCTGCTCGGCACAGATCGACAGCGGTGGCGAGGGCTGCGCGCGCATGCGCGCGGGCATCGGCTGCCACAGGCGCTTCTCCAGCCACGCGCTGGCGTGTTCCAACCGCAGCAGCCCCGACACCAGCGCGTCGGCACCGACCAGCCGGCAGGCCATGGCGTCCGCCGCATATTCCTCCTCGCGCGCCAGCACGAAACTGGTCATGTCGAAGCGCGGCGCATACCAGACGAAAAAGCGCAGCAGCAGCGACGACATCGTCATGCCCGACGCGCTGCTGTCGGCGATCCGCAGCCAACGCAGGCGCAGCCGGTAGATCCACGCCATGAAGCGCCCGCGCTCGCTGCGGAAATGGCCGAATTCGTGCGCGATCACCGCCAGCAACTGCTCGCGGTCCAGCAGCTGCAGCAGCGGCAGGCCGATCACCAGATAGCGACGCTCGCCCAGCAGACCGAACGCGCGCGGGCAGGTCGCCGCGGCGGCGTTGAGGTCGGCGTCCAGCACCACGCCATCCAGCGGCGGCGCACCGGCGGCAACGCGCAGGCGCTCGATGTCTTCGGCCAGCGCCGGCGCGTCCTCGGGCCGCAGCGCATGGCCGGGGGGCGGCGCCACCGGCAGCCACAGTGCGCGGGCCATCATCACGCCCAGTCCGAACATCAGCAGCAGGCCGATGGTGTCCTGCAGTTCCAGCGTGAAACCGTGGATGGCCAGCCCGGCCAGCGCCAGCAGCGGCAGGCCCAGCCCGACCAGAGCCGCCAGGGCCAGCACCCCCTGGCCGAACAGTGCGAGCAGCAGCACCCGGCGCCGGTAGGCCGCAGGGGCCCGCCGCGCCGCTTCTTCCAACGCCGCCACCTGCGCCACGCGCCGACGTCGTTCCGCGCGTCCGCGCTGCCCGTCCACACCCATCGCTTTCTCCGCCCGCCGTCCGGTCGGGCATCGTAACGGAAGCCCGGACCCCGTCCGCTACAATGCCGCCCCCTTCCGATCGCAACGACCACCGCCATGTCCGACACCCGCTGGCACCACGAAACCTTCGAACCCACCGGCTCGGCCATCGGCTATCGCATCGTCCGCAAGCTGGACGAGGTGCAGTCGCCGTTCCAGAAGATCGAGATCTACGAGAGCACCGACTGGGGCAATCTCATGCTGATCGACGGCGCGATGATGCTCACCACCCGCGACAACTTCCTCTACCACGAGATGATGTCGCACCCGGCGCTGTTCACCCACGCCAACCCCGAGCACGTGGTCATCATCGGCGGCGGCGACTGCGGCACCCTGCGCGAGGTGCTCAAGCACCCGGGCGTGAAGACCGCGGTGCAGTGCGACATCGACGAGCAGGTCACACGGATGTCGGAGAAGTGGTTCCCCGAGCTGTGCGACAGCAACCACGACCCGCGCGCCACGCTGCTGTTCGACGACGGCATCGCCTACATGCGCAACGCCGCGCCGGGCAGCCTGGACATCGTCATCGTCGATTCCACCGACCCGGTGGGCCCGGCCGAAGGCCTGTTCAACAAGGCCTTCTACGCCAGCTGCTTCCACGCGCTGAAGGACGACGGCATCCTGGTGCAGCAGTCCGAGTCGCCGCTGGCGCTGCTCGAACTCATCCAGGAGATGCGCACCGAAATGGGCAAGGCCGGCTTCACCGCCTTCGCCACCCTGCCCTTCCCGCAGCCCTGCTATCCCACCGGCTGGTGGAGCTGCACGCTGGCGCGCAAGCACGGTGCGAACCAGACGGGCTTCGATTTCCGCGACGCCGATGCGCGCGCCAAGGGCTTCGCGACCAAGTACTACACCGCCGACATCCACCGCGGCGCGCTGGCGCTGCCGCCATTCGTGGCCGAGGCGCTGGGCGAAGGCTGAGCCCGCCCGCCGCGCAGCATCGCAGGCGCAGGCGACGGACAACACACGGGCCCGGCATTGCCGGGCCCGTGTCGTTTGCGGCATCGCTTCACGGCAAATGGCTGCCGTGAAGCGGTAGGTCAAGCATCGGAATCAGCGGTCGAAATCAGCGGAACGCCGCCATCGCCGCCGCGCGTTCGCGCATCACCCGCTCGTTGTCGTTGCTGCGGCTGGTGCCCATCACACCACCGTTGAAGGTCTGGTCGATGTTGGAGAAATAGCCGATCCGCGGCTGCGGATTGGAGTTCACCGCCATGATGGTGCGGAAATTGCCGGTGCGGTTGACGTAGCCGTGGCCATAGCGGAACGGACGCGTGTTGGAATCGTTGTCGTGGCGTGCGCCGAACAGATGCGCCGCCTCGTGCACGAAGGTGAAAGTGGTGCAGCTCTGGTTCTGGACGAAGAAGCCGCTGCTGGCCACCGCGCCGATCGCCGCGGCCTGCCCGCACAGCAGCGCGCCGCCGGAGTTCAGCCCATCGCGGACCACCAGCGCCACCAGATCGGCACCCGTCGCGTCGCGCTGGATGGTCGAATACTCGTCGAACCAACCGTCGCTGGTGCTCTGGATGCGGCCGAGCAGCGTCGATGACGCGTCGGTGGCCTGCGACTGCGCGGTGAAGAACACGCCGGCGCTTTCGAACAGCAGCGGGATGGCGTTGTTGGTGAAGGTGGTGTTGGACTGGGCGATGAAGAACGCGGCGCGGTCGTTGGCGCCGTTGGTACCGCCGAGCTGGGCCACCGCTTCGGGCGAGTAGACCTGCATCACGCGGACGATGGTCTCGCCGGCCTTGGTGGTGACCCTGGTCGCGCGCAGGCCGCCGGGGCGGTCCGGCACGGCCACTTCGCCGCGCATCGCACCGAATCTGCCGCCCTGCAGGGCCGGCCCGAATTCCTGCGCGGGGATGTCCACGCGGCTCGGCGTGTCGTCGCCCTGGCTCTCCAGGCTGGCCGGGTCGCGCTTGACGAGGAACTGCTGGCCGCCGTCTTCGGAGGTCAACAGCTCGTAGACCTCGCCGCTGGCGGTGATGACCTGGCCGGTGACGCGGTCTCCGCGCATCACGAACAGCGCCGTGGACGGCGCCTGGCCGTCCAGCTTGAGGCGGCCGTCGGCGGTCAGACGGTCGGCGCCGGACCACACCAGATCGCCGCTCGCCGTGCGATAGGACTTGGCCCGGCTGATCCGCAGCCGCGGGCCTTCCGGCAGGCTCAGCATCAGTTCGGCTTCGCTGCCGGCGAGCGCGGCCTTGTTGATCGCGACCCGCGCCGCCCATCGGGCGCTCTTGTCGCGCAGCATGCCCTGGACATGCGCCGGCATGGCCGCAGTCGATTTGGTCGAAGGCACCTCGAACAATTCCGGCGCCCGCATGGACTGCGCGCCGACGGCGCCGATGGTGGCGGTGGCGATCGCGATCGACATCGCGATGATCTTCATACGCATGACATTCTCTCCGTGGCTGTCAATGAGTGTGGCTGTCAATAGGTGTGGCTGTCGATGAGTGTGGTCGTGGGTCAGTGTGGCCGTGGACCAGTGTGGTCGTGGATCAGAATGCTTGTGGATCAGAATCGTTCTGGATCAGCGCGGCCGTCGATGAGTGCGGCTGCCGATGAGTGCGGCTGTCGATGAGTGCGGTCGACGCTGACCAGCAGACACTGCAGACGCGAGCAGCGGGCCATCCTTCCCGCACAGCAGCCGCGGAAACGGCGATGTGCGGCCCCTGCCGGGTGTCCATGTCTGGCGCTGCGCGGGACGAGGATCGGCAGGGGTCGACGGACGGCGTATACCGTATACACGATATTGCGCCGCGCCATGAGTGCCGCGCTGGCAGGGGCGCAACCCTCCCCGGCGCCCGGGCGCGACACGCCGCGTGGCGGGACTCCGGACATGCGTCCGGCGAGCGCGCCACGCTTTCCTAACATCCCCCTCATGCGGGTTTAAACCTCAGGACTTACAACGCATCACCTGCATGACCCGCATGCGCCCGGAGCCCGCGGCATGATCCTCGACCTTCCCCGCCGTGCGCAGCCGATGCGCGGCGGCGGCCTGCGGCTCAGGCACGGCCGCGACTTCACGGCGGACCATCTCGGTTGGCCGCTGCTGCTGTGGGCCTTGGCGCTCGCCCTGGTGTCGGTGCTGGATCTGGACTGGCAGCTGTCGCATGCGCTGTTCGGCTGGGAAGGCTACCGCTGGGTGCTGCGCGACCACCCGATCACCGAAAGCGTGCTGCATCGCGGCGGGCACGACCTGTCGATCGCGGCCTGGGTCGCACTGCTGGTGGCCTGGGTGCAGGCGCAGCGCCGTCGTTGGCCGATGCGCGGCGCGATGGCCGCCTTGCTGGTGTCGGTGTTGCTGTCCACCCTGCTGGTCTCGTGGATCAAGTCCTGGTCCAACATCGACTGCCCCTGGGACATCGACGGGCTGGGCGGCCTGCGCCCGCATCTGAGCCTGTGGGAAACCTTCACCGGCCAGCGTCCGGCGTCGCTGCCACGCGCGCGCTGTTTTCCGGCCGGGCAGGCCAGCGCCGGCTATGCCTGGGTCGCGCTGTATTTCTTTGCGCTGCGCACACGCCCCGCGTGGCGATGGCATGGCTTGGCCGCGGGCCTGGGCACGGGCGCTGTCCTCGGCTTCGCCCAGCAATTGCGCGGCGCGCATTTTCTCTCGCACGACCTGTGGACGCTGGTGCTGTGCTGGCTGGTGGCGACGGGGGTGCACGCCTGTTCGCTGCGCTGTCGCGGCCGGCGGGGCTGACAGGGTGTTGAAAGACGCGCATCGTGCGCGTTTTTCAAGTCGCCAGTCCGGCACGTGTCCGGACTGGCTCCCGACGAATCAATCGCTTGCGCGCTTGACTCGTCGTCGCAGGCGAACGACGACGCCCACCGATCTACAGCGCGTCGGCGTCCATCTCGCCTGTACGGATGCGCACCGCGCGCTCCAGGTCCCAGACGAAGATCTTGCCGTCGCCCACCTTGCCGGTGCCGGCGGCCTTGACGATGGCCTCGACCACTGCGTCCACGCGATCGTCGGTCACCGCCACTTCCAGCTTGATCTTGGGCAGGAAGTCGACCACGTACTCGGCGCCGCGGTACAGCTCGGTATGGCCCTTCTGCCGGCCGAAGCCCTTGACCTCGGTGGCGGTGATGCCGGCCACGCCCGCCTCCGACAGCGCCTCGCGCACGTCGTCGAGTTTGAACGGCTTGATGATCGCCATCACCATCTTCATGCGCGTCTCCGGGTGCGGTGGATGGCGGCCAGCATAGAGCGCGGCGGCGGTTTTTTCATGCGCCGCCGGCCTACGCGGGCAATGCGATGCGCGTGGAAGCGCAATGCGGGGGTCGGGATTTCCCTACCCCGCAGCGCGGGGTTTCCCGATGGCGTCGACCATGCGCCGGCCCGATGCTGGCACTCACGCTACAATCGCACACGGAGTCCACCATGTTTTCCTCGGCACGCATCGACATGTCCCAGATCGACGACCTCGCCCGCCGCCTCAGCCAGCTCGTGCCGCCGCCCCTGCGCGGCGAGTCCGCCGAGGGCCTGCGCGCGGAGCTGCAGGAGAACTTCAAGTCCGCGCTGCAGGCCGGGCTGGGCAAGCTGGACCTGGTGACCCGCGAGGAGTTCGACGTGCAGCGCGCAGTGCTGCTGCGCACCCGCGAACAGCTGGACGCCCTGCGCGCCGAGGTCGAAGCGCTCGAAGCGCGGCTCGCGGGCCGCGACACCGGTTCCGACGCCTAAGCGCCGCCCCCAACCGGACCCGCCAACATGACCCTCGCTCTCGTGCACACCCGTGCACGCGCCGGCGTGCGCGCGCCTGCCGTCAAGGTGGAAGTCTTCCTGGCCGGTGGCCTGCCGCGCATGTCGATCGTCGGCCTGCCCGAGGCCGCGGTGCGCGAAGCCAAGGACCGCGTGCGCGCCGCCATCCAGTGCGCGCAGTACGAATTCCCGGCGCGCGCGATCACCGTGAACCTAGCCCCGGCCGACCTGCCCAAGGACGGCGGCCGGTTCGACCTGCCGATCGCGCTGGGCATCCTCGCGGCCAGCGGGCAGATTCCGCTGGAGGCATTGGCGACTTGCGAATTCGTCGGTGAGCTGGGCCTGACCGGCGAACTGCGCCCGGTCGACGGCGTGCTCCCCGCCGCCCTGGCCGCCGCCGAAGCCGGACGCCGACTGGTGGTGCCCGCCGGCAACGGCGCCGAGGCAGCGCTGGCCTCGCAGGTGGAAGCCTTCACCGCGCGCACCCTGCTGGAGGTCTGCGCCTGGTTGAGCGGCCACAAGCAGCTGCCATCGGCACAGGCGCCCGCATCGGTCTACGAGCACGGCCCCGACCTGCGCGACGTGCGCGGCCAGGCCCAGGCCCGACGCGCGCTGGAAGTGGCCGCGGCCGGCGGCCATCACCTGCTGCTGGTCGGCCCGCCCGGCTGCGGCAAGACCCTGCTGGCCTCGCGCCTGCCCGGCGTACTGCCCGAGGCCGGCGAACAGGACGCGCTGGAAACCGCCGCCATCGCCTCGATCAGCGGCCGTGGCCTGGACCCCGCCCGCTGGAAACTGCGCCCCTTCCGCAGCCCCCACCACACCGCCAGCGCCGTCGCCCTGGTCGGCGGCGGCGCCGACCCGCGCCCGGGCGAGATCTCGCTCGCCCACAACGGCGTCCTCTTTCTCGACGAACTGCCCGAGTGGGACCGCCGCGCGCTCGAAGTACTGCGCGAACCGCTGGAATCCGGCGTGGTCACCATCTCCCGCGCCGCCCGCCAGTGCGAATTCCCCGCCCGCTTCCAACTGGTCGCCGCGATGAACCCCTGCCCCTGCGGCTGGGCCGGCGATCCGTCGGGGCGCTGCCGCTGCCACCCCGACGCGATCCTCCGTTACCGAGGCCGCATCTCGGGCCCACTGCTCGAACGCATCGACCTGCACCTCGAAGTCCCGCGCCTGCCGCCCGCGGAATTGCGTCCCGACGCACCGCCCGGCGAATCCAGCCACACCGTCCGCGCCCGCGTCATCCAGGCCCGCGCACGCCAACACGCACGCAGCGGCTGCACCAACGCGCATCTCGACCAATCCGCAACGAACGCCCTCTGCCGCCTCGACCCCCGCGACCAGGCCCTGCTCGAAGACGCCATCGACCGCCTGCAACTGTCCGCCCGCTCCATGCACCGCATCCTGCGCGTGGCGCGCACCATCGCCGACCTGGCCGACAGCGAACGCATCGCCACCGCGCATGTGGCGGAGGCGATCGGGTATCGACGGGGGGAGCGGGTGGCTCCAACGAGGGCGACATGAAGAAGTCGTGAGGGAAATGAACCTGACCCCTTAAGTCCTGTCGAAGCATCAGTCCTGTCCGTTCATTCCCGCCCCGAAACCCGGAAATGGCTGACTGCCGGGTCTGGCGGGCCGAACTCGAACTCGAGCCAGTCGTCGTCACCGTCCGGATCCAGAGATTCGATACGGATCGATCTGAAAAGCTGACCAGCGTCGAGCCGGAGCTTGAAAAAATTGGCTTGGCCCTCGTCCCAGCCATGGGCGGAGGCAAAGTCCTCGAAGGATTGAGTTCCTGCCAATAGCTCCAGTACCGCTCTAGCGGACACCTTGATCCGATGCCCACTGCTCATATATCCGCCTTGCATACTCGCGCTCCAGTCCGAATCCAGGTTCCGCCGCACGGCGTTGTTGGGCATCATTTTTGGCACCGGCAATTTTCCCAATGCCAGTTCGAATACGTGTTGAACCGCGTCGATCGTGCTATCCGTCAAGTGGCTCGGCCTAGCGCTTTTGGGCGCTGCGATCAGCTCCCCGCGCAACTCACGACGATTGCGCTGAGGCCAAACCAGTCCACTTTCCTCGAATACCGTAACCACGAGGACAAGATCAATGGTCTTGCTTCCGCGGAGGAACATTTCGGCAATCCTTCGTGCGCTGAAGCCTTCCATCGGCTGAGCCCGACCCAGAAGCGAACAATCCCCGTCGCATACCACCAAGACGCGCACCGCCCCTTCAGGGGCGCCACGAAGCTGCTTGGTCTTGTCGTTCAGGCGATTGAACAGGGCATTGTTCTCGAGACTGAGTACGCTGTCGTAAGAGCGGTGGGACCCGCTCGAGTATTGACTTGGTCCGGAGTACTTGACGTTGAATTTGGCGCCGCCCTCATCGACTTCAAGCAGATGTGTCTCGGCCGGGGCTGCCGCCACTTTTCGCGCGAACGGCTTGATGTGACGCTTGACCATCTGCTCAAACGCAGGAGCCTTCGGGATCAGCAGCTGCACCTTGCTCGTTCTGCTCGCACCAGGCTCCAGATGGGCGACGGAAACGTGGAAGCCACCACCTTGCAGGCCTGCCTTACGCGCCTGTTTGTGCATCGCGTCCGTCAGCTGTTCGAACGCATTGGCCGCATCCAACGCGATGTCGGACAGCGTCGTCACATCGCCCACGACGGGCATCGAGCGATCCCCATCGGGCACCGAGAACCAGAGGTCTGGTCTCCCATAAGGAAGTGGGTGTTCGTGTGTCAGCTCGACCACCGCACCCAGCCCGTAGAGCATGGCCAGTTCCCACATTTGCGGCAGGCGATTGGTCCGGTGTCGGTTGAGCCGGCCGACAAGCTCGGCTAGGGGCGCCGCTGGCATCCATTGGGAAATCGCATCCAGCATGTGCTGCATGGATCTTCTCGAGAAGACGAACATACACAGCCTCGCGTGGGTGACGTACGTCAGAACTGTCCTACATTGGTTGGTCAGCCTTTTCCGTGTTCCGTAAGGCGCCACCCCATGGTGTCCCCATCATCGTTCCAGTTCTCGCCAGTCAAGGCGAAGAAGGCCTCTCCCATCGTCCTGTATTGATCCAGCCACTTGTCATCGTCGCTCTGCCGCTTCAAGCCATAGAACACGGGTTCCCCGTTCAGTGAATGTACGATCAGCAGCAGCGCCTGGATCTCCGGATGTTCATGCAGGATGCCGAGTCGATCCAACGTGCCCTCCACGCTCGGCTTGCCTTCGAACTCCACGATGCCAAACATCAGGTGGCCGGGCCTTCCGAATGCCAGGTTCCAGTAGGCCCCTGAGCGCACTTGCCAGTCCTCGGGGTACCCAAAGGCCACCGGACGCAACGATGCACTGCCGTTGTAATAGCCGTCGATCAATATCAGGTTGAGGACCAGACACGTAGGCGCGTCCGCATACTGTCCCGGCTTGATGTTGTTCTCCGCCTTGTCGATGAGGTTGCGGATGATTTCGGTGAAATACTTCCCGTCCTTCATGTCGCCGTGAGGCGCGGCCTCATGGAGGGCCATCGCGATCTGACGGCCTTCCTCCAACTGCTTGTTCAGCGACAGCTGGGCCTCGTAGCTGCCTTCATTCATCTCTTCAAGGTTGTACACGCCATCAATCACTGACAATGTCTTCACCTCGAAGCAAGGAGCCAACCCGGATACGCCATCCAAGCGAAAATCCGGGGTCTTGCCACTTTGCTCAGGTATCCGTTGCAGGCGAACGCCGCGCTCGGTCGCCATCATCCAGAACTGGGCCTCACCCACTGTTTGGACAAACTCCTGAAACAGGATGGGGACAAGTAGCCAGTTGGGCGTCTTGAAGATGCGTTCGATCTCAGCCTTTGCTTTGGCGGCCTGAGGCTCTTGTTCGATGAACGCCAGAACTTTCTGGATCCGGGAGACATGAACGCCCAGCAGGAGATTCGGCGCGACACGTATTTGGCCGTGCCAGTGAGTGAGAAAGGTGTCAGCAAGACTAGTCATTCGTAATTTTCCCTAGGTTGACCATCCATGATCAGAGCTAGCGCGGCAAGTGGAATTTGCTCTCGATGAGCTCAAGTACCGTCTTCGCAGAACGCTCCAAGAACCGCGTTCTCTCGGGCTCGGTTCACAGTGCGCCTCTTCTGATCGCAAGGCCTACCACGTGGTCGGGAAACGCGTCTTCGGCTAGCCAGCCCGATCCTTTTCGATGTGCCGTCTCGAAGTGTTCCGCGAGGGTGTAGATGCCCTCGAACTGCAGGACTGTGTCGTGCTTTCCCCGTATCACGCCGATCAGAAACGTGTCCAACGGTACACGCCGCTCCGGATCGACCAAGTAGCAGATGCGTCCTCCAAGGGTGATCTGGGCGACGAGGAAGCACCGCGAGATACTACGCTTTCTGGCGTAGTTCGTGTCATTCTCGGGCCAGCGAAAGACATACGCCGCATCGGGTCCGGGCAGCCACGTGGCCGCGAAGCGAACCGCAGCGGCCGCACACTCCTTTGCGAGCTGTTGCAGCGTAAGTCGGATCCAATTCGATTGAACCAGGAACACTTCGTCCATCGAGAAGACATGCTCATCGGCGGTCAAGACAGACCAAAGACAAGGACACCCACATTAGTCCCCGCCTCAAGCCCCAAGCCCGCCAGGTATCGGGACGGGTCTGGACGCCCGGGCCGCCTCCCTCTGGCAGGGGCCCAGCAGGCGACGCTCGGCGACCAGCCGGCCAGCAAGGGTTCCTGGATCGCTTGGCTCCAGGCCATCGCCGAGCTTGCCGGCAGCGAGCGGATCGCCTCCGCGGATGGGGCGGAGGCGGTCGGGCATCGGCGCGGGAGTGGGCGGCAACCCGGGCGGCCTGAGGCTGCGCCCGCGTCGCGGGAAGTGAAACCGGGACACCCACAACTGAACCTCCACGCCATTCTTGGCGCTTCCGCTAGCCTGCGCCTGAGCCCAAGAACTCCTCCACTTTCCTCCTTTGCCCCTCTCGCTTGATCCTCACCCCCTTCTCCCACCAGCCCCAAGTGCCGGGGTCGATCTGAAGACAGCTGGCAGCTTCCCGCTGGGAGAGACCAAGCTCACGCCGCATGGCGATCAGTCGGCCGGCGAGCGTCCCCTCATCGGCCGGCTCCGGGTCATGGCCGAGGATCTCGACAAGGGCCGGAGTGAACCGAATTTCTGGTTTCGCCTCCCCCGTCTCCCAATCGTGAACCGTCCAAGCGTTCACCTTGAGGAGCGCTGCTGCCTCCTCTTGGGTGATGGCGAGTCAGTGACTTGCGCCGAACGCGTGTGGCCTGAGTGCGTGGGCCGAGCGCGGGGCGCGCGCCCTGGCCGTGGGCCTACAATGCCGGCTGTTGCGTCGCGCCAGGGATCGAGCATGCGAACAGCGTCAGTGCCGCTTTCATTTCACCATCGCAGGACGACGACGGATGGCTCGGCGGCAGGCGGCTTTGTCGCGGGCGGCTACCCATGAGCGGGGTCGACCAGGTTCCCGCGCTGCGTGCATGGCGCGATGCCGGCGAGTTCATCACCGTCCGCAACCAGCGCATCTTCTGTCGCCGTGCGGGTGTGGGCCCTCGGCTGCTGCTGATTCATGGCTTCCCGACCAGCAGCGTGGACTGGGCGCCGATGTGGGACATGCTCACGGCGCGGTTCGAGGTGCTTGCGTTCGACCTGTTGGGGTTCGGCTTGTCCGCCAAACCGCGCGGCCATCGCTACCGTATCGGCGAGCAGGCGGATCTGGCGGAAGCGGTGGTGCATCATTTCGGTTGGCGTAGCGCCTGCGTGCTCGCCCACGACTATGGCGATACGGTCGCGCAGGAGCTGTTGGCACGTAGCGACCGCGATCCTGCGCACGCCGCGCTGCGGATCCTTCGCCTGTGCCTGCTCAACGGCGGCCTGTTTCCGGAAACCCATCGTGCGCGACCCATCCAGCGCCTGCTGGCGTCGCCGCTCGGTCCCGCGCTGGTCGGGCTGATGAGCCGCCGCGGGTTCGCACGCAATCTCGATGCCCTGTTCTCGCCCACCCGGCCGCCCGGCGAGGCCTTGATCGACGCGTACTGGGCCTTGTTGCATCACGACGACGGCATCCGCGCGGTGCCGTCGCTGCTCGGCTACATGGCCGAACGACAACGCGAACGCGCGCGCTGGGTCGGTGCCCTGCAGACGACCCGCGTGCCCCTGCGCCTGATCTGCGGCACGCGCGACCCCGTCAGCGGGCTGCACATGGCCGAGCGCTATCGTGAACTCGTCCCGGGTGCGGATGTCGTGCTGCTGGACGACGTGGGCCATTTCCCGCAGATCGAGGACCCGCAGCGGGTGTTCGCTGCGGCGATGGCGTTCTTTGCGGGCGACGAGACACAGTGACGACGCACGGACATGTTCGCTCGAGCGTGCGCACGTGAGCGTGCACGCATGGACGCACAGGCACGGACATTCGCGTCTGTGCGCACACCTGCGCACGCGCACATGAACAGGTGCGATGCCGTCTTCAGTGCCGCGCGTCGCAGCGCAGAAGCATGCCTGCGGCGCCTGCCATTCAAGGCCTGCCATTCAAGGCCTGCGGTTGAAAGCCTGCGATTCAACATCGCAAGAAGAGGCTGTTAAACTCGGCGAAACGCGCATGGGCGGTGTCAGCGCAAAGGATGAATGATGGAAATCAAGGAAGAATCTGCGGCCGCACCGGTGCGTGTCGCGGCGAAGGACAGAGCCACTGCCATACAGGCCGCAGGATCCGCGCACGCCGACTTCCCGTTGACGGACATGCAGCGCCTGCTTGTGGTCAGCGCGTCCGACGGCATGGAATACGCCTTGCATCCTCACCTCTACTTCGAGGTGGAACGTCCGGGCCTGGACATCGATCGTTTCGTCTCCGCGCTCGCACGCGTGCTGGAACGCCATCGGCGGAGCATCGTCGTCGTCACGCCGGACCTGCGGCTGCGGCAGGTGGATGCCCTGGGACCGTTCCACGTGCAGGCCCGCGACCTGCGCGGGTGCTCCGAACTCGGCACGATGCTGGGACTGATGCAGATCCGGCACCGGATATCGAACCAGCCGCTGCCCATGGACCGCTGGCCATGGCTCGACTTCCAGCTCACGCGCTACGGCGACGATCAGGTCCGGCTGCACGTCAACTTCAGCAACCTGTTTCTCGACCAGTTCTCGGGACTGCGCCTGCTGTCCGAGATCGAACACGTCTATGCGACGTCCGGTGCTGAGCAGTCCGGTCCTGAGCAGCCCGCTCTCGAACAACTTGCTCTGGAAAAGCCCGCTCTCGAAAAGCCCGCTCTCGAACAGCCTGCTCTCGAACAGCCCGATGTCGACCAGCAGGCGGATCGCGTCGGAATCGATACGGTATCGATCGCGCTGGCGCAGCGCCACGAAGCCGCAGAGCGGGCGCGCGCGTACTGGGCCGACCGCGTGGAGGCACTGCCTCCGCCTCCGGAGCTGCCGATCGTGCGCATGCACGGAAACCCGGGGCTGCACCGGCGCCGTCTGATCCTCGATGCCGCGACATGGAGCGCATTCACCGCCGGCGCCGCCCTGCACGGCATGAGCCCGGTCACCGCCCTGCTCGCGGTGTACGGAGAGATCGTCGCCCGTTTCAGCGGTTCGCGCCATTTCATCCTCAACCAGATGATCTCGCGCCGTGTGCTGCGCCGGGTGCCGGGCGCCGACTCGGTGCTGGGCAACCTGGGCGCGATCTACCCGCTCGAATTCGATTGGCGCGGGACGGCCTCGCTCCGCGACAGGGCGCGTCGCCTGCAGTCGACGATCATCGCCGATCTCGGACGCACCGACTGGTCGGGCGTGGACGTACTCGAGGCCTTGAATGCGCGCCACCATGCGCAGGGCAGCGCCGCATGTCCGTTCGTGGTGTCGTCGGGGCTGGCCGGCGGGCCGCAGGAGGAATTCGGCTACAGCAAGCTGGCCACGCCACAGGTCCTGCTCGATCATCAGTTCTTCGCGCTGCGCGGCGACCGCGTCGAAATCCTCTGGGATGTGGTGGAAGCCGCTTTCCCGCCGGGCTTCATCGACGCCTTGTGCGCCGCGCATGAGGCGCTGATCCGCACGCTGGCGGGCGATGCGGAGGCGTGGAATGCGACGGCCTCGCTGGTCGAACCGCATCCTCCCCGGCCGCCTGCGGATGCCTGCCATGCCCCGCACCCGCCATCAGGCCGCCTGTCGGACGGCCTGATGGCCGCCGCCGTCGTCGCGCCCGCGCAGCAGGCCATCGTGTGCGGCGACGAGGCCCTGACCTATGCCGGGCTGGCCGCCGCTGCCGCATCGTTCGCGAAGACGCTGCGCGCCCGCGGCGTCCGGCCCGGCGACCGCGTCGCGGTGGTGCTCGCCAAGGGCGTGCCGCAGGTGATCGCGGTCTATGCAACGCTGCTCGCCGGCGCCGCCTACGTGCCGATCGATCCGGCCTCGCCTCCGCGACGCATCGAGCAGCTGGTCGAAGACATCGGCGCGGCCGCCATCGTCGCCGCCGATGGCTTCCGGCATCCGACCGTACCGGTGCTGCAGGTCGGTGACGAGACGGTTGCCGGCGGCGATCCGGATGCCCAGGCCGATGCGGCATCGGCCGATGCCCTGCCGGTCGGCCTCGACCCCTCGGCGCTGGCCTACGTCATCTACACCTCCGGCTCGACCGGACAGCCCAAGGGCGTCGCGCTCGATCACCGCGGGCCGGTCAACACGATTCTGGACGTCAACCACACGCTCCGCATCGTCGCGGAGGATGTGCTGTTCGGCGTGTCATCGCTGTCGTTCGACCTCTCGGTCTACGACCTCTTCGGCGCGTCGATGGCGGGCGCGACGCTGGTGCTGCCCGATCCTGCCGATCACACCCCGCACGCATGGCTGGCGGCCATGGTCGAACGGCGCGTCACGGTCTGGAATTCCGCGCCGCCGCTGATGCAGCTGCTGGTCGACGTGGCGCGCAACGAAGGCGTCCAGCTGCCCGCGCTGCGCATCGTGATGCTGTCGGGCGACTGGATCCCCCTCTCCCTGCCCGACGACATCCGCGCCATCGCCCCGAACGCGAAGGTGATCAGCCTCGGCGGCGCGACGGAAGCATCCATCTGGTCGATCTGGTACCCGATCGATGCAGTGGATCCACGCTGGCGCAGCATCCCGTACGGCCGGCCGATGAAGCACCAACCCTGGTACGTGCTCGACGCACAGGGCAACGAGACCCCGCTGTGGACCACGGGGGAACTGCACATCGGCGGCATCGGCCTTGCGCAGGGGTATTGGGGCGATGCGCAGAAAACCGCCGCGGCGTTCGTCGCGCACCCGGTCACCGGCGAGCGGATCTACCGGACCGGCGATCTCGGCCGCCGGTTGCCCGACGGCACCATCGAGCTGATCGGGCGCATCGACGCGCAATGCAAGATCCAGGGCCATCGCGTGGAGCCCGGCGAGGTCGAGCACGTGCTGAAGGCCGACCCGCGGGTCAAGGAGGCTGTCGTGCTGGTGGCCGGCGAAGCCAGGCAGAAGCTGCTGCACGCCTTCGTCGTTCTGCACGCGTCGTCGGGCCCGGGCGACGGCGAGGCCATCCGCGCCCGCCTCGCGGACCATCTGCCGCACTATCTGATTCCCGCGCGGATCACGGTCGTGCCACATCTGCCGGTCACCGCCAACGGCAAACTCGACCGCAGCGCCCTGCTCGCGCTGAGCGACGTCGCCACCGACACCGGCGCGGCCTACATCGCGCCACGCACCGAACTGGAGCGCACGATCGTCGCCGTGTGGCGTGACGTGCTGGGCGTCGAGACCATCGGTGTCGACGATGATTTCTTCGACCTCGGCGGACACTCGTTCACCGCCCTGCGCGCTGTGTCCGCGATCCGCTCGCGAACGGGGCTCAGCCTCTCCCTCGGCGGGCTGCTGGAGTCGCGCACCGTGGCGCGCCTGGCGAGCCTGATGGCGGGTCAGCGGCTGTCCAACGCCCTGGTGCCGCTTCACGAGGCAACCGGGCCGGCGCTGTTCATGGTCCATCCGGCCGGTGGGTCGGTGGGCGCCTATCGCGAATTGGCGCGCGATCTCGACCGCAGCTGTTACGGACTCGCGGCCAGCGAACCGCTGCCCGAGACCGTGGAAGCGCTGGCGCGGCGCTATGTGGCCGCCGTACGCGACGCAGCGCCGGGCCCGTACACCCTGCTGGGCTGGTCGTCGGGCGCGGTGATCGCGTTCGAGATGGCCGTGCAGCTCGAGGCGGCGGGAGAACAGGTGGCGCAGCTGATCGTGCTCGATGCCCCCGCACCGACCGACCCGCCTCCCGGCCCTGTCGACGAGGCGACCCTGCAGGACTGGTTCCGCGAGGACACCGCCGGCGCGGACCTGCTGGCCACGGAGCTGCATCACGTCTATCCCGTATTCGCGCGGGTGGTGAACGCGTGCCGCCGCTACAGGCCGGCCGCCGTGGCCGCGGACATCGTCCTGATCCGTGCGCGCGACGGGCGGGTCAGCGAGTATGCGGCGCACCCGCAGGAAGCCACGGACCATTGGGGATGGGCGTCGCTCACCCGTGGCACGGTCGCCGCGCGCACCGTCGCCGGCACGCACCACACCCTGTTCGCTGCGCAACATCTGACCGAGGTCGTGGCCGCACTTCGGGAGCTCGGCCGATGACCCGCCTGCGCGCCTGCGACACACCCCCCGCTTTCCGTCTGTCCGCACCGGCGCCCACGCGCGCCGGCGTCATGGAGTGATCATGTCCAGTCCGAGTCCATCTCCCGTCAAGCGCGAACTTCCCGCAGACATCGACGTCGTCGTGATCGGCGCCGGCCAGGCGGGCCTGGCGGTCGGCCGCACGCTGCAACAGGCGGGTGTCGATTTCGTCATGCTCGATGCCGAAGCCGAACTCGGCGCGGCCTGGACCCGTCGCTGGGATTCGCTGCAGCTGTTCACATCGGCGCGGTACAGCGGCCTGCCCGGACTGCCGTTTCCCGGCGATCCGGATCGCTACCCGAAAAAGGACGAAGTGCCGGCGTATTTCCGCAGCTATGCGGCAACCTTCGCGCTGCCGATCCATCTCGACACCCCGGTGGTCTCGGTCCATCGATCCGGCGACGCCTTCACGGTGACCACGCCGGCTGCGCGGATCACCGCGCGCCAGGTGGTGGCCGCGGTCGGCGCCTTCCAGACGCCGGTCATCCCGGCCTTTTCGCAGCGGCTACCGGCGTCGGTCACGCAGCTGCATTCGCATGCCTACCGCAATCCCGCGCAAATCCCGGCCGGCAAGGTGGCGGTCGTCGGGTCCGCGAACTCGGGCCTGCAGATCGCAACCGAGCTCTCGCGCACGCACGAGGTGGTGGTCTGCAAAGGCCGCAGGCAGCCTCGGCTGCCGCAGCGCATTCTCGGCCGCGACGCGTTCTGGTGGCTGTCGAAATCCGGAATCCTGCGCCTGCCGACGAACACGCCGCTCGCAAGACGGCTCGCGATGCCGGATCCGGTCGTCGGCACCCGACTGGACGCGCTCGCACGCCAGGTCGGATTTGCCGAACGGGTCGTGGACGTTGCCGACGGCCAGCTGGTCACTGCCGACGGCAGGCGGATCGATGCCACGACCGTGCTGTGGGCGACCGGTTACCGCAACGACTGGTCCTGGCTGGGCGCGGAACTGCTCGGTGCGGATGGAATGCCGCAACACGACGCGGGCATCGGTGCGGATGGACTGCACTTCGTCGGCCTGTACCGCATGCGCAACCGCGGTTCGGCGCTGCTCGGTTTCGTCGGCCGCGATGCGGAACGCGTCGGCGCTGAAGTCGCGCGCCGCGCGCGGCGCTGAGCCGCGGCGCGGCCGGCCCGCTTCTGACGGCCCGCTTCTGACGGGCCGCTTCTGACGACCTGCTGTCAGAAGGCCCGCTTCAACGTGCCCGCATCAGCCAACCGCTACCGGCTGATCGGCGTCAGCCGAGCAGTCGGACTCGACCATCTCCGGCTGCCATTCGCGAACCAGGCGCTCGTAGCTCGCATGATCCGGCTCCAGGCCGGCGGCGACGATCTCCCACAGCATCTCGTCGGTCCCGCCGCCGATGCGCGCCATCTTCACGTCGCGCCACCAGCGGCCCAGGGGCGATTCGCTCTCCAGCACGCCCGCGCTGCCGAAGATATGCATGCACTCGGACATCACTTCGCCTCCGAGGCGGACCACGGTGACCTTCGCGGCCGCGGAAGAACGCACGTTGAGTCCCGCGGGGTCGGCGGCCATGCCGTTCAATGCCCAGCGCATCATCTCGACGCGCGACTGCAGCTCCGCGACCCGCAGCCGCAGCGCCTGATGGTCGAACAACGTGGCGCCGAAGGATTCGCGCCGCTTCATCCGGGCCACCGTCACGCCAAGGGCCAGTTCGCAGGCGCCGACGATCTGGGCGGCCATGGCGTAGCGTTCCTGGGCCAGGCCCCAGCTGAGCACGGCAAGCCCGGTTCCGGGCCGGGCGATCATCATCTCGGCGGGCACCCAGGTATCGAACGCCACGGGCGCGGTACTGATGCTCCGGGCGCCGACGGTGTCGAAGGTCTTGCCGACGCGCAGCTGCGAGGTCGGCACGAGGAACAAGGCGAGGTCGTCGCGTCCCTGCCGGCTTTCCTCGCTGCCGCGGAGCGCGAGCACGATGTAGTCGGCGACCGACGAGGGCGATGCCATCTTCTTGTGTCCGCGAACGCGGAAACCGCCGGCTTCCGCGACCGCGGTCGACCGGATCCCGAGCATGTCCGAGCCCGCGCCGGCTTCCGTCGCGGAAATGCACAGCACCACATCGCCCGCCATCGCCTGATCGGCGATCTGCCGCAGCCGTTCGGACCGGCCGAAGCGGCGCAACAGCGCGATCGCGGAGTCGTGCAGGCTCACGGCGGAGGCGATGCCGCCGCAACCGAGCCGTCCCAGTCGATCGGACAGGATCCGGGTGTGCTCCAGCGCGGGCAGCGGCCGCTCCCGCCATTTCGCGGCGAAGATGCCCTCGCGGCCGAACACTTCGATGATGGCGCGGGGGAATGTGCCGGTGGACTCCGCGTCGTCGATGATCCGTCGCGTCGACTCCAGCGCCAGAATGGCGTCCAGATGCGCTTGAAAGGAGGCGATCTCGGTGAGGGTGGCTTCCGTACGCGTGGTCATGACGAACCGACCTGTTCCTGATGTGATTGCGCGTTCATCCCGCGCAGGATGGCCAGCTCCGTTTCGACGATGGCCATGGTGGCCGACCGCCGCGGTTTCCCCGATGGCGTCTTCGGCAGTGTGCGCGGCGGGATCACCGAGACGAGCCGGGGGCTGACGCCGAAGGCCGCATGCACGGCATTGGCCACGTTGTTCTTGATGCGGGCGCTCGACGCGAGATCGGCGCTCCCGGCAGCTTCGACGACGACCGCGAATTCCTCGCGTATCCCCGCGGTCGCGAGCGCGACCGCGATCGCGTTGCCCTGCCGAACGCCGTCGACGCGACAGACCGCACGCTCGATGTCGGAAGGAAAGATGTTGCGCCCGGCCACGATGATCATGTCCTTCGACCGGCCGCAGACGACGACCTCGCCCGCTTCGGTGACATAGCCGATATCCCCGGTGCCGAACCAGCCATCGTCGTCGAACAGCGACTGCCTGCCGCCCGGCGTGAGGTAGTAGCGCGATACGGCATCGCCGCGGATCCTGATTTCGCCCACGGCGCGCACCGACCCGCCTGCGCCCGGCGCATCGATGCGCACCTCGATGCCGGGCAGCGGCCTGCCCAGTCTGGCCAGGCGGCGCGCGGCTTCGCCGGTGCCGGGCGCCGCATACGATTCGAGCTCGATCGCCGCCCGATCGACCTCGTCGAATCGCATGCCCGCACCGGTGTCGGAGAACGAAATGCCGAGGGTCGCCTCCGCCATCCCGTACGCGGCGACGAATGCCTTGTCGACGAGCCCGAACCGGGCACCCGTGGTCAGCACCGCGTCGACGGTCGCCTGGTCGATGGGCTCGGCGCCGCTGAGGACGAAGCGCAGGGTCGAGAGGTCGAACGCCCCTTCGGGTGCCGAGCGCAGATGACGCGCGAGCAGGTCGTAGGCGAAGTTCGGCCCTGCGGTCATCGTGCCGCCGTACTTCGTGATCAACGACGGCCACAGCCGCGGCGACCGCAGGAAATCCGCGGGTGTCGCGCAGACAGCCTCCGCGCCGACCTGCATGGGCAACACCAGAAATCCGATCATCCCCATGTCGTGGAACAACGGGAGCCAGCTCACCAGCACGTCGGCCTGCGGGTCGAGCTTCGAGGCGCTCATCATCGCTGCCGCGTTCTGGTGGAGATTGCGATGCGAGATCGCCACCGCCTTAGGCATTCCCGTCGAGCCCGAGGTGAGCTGCAGGAACGCGATGTCGTCCTCGTCGCAGTCGACAGGTTCGAGCGCGCACCCGTCGGCCAGGGTCTCCACCGGCATCACGGGCATGCCGCGCGCCTCGAACAGCGGCATCGTGTGCGCGAAGACATCGCCTGCGACGACGACCTTCGCGTCGATCATCCCGAGCACGGCGAAGGTGTCTTCCGTCCAGAGCTCGAGATCCGTCCGCGGGCCGGGCTGGTGGAGCATCGTCACCGACGCTCCCCGCATCCACACCGCCTGGATGACGGGTGCGATAGCCGCGGGGTCGCCGACCAGCACACCGACCGCGTCGCCGGCATTCACTCCGGCCGACGCGAGCGAGCCCGCCATGCGCCGTGCGATCTCGTGGATCTGCTTCCACGTCCGTCGGACCGGAGTCCGCGGTTCACCCGTGACCAGGCCTTTGCCGGTCGCGGGCGCGGACACGAAGACTGCTTCACTGAACCTGCTCATGATGCGATCTCTCCTGATCTTCAGGCCTGGTCTTCAGGCCTGATCTTCCGGCCCGTTCCAGGCCGGTCATCCTGTCAAACCACGCCTCCTGGCACGCCGCGCTTTCGACCCGTGGTGTCGTCAGGCCGTGGCGCCGACATCGGACAGGGCCACGCGATCCCGCGTTTCCTCGATCAAGCGGACGATGTCGCCCACGGTCTTGCAGAGGATGAGTTCGTCCTGCTCGAGGGTGAGGCCCAGCTGTTCTTCGATCGACACCAGGCCGATCGCGAAGGCGACGGAGTCGAATCCCAGCTCGCCGATCAGCGACGCATCGGGATGAACGCGGGCGGGATCGATTGCGAGCTCGTCGCGGAAAATGGCCACGAGCGTTTCGTAGGCAGTTAGTTCGGACATGAAAATCACTCCTTTGATTCCGCGGCCGAGGATATCACGGCAGCCGTGGCGGACCCTTGTCTGCCGAAGGCCCACTCGCCAATGCACGTGACGCGGACCGGCTGCGCGCGATCGTACGGGCATGCGCACCTAGCGCGCGGATTGCCCGACGGCATTGCAGACGCATTGCGTCATGCACGTAAAAATAGGTGAAAACAAGCGGTTTTTTGCGAATTCAGAACGCATGCTGACGCGAATCGTCGCGGTCGCATCTGACGCTGGACGTTTTCCCGCAGGGTCCGAATAGTGAGGCCGCACCGGAGGCGTAAGCCGCGCTGCCGGGCACTCCCTCTCAACAACATCACACAGGATTCCCCCATGAGCAGCGTGAAAAAAGACCACAGCATCGGTGAAGGCACCGGCGCCGCTTCCGGCGCGATCGCCGGCGCGGCTGTCGGCGCCCTCGGCGGCCCGGCCGGCATGGCCATCGGCGCAGCCGTCGGCGCGATCGCCGGCGCCAAGGCTGGCGGCGCAGTGGCCGAAATGGTCAACCCGACGACATATCAGGACCACTTCCAGCAGACCTACGCCTCCGCCCCGTACTACCGCAGCGACAAGGCGTGGTCGGATTACTCGCCGGCCTACCAGTACGGTTACGACAATTACCGCACGCATGCAGGACAGCCATTCGAGTCGGTCGAGAACGACTTGGAACGCGGCTGGCAGAACGCCAAGGCGGAATCCCGTCTGGCCTGGGCCGAAGCCCGCGACGCGGTGCGCGACGGCTGGCACTACATCGAACGCGCGATGCCGGGCGACGCCGACGGCGATGGCCGCTGAGTGACGGCTGTTGCGGTGCGCAGCCTGCGCCGCTGACCCTTCTCGATGACCCTCACACGCGCGGCCCCTGCTGCCGCGCGTGTGAGGGTATGCGCACGCAAGCTGGCGGTCGCAGCGTGCAGGCGCGATGATCCGATCAGGCCGCCCGCCGATGGCGGCAGCGGAGACCGTGATGACACATGCCCGAGGCGCCTGTCTGTGCGGCGCCGTCCGCTTCGAGGTGGACTGGCCCAGCAAGTGGGTGGCGCACTGTCATTGCACGCTGTGCCGGCGCGCGCACGGCGCGGCCTATGTCACCTGGTTCGGCATGGAGACTGCGCAGGCACGCATCGTCGACGACGACGCGCAGTTGCACTGGTTGGCCTCGTCGCCGGGTGCGGAGCGCGGCTTCTGCAGCCGCTGCGGCAGCACGCTGTTCTTCCGCTCCGAACGCTGGCCGGGGGAGCTGCATATCGCCCTGGCGAATCTGGACGGCGAAGCCGACCGCGCGCCGATGGCGCATGTGTACTGGGACACCCACGTGCCCTGGGCCGACGTCGACCCGGCCGACGGCCTGCCGCGCAAGAGCGCGTCCGGTTGAGTCGACAGCGCAATGAAAACGGCCGGTGCCACAGGGCACCGGCCGTCCGGATCGTGCATGACCGGAGCACTGTCGGCTCCGGCCATGGATGCGTCAGTAGCGGCTTCTCGTCTGGGCCCGCTCGATGTCGGCACGGCCGCGCTCGCGCTCCGCATCCAGCTCCGCCTGCGTGCGGCAGTTGCGGTTGGCGAGCTTGCTGCCGATCCGACGCTCCTGCTGGCAGATCAGGCGCTCTTCGGCGATGCGGCGGTCGCCTTCGATCAGGCTGTCGATGACCTTGGTGGAGTTCCACAGGGTCTGGCGGTCCTCGGCCGTCATCGCCTCGGGATCGGGCGTGGCCGCCAGCAGCCGGTCGATGGTGGCCTGCTCGCGGATCAGGGTATCGACTTCCGCATCGCTGAGCCGGCCGACGACGGCCTGAGCCTGCTCGGGCGTGCGATTGCGCAACTCGACGATCTCGACCGCCCTGCGCTCGGTCGCCTGATCCGCGGCGAAGACTGGCGCGGTAGCGACCACGAGGACGAAGGCCAGTGCGGCATGGAAAGGATTGAAACGCATGGGGCACCTCGGGGTCGGAGTCGGAATGATTTTACAGGGTGCTGGCAGCGCCCGTATGGAGGATGTGCCGAAGGTCACGCAATCCTGCCTGCTTTTTCGTACGGAATCCTGAATCGCATTCGGATTCCGCGCGGCAGCATGCACCCCGACGCATGCGCACTCGGGCGAATCGCATCGACCATGTGGATCGTTCGGCTGATGCGTCCGGCCGCAGCGCTCTGGCGCATCCGCATCCTGGCTGCCCTTCCCGCACAGATCCGTGGCGCACTCCCGCCTGTCGACCATAGCGCCAGCCTGCCACCCGCGCCAATACCGCGCGAAGACGACGCAGGCAAGCGCGTGCGGGAAGCGCGGCATGGCGAGGGCAGGACAGGACAGGCGAGTGGTCCGACCCTGTGACTGTGCCAGTGCCGCGCGCATGCGCATCGTCGGGCCGACGCGGATGCGGCCTGTGACGATGGGCATGAAAAGCCCGGACTGCGCCGGCGAAGCCGTCGTGAAGCGACACAGCCCGGAATCAGGATGCGCGTCACAAACCTGGCCTCTGTGCGCAGCAACACCTCTGGCTGACTGGCGTCCCGACCGGCCGGCCATACCGCAGCGCCACGCGCCACACGCGATTGGCGATACATTGAAGCGGCATCACGACACATTGCCTCCGCGGCGTACCACGACCCGTAGGCCAGCGTGCCGTTCCAAGGTTTGAAGGGATACATACGACCATGTCCAACGTCGCAAAATCCGACGTGCACTATCTCGATCATCCGTACACCCTCGCCGGGCGCACCATCGACCCCATCGTCGGCGTGTCCATCTTTGCCGGAAAGCGGTCACCGCTGAACCGCAAACAGCTGGAGGTGCTGGCTTGTCTCGCTGCCGCCGGGACGCAGATCGTCACCCGGCAGACCTTCATCGAAGGGATCTGGCGCGGCAACGCACTGGTCGGCGAACACGCGCTCAGCAATGTCATCTACAGCCTGCGCAAACAGCTGCAGGACACGGACCCCGACAAGCCGCTCATTCGCACCATTCCGCGTCGCGGCTATCAGCTCACAGTCGCTGCGACTGGAGTCGAAGACGCCCTCACCACACCGTTCGCCGCCGGCATGCCCATCGCTGGAAAGCCGGGATGGCAGCTTGCGCGTCGGCTGGGCGGGAATGCGGTCGGCGAGCTGTGGCTGGCCGAGCAGTCGGCCACCGGCGAGCGCCGCGTGTTCCGGTTCTGCCGAAGCGAGCAGCAGCTGCAGCTGCTGCGCCGCGAAACCACCGTGCTGCGCTATCTGCGTCAGGCACTGGCCGGCCGTCGCGACACGGCGGTGGTGCTGGACTGGCAGCTGGAGGAGCCGCCGTATCACCTGGAAATGGACTATGCCTCCGGCGGCAGTCTGACTGAGTGGTCGCAGGCGCAGGGCGGCCTCGCGCAGGTCGCGTACCCGGAGCGGCTGCGTCTGGCGAGCGAAGTGGCCGGGGCGCTGGCGGCGGTGCATGCGGCGGACGTGGTCCATCGCAATCTCGGCCCGGCAAGCGTGCTGATCGACGCCGGCGACACCACCGAGGCATCGCATGCACGGCTCGGCGAGTTCGGCCTGAGCGAGCTGAGCGACCGTAGCCGACTGGAAGCCCTGCAAATCACCCATGCAGGGCTGACTTTGCCTGGCGGCCCGGCGGGTGAGGCGCCGTATCTGGCGCCGGAGCGTCTGGCCGGCCACGACGCCACACCGGCCGGCGATGTCTATGCGCTGGGCGTGCTGCTGTTGCAGTTGGAGACGGGCGACCTGACGCGGTCGCCGGTCGGCGACTGGGAGCACTCCGTCACCGCGCAGCCCATGCGGGACTTGATTGCAGCCTGTACATCAGCCAGGCCGGAGGACCGACCCGAGGCTAGCACCGCGGCGGAACATCTGCGCGCAGCTGCACTGGCCGCCCGTGGTGGCGACGGCCCCCGTCCGGGTTCCGCCCATGCGGACGCGACGGCTGCATCGGCGCCCGCGCCAGCGCCCTCCCCTCCCGCGCAAGCAGCCGCCATATCCGACCCCGCCGTCGGCAGCCGGATCGGCCCGTATCAGCTGCTGGACCAGCTCGGCCAAGGCGGCATGGGCGTGGTCTACCTCGCTGAACAACAGCAGCCCGTGCAGCGCAAGGTCGCCCTGAAGGTGGTGCATACCGGCCTCATGAGCCCGGATGTGCGCGCGCGCTTCGAAGCCGAGCGCCAGGCGATGGCCCTGATGAACCACGCCAACGTGGCCTCGGTGTTCGACGCCGGCAGCACGCCGGCCGGCCAGCCCTATTTCGCGATGGAGTACGTGCAGGGCCAGGACATCACCGCCCACTGCGACCAGCGGCGCCTGGATTTCCGCGGTCGCATCGAGTTGCTCCTGCAAGTCTGCGAAGGCGTGCTGCATGCGCACCAGAAGGGTCTGGTGCATCGGGATCTGAAGCCCGGCAACATTCTGGTCAGCCGAGCCAGGGATCAAGCCCCAGTGGTGAAGATCATCGACTTCGGCGTCGCCAAGTCGATGTCCGGCCTGCTGGCGGCCAACCCCGCGCACACCCGCCTCGGCAGCTTCGTGGGCACGCCCGCCTACAGCAGCCCGGAGCAGATTTCCGGGCCTATCGCCAGCGTCGATACCCGCGCCGACATCTATTCGCTCGGCGTGGTGCTGTACGAACTGCTCTCCGGGGTCACGCCATACAGACCAGAGGAGTTGAACCGCAAAACACCGATGGAGCTTGCGCGACTGCTGAGCAGCGAAGAGCCTCCCAGCCCGCTGGTGCGCTACGCGAGCCTGAGTCCGGAGGAAGAGCACGACATCGCCATACGACGCTCGCTATCGGTGGAACAGATGAAAGCCGAACTGGATGCCGATGTGTCGTGGATCGTCGGGAAATGCCTCGAAATCGACCCCGACGATCGCTACCCCTCGGTGCTGGAACTCGAAAACGACCTGCGCCGCTGGCTTGACGATCAGCCGGTACAGGCGCGGCCCGCGACGCGGCTGTACAGAATGCGCAAATTCGTGCGACGGAATCGCGTCGGCGTAGCGGCGACTACGCTGGGCGTATTGGCGCTGCTGACGACGACAGGCGCGGCAGTGTATGGCTATTTAAGGTCCGAACAATCAAGACAAGAAGCGGAATTGGCCGCCGATTTCCAAATCAAGCAGATTCAGGGGCTGGACCCCGGCATGATGGGCGCGGCTTTACGCGAGGCCATTCTGGATGACACCCTGAAACAGGGACGGCAACAGAAGCTGGATGTCGACGCGCTCGCACGCAGGCGACGCGAAATGGAACGGCTGACCGAGGAAACCGATTTCACCGGAATCGCCGTGCGTCAATTGACGGAATACTCCCTGAAGCCAGGCCTTGTCACCATAGAAAAAGATTATGCCGGTCAGCCACTGCTTCAGGCGCAGCTTTGGCACACATTGTCCGAGAGCTATTTCGCTCTAGGCCAGCTGAAGCAAGCCATCTCGATCATGGACAAGGCGATCGCGATCAGGCAGCGACTTCTGGGCGACGACCATGCCTTGACGCTCCAGTCGCTCGCCGTGCGCGGCAGAATCAACATGGAATACGGCAGATATTCTGCCGCGCAAAGGGATTTGCGAATCGGCCTTGCGGCACTGGAAAAGACCTCCGGCAAGGACGATCAGAGCACACTCCCAGCAAGGGCCTATCTGGCCAACTCGCTGGTCCGACTCGGAAGCTTCGAGGAAGCCCACGCGCTGCATCTGGAGAACCTACGACTCAGACGCATTCGATATGGCGCAAGCCACCCTGAGACCATCAAATCACTCAGCGCGATGTCCTGGATGTACCACATGTGGGGCAAAGACAAGGACGCTTTGCGCCTCGCGGAAGCCGTCAGAAATGTGCTGGCAACGACTCCGCAGGACAACGACGCGATCATCTTCAACTGGAGCGTTCTGGGGACGGTGCATCTCAATCTCGGGACCATCGTCCAAGCCGAGACCTATACACGGAAGGCGCTTGAAAAGGCAAAGCGCGTCTATGGAGAGGAACATCGCCTCACAGTTGCGTTCGGAATGAATCTGGCCGAGATCATGATCGAGCAGGGGCACTGCGCAGAGGCCGAATCGCTGTATCGCCAATCGTCGCCCAAAGTCAGACTCAACTACGGCGTAGAGTCGTCAGACTGGTTCGTGACACGCGAAATGTTCAGCGCTTCGATCGAATGCCAGGGCCGCATTGATGAAGCGGAATCCATCACGAGGGAGAGTGCCCGCGACTCCGCTCGCTTTTTGGACCCTGCGCACATCGGCACAATGGAGCTGAGGCAATCCCTGGCGATGAAGCTGATCGAACTCGACCGCCCGGACGAAGCCCAGTCGTTGCTTGAAGGCAATTTGAAACTGCTTGTCGACACTCCGGCCGCCGATGATCTGGTTTATTCCGAGAGCGCGCATAGTCTGGCACTTGCGCATATGGCACAGAAGCAATATCCGAAGGCAGCGGCGCACTATCGTGATGCGCTGCGCATCCGGCGCCGGATCCTGGGCGACCAAGACCCGAGAACCTACGTGCTGATCGGCGATATCGCCGAACTTTCAACGATCCGCGGCGACTACGAACGAGCGGAAACCATGCTTCGGCATGTACTCACAGCGCAACGCAGGCTCGGTTCTGCAGGTGGCCGTTCCAGGGTCAACGAGATCGCCATGATCGCGACCCTGCAAGACCTGATCGACGCGATCCTGGCCCAAGACAAGCGGGGCGAGGCAGAGGCACTCATGCAGGAAGCGCTCGCGCTTGCCGATGACGCATATGATGCCAGAGATCACAGGCTCGCCAAGGTCCTCATTCGACAGGCGAACACGCTCATCGCCCTGCGTCGCTACGATGAAGCCAGAAGCCTGCTGGACCGCGCCAGGAACAATCTGGCTCAGGCGCACTTGGCGCCTCAAAGTGTTCTCCAGCAACTGGCCAGCGCCTACACCGCCATCGGCGAACGGCGAAAGCAGGCGAGCCCGTGACCGAGATCTCAGAATCACCAGAATCAGCACGATGCGAGACACTTCACCGTCGACTGGGCATTCGCCGAACAGACCACGACGGCACCCAAGCCGTGATCGGCAGAAGGACGCTGCTTCCAGCTGCAAACGAAGACGGCTGCGCCTCAAGTTGACCAGCGTCCCGACGCATTCAGTCGATTGTTCGGCCGTTTTCGATGTGTACCACGTGATCCCCGAATTTTATCGTCTGCGGACGGTGCGCGATATAGATGCGATGGATGTCGAGCTTGGAGAGATTGATGTTGATGCTCTCTTCCGTCGCGATATCCAGATCGCTCGTCGATTCGTCCAGGATCAGGATCTTCGGCTTTCGATAGAGGGCACGCGCGATGAGCACCCGCTTCTTCTGCCCGCTGGAAAGCGTTGACCCCATGTCTCCCACCAGCGTGTGGTAGCCCATCGGCATTCCGATGATGTCTTCGTGGATACATGCCGTGCGCGCACATTCTTCGACGAGACTCATGTCGATATCGTCATCGAAAAACGCGATGTTGTCGCGGATCGAACCGGCGAACAGCGCATCTTCCTGAAGCACGCAGGCAACATTCCGTCTCAAGATGTTCATCGGAATATCCGATGAATCCTTGCCGAACACGGACACCGTGCCGGAAGTAGGCTTGTGTATCCCCATGATGATCTTGGCGATGGTGGTCTTCCCGATCCCGGATCGGCCGGTGATGACGGTGCATGCGTGTCCGGCAGACGAGAAAGAAAGGTTGCTCAGCACCGGCGGCGACAATTCCGAATATCTGAAGGAAACGTCTGAAAATGTAACTCCCAGGTGCTTTGCGGAGTCTTCAAAAGCGCATCCTCCGGCTTCATGGTGCAGCGTCGAGAAATGACCAGAATCATCGCGGCCGTCGTCGTGACAGGCCATGGCTTCCGGCTCGGTGAGCACGATGTCCGAAAGCCGCTCGAGATGCAATTTCAGCATCTTGAAACTGAAGAAAAGCGCGATGAGCTTCCCGGCCCGGGCGGCGAACTGATCCTGATACGCAAGATATGCGAAGAGCATGCCGATCGTGAAGCTGCCTTCCGAAATCATGGTGGCCGCGATGTAGATCGCGATGATCCTCTGGCCGCCGGAGATCAGGCTGCTGATTGTCGAGACGCTGATGCCGAGCCATTGCTGACGGACTTTCACGTTGATCGAATCGATCGTCAGATTTTGCCAGGCGGTCCTGCGATGATCGATCCGGTCCGAGAGCTTGATCGCGCGTATGCCGCGGATGCTCTCCATCAGGCTGGAAGAGACCTTGGCGTCCGCAACCAGCGCCTCGTTTCCGATGCGTTTCGATTTTCCGTATGCGGCGAACTGGACCGCAGCCAGAAGAACAACCGACACGATGACAGTCGTCGCGAGCGTCGGGCTATACAGCCATATCATGACCAGCAAGCCGATGCCGACGATGCCGTCGAGAATGCCCTCGATGACGCCAGTGGTGACGGTCTGCTGTATGGCGGAAACGGAGCCCAGTCTGGACATCACGTCCCCGAGATGTCTCTTTTCGAAGAAATCGATTGGCAGATGGAAAAGATGATTGAGCACCCGCGAGGTCCAGCGATAACCAAGTTGGATGGTGAGATAAGTCAGCATCCATGACCGGATGGTGCCGATGATCAGGCTGAAAAGCAGCAGGAACGTCATGCCTGCGACCAATGTGACGATGATCGATCGGCTGCCCGACTCCAGGCCGCTGTCGATCATCCACTGCATGCCGGCGGGCCCGATCAGGCCCAGGATCTGCAGCAGCAGCGCAAGCACGAAGATCTGCGCCAGGGCCTTGCCGATGCCCTTGTTGTTTCCGACGACCGACCTTATGGACGGCGTCGTGCGTTCGTCCATGGGCTTGAATCTTTCGTTTGGCGCAAGTTCGAGCGCGATCCCGGTGAACATCTCCGAAAATCGTTCGTAATCGAGCTCGACTTCGCCGACGGCGGGGTCGTGCATGACGACTGATTTCTTGCCGACCGTCTTCAGCACGACGAAATGGTTCATGTCCCAATGCAGCACGCACGGAAGCGACAATTCCCTTAGGCTTCCGATCTCCACGCGCAACATGCGCGCAGACAGCCCGATCAGGGCGGCCTGGCTACCCAGTTGTTTCAAAGTGACGCCACGCATGGAAGAACCCAGCCTGGAGCGCAAGGCCATGATGTCGGTCTTTGCCCCATGGAAACCGCTGATCATGGCCAGGCAGGCAAGCCCGCATTCGGCCGCCTCGCTCTGCAGCACCAGAGGAAGTCCGCTCATGGATCGCCATGGTATGAAGTTGACACGCATGAACGGATCGTTGATCACATGCGTATTGCGGATGGTCTTTTCCACGGGATTGATATCCAGGCTGGAATGGGTAAGGGCTGTGGTATAGCTGGTCAAGGACTGCTAGTGGAATAATTTTTTCAGCGGATCCAGCAACCACTGATAAAGCCTTCTGCTTTCAAGAGGGACCCGAGCCTCGACAGAAGCGCCAAGCAGCCGGTCTCGGTGCGCCGAGCTTGTCTTCTCGTCGAGTATGGCGGTCGTCTGGTAACTGGTGTTGGACACCCCCGTGAAGGGGTTGCCGCGCACTGTGGGTGCACGCGAAACCGAGACAACCGTAGCGGTGAGGACATCCATGGCGTCGTACCCGGGGCCGGCGAGCTTGATGGTGACCTTGTCGCCTTTTTTGACCGTGTTTCTGCTTTTCGACGACAGAGGAAACCTGACCACAAGAGGGCCATATTTCGCGATCTCCATGATCTCTTGAGGCTGGTAGTAAGCATCGCCTGCCATTTTCCTGATCTGGTACACGGTGCCGTCGATGGGTGCGCGCAGCACCCGACCAGAGGTGCTGTTGCTTCGCGAGGGATCACCCGGTTCCGGTGCCATCTCCGTTGCGGAGTCGCGGCCGGATTCGTCTTCCGCGCCGCCGCGATCGTTGTCGGCATTTGCGGGTGGGTCGGACGCCTCTGTTGGCACCTCGGAATAATTTTCCATCTCTTCGGACTGCGAATCTTGATCCCTCACTGAGGCCAGTGCTCGCCCCTTCTCGACGGACTCACCTTCGCCGACGTGGATGTCGTCGACGACGCCATCGTTCGAGTCGTAAATCTTGACGACGCCATTCAGCGGCAGCACCACGCCGGTCGACTTTTCGCTGGCCGTATAGGTGCCGAAGTAAAGATAACCAACCAGTGCCAGCACAAGCAGCATGCCTGCCCTGGTGAATAGCGAAAAAATCGGTGGAGTCTTGATCAAGGTCGTTCCGATCGACCGGCTTTCCAGGCGACGCATCGACTCCTCCCTGAAAAAAGTCATTTTGTCGCCTCCAATCCGAATGCCGCCGGGATTGCCTTCCGATGTGGATGTCATGGCTTCAACTCTCAGGCGTAATGGATGGGGAGTCTGCGTCGACGCGGCGTCCGGACAATCCGTGTGCGTACGGATCGGGTAAGGCCATCGTCCGATACTTCGGCGAGCAGGGGAGGTGTCGGTCCTTCGGCGACTTGTATCTGTTGAAGGCGACATCTTGCATTCCTGAAAAAATCCTTCTGTAGCGAGCTGCGATCTGCCTCGATGCCAGATGATCCCCGGGGTTCATCCTGAGTTCCAGAGATTGCAGCGCGTTGCGGATATCGGATCGATATTCGTTTCTGGATATCTCGAGCATCACCATGCCCGTTGCGTGCGCGTAGGCTTTGTCTTTCTCGACCGGAAGGGTGCCGTAGTCCGATCTCAACCGCCCCCTGTAGTAGGCAAAATGCAGCCCGCGCAATGCCTCGGTGTCGCCCGATTCGGCCGCCTTTTTCAGGAATCCGATGGCGTTGGCCCTGTAAGCGTCGAGGAGTCCCTGCTCTACTTCTCCCCGGGCATCAAGGGGCGGATTCAGTGCGAAGCGCGCCATCGAATAGGTGTCGCCCAGTCGGGCCGCCCGATACAGCGCCATCGGGAGTTGCTGCTTTGCATCGGTCGGCATGCTTGCGCACAGCCTCGACATGGACCTGACCCAATGGTCGAGCGTGTCGGCCATCGCGATGGTTTCGCTTTTCGACATGGGCATGTTGGCGTCGTCTTTCGCCACGGAGTCCAGCAGCAAAAGTTGGTTGAATTCGAGGGTGTCCGTGGACAGGCAGATGTCCATGCTCCAGGCGAGCCGGCATGCGGACTCCGGGTGCCCTGCATCCGCCGCAGCCCCAAGAGATTCCCATTCGTTCACACCGCGGCGGCCGACCGTTTTGGATGCATGATAGTGTGGACCGTGCGCGCTACCTGCAGCCGGATTTTTGATATCGGTCGTTTTTTGAAACGCGCTCGAAATCGGCGTCTCCGCGGCTGACTTCGGCTGTCGACAGGAAAAATCAACCGCCAACCACCCAACTGCAAGAACGGCGAGGATCATCAAGCCTTGTATACGCGTTCCCATGGCACAGTTCACTCTTCAACTGGCCGCCGCCCCTCATGCACATCTCACGAGAGCATGCGAGCGGCGGCCATGGCTATGCGCATCGAATAATGCGTCTCAAAGCTCGGAGGGGTCGTAATAGCTGCTTTCCAATGAGTCTGACAGTGCAGCCAGCTCGATATCGCTGTTTGCCGAATCCTGTGCGGTCAGGTCGAATACAGTCCAGCCGGCTGAGCCTGGCTCGAATTTATTCCGGCAGGCCAGCAGGCATAGCGTCGCCACTCTTCTTCCGAATTTCGTGCATGAGAGCCCGAAAAGGGCTGCAATACCAGCCACGGTCGTAGCAGTGCCCATGTAGCTGCTGATCAAATTTCCGGCTTGTGTGCCCGCCGTGCCTTCCACTGCATTATCACCGAATGCTTCGACGCCGCCACCCACGAAATCGCCATACAGCTCGAATTCCTCTGCGTTGAAGGCATGCAGGCCAATCTTTTGATTTAGCGCGTTCATATTGATTCCTGTACGGTTTGGTTATTTATGTTTTGTGTTTTTTGTTTTTACTACTCATGTGCCGGAGGGTATGACGGACTCATTGCGCATGTTCTTGCAGGTGATAAAAAATCTCTGCCGGTCGACATTCGACCTTGTGCTTGTCCTGAGCACACCATCCGTCGACAGATACCAAAATTTTTTCGTGGTTGCGTCGTCCCTGCTGATCACGCGGAACGAAGTCGTACCCGCGATTTCCGTTGTCGGAACCGGCTCAATTTGCCACCCATGCAAATCGACGTTTTGGCACGTTACGGCTCTCACTACGTAAGTGCCGCTCCCGCTGGTCGTCTCCTTTGGCCTCAAGCATTTCCCGGTCTTTGCTTCTACGATGTACCAGATGTTTCCCGTGGTGCCAGCAGGCGCACTTCGACGATACACCAAACTGTAGCGAAATTCCGGACCGCTGTTGGTTCCACTCGTTGATTGGAGCTGGTCGCTCGATGCAAAGTATTTGAAGTAGTATGTGTTGGGCTCATTGAGATAAGACTGCCTGTTTTGGAATTTGCATTCCTTCAACACTGAATTTTTCAGGCTGGGGGCGGCATGCGCGCTCGGCGCAAGGATGGCCACTCCCAAGAGTGCGCTAATCAGCATCTTTTTCATTCTTCGCTTCCTCGTTCTTGTGGGTTGACCGCTGCAGCGCGCTTCATGCGACGCGGAGGCTCGCTTCATGCGCCTTGTCATGCGGATTCGGTGCCATGTCATGGGATGTCACTTGCGGCTAGCAGGACGCTTCAGATGTGCATCGGGCTCACTCGTTTCGACCTTCACATTTCAGCCTGGACGGAACGAGCTTCCAGCACCCGATGGTTTGCTGCCGCGCTTTCGTTCTAGCACCGGCCACTCATCCGTCAACCAGAGCGTGAACGGAACTGACACTAAGTGAGAAAAGCATGAAGAAAGCGTGTTCGAACCGATTGATTTGTGTGCAAAGAGGCACGCAAAAAGGAGAAGAAAGGAGACCGGGGCGCTATCAGCAGCGCACGAGACCTGGCCCTTTTCGTTTGGACAGCCGAGCCCGGTTCGATACTTGGTTGTCCTGCGGCGTCGAAACCTCCCCCCGTCAAGCCGACTCCTTGAAAGTAGAAAGAGTCTGGGCTCATGGTGGTTGCGGTACTCGGTAGGCGTCATGCCCCCCGAGGGCGTCGTGGGGGGCGTTGCAGCGCTGGCCTGTCGGGCCGCCACCGGTGCCCGATCTGGGTCCATGTCCCGCACGCCCCGACGGCTCTCCCCGCACGGCGGCAGTGGGGTCGCCAGTGGCCGCTGCATGCCACGCCGACCCCATGCGTTTGGCCTGGAGGTCGACCTGTCCGACGGGCAGCATGTGGTTCTTTGGCTAGGGAACCTCTGATCAATTCAGAGATTCCGCGCGCCATGAATGGCGCGCTCGCACATCGATCGCGCAAGCGATTGATTTGGCGGGAGCGGGCTCAGGTGTGGCCTGGGTCCGCAGCGTCTGAACGGCTCCAGGATGGAGTTGTTCACACCCTCCCTCGTTGTCCGGCCTTGGACCAGACCTGGACGATGATGAGCCGCGGTTCTGCTCACCGCGATGTCTTTCCTCAAGGTATCTGCAACCCCTTGCCGGCCACCCGCCCGCGCTCGCCATATCAACCCAATCAGTGGTGCCGGATGCCGCGCGCGGCCCATACGCCATGGGCGCGGGCCGCGGGAACATCTCCAATTTTCTCCAATCGGGCAGTATTTCTTCACGAAATCAGTTAGTTGCACTCAGCCGCTGCTTGTCCGCTCGCGAACCATCCAATATTCTCCCAGGAAGCATCCGGCGGGTCCGTCGTCCACGGCGCTCTACCACGAGGGCGGCACAAGGAAGCAGCCGTCAATGACATGTGCCATGCCGCAGGCGAACCCCTGAGCAGTTTCATCGACCTGAAGCAACGGGAAGAAGGGGCTATGAGGTGCTGCTGAGAAGAGATCTCATTCCGGCGCCACGATGCTTTGCTGACGCGGGGCGGGCGGCAAGTCGCGGCCAGCTGCAAGGTTCTGGACTGCATCAGCCACCTCATCGAGCAGCGGCATCGGGAGGTGAGCTGCGCTGAACTCATTCAGTCGATCTGGGGGCACACTGCGACGTCCAACAATCAGCTCTCACAGATCGTCGTCTGCACGCGGCGAGCCATCGGCGACGACGGCCATACGCAGCGATTGCTTCGCACGCTGGCTTCTATTGGCTACCGCTGGATCGGGCCAGTGCATGCCTCGGTAGATTCGGCGACACGGCGCGAGGAAAAAAATCACATCGCGGCAAAGTGCTGGGCTTGGGTTCTGGCCACGGTGTCCGGGACCGCAGCCCATTTTCCAGCCCAACGTGCGCGCAGTGCCTACGCGCTGTCGACCGCAGCGCAACCCATGATGACGACGATGATCATGCCAGGGGCAGCTCGATGGCGACCCGGCGTCGATGCCCGCATGCACGGCAAAGCGAATCGCAGGCAGATGCAGGAGCAGAATAGAGACAACCAAGGCGATGCTTTCGGAGGCTGATCGCCGACGACGCTCCGAGATCTCCAGCGCCTCCAGGATCTGTGGCGACCGACTCGTGGCTCGCCTGGCAGGCTGTTGAAAACAGCCTGCTAACGCAGCCAAGGATGGCTGCGACGACGAGGCAAGCGCGCAAGCGATGGATTCGTCGGGAGCCAGTCCGGACACGTGCCGGACTGGCGACTTGAAAAACGCGCACGATGCGCGTTTTTCAACACTCTGCTGGACCCCACCATCATGGCCGCAGTGTCCGGCCCATCGTGGAAAGGCACGTCCCACCGAGGGACGTGCCTTGTGGTGAGCAGGCGCCGCCCTCGGGGGGGGGGACGCCTGCCCATCATCCTGGGCTCAGGCCGCCGCAGCCGATGCCTTGCCGTCGTCGTCGTGGAACTGCTCTTCCTCGGTCGAACCCTTCAGCGCGACGGTGGAGGACTGGCCGCCCTGGATGGTCTGGGTGACCGAGTCGAAGTAGCCGGTGCCCACTTCGCGCTGGTGCTTGACCGCGGTGAAGCCGCGGTCGGCGGCGGCGAATTCCGCCTCCTGCAGCTCGACGAAGGCGCTCATCTGGCGGCGGGCGTAGCCGTGGGCCAGGTTGAACATCG
>ERZ1066121.305-NODE-305-length-45939-cov-13.139526_pt1 | contig 45939 bp, 52 predicted proteins | sample MGYA00382768_ERZ1066121 | MGnify/ENA primary metagenome ERZ1066121 (study PRJEB33369, sample SAMEA5778351) | biofilm metagenome | biome: Industrial cooling water; feature: Water cooling tower basin; material: Biofilm | place: United Arab Emirates | collected...
GGGCCTACCTCAAGGCCATCCAGGAGGCCGACCCCCGCTTCACGGGGCGCGCCGTGAAGAACATCACCGACGCCGTGAAGGTCCGCGCGATGGACTTCGACCTGCCCGACGCGTGGATGGAGAACCCCGACCTGTTCCTGCGGCAGCCCTACGATCGCAAGACGGCGATGATCCGCGAGCTGATGCGGCCGATCACGGTCGACATGGTCGTGCAGGAGATCAACCGCTACGCGGACTCGGAGTTCCGCTATGCGGACAAGAGCGACGAGGCGGCGGTGAAGGCGATGGTGCGCGAGATGGGGCTGCGGGAGGAGGCGGTGCGGAGGTTTGGGGGCGGGGAGGGGCGGGGGTGAGGGCGGAACGCGACAGGGGCGAAGTGGTGTGGGTTGCGCCTCGCGGCGCAGCCCCTTGCCCCCATCCCCTGCCAACGAGGGAGAGGGGAGGCGCGCCGTCCCGGCAGCTGCGGCCTTTGTCGGGCGGACGGCCGCAACGCTCGGCCCCCTCCCCCTCGTGGGGAGGGACGGGGTGGGGGGCGGCCGGACGGGGGCTGGCCTTGGCATGACCGCGATCGCCCCCCGCACCCGGGCCGCCGCGCGCCGTCTGCGGGCCGACATGACCCCGCAGGAGCGCAAGCTATGGCAGCGTTTCCGCGATCTGAACCGGACCCTCGGCACCCACCTCCGGCGGCAGGCACCCATCGGACGCCACGTCGCCGACTTCGCCGATCTCGGTCGCCGGCTGGTGATCGAGGTGGATGGCGGCCAGCACGGCGGGGGCGACGACGCAACGCGCGACGCGTGGCTGTCGGCGCAGGGTTTCGCCGTGTTGCGGTTCTGGAACCACGACGTGGCAGAAGACATCGAGGGCGTGATGCGGGCCGTGCTCGATGCGCTGGAGGTGGCCCCCCCACCGGAGCCGGCCCCCTCACTGGAGCCGGCCCCCCCACCCCATCCCTCCCCCACGAGGTGGGAGGAGGGCGCCCGGCCGGACGGCAGGCGCATCGGGGCGGGGCTGGCCGGCTCCCCTCCCCCTGGTGGGGAGGGGATGGGGGCGGGGGGCAGGCCGGCAGGGACGGTGGGCGGCGACCCGTCCGGGAAATTGCCATCATGAACCGCCTCATCGCCCACGGCCTCATGTTCGGCGGACTGATCCCCGTGACCTCCCCCGCGCTCGTGGAACGCTACAACCGCGCCCTCAAGCACCTCACGGGCAGGACGACCGCGCTGACGGACTTCCACATCGACATCTCGGGCTTCTCGCCCGAGGTGGGCGACGAGCTTCGGGACGACGCCTACCTCCGGCCCGGGGGCGCCAACCGGCAGTTCATCCTGCTGACCACCGCGCAGAAGGAGGCGCCGCTGCTGGATGCGCAATTCTCCACCGTGCGCGGGATCCTGACGCAGTTCATCGAGGCGAACGAGGCGGCGCTGTTCGCGCTGACGGCGCGGGACGCGGTGGCGGGGGAGCTGCAGAACTCGGTCTTCGAAATCGGAAAGCCCGCCGACCTCTTCGACATCGGGCAGGTGGTGGTGGAGGCGGACACGATCGGCCGCCACGTCCGCGATGCGGGCAGGCTGGCGGCGCTGGTGGAGCGGTTCCGGACGGAGCCCGACGGCTGGCGCGACGAGGCGCTGATCGGGCAGATGATCGACCTCGCCCGCCGCACGGGCGACGTGACGCGGCAACCCGTCAGCCTGCCCGCGATGACCTTCCGGCAGCCGAACTTCTGGACCTCGAAGTTCGGGGGCCTCTACGTCTTCCGCGACGCCAGGGTTCCGGGCGTGATCAGCGTCGGCCCGGCCGGGGACGTGGGGCCGGTGCCGGTCCGGCCCCTGCTGGATCTCTCGATGCGCAACGCCGTCGCCGACTGGCTGGAGCGGAACCAGCTCGTCGAGCCCATCGTGCAGGCGCGGGGCATGGATGCGGGTGCGGCGATCCGGCAGAAGATGGACTTCATCCTGGTGGACGCCGCCGACCGGCTGGACCTCGACGTGGGCGACGCCTCGCGCGAGGCGCTGCGCCGGGTCGCGCACCGTCTGGGCTCGGCCCTGCCGGAGGAGTTCCTGGGCCTCGCCGCGCTCCTGCGCTGGGTGGAGCGCGCGGGGGACTGGCCGCGGATCAGCTCGGCGCATCCGGCCTACTTCTACACGCTGCGGGGCCGGGCGGGGGCGGACCGCGATCTGGTGAACATGCTGCTGGCAGAGCTGTCGCCCCTCGACGTGCGGCAGATGTTCATCGTCCACAAGGAGGCGTTCTACAGCGCCTACGCCGGCTGGTCGGACCGCAAGAGGCAGTACGTCGCCGACTTCCTCGCGCGCGAATACGCGGTCGACCGCCAGGGCGCGCGGACCGCGCTCTTCGGGCCGGAGCCGGGGATGGACGCGGCCCCCTCGCCCTGGGACGTGCGGCCGGCCGTCCCGGGCCCCTGGGGCGCCGCGCGGGGGCGGCGATGATCCTCGAGCTCGCGCGCCTCTTCGTCGTCGCGATGGTCGCCCTGACCGTGGTGCGCCTCGTCGTCGCGGTCTACGCGCGGTCGGTGGAGCGCGAGCGGCTGGAGAAGGCATGGGACGCGGGCGGGATCCCGGGCACCCGCGAGGCGTTCGTCCGGGCCGGGATGGAGGCGTATCGGAAGAGCCTGCGTCGAAAGCTGCTCTGGCTCGTCTACATCCTTCCCATGGCGGTCGTGCTCGGCACCGCCTATGTGGCGAACACGCAGTAGGGGGCGGCGATCATGTGGCGCTATGCGAAATGGACGGTCTGGGCGGTGGCGGCGGCGATCGTGGCGGCCTTCCTGCACTACGTGCTGCCCCAGAACGACGTGGTGCGCATCACCAACACCTACAACCGCCTGACGCCGATCGGCGACAACGCGATCTTCTACGGCTCGCCCGATGCGGGATCCACCCTGTCGTCGCGCGCGGCGGCCGGCGCCGCCGGGACCGAGACGCGCGACATCCGCTTCATCGAGACGATCTACCCGAACGGCGAGGTGATGATCTTCCGCAACGAGGACACCGGCTGGTTCTGGCCGCCCTACTTCAAGTGGGACAGCGCCAACCTCCAGGCCGAGGCGACCAACGCCGTCTCGACCGCCGCCGCGCCCGAGTGGTACAGCGTCACGCATTACGGCTGGCGGTCGGTCGTCTTCTCGATCTATCCCAACGCGGTGTCGATCACGCGCGTCGACGGGCCGGACGCGCGCGTCTTCCCCTGGGCCAGCGTCATCATCCTGAGCCTGCTCGCCTTCGTCGCCTTCATGATCCGGCGCATGTGGCTCCAGTTCCGCGAGCGGATGGTCGATCCGGCGCTGGCGAGCGTGGGCGACGCCTACGACCGGGCCGACGCCCGCGCCGACGCGGCGCGGGGACGGCTCTCGCGCTGGCTGGGCACCTGGCGGCGGCCCCCGCCGCGCTAGCGGAGCGCGCCGCCGGTGGCCTTCGCGACCTTCTCGACGATGCGGGCCGAGACGGCCTCGATCTCGGCGTCGGTCAGGGTGCGCGCCGTCGGCTGAAGCCGGACGGTGATGGCGACCGACTTCTTGCCCGGGCCCATCTGCGCCTCGGCCTGCGGCCCCGCGAACTGGTCGAAGACGCGCACGCCCGCCACCAGCGCCTTGTCCGCCCCCTGCGCGGCGCTGACGATCCGGGCGGCCTCGACGCCCGCCTCGACGACGAAGGCGAAGTCGCGGTCGACGGCCGGCAGGTCGCTCGCGGCCAGCGCCGGGCGCGTGGGCGTCTTCGCCTTCGGCTGCGGGATCGCCGCGAGGTCCACGGTCAGCGCGACGGCCGGCCCCTTCACGCCCAGCGGCGCCAGCACCCGCGGGTGCACCTCGCCGAAGGTGGCGAGCGCCGCCGGGCCGAGCGCGATCGTCCCCGACCGGCCGGGGTGCCACCAGCCCGGCACCTGCCGCGTGGTCTGCACGCGCGGGGGCGCGCCGAGCGCCGCGAGCACCGCCTCGAGGTCCGCGCGCGCGTCCATCACGTCCGCCATGCGGCGCGATCCCCAGGGATCGCGCGGGGCGACCGCGCCCACCAGAAGCGCCGTCGCCTGCATCGCCTGATCGCCCGGCTCGCCGCCCGAGAAGACCGGTCCCACCTCGAAGAGCGCCACGTCCGCGAAGCCCCGCGCCTGGTTGCGCGCGGCGGCCCGCAGCAGGCCTGGCAGCAGGTCGGGGCGAAGATGGGACATCTCGGCGCTGATCGGGTTCTCCAGCCGCACGGCGTCCGACCCGCCGCCGAAGAGCCGCGCCGACGCCTCGTCGATGAAGCTGTAGGTCACGCATTCGTTGTAGCCGAGCGCCGCGAGCGTCCGCCGCGTCGCGCGCTCGCGCCGCTGCATCGGGGTCAGGACCGGGCGCAGCACGCCCGGTTCGGGCCGCGGCAGCGGCCGGCCCTCGAGCCGCGACAGCGAGGCCACGCGCGCCACCTCCTCCACGAGGTCGGCCTCGCCCTGCACGTCGGGCCGCCACGAGGGCGGGACCGCCATGTCGCCGTTGAGCTGGAATCCCAGCCGCGTCAGCGTGCGGCGCTGGTCCGGCTCGGGGATCTCCATCCCCACGAGGCGCTGCGCCCGCGCGGGATCGAAGCGGTAGCTGCGCGTGGCGTCGGGCACCCGCCCGTCGATCGCCATTGACGAGGCCGTGCCCCCGCACAGGTCGAGGATCATCCGCGTGGCGAGGTCGAGCCCCGGCAGCGTGAAGGCGGGGTCCGCGCCCCTCTCGAACCGGTAGCGCGCGTCCGAGCTGATCCGCAGGGCCCGCCCCGCGGTCGCGATGGCGATGGGGTCCCACCACGCGCTTTCCAGGAACACCTCGGTCGTCGCGTCCGACACGCCGCTCGCCAGTCCGCCCATGATCCCCGCAAGGCTCTGCGGGCCGTCGTCGTCCGAGATCAGCATGGTGCCGGGCGCGGCCGCGTAGGTGCGGCCGTCCAGCGCCTCGAGCGTCTCGCCGCCCGCCGCAACGTGGATGCGCAGGCCCCCCCGCAGGCGCGCGGCGTCGAAGACATGGAGCGGGCGGTTCAGCCCGATCGTGAACCAGTTCGTGATGTCCACCAGCGCCGAGATCGGCCGCAGCCCCACCGCGCGCAGCCGGCGGGCCATCCAGTCGGGCGAGGGGCCGTTCGTCACGCCGCGGATCAGCCGGCCCGCGAAGACCGGGCAGCCCTTCGCACGGAGGTCGTCGTCGATGCGCACCGTCACGGGGCTGGCGAAGCGGCCGTCGATGGCGGGGATCGGCAGCGGCGTCAGCGTGCCGAGGCCCCGCGCCGCAAGGTCGCGCGCGATCCCCCGCACCCCCAGCGCGTCGGGCCGGTTGGGCGTGACCTTGATCTCGATCACCGGATCGTCCAGCCCCTTCCAGTCGATGAAGCGCGCGCCCAGGGGCGCGTCGGCGGGCAGGTCGATGATCCCGTCGTGGTCGTCCGACAGCATCAGCTCGCGCTCGGAGCAGAGCATCCCGTTCGACTCCACCCCCCGGATGACGCCCGGCTTCAGGTCGACGCCGGTGCCCGGCACATGCGTGCCCGGGGGGGCGAAGACGCCCACCAGCCCCGTGCGCGCGTTGGGCGCGCCGCAGACGACCTGCACCTCCTCGCGCCGGCCCGAGGGGCCGTCGGGCCAGGTCTCCACCCGGCAGACCCGCAGGCGGTCGGCGTCGGGATGGGGCGAGGCCTCGATCACGCGCGCGATGCGGAAGGCCCCCAGCGCCGCCGCCGGGTCCTCGACCCCCTCGACCTCGTGGCCGAGATCGGTCAGCGCGAACAGCAGGTCGTCCAGCGGAGCGGCGGTGTCGAGATGCTCGCGCAGCCAGGACAGGGTGAACTTCATCGAGGGGGCCTCTGCGATCGGAACCGGACCGGACTTAGCCGATCGTCCGGGCAAGGAAAAGGCCGGGCTGGCAGGGCGGCACCCCGGCCGCGGTGCCTTTCGTGCCGGGACCGCGGCAAGCCTGCTTGCGATCCGAAGCCCATGCACTATCGTGCCGCCATGGACCGCTGGCTCGACATCCCGGAGGACCGCCCCGCCAACCGCAGCGGACGGCTGTGCGTGCTGATCGCGGTGACGGCGCTCCTGGTCCTCGGCACGCCCGGGGGTCTGGGCCGCCGTCGAGGGCCAGGGCGCGTCACACAACCTTGGCGTGAAAACCGGGGGCGCGAAAGCCCCGATGCCGCGCTAGAGGCTCAACCCGCGCGCGAGATCGGGCACGTCGAGCGCGCCGAAGCCGTAGTGGCGCAGCCAGCGCAGGTCGCTCTCGAAGAAGGCGCGCAGGTCGGGGATGCCGTATTTCAGCATCGCGATCCGGTCGATCCCCATGCCGAAGGCGAAGCCCTGCCAGCGGTCGGGATCGACCCCGGCGGCGGCGAGCACCTTCGGGTGCATCATCCCCGACCCCAGGATCTCCATCCAGCGGCTGCCCTCGCCGATGCGAAGCTGCCCGCCCGCGTTCGAATAGCGGATGTCGACCTCGGCCGAGGGCTCGGTGAAGGGGAAGTGGCTCGCGCGGAAGCGCAGCTCCACCTTGTCCACCTCGAAGAAGGCCCGGCAGAACTCCTCCAGCACCCATTTCAGGTTCGCCATGCTGATGTCGCGGTCGATGGCGATGCCCTCGACCTGGTGGAACATCGGCGTGTGCGTCTGGTCCATGTCCATGCGGTAGACGCGGCCCGGCGCGATCACGCGCAGGGGGGTGCCGAACGCCATCAGCGCGCGGATCTGCACCGGCGAGGTGTGCGTGCGCAGCACGTGCGGCGGGCGGTCGTCGCCGGGGCCGCGGCGCAGGAAGAAGGTGTCGTGCTCCTGCCGGGCGGGGTGCTCGGGCGGGATGTTCAGCGCGTCGAAGTTGTACCAGTCGCTTTCGACCTGCGGCCCCTCGGCGACCGCAAAGCCCATGTCGGCGAAGATCGCGGTCAGTTCGTCCATGACCTGGCTGACGGGGTGGATCGTGCCGGCGCGCCGCGGCCGGGCGGGCAGCGTGACGTCGAGCCACTCCGACCGCAGCCGCTCGTCGAGCGCGGCATCGGCGAGGCCGGCCTTGCGCGCGCGCAGCGCCGCGTCGATCTCGTCGCGCAGGACGTTCAGCGCGGCGCCGGCGGTCTGCCTCTCCCCGGGCGCCATGCGGCCCAGCTCGCGCATCCGCAGGCTGATCTCGCCCTTCCGGCCCAGCGCGGCGAGGCGGACCTCCTCCAGACCGGCCTCGTCGGCGGCCCCGGCGATCGCCGCGATGAACCTGTCCCGCAGGGTGTCGATGCCGTCCATGCCGCCTCCGCCGATGCGCGCCGGTGCTAGCGGTCGGCGGAGCCCTTGGCAAGGGGCGGGGCGCGGACGCGGAAGGCCCCGCGCGGGCGGGGCCTTCGGGGCGCGATCCGGCGCGGCGGTCAGGCCGCGGCGGCGACCGGTGCCGCGTCCAGCGCGGCGCGGGCCCGGGCGGCGATGGCGTTGAACGCCTCGGGCTCGTGCACGGCGAGGTCGGCCAGGACCTTGCGGTCGACCTCGATCCCCGCCTTCATGAGGCCGTTGATGAAGCGCGAGTACGTGAACTCGGCATCGAACAGCCGGACGGCGGCGTTGATCCGCTGGATCCACAGCGCGCGGAAGTTGCGCTTGCGGGTCTTGCGGTCGCGGGTCGCGTACTGGTTGGCCTTGTCGACCGCCTGCGTGGCGGTGCGGAAATTGGTGGACCGGGCGGCGTAGTAGCCCTTGGCGGCCTTGACGACCTTGCGGTGGCGGGCGTGCGTGACGACGCCGGACTTGACGCGGGACATGGGGTTCCTCCTTACCGGTCGTAGGGCATGTACTTCTTGACGATCTTCGTGTCCTGCGGGGACAGCAGCATGGTGCCGGTCGCCTCGCGGATGAACTTCGTCGAGCGCTTGATCATGCCGTGCCGCTTGCCGGCGACGCCGGCCTTGGCCCGACCGGAGGCGGTGAAGCTGAAGCGCTTCTTCGCCGCCGACTTGGTCTTCATCTTGGGCATTTCCATCTCCGTGGTTTCAGGTGCGGCTCGGCATGCCACGGGGGCCGGCCGCACGGGCGACAGGGGCGCGGTATAGGCAGGGCAAGGCGGGCGCGCAAGCCGAAACGGCGTGCGCCGGCCCTTCAGCGCGCGAGCCCGTCGAAGACGCGGGCGAAGGCCATGGGCACCTCGTCCCAGGTGTAGCCGCCGGGCCTGCCGGTCACCGCAAGCACGATCAGCACCCCCGATACGAGCACGACGCCCATCGCGACCCGGGGGGCGCGGCCCTCGGTGAAGGCCGACAGCATGGAGGGGATCACCAGGACGAACAGCACGATCCCGATGACGAGGTAGAGATCCGCGTTCACGTCTGACCCCGGCCTGCCTGCGACGGCTGCGCGCAGCCCACTATTCGGGATCGCCCGCGGAAATCAACCGTTCATCGCAGGGGGCCACGCGCAGGATATTGGTCGTGCCCTGCACGTTGAAGGGCACGCCCGCCGTCACGACGATCTGGTCGGCGGGCACCGTGAAGCCCTCGGCCAGCGCCGAGCGGACGGCGGAGAGGACGGCGCCCTTGAACCGGTGCGCGGGCGGGACGATCACGCAGTGCGCGCCCCAGGTCAGCACGATGCGCCGCGCGCTCTCCATCAGCGGGGTCAGCGCGAGGATCGGCACGCGCGGCCGCTCGCGCGCGACGAGGCTGACGGTCGTGCCGGTCTGCGAGAAGCAGGCGATGGCCTTGATGTCGGTCGTCTCGGCGATCTCGCGCGCCGCCGCCACGATCCCGTCGGCGACCGTCTCGCGCGCGGCGACGCGGCTCGCCTCGATGATCTGGCGGTAGACGGGGTCGCTCTCCACGCTGCGGGCCACGTTGTCCATGGTGCGCACCGCCTCCACCGGATACTGCCCGGCGGCGGATTCGGCCGACAGCATCACCGCGTCGGCGCCCTCGTAGATCGCGGTGGCGACGTCCGAGACCTCGGCCCGCGTGGGCACCGGGCTCTCGATCATCGATTCGAGCATCTGGGTCGCCACGATGACGGGCTTCGCCGCCGCGCGCGCCCCCCGCACGAGCCGCTTCTGGATCGGCGGAACGGCCTCCACGGGCAGTTCGACGCCAAGATCGCCGCGCGCGACCATGATCCCGTCCGAAACGCCCAGGATCGCGTCGTAGGCCTTGACCGCGGCGGGCTTCTCGATCTTCGACAGGATCAGCGCGCGGCCCCTGGCCAGCGCGCGCGCCTCGGTCACGTCCTCGGGCCGCTGCACGAACGAGAGCGCCAGCCAGTCGACGCCCAGCTCGCAGGCGAACTCGAGGTCGCGCCGGTCCTTGTCCGACAGCGCGGCGAGCGGCAGGACCACGTCGGGGACGTTCACGCCCTTGCGGTTGGAGATGGTGCCCCCCACCGTCACCGTGCAGTCGGCGAAATCCGCGCCGCAGCGGTCCACCCGGAGCGCGATCTTGCCGTCGTTGACGAGCAGCGTCGATCCGGGCTCCAGCGCGGCGAAGATCTCGGGGTGCGGCAGGTTCACGCGCGCGGCGTCGCCCGGGGCGGGGTCGAGGTCCATGCGGAAGCGCGCGCCCTCGGCCAGCTCCTCGGACCCGCCGGCGAAGGTGCCCACCCGCAGCTTCGGGCCCTGCAGGTCGGCCAGCACGCAGATCGGCCGGCCGGTCTCGGCCTCCACCTGACGGATGATGGCGTGGCGGGCGCGGATGTCGTCGTGGGTGCCGTGGCTCATGTTCAGGCGGAACACGTCGGCGCCGGCCTCGAACAGGGCGCGGATCATCGCGTAGTCGCTGGAGGCGGGGCCGAGCGTGGCCACGATCTTCACGTTGCGAAAGCGTCTCATGCGGGCGGCCCCCTCGGTCGTTCGCCGGGCTTATGGCAGGAAGGCCCCGGTCAGGCAACGCCGCATCGGCTGGCGCAGCCGGCCCGCGCGCCCCGCGCGGCGGCCCGCCCGGACGCGCGGCCTGCGCGCCCGTGGCGTCTTCCACCGCGCCGCGGGGCGCGCTATCCCGGCGGCCGATGCAGGCCCCGCCCGATCCCCCCTTCGACATCGACGGCGCGAACCGTCCCGGACGCTGGCTCGTGACCTGCGACCACGCGACCAACCGCGTCCCCGCCTGGGTCGCCGGGGGCGACCTCGGGATCGGCGCGGCGGACATGGCGCGGCACATCGCACTCGACGTGGGCGCCGCGGGGCTCGCGCGGGCGCTGGCGCGGCGGCTCGACAGTCCCGCGATCCTGTCCGCCTTCTCGCGGCTCGTGATCGACCCGAACCGGGGCGAGGACGATCCCACGCTGGTCATGCGGCTCTACGACGGGACGATCATCCCCGCCAACCGCCACGCCGGCGCGGCGGAGGTGGCGCGGCGGCTCGACCGCCTGCACCGCCCCTACCACGCGGCGCTGGAGCGCCTCGCCGCGCGCCGGCCCGACACGGCGATCGTCGCGGTCCACAGCTTCACGCCCTGCCTGCGGGGGGGCGGGCCGCGGCCCTGGCACGTGGGCATCCTCTACTCCCACCGGGACGAGCGGCTGTCGCGCCCGCTTCTGCAGCGGCTGCGGGCGGAGCCCGGCCTCTGCGTCGGCGACAACGAGCCCTACGCGGGCCACCTGCCGGGCGACAGCATCGACCGGCACGCGCTGGCCACGGGGCGCCTGAACGCGCTGGTGGAGGTGCGCAACGACCTGATCGCCACGCCCGCCGCGCAGTCGGCCTGGGCCGACCGCCTCGCGCCGCTGCTGGCGCGCGCGCTGGCCGAGGCCGATCAGACGGCGGCGGCGCGCATCGCCTCGAGGTAGATCTCGCGCAGACGCGCGGCGACCGGGCCCGGCATCCCCCCGCCGACCGCGACCCCGTCGATCTCCACCACCGGCATCACGAGGATCGTGGCGGCGGTGGCGAAGGCCTCGTCGGCGGCCTGCGCCTCGGCGACGGTGAAGGGCCTCTCCTCCACCTCCATCTGAAGCTCGGCGGCAAGCCGCAGGACGGCGGCGCGGGTGATGCCGTGCAGGATGTCCTCGGACAGGGGCCGCGTGACGATGCGGTTGCCGGTGACGATGCAGGCGTTGTTCGAGGTGCCTTCGGTCACGTGCCCGTCCTCCACGAACCAGGCGTCGTCGCAGCCGGCGGCGCGGGCCAGCATCTTGCCCATCGACGGATAGAGCAGCTGCACCGTCTTGATGTCGCGCCGCCCCCAGCGCCGGTCGGGGATGGTGACCACGCGCGTCCCCGTCCGCGCGGCGGGGGCCATTGCCAGCGCCGGGATCGCCTGGGTGAACGCGACGAGCGTGGGCGGCACGGTGCCCGGGTCGGGCATGACGAAGCTGCGGTCGCCCGGGTTGCCGCGCGTGACCTGCATGTAGACCATCCCCTCGTCGAGCGCGTTCCGCGCCACGAGCGTGCGGTGCATCGCCAGAAGGCCCGCGTCGTCCAGCGGGCGGTCCATCCCCAGCGCCGTGAGGCTGCGGTCCAGCCGCCGGGCGTGCCCCTCGAAGTCCACGAGCCGGCCGTCCAGCACGGTCGTCACCTCGTAGACGCCGTCGGCCATCAGGAACCCCCGGTCGAAGACCGAGACGCGCGCCTCGTCCTCGGGCAGGTAGTCGCCGTTCACGTAGACGATGCGGGTCATGGCGGTCCCTTCGGTGGCCGGTGCCCGGCGATTGGGTCAGCCCGCGGGTCCTGTCAAGGGGGCGGCGGCGCGGCGAGCACCCGCTCGATGGCGTAGCGGAGCCGCGCGACCGAGAAGACATGGCCGCCGTCGAAGGTGCAGAGGTCGAGGATCGTGCCCTCCGGGTTCGCCGACTGGCGGCAGGTGGTGCCCTCGGGCGCCTCGGCGAGGCCCGTCTCGCGGAACCCTCCGGTCCGCGCGTACATGGCCATCGCCGCCCCGACATCGCCCTGCCGGGCACCCCCGACCGCGCGGCCCGCAAGCGGCACCGTGCCGTCGGCCGTGCCGTGGACGTGCACGAGGTTCGCGGGACGGCCGGGGCAGGTCTCGGGCACCGGCGCCCAGAAGGTGCCCGACATCGGCACGAAGCCGCGGAACCGGTCGGGGCGTTCGCAGGCGATCGTCCACACCAGCATGGCGCCGGCCGAGAAACCCGCCATCACGATCCGGCCGGGGTCGACGCCGGTCCGCGCGGTGGCGTCGTCGACGACCGCGTCGACGTAGTCGAACTCCTGCGCCGCATCCCGGCCGGGGGCGTCGGGCGAATGGGCCAGCGCCCAGCCGTCCCCCTCCGACTGCAGCGCCGCGACCGCGAGCCCGAGGTCGTCGGCCATGGCCAGGAGCGCTGCGTTGCGCATCTCGGCCGCCGCCGATCCCCGGTAGCCGTGCGCGAAGACGAGAAGGCCCGAGGGCGGCCTGCCTTCGGGCCGATAGAGGCGGTAGGTCCGGTCGCCGACGACGCAGTCGCTGTCCTTGCCGCAGGACAGGGCCGGCGCGGCCGCGAGCAGCATCGCGACGAGGGCGAGGCCGGGCAGGGACAGGATCCGCCCGGCGCGGCCGGGCCCCGGGACGGTCAGCCCCACAGCGCGGCCTCCGGCGGGTGGACCACGGATCCCTCGTAGCGCAGGCCATGGGGCCGGTCGCCCGCCAGCAGCAGCGGCCCGTCGAGGTCCACGTGGTCCGCCCCCTGCGCGAGCAGGACGGCGGGCGCCATCCCGAGGGAGCTTGCCACCATGCAGCCCACCATCACGCCGAACCCCATGGCCCGCGCCGCGTCGCGCATGGCCAGCGCCTCGGTCAGCCCGCCGGCCTTGTCGAGCTTGAGGTTCACCATGTCGTAGAGCCCGCGCAGCGCGGGCAGGCTCTCGCGGTCGCGGCAGCTCTCGTCGGCGCAGACGGGGACGGGCCGCGCGATCTCGGCCAGCATGGCGTCCTGCCCGGCGGGCAGCGGCTGCTCCACCACCGCGACGCCGAGGCGCGAAAGATGCGGGGCGAGGTCGGCGTAGGCCTCGACGCTCCAGCCCTCGTTCGCGTCGACGATCAGCGCGGACCGGGGGGCGCCCTCGCGCACCGCCTCGAGCCGCGGCATGTCGCCCTCCGCCCCGAGCTTGACCTTGAGGACGGGGCGGTGCGCCGCGCGCGCGGCCGCCGCGCGCATCGCCGCAGGCTCGTCGAGCGACAGCGTGTAGGCGGTGGTCAGCGGGCGCGGTTCGGCCAGCCCCGCGAGCCGCCAGACGGGCAGGCCCGCCGCCTTCGCGGCGTGATCCCACAGCGCGCAGTCGACGGCGTTGCGCGCCGCGCCGGGGGGCAGCAGCGACGCCAGCGCCCCGCGGTCGATGTCTTCGGGCAGCCCGGCCACCTGCGCGGCCACGCCCGACGCCGTCTCGCCGTAGCGGGCGTAGGGCACGCCCTCGCCCCGCCCCGCGGCGCCTCCGCGCGTCACCGTCGCGGTGACGACCCGCGCCTCGGTCCTCGAGCCGCGGCTGATCGCGAAGGCGCGGGCGAGCGGGAAGACCTCGTGCATGAGCGCGACCCCCATCTAGAAGAGCGTGACGGCGGGAACGACCCCCGCCTCCTTCACGGCCTCGAGAAGCTCTGCGACGGGGATGAGCGCGAGGAACACGAGCGCGTCGGCGAAGTTCACGCGCAGCGCGCGGACCGAGACGGAAACGACCGGCTCGGTGCGGAACAGGCGGGGCTTCGGCCAGATGCGCGGCACGCGCGCGGCATAGGCCGCGTAGGCCGGCCCGAAGGCGTGGCGCAGGTACGCCTCCTCGCGCGCGGCGGTGGCCGACAGGATCAGGAACACCACGCCCGCCAGCGCCGCCGTCAGCACGAGGCTGCCCAGCATCAGGCCGAACCCCACCACCCCCAGGGTCGAGAAGAGGTAGAGCGGATGGCGGCAGACCGAATACGGCCCGTCCTCCATCACTGTGCGGTTCTTCATCGCGCCGATGTAGAGGATCGCCCAGAACCGCCCCAGCACCGCGAAGATCACGAGGAAGATCCCCGCCACCTCCATGATCTCGTAGACCCATTCGGTCCCGGCCCAGACCGACCGGGTGAACAGGATCAGCGGGACCGCCAGAAGCCCGAAGGCGCGCAGCCCCCAGATGCGGATGCGCTGGTCGAAGGGCTTCACGGCGGTCGTGTCGGTCATGGCGGCTCGCGATCGGGACGGGGCGTCGGCGCAGGCATGCCCGATTCCGCGGCTCCGGGGAAGCCGCCGCAACGCCGCGCCCGCCCGCCGTTGCAATCGGCGGTCCCGCCCCGCATAAGGGATGCCACCCGCGCGGAGTGCTCCGATGAACTACCTGGAATTCGAGAAGCCCCTGGCCGAGATCGAGGGCAAGGCCGAGGAGCTGCGCGCCATGGCGCGGTCCGACCGGGGGATGGACGTCGCGCGCGAGGCCGAGGGGCTGGACCGCAAGGCCGAGGCGCTGCTGCGCGACCTCTACCGCCAGCTCACCCCCTGGCAGAAGGCGCAGGTCGCCCGCCACCCCGACCGGCCGCACTGCCGCGACTACGTCGAGGCGCTGTTCGCCGAGTTCACGCCGCTCGCAGGCGACCGCAACTTCGCCGACGACCATGCGGTGATGGGCGGGCTCGCGCGGTTCGGCGACGCGCCGGTGGTGGTGATCGGGCACGAGAAGGGCCACGACACCAAGACCCGGATCGAGCGCAACTTCGGCATGGCGCGGCCCGAGGGCTACCGGAAGGCGATCCGCCTGATGGACCTCGCCGACCGCTTCGGCCTGCCCGTGGTCACGCTGGTCGACACGCCCGGCGCCTATCCCGGCAAGGGCGCCGAGGAGCGGGGCCAGGCCGAGGCCATCGCGCGCTCGACGCAGAAGTGCCTCCAGATCGGCGTGCCGCTCGTGTCGGTCATCATCGGCGAGGGCGGGTCGGGCGGGGCCGTGGCCTTCGCCACCGCCAACCGCGTGGCGATGCTGGAGCATTCCATCTACTCGGTCATCTCGCCCGAGGGCTGCGCCTCGATCCTGTGGAAGGACGCCGAGAAGATGCGCGAGGCGGCGGAGGCCCTGCGCCTGACCGCGCAGGACCTGCAGAAGCTGGGCGTGATCGACCGGATCATCAAGGAGCCCCTGGGCGGCGCGCAGCGCGGCCGGCCCGAGACGATCGAGGCGGTGGGCAAGGCCATCGCCACAATGCTGGGCGAGCTGGCCGGGATCCCGCGCGAGGCGCTGGTCCGCGACCGCCGCCAGAAGTTCCTCGACATGGGCTCGAAGGGGCTCGCGGCGTGAACGCCTGGCTGCTGCTGGTCATCGCCGGCCTGTTGGAGACGGGCTGGGCGATCGGGCTGAAGTACACCGAGGGCTTCACCCGGCCGGTGCCCTCGGTCCTGACGGTGGGCGGGGCGCTGCTGTCGTTCTACCTTCTCAGCCTCGCGATGAAGACGATCCCCGTGGGCACGGCCTATGCCGTCTGGGTGGGGATCGGCGCGACGGGCACCGCGATCCTCGCGGTGATCCTGTTCGGCGAGCCGGTGACGCCGCTGCGCATCGCGGGCCTCGCGCTGATCCTCGCAGGCATCGTCGCGCTGAAGCTGGCCTAGCGGAGTCCGGCCCCGGCCGCCGCCGCTGCGGGGGGCGCCTGCGCGGCGCGGGTCAGTCGCCGGGCTGCAGGGCCTTCGTCGCGGGAACGCGGAACCCCGCCTCGGCCATCAGCGCGTCGGACGCGCCCTCGATCCGGTCGCGCAGCGCGGACAGAAGCGCCTCGGGCGGCAGGCCCGGCGCGAGGGGGGGCAGGAACTCCACCACCGCGAGACCGGGCCGGCGCATCAGCCCCCGGCGCGGCCAGAAGACGCCGACGTTGGTGGCGGCCGGGATGCAGGGCAGCCCGGTCTGTGCCTGGATCGCCGCGACCCCGGCCTTGTAGGGCAGGTCGGCCCCGGCGGCGACGCGCGTCCCCTGGGGATAGATCACGAGCTGCCCCGGCGCCGTGCGCCCGGCGCGCAGCTCGGCCAGCATCGCCGCGATCGCGGCCCCGCGCCGCCCCCGCTCCACCGGGATGCAGCCGATCCGCCGGGCATACCAGCCCACCACCGGGATGCGCGCGATCTCGGCCTTCATGACGAAGCGGGGGCGGGGCAGCGCCGACATCAGGATGATGATGTCGAAGAAGCTCTGGTGCTTCGCGGCGATCAGCGCCTCGCCCCGCGGCACGGGCCCGCGCACCTCGGACCGCAGGCCGACCATCGCCGCCGCGGAGCGGCGCACCCAGCGGCAGTAGGCATGGAAGCCCCGCACCGCGCCGTCGGCGCTGCGGATCGCCGCGGGCGCGTAGGCCAGCGCGAAGAGGACCAGCGCCGCATACATCTGGGCCACGAACAGCGCCGACCGCACCCACTGCGCCGCCTCCCGCATCAGGTCAGCCCGCGCAGCGTGGCGAGCGCGGCCATGCGCGTGGCAACGAAGGCGACGAGGCCCGCCAGCGGCGGCAGGACGAAGGGCCAGAGCCACTCCGCCCGCTCGAACCGCAGGCCGGTCAGGACGCTGTCGCCGCCCCCCGGCAGGACCAGCACCGCCGCCAGCCCCGCGGCCAGGCCCGCCGCCGCCCCCGCCAGGGCGCGCAGGGTGAAGCGGCGGACGAAGGCGCGCGCGATGTAGGCGTCGCGCGCGCCCACGAGGCGCAGGACGCGGATCACCTGCGCGTTCGAGGCGAGCGAGGCGTTGGCGGCCAGCGTGATCATCGCGGCCATCGCCCCGCCGATCAGCAGGATCGCGAGCAGCCCCAGCGTCCGCAGCCGGCCGGCCGCCGCGACCAGGGGCTCGCGCCAGCGCCCGTGGTCGTCGAGCACGGCGCCCGGCGCCTCGGCGGCGAGGCGCTGGCGCAGCCCCTCGGCGTCGTAGCCCTCCGCGTCCTCGGTCACCGCGATCAGCCGGGGCAGGGGCAGCGTGTCGACGGGCAGGTCGGGGCCGAACCACGGCTCCAGCAGCGCGCGCTGCTCGGCGTCGGTCATCGCGCGGGCGCTCTCGATTCCCGGCGTCGTGGACAGCACGTCGAGCACGGCGCGCGCCTGAAGGTCGAGCTGGTCGGCCGGGGCCGAGACGCGGATCGTCGCGGTGCGCGCCAGCGCGTCCGACCACCGGTCCGCGAGCCGTCCCGCCGCCAGCGACAGCGCCAGCGCGAAGACCGCGAGGAACACCATCGCCCCCGCCGTGAAGGTCGTGAGCCAGGCGGTGTGGCCGGCGGGCGGCACCACCCGGTCGGCTGCCCGCTCCGACGCCAGGCGGCCCAGCCGGCGCAGCCCCCCGGTCACAGGTCGGCCCCGGCGAGCTGGATGCGCCGGTTGCGGATGCGCAGCACCCGCGCGGCCACCTGCGCCTTGGCGGTGCGGATCAGGTTCAGGTCGTGCGTGGCCACGAGCACGGTCTTGCCCATCCGGTTCAGCTCCACCAGCAGCGCCAGAAGCCGAAGCGACATGTCCCAGTCGAGGTTGCCGGTGGGCTCGTCGGCCAGGAGCACGTCGGGCGACATGATCACCGCCCGCGCCAGCGCCGCGCGCTGCCGTTCGCCCCCCGACAGCGACGGCGGCAGCGCGCCCGCAAGGGCGCCGAGGCCCACCCAGCCGAGGAGGTCGGTCAGGTCCTTCGCGTCCGAGGCGCGGCCGGCGACGGTCAGGGGCAGCATGACGTTCGCGGCGAGCGGCAGGTGGTCGAGGAACTGGCAGTCCTGGTGGACCACGCCGACGCGGCGGCGCATCCGGGCCACGTCGTCGCGCGCGAGGGCGCGCACCTCGCGGTCGAACAGCGTCACGCGGCCGGCGGTCGGCAGAAGTTCGGCGTAGCAGAGCTTGAGGAAGGTCGACTTGCCCGCCCCCGAGGGGCCGGTCAGGAAGTGGAACGACCCCGGCGCCAGCCGCAGCGTCACCTCGGACAGCAGCTCGCCCCCGCCGTAACTGTAGGCCACGTTGTCGAAGGCGATCACTGGCGGCGTCCTGCAGCGGTCCGTGTGCGGCTTTCCTGCAGCATGGCGCGAATTGCAAGGGCCTTTCAACCGCGCGCCTTGCCCGGACCGGCGTAAAGCCTTGGACGGGGCCGACATCGTTGCTACAACGTCCGGTGACGGCATCTGCGGAGATCGTGGGCCATGCGGCTGACCTGCCCCAACTGCGACGCGCAATACGAGGTGGCCGAGGACGCCATTCCCCCGGGCGGGCGCGACGTCCAGTGCTCCAACTGCGGCCATGCCTGGTTCCAGCCCTCGGCCGACGCGGCCGACGCGGCCGCCGGGGACGACGAGGAGGGGCCGGTGCCGCCCGCCGCCGCGCCGGCGGCCGCGGTGCCGGCCGTCGACGGCGACGACGGCGAGGCGGCCCCCGTCTTCGACCAGCCCCCGCCGCTGCGGCGCCACGAGGTCGACGAGACCGTGCTCGCCATCCTGCGCGAGGAGGCGGAGCGCGAGACCGAGGCGCGCCGCCGCGAGGAGGCCGAGGCGCAGGCGGCGGCCCGTCCGGTCGCCGCGCCCGCCGCGCCCGCCGCCGAACCCGCCCCCCCGGGCCTCTCGGCCGAGGCCAGACCCGATCCGGACGGCTACGACCTGATGACCGACCAGGGCCTCGTCGTCGGCCGGCCCGGCAAGGGGCGCGAGCTTCTGCCCGACATCGACGCGATCAAGTCCACGCTCCAGGCCAGCGGCGACCGGCCGGTGGACGACGGGGAGGCCGGGGCCGAGGCCGACGCCCCGCCGCCCGCGCGGCGGTCGGGCGGCTTCCGCATGGGTTTCGGGCTGACCCTGTCGCTGGGCGCGCTGCTGGCGGTGGTCTACGCGACCGCGCCGGGGCTGATCGCCCGGTTCCCCGCCGCCGAGCCGGCGCTGGGGGCCTATGTCGCCGGGGTGAACGACACGCGGCTCTGGATCGACCGGCTGGCGCGGCAGGCGGGCGACCGGCTGAGCGCGCAGAGCGCGGACGGCACCGCGACGCCCTAGGCCGCGTTCAGAACAGCTCCAGCAGGCGGCGCAGGTAGTCGCGCTCCATCGCGGGGCGGGTCTGCTCGCCCGAACGGCGGCGGATCTCGTCCAGAAGATCCTGCGCGCGGCGCTGGACGTCCTGCCCCTGGAGCATGTTCCGGTCCGACCCGTACCGCCCGGCATCGCCCAGCTCGCGCCCCAGGGGATCCCGCTGGCTGTTCGGATCGGCGCTGCCGTAGGCCTCGCCCCCGCCGGAGGCGCCGCCCTGCTGCTGGCGCTGCTCCTCGGCCATGGCCTCGCCCAGCGCGCGCATGCCGTCGCGCATCGCCTCCATCGCCTCGGCCTGCCGGTCGAGCGCGCCCGAGAGGTCGCCGTCGCGCAGCGCGCGCTCGGCCTCGCGCATGGCGCGCCCGGCCTCGTCGAGCGCGCGGCGGCCATCCTCGCCCCGCTCGCTGCCCTGGCCGGGCAGGGCGTCGCGGTTCAGGCCCTCCAGCCGGTCGCGCAGCGCCTGCTGGCGCTCGGCGAGGCTGCCGCCGCCCTGGCCCTGCCCCTCGTCCGGGCCGAGGCCCCGCCCCTGGCCGGGGCGCTGGCCGGGCGTCAGGCCATCGCCCTGGCCCTGGCCCGGCTGCCCCTGACCCGGCTGCCCCTGCCCGGGCTGCTGCCCCTGACCCTGCTGGCCCTGCCCGGGGTTCTGCAGTTCGTTGAACGCCTCGTCCGACAGGCCCTGCTGGTCGCGCAGCGTCTCCTGCAGGTTGCGCATCGCCTGCTGGCCGGGGCCGCCCTGTCCCTGTCCGCCCTCGCCCTCGGCGATGCGCATGTTCTCCATCAGGTCGCGCAGCGCCTCCATGAGTTCGGCCGCCTCGGCGGTGCGGCCCTCCTCCAGAAGCCGCTGCAGTTCGTCGAGCATCTGCTGGAGCTGGTCGCCCGTGATCCGCATCTGCTCCTGGTTCTCGGACATCCGCTCGTCGGGGTTCCGGCCCTGCTCCTCGGCGAGCTGGCGCATGTAGTCGTCCATCGCCTCGCGCAGTTCGGCCATCAGCTCGTCGATCTCGGCCCGGTCGGCGCCGTTGCGGATCGCCTCGTCCAGCCGGTCCTGCGCGCGCTGGAGCCGCTCGCGCGCGGACTGCAGGTCGCCCTCCTCGATCATCAGGGCGATCTCCCAGAAGGCGGCGGCGATCTCGTCGCGGACCTCGGGCGACAGCGACGCCTGCTCGGCCTCCAGCCGCCGCAGGGCCACGCGCAGGCGCAGGTAGGCGCGCTCGTTGCGGATCAGTCCCTCGGGCCGGTAGGTCACGGCCTTCATGATCTGCACGACCCGCGGCGCGTTGGCGCGCGACCACAGAAGGTCGCGCCGCATCTCGATCACCGCCGCCGCCAGCGGGTCGAAGAAGCGCCGGCCGGGCAGCACCGCCGACACCGGCGCGGCGGTGCCCGCCTGCCCGCGCGCGTCGGCCGCGGCCAGCGTGATCGTCACCGGCAGGTTCGCGAAGGGATGCTCGGACACGTCCTCGATCAGGGTCTCGTCGAAGGCGGCGCGGTCGCCGGTCATGGGCATCGGCAGGTCGAGCACCAGGGGCTCGCGCGGCTCGGGCTCGACCGCGAGGCCGTAGCGGCGGTCGGCGGCGGCGAGGTCGAGCGCGATGGTCGCGGTGCCGCCCGTCACGCCGAAATCGTCCTCGGCGCGGAACGGCAGGCTCATCCGCCCCTCGCGCTCGCGCGTGACCTCGCCGGTGGCCACGACCCTCGGGGCCGCGTCGGGCAGCGCGGTGACGACCCAGCTGCGCCCGCCCGCGCCGTCGATCGTGATCCTGCCCGACTGCACGACGTCGAAGTCCTGCGCCGGGTCGGAGGCGGGGGGCGGGTTCAGGCGGCCCGAGACCGTCTCGGCGAGCGTGAGGTCGCCGACCTGGCCGTAGAGCCGCACCTGCACGCGCGTGCCCTGCGGCAGGACGATCGTCTCGGCCGTCACGTCGTTGAGGTAGAGCGTGGGCTTGCCGGTATAGGCCGGCGGCGCCGCCCAGCCCTCCCAGGCCGGGCCGGCCGCCACCGCCTGCGCGGCGCCCGGCCCCAGCCCCGTCACCGAGGCGACCCGCCACAGCGAGCCGAAGATCAGCGCCATCACCAGCCCGGTCAGCGCCATGTAGCGCAGGCCGTAGCGGTCGCGGTCCGCAAGCCGCAGGTCGGGGCCCACGGGGCGGGCGGCGGCGGCCCGCGCCGCCATCCGCGCGCGGTGCGCCTGCCAGACCGCGACCGAGGCGGGGTCCGACGACCCGATCGCCTGCCGGTCGGTCAGCGCGGCGATGGGCTGGCCCGGCAGCGCCTCGTCGAGCCGCACCAGCGCCTCGGCCCGGGTCGGCCGGCGGAACCGCCGCAGCCCGTGCATCAGCGCCACGACCAGCCCCACCAGCGCGCCCGCGCCGCCGATCCAGACCGCCTCGAGCGGTGCGCTGTCCTGGAGCCCGAAGGCCAGCACCGCCAGAACCGCGACCAGAAGCGTCCAGAGCGGCCAGAAGGCACGGCACAGACGCTCGGCCCAGAGCCCCGCGAGCGTCAGGCGCAGCGGGCGGTCGAGGCCGGTCAGGACGGGATGCGGATCGGTCTGGGTCATGCCCTCGGCGGCGTCGGGATCGGGAAAGGGGGCCGGAACGGATCGGTTCTACGCGCGGCGCGGATCACAGCCACCCCGGGATGGTATCGCGGTTGACGATTTCGTCAAATGTCGGTCGCGCGCGGATGACGGCGAATTGATCCCCCCGCACCAGCACCTCGGGCACCAGGGGACGCGTGTTGTACTCGGAGGCCATCACCGCGCCGTAGGCCCCCGAGGACCGGAAGGCGACGAGGTCGCCCTCCGCGAGGGGCGGCAGCGCGCGGTCGCGGGCGAAGATGTCGCCCGTCTCGCAGACCGGCCCCACCACGTCGGCGGGTTCGGTCGCCGTGCCCGGGACCGGCTCGCGCAGCGGCACGATGTCGTGGTGCGCCTCGTACAGGGCGGGCCGCACGAGGTCGTTCATCGCGGCGTCGAGGATGACGAAGCGCCGCGACTCCCCCGCCTTCACCCAGATCACGCGGGCCACGAGCACGCCCGCGTTCCCCGCGATCAGGCGGCCCGGCTCGATCTCGATCTCGCAGCCGAGGTGCCCCACGGTGCGCCGGATCAGCGCGCCCCAGTCGGAGGGCAGCGGCGGCGGCTCGTTCCCGCGCGCGTAGGGGATGCCGAGGCCCCCGCCGAGGTCGAGCCTGCGGATCGCGTGCCCCTCGGCGCGGAGCTGCACCGTCAGGTCGGCCACGCGCCGGTAGGCCGCCTCGAAGGGGGCGAGGTCGGTCAGCTGGCTGCCGATGTGGACGTCGACGCCGACGACCTCCAGCCCCGGCAGCCGGGCGGCCTCGGCATAGACGGCGCCCGCGCGGCCGATGGGGATGCCGAACTTGGTGTCGGCGCCCCCCGTCGCGATCTTGGCATGGGTGCGCGCGTCCACGTCGGGGTTGACGCGGACGGCGACGGGGACGGTCGCGCCCATCGACGCCGCGACCTCGGACAGGGCGCGCATCTCGGGTTCGGATTCCACGTTGAACTGGCGGATGCCGCCCGCCAGCGCCATCCGCATCTCCTCGCGTGTCTTGCCCACGCCCGAGAAGACGATCCGGTCCCCCGGCACGCCCGCGGCCCGCGCCCGCGCGTATTCGCCGCCCGACACCACGTCCATCCCCGCGCCGAGGGTGCCCAGGGTCTTCAGCACCGCGACGTTCGACAGCGCCTTGACCGCGAAGCAGATCAGGTGCGGCAGCGGGTCCAGCGCCTCGGCCAGCAGACGGTAGTGCCGCGTCAGCGTGGCGGTCGAGTAGCAGTAGAAGGGCGTCCCCACGGCCGAGGCGATCTCGGCCAGGGCCACGTCCTCGGCGTGGAGCGCGCCGCGCTGGTAGAGGAAATGGTCCATCGTCGCCCGCCCCGCCCGGTCCGCGCCTGTCTAGCAGGTCGCGGGGGCGGTTCAATCCCGCGCGGCCTGCGCCCCGCGCCCGCGCAGGAACAGATACAGCGGCAGGCCGCAGCTCACGCCGATGCCGAAGGTCGCGGGGATCGCGATCAGGTTCAGCCACGCGCGGCTGCGCACCGTCTCGGCGATCACCCAGGCGGTCAGCGTGACCGCGGCGATCGTCAGGTCCCATGTAAGGCCGGTCGTGGACGAATTGACGTACCAGGCGTCGATCAGCCCGGCGAGCCCCGTGCCCGTCTCGCGCATGTGGCGCAGGAACCAGTACATCGGGTGCACCGCCCCCCAGAGCGCCAGCGCAAGCCACAGGAGCCGCAGGGGCGACACCCGCGTCATCGCGTGGCGACCGCCACGGCCGCGCCGCCCATCGCGGTGGCCCCGACCCGGTTCGCGATGCGGACCGCGCGGGGCGAGCGCAGCCAGCCCCGCGCCCAGGCCGCGGCCAGCGCCCAGCCGAGGTCGACCACCATCATCACCGCCAGCGCGGTCAGCCCCAGTTCCATCAGCGCCAGCGGGCCGACGGCCCCGAGGTCGACGACGGTGGGCAGCAGCGCGACGTAGAAGACCATGACCTTCGGGTTGCCCATCGTCAGCGCGAAGCCGGCGGCGAAGGTCGCCCAGCCCGATTCCGCGCGCGGCAGGTCGGCGGCGGGCCCGGCCGGGCGCGTCCACAGCCGCCAGGCGAGATACGCGAGATACGCGACCCCGAGCCACTTCAGCACGACGAAGACCCCGTGGAACGCAAGGGCCAGCGCGCTGAGGCCAAGGACGGCGGCCACGAGCCACAGAAGCTCGCCGATCCAGAAGGCCGCCATGAAGGGCAGGACGGGGCGGATGCCGTCGGTCGCCACGCGCGCGACCAGCGCCGCGATCCCCGGGCCCGGGCTGCCCGCGTTGACGAACAGGGCCGCGGCGAAAAGGCCCAGCGTCGCAGGTTCCATGGCACCCTCCCCCGAAGACCGGCGCAGCCTAGACCCGCCGCCTCCGCCCCGCAAGGCGGGGTCAGAGCCCGATCCCGATCCCCACGCCGCCGATCGAGGTGCCGACCGACGCGCCCTGCGGCCCGATCCCCAGCCGCGCGCGGCCCAACCGCGCGCCGACGCGCGGCGCGACGCTCACCCCCGACGGCGCGATCCCGACGCCGACCGAAGGTTCCACCGGCGCGGGGACCGGCGCCGCGCAGGCCGCGGGCCCGAGCAGCGCGGCCACCGCCAGCGCCCGCGCCGCCTGCGTCACAACTCGCCCGAGACGCCGAACCGCCCCTCGCCGGTCACGGTGACGCCCGTCCCGTCCCCGGGGGCCACGGGCGCGCCGTCCGCGCCGCAGCCGCCCAGCGGCAGGAGGAGGGTGCAGGCAAGGATCAGTCGGCGCATCGGATGTCCCCTTCGTTTGCGGCGCAGACTGCGCGCCTTGTCAGGCCATGTCCAGCGCGGCCTTCCAGCGCGCGACCTGCTCGCGCACCCGGTCGGGGGCGGTCCCTCCGTAGGACCGGCGGCTCGCGACCGAGTTCGCGACCCCCAGCACCTCGAACACCCCCGCCGTGATGCCGGGATGCACCCCCTGCATCGCCGCGAGGTCCAGTTCGGGCAGGTCGCAGCCCCGCGCCTCGGCCAGCGCCACCAGCGTGCCGGTGACGTGGTGCGCCTGCCGGAAGGGCAGCCCCGCCTCGCGCACCAGCCAGTCGGCGAGGTCGGTCGCGGTGGAAAAGCCGGTGGCCGCCGCCGCCGCGAGCGCCGCGCGGCTGGCCTGCATGTCGCCCACCATCCCGGTCATCGCGGCGAGGCCCAGCATCAGCGTGTCGGCGGCGTCGAAGATCGGCTCCTTGTCCTCCTGCATGTCCTTCGAGTAGGTCAGCGGCAGGCCCTTCATCACCGTGAACAGCGCGACGGTCGCCCCCAGGATGCGCCCCAGCTTGGCGCGCAGCAATTCCGCCGCGTCGGGGTTCCTCTTCTGCGGCATGATCGAGCTGCCGGTCGTCCACCGGTCGCTGAGGGTCACGAAGCGGAACTGCGCGGTGGACCAGATCACCAGCTCCTCGGCGAAGCGCGAGAGGTGCATGGCGCAGATGCTGGCGGCGGCGAGGTATTCCAGCGCGAAGTCGCGGTCGCTCACGCTATCCAGCGAGTTGGCCGTGGGCCGGTCGAACCCCAGCGCCGCCGCCGTCATGTCGCGGTCGACCGGGAACGAGGTGCCCGCGAGCGCCGCCGCCCCGAGCGGGCATTCGTTCATCCGGCGACGGGCATCGACGAAGCGCCCCCGGTCGCGCGCGAGCATCTCGACGTAGGCCATCATGTGATGGCCCCAGGTCACGGGCTGCGCCACCTGCATGTGCGTGAAGCCGGGCATCGGCCAGTCGGCGCCGGCGTCCGCCTGGGCCACGAAGGCGCGCATCAGGGCGGTGATGCCGTCCACGGCCGCGTCGCACTGGTCGCGCACCCAGAGCCGGGCGTCGACCGCCACCTGGTCGTTGCGCGACCGCGCCGTGTGCAGCCGCCCCGCGGCCGGGCCGATCAGCTCGGCCAGGCGCGCCTCGACGTTCATGTGGATGTCCTCGAGGTCGGCGCGGAAGGGGAAGGCGCCGGTCCCGATCTCTGACAACACCGTGAGAAGGCCTTCCCCGATCGCGGCGGCATCGCTATCGGTGACGATGCCCGTCGCCGCGAGCATCGCGGCATGGGCGCGCGAGGCCCGGATGTCCTGTTCCGCGAGCCGCCGGTCGAACCCGATCGAGGCGTTGATCGCCTGCATGATCGCGTCCGGCCCCGCGGCGAAGCGGCCGCCCCACATGGCGTTGGCCGCGGGGGCGGGGCGGGCGGAAGGCGTCGCGGGTCCGGTCATGGTGGCCTTGAAGGGGGTGCGATGCGGCGGTTCGGTCTTGCGGTTCTCTATACGGCCCTGATGTTCGGCGCAAACCCGGCGGCGGCGGACATCGCCGCGGCCGATGCCCTGCGCGAGGGCGACATGCGGAAGCTGACCTTCCGCGACGCCCCCGTGCCCCTGCCCGCGGCGGCGCTGATCGGCATGGACGACGCGCCGCGGAGCCTGGCCGAGTACCGCGGCAAGTGGGTGCTCGTGAACTTCTGGGCGACCTGGTGCCCGCCCTGCCGGTACGAGATGCCGGGGCTCGACCGGCTTCAGGCGGCGATGGGGGGCGACGACTTCGCGGTCGTGACCGTCGCCACGGGGCGCAACCCCGTGCCCGCCATCCAATCCTTCTTCGCCGAGACGCAGATCGCGAACCTGCCCGTCCTGCGCGACCCGAAGGGCGAGCTTGCGCGTGGCATGGGGATCCTCGCGCTGCCCGTGACCGTCGTCCTCGACCCCGAGGGGCGCGAGGCGGGCCGACTGATCGGCGATGCCAAGTGGGACGGTCCCGAGGCGCGGGCCATGCTGGCGGCGCTGCTGGGCCGCGACTGAATGACGGGCCTTTGAGTCAACGGCCCGTCGTTCACCGCGCCTTCACCCCTCGTCCCGCCAGATGCGCGCGACGGCGGGTCGGGGGGGCGGCATGGCACAGCGCGAGCGGGTGGAACTTCGGCCGGGCGACAGCGACCCCCTCGCCTATGCCGTGGCCCAGAACGACGCGCGTACGCTCGACATGGTCCGCGCGGCGCTCGAGGCGCGGCGCCTGAAGCTCGCCTTCCAGCCGGTGGTCGAGACGCGGCGGCCCGGCCGGACGGCGTTCCACGAGGGGCTGATCCGCATCCTCGACCCGCAGGACCGGATCATCCCCGCCGCCGACTTCATGGGGGTGGTGGAGCAGGAGGATCTCGGCCGGCAGATCGACTGCGCCGCGCTGGAGATCGGGCTGGGCGTGCTGCGCCGGCATCCCGTGCAGCGCCTCTCGCTCAACATGTCGGCGCGCTCGATCGGCTATCCGCGCTTCAATGCGATCCTCGCCCGGGCGCTGGCCGCGCAGCCCGCGCTCGGCCCCCGCCTGATCCTCGAGATCACCGAGGGGTCGGCGATGCAGGTGCCCGAACTCGTGTCCGCCTTCATGGCGCGGTTGCAGCGGCAGGGCGTGACCTTCGCGCTCGACCGGTTCGGGGCGGGCGCGACGGTGCTGCGGCGGCTCGCCGACCTCGACTTCGACCTCGTCAAGATCGACGGACGGCTCGTCCGCGGGATCGACCGCAGCGCCGACCTGCGGCACCTGGCCGAGGGGCTGGCGATGCTCGCCCGCCACTTCGGCATGGCCACCGTGGCCGAGTCGGTCGAGACGGCGGAGGCGGCGGCGGTCCTCTCCGCGATCGGGGTCGACTGCCTTCAGGGGTGGCACGTCGGCGCGCCCAGCCTGCGTCCCGCCTTCATGGCCGAGGGGGCCCGGCGGCGCGCCTGAGGGGGCTGCCGGGCCCCGAGGCTTGCGCGCCGCGCGCCCGCGTCCTAGGTCGGAAGGCTGTGGCGCGGACGCGCTGCGGGGCACAAGGGGGATCCCATGACGAACGTGGTCATCGTTTCGGCGGCGCGCACCGCCGTCGGCAGCTTCAACGGGGCCTTCGCGGGCACGCCCGCCCACGACCTGGGCCGCGCCGTGATCGAGGCGGTGGTGGACCGCGCGGGCGTGGACCGCGCCGACGTGTCCGAGACGATCCTGGGCCAGGTGCTGACCGCGGGGCAGGGCCAGAACCCGGCGCGGCAGGCGCATGTCAACGCGGGGCTTCCCGTCGAGTCCGCGGCCTGGGGGATCAACCAGGTCTGCGGGTCGGGCCTGCGCGCGGTGGCGCTGGGCGCGCAGCACATCCGGCTCGGCGATGCGCGGGTCGTCGTGGCCGGCGGGCAGGAGAGCATGAGCCTTTCGCCCCATGTCGCGCATCTGCGCGCCGGGCAGAAGATGGGGGACCTGTCGTTCGTCGATTCGATGATCCGCGACGGGCTGTGGGACGCCTTCAACGGCTACCACATGGGCCAAACGGCCGAGAACGTGGCCGCGCGCTGGCAGATCGGCCGCGACCAGCAGGACGAGTTCGCGCTGGCCAGCCAGCAGAAGGCCGAGGCCGCGCAGAAGGCGGGCCGCTTCGCCGACGAGATCGTGCCCTTCACCGTCAGGGGGCGGAAGGGCGACACCGTGGTCGAGGCCGACGAATACATCCGCCACGGCGCCACGCTGGAGGGGATGCAGAAGCTGAAGCCCGCCTTCGCGAGGGACGGCAGCGTCACCGCCGGCAACGCGAGCGGGATCAACGACGGCGCGGCCGCCGTCCTCCTCATGTCGGCCGAGGATGCCGAGCGGCGCGGCCTGGCCCCGCTCGCCCGCATCGCCTCGTACGCGACGGCGGGGGTGGACCCGGCGGTGATGGGCACGGGGCCGATCCCCGCGAGCCGCATGGCGCTGCAGAAGGCGGGCTGGAAGGTCGGCGACCTCGACCTCGTGGAGGCCAACGAGGCCTTCGCGGCCCAGGCCTGCGCCGTGAACAAGGACATGGGTTGGGATCCCGCGATCGTGAACGTCAACGGCGGCGCCATCGCGATCGGCCACCCCATAGGCGCGTCCGGCGCGCGGGTGCTGAACACGCTGCTGTTCGAGATGCGGCGGCGCGGGGCGAAGCGCGGACTCGCGACGCTGTGCATCGGGGGCGGCATGGGCGTTGCCATGTGCCTCGAGCGCGGCTGACGCCGCAGGCGCACGATCCTTTCGCAGTTGCAGCAAGGAACGCAACTTTGTTGCGCCCCCGCCCGGGTCTGCTAGCCTTGCCCTCCACGGAGTCGGAAGGGGAACACGGGCATCATGGGCAGGGTCGCACTCGTCACGGGGGGCACGCGCGGGATCGGCGCAGCCATCGCCATCGCGCTGCGGGACGCGGGCTACAGCGTGGTCGCGAACTACGCGGGCAACGAGGCGGCCGCCGCCGCCTTCACCGCCGGGACGGGCATCCCCGCGATGAAATGGTCGGTCGCCGACTACGATGCCTGCGCGGCGGGGGCCCGGGCCGTGGCCGAGGCGCACGGTCCGGTGGCGGTGCTGGTGAACAACGCGGGGATCACCCGCGACGCGATGTTCCACAAGATGACGCGGGCGCAGTGGCACGAGGTCATCGACACGAACCTCACGGGCCTGTTCAACATGACGCATCCGGTCTGGGGCGGGATGCGCGACGCGAAGTTCGGCCGGGTCATCAACATCAGCTCGATCAACGGGCAGAAGGGGCAGGCGGGGCAGGCGAACTACAGCGCGTCCAAGGCCGGCGACCTCGGCTTCACCCGCGCGCTCGCGCAGGAGGGGGCGCGGGCGGGGATCACGGTCAACGCCATCTGCCCGGGCTACGTGGCGACCGAGATGGTGCGCGCCATCGACGAGACGGTTCTGGCCGAGCGGATCATCCCCCAGATCCCCGTGGGCCGGCTGGGCGAGCCGGCGGAGATCGCGCGGATCGCTGTCTTCCTCGCCTCGGACGAGGCGGGGTTCATCACCGGATCCACGATCAGCGCCAACGGCGGGCAACTCATCGCATGACGCGCGGGCCCGGGGCGGATCGTGCACCAGGGGGTGACGACGCGGGCGCGCCGTGCGATGCGGGCGCATGACCCGCGCCCGCGCCACCCTCACCGGCTTCGTCGCCGTCCTCCTCTGGGCGCTGCTCGCGCTCCTGACCAAGGGGACGGAGCCCGTGCCGCCCTTCCTGCTCAACGCGCTCTCGTTCGGGATCGGCGGGGCGCTCGGGCTGGGGTGGCTGCTGGCCTCGGGGCAGGGGGCGGCGCTCCGGGGCATCCCCTGGCGGGTGCTGGCCGTGGGGACGGCGGGGCTTTTCGGCTACCATGCGCTCTACTTCTCGGCGCTGCGCCTCGCGCCGGTGGCCGAGGCGAGCCTCGTGGCCTATCTCTGGCCGCTCTTCCTCGTGCTGGGCTCGGGCCTCCTGCCGGGCGAGCGGCTGCGCGCGGGCCATGTCGCCGGGGCGGCGCTTGCCTTCCTGGGTGCGGCGCTGGTCGTGGCGGGCGGCGGCGGGGATCTGCGCGGCGCGGCGGCGGCGGGTCTCGCGCTCGCCTTCCTCTGCGCGCTGACCTGGGCGGGCTACTCGCTCGCGTCGCGGCGCATGGGCGCGGTTCCGACGGCGGCGGTCGCGCTCTTCTGCCTTGCCACCGCGGCGCTGTCGGTGCCGGTCCACCTTCTGGCCGAGGAGACCGTCTGGCCCGCGGATGCGGGCGGCTGGATCGCCGTCGCGGCGCTGGGGGCGGGCCCGGTGGGGCTTGCCTTCTACGCCTGGGACGTGGGCATGAAGCGCGGCGACGTGCAGCTTCTGGGCGTGCTGTCCTATGCCGCGCCCGCGCTGTCGACCTTCGCGCTGATCGTCGCGGGGCAGGCGCAGGCGACCGGCACGCTCGTCGTCGCGGCGGCGCTGATCGCCGGGGGGGCGGCGCTGGCGGCGCGCGCCAGCGCCGCGCCGGTCAGCCGTGCGACAGGCGCGTGATCTCTTCCTTCAGCTTCAGCTTCTGCTTCTTCAGCTCCGCGATCTTCAGCGCGTCGGAGGCCGGGTTGCGCTGTTCCCGCTCCACCATGGTCGACAGCGTCTCGTGCTTGCGGCGCAGTTCCTGCAGATGCGAAGCGATCGTCATGTCCGTCCTCCGGTGATGGTTCCGTGGGAGGAGTGCACCACGTCGCGCGATTCGTGTCATCCGCCCGTGATGTCGCGACGGGGCCGCATGGCCCCTTTTCCGCTCAAAGGCCGTCGATCGGCGCGCCGTCGCGCAGGATCGCGGTCGCCGCGGGCGAATGGCCGGCCCCCTCGTGCAGCACCAGCGGCGGCAGGATCCGGAAGCCGGCGCGGCCGCCCTTGCGCGCCGACAGGATCACGCGCCCCGGCGCCGCGTCCGGCCGCGCCGCGAGCGGCAGGACCGCCGCCGATCCCAGGGGCCCCAGCCCCGCCAGCGCCTCGGGCAGCCGCGCGGTCGCGAGGATCATCGTCAGCCGCCCGCCGGGCACCAGCCTGCGCCCCGCCGCGCGGACCCAGTCGGCCAGCGGGATGCGCACCTGCATCGCCGTCGCGCGGCCGCGGTCGGCCGGGGGTGTGCCCGGCGGGACGTAGGGCGGGTTCGTCACGACATGGTCGAAGCCGCGCCGCAGGGCGGGCGGGGGGGCGGTCGCCGACCCCTCGTGGACCTCGAGCGGAAGGCCCGCGCGCGCGGCATTGCGCCGCGCCAGCGCCGCGTAGGCGGGCTGGATCTCCAGCCCCGCAAGCGCGAGGCCCGGCACCCGCAGCCCGAGGCAGAGCGCCACCGCCCCGGCCCCGCAGCCGAGGTCGAGCACCGACTGGCCCGCCCGCGCCGGGCAGGCCGCCGCCAGCAGGACCGCGTCCGTCCCCGACCGGAATCCCGGGCGGGGCTGCCACAGCCGCAGCCGGCCGCCGAGGAAGGCGTCGTCGGTCAGGCCCTCGCCGCCGGTCGGGGGCCCGTCCGTCACAGCCCGGTCGGGATGCCGTTGTCGGCGATCACGATCCGCGCGCGGAAATGGTCGCGGTCGGCCACCATCAGGCGGCGCGGCAGAATGCCCAGCGACCCTTCGAGGACGCTCATGTGGACGTCCAGCTGGAATACCTCTATATCCTCGCCCTCGAGAAGGGCCGTGGCGAAGGCGATGACCGTCGGGTCGGAGCTGCGCAGGAGTTCCCTCATCGGACCAGATAACCGCCCCGCCCCGCCCCTGTCGAGCGGCCAGGCGACGAGGACAGCCATGAGCCTTGACGAGGCATCGCAGAAGCCGCTTGACCGGCTGGCCGCAGCGCTCGCCGCCGACATGGCGGCGGTCAACGCGCTGATCGCCACGCGCATGGCCTCCGAGCACGCCCCCCGCATCCCGCAGGTGACGGCACATCTGGTGGAGGCCGGGGGAAAGCGGCTGCGTCCGCTGCTGACCCTCGCCGCGGCGCGGCTCTGCGGCTATGCGGGTGCGCACCACGTCCACCTGGCGGCGACGGTGGAGTTCATCCATACCGCGACGCTTCTGCACGACGACGTGGTGGACGAGAGCGCGCGCCGCCGCGGGCGGCCCACCGCGAACCTTCTGTGGGACAACAAGTCGAGCGTGCTGGTCGGCGACTATCTCTTCGCGCGCAGCTTCCAGCTGATGACCGAGACCGGCTCGATGCGGGTGATGGACATCCTCGCGAACGCCTCCGCCACGATCGCCGAGGGCGAGGTGCTCCAGCTCACGGCGGCGAGCGACCTCGCGACGACCGAGGCCGTCTACCTTCAGGTGGTGCGCGGCAAGACCGCGGCGCTGTTCTCGGCCGCGACGCAGGTGGGCGGCGTGATCGCGGGCGCCCCCCGGGCGCAGGAGCAGGCGCTCTTCACCTATGGCGACGCGCTGGGGGTCGCCTTCCAGATCGCCGACGACATCCTCGACTATGCGGGGGGCGCGGGGATCGGCAAGGACCGGGGGGACGACTTCCGCGAACGGAAGCTCACGCTGCCCGTGCTCAAGGCGCTGGCGCGCGCCGATGCCGAGGAGCGCGCCTTCTGGGACCGCACGATCGCGAGGGGCCGGCAGGAGGAGGGCGACCTCGCCCGGGCGCAGGCGATCCTCGCGCGGCACGGGGCGATCGGGGCCGCGCGCGCCGAGGCGCTGGACTGGGCCGCGCGGGCGAGGGAGGCGCTGGCGCGTCTGCCCGACCACCCGCTGCGCGGCATCCTCGACGACCTCGCCGACTACGTGGTGGCGCGGATCACGTAAGCAGCGGCGCGGGCGCGACCCACCAGCCGGGCTCGGCGCGCCGCAGCGCGGCGGCGGCGGCGGCGGCGCGGCCGGGGTCGGCGAAGAGCCCCCAGCAGGTCGCGCCCGACCCCGACATGCGCGCGACGAGGCAACCGGGCTGCGCCGCCAGCGCCCCGGTCACGCGCGGGATGGCGGGGGCGAGGGCGGCGGCCGGGGCCGCAAGGTCGTTCCGCATCGTCGCGAGGAAGGCCGCGAGATCGGCCACGCCGGCCAGCCGCGGCAGCGCGCGGGGCATGGGCGCGCCGAAGGCCCCGTCGAGGGCCGCGAAGACCGCGCCCGTGGGCACGCCGACGCCCGGGTTGACGAGCACCAGCCAGCCGCCGGGCAGCGCGACGGGGGACAGCCCCTCGCCCGCGCCGGTCATCCGCGCGGACCGGCCCGCGAGGCAGACCGGCACGTCGGCGCCGAGGGCCAGCACCGCGTCCGCGTCGGGCAGGGGCACGCGCCACAGCGCCGCCAGCGCCCGCAGCGCCGCCGCCGCGTCGGCCGACCCGCCGCCGAGGCCCGAGGCGACCGGCAGCCGCTTCTCCAGCGTGATCGCCGCCCCCGCCGGCGGGCCGAAGGCCCGCGCCGCGCGCAGCACGAGGTTGTCGTCCCCCGCCCCCAGCGCCCCTGACTGCGGGCCGGTGACGGCGAGCGCCAGGGCCGGAGCCGGCGCGGCCGTGACCCGGTCGCCCACCCCGGCGAAGGCGACGAGGCTGTCGAGCCGGTGGTAGCCGTCGGCGCGCCGTCCCGTGACGTGCAGCGTCAGGTTGACCTTGGCCGGCGCGAACTCAGTTCCCATCCGCCGCTTCGACCGGCGCGGGGGCGGAGGCCGCCTCCTCGGCCAGCACCGCGTCGAGCCCCACCTCCAGCTTGCGGCGGATCCGCGCGGCCTCCTCGGGCTCGGGGTCGTAGGACAGCGCGCGCTGCCACTGGAACTCGGCCTCGCGCGTGCGGCCGACGACCCAGTAGACGTCGCCCAGATGGTCGGTGACCACGGGGTCGACCGGCTCGAGCAGCGAGGCGCGCTCCATCGGCGCCACCGCCTCGTCGTAACGGCCGAGCTTGAACAGCGCCCAGGCGAAGCTGTCGACGATGTAGCCGCTGTCGGGCTCGGCCCTGACGGCCCGCTCGATCAGCGCGAGCGCCTCGTCGAGGTTGATCCCCATCTCCACCATGGAGTAGCCGAGGTAGTTCAGGACCTGCGGCTGGTCCGGCTCCAGCGCGAGGGCGCGGCGGAAGTCGGCCTCGGCCTCGGGCCAGCGGTCCTCGCGCTCCAGCGCGATGCCGCGCGCGTAGTAGAGGCCCCAGTCCTGCGCCTCGTCGGGCAAGGCGGCGGCCAGCGCGACCGCCGCGTCGTAGGCCGTCACCGCGTCGCCGAAGCGTTCCGCCCGGCGCAGCGCGTCGCCCAGCGCGCGGTGCACCTGGATCATCTGCGGATGGCTGCGCGCCAGCGCCTGAAGCACCTCGATCGAGGCCTCGGCGCTGCCCGCGTCATAGAGCGCCTCGGCGCGGCCCATCTCGGCGATGGGATAGCTCGGGTCGGTCGCGGGGATCGCGGCATAGGCCTCGGTCGCGAGCGCGTTCTGCCCGAGCCGCCCCAGAAGGCCCGCGGTCAGCAGCACCGCCTCGGTGTGGTCGGGGCGCAGGTAGGCCGCGGCCCGCGCGAAGAGAAGCGTGTAGGCGTCGTCGGTCTCGCCCACCAGCGCATTGGCCAGGGTGTAGAACGCCTCGGCCACGCCGTCCCCCGCGCCCCGGGCCATGTCGAAGGCCACCGTCTCGCCCGCGTCGAGCCGCGCGCGCAGCGCGTCGAGGCCCGGATCCTGCCCGGGCACCGCCAGGCGGTCGATCAGCGCCACGGCGTCGGCGTTCCGCTCGAGCTGGCTCAGGATCTGGGCATGCGCGAGCACCGCGCGCCGGAGCGTCGCGATCTGCGCGCCCTGCGGACCGGCGAGGATGGCGTCCGCCCCCTCGAAGTCGCCGACCGAGGCGAGGGCCAGCGCCTTGTGGTACGACGCGAAGACACCCAGCCCCGGCGTCGCCGCGAGCCGGTCGAAGGCCGCGAGCGCCTCGGCCATGCGCCCCGCGCCGACCTGCGCCCAGGCCGCGACCAGCCCGTCGAGCAGGTTGGCGATGCTGCGCCCCGCCGCCCCGTCCGCAAGGATCGCGTCCCATTCGCCGGCCTTGGCCTGCGCCGCGAGCACCGCGAGGAAGGCGGGCTGGTTCGGCTCGCCCAGGGCCAGCATCTGCCGCGCGACGGTCGCCGCCTCGTCCAGCCGGCCGAGCCCGATCTGCGCGACGATCGCCCCCTCGAGCAGCGCGGGGTTGGCCGGGTCGGCCAGAAGCGCGCGGTTGTACCAGGTCGCGGCCTCGGCGTAGTCGCCCTCGGCCCCGGCGATCCGGGCGGCGAGGTAGGGGCCGGCGTTGCGCGGGTCGGCCGCCGGACGGGCGCGGGCGTCGGGCGCGGCCCCGGCGGCCTCCTGCGCCGCGGCGGACAGGGGCAGCAGGGCGGCAACGCAGGCCCACAGGGCAAGGCGGCGGATCGGGGATGCGGGCATGGCGGGTCTCCGTTGACGCTGCGCAAGGCTAGCCGGGCGGCCCGCCGAGGGCAATGCGCCGGCGGCGGATCGCGCGAATGTCAGCGCCCTCACATGTTGGGATAGTTCGGTCCGTCGCCGCCCTGCGGCGTCGTCCAGACGATGTTCTGGCTCGGATCCTTGATGTCGCAGGTCTTGCAGTGGACGCAGTTCTGGTAGTTGATCCGGAAGGCAGGCCCGGCGCCCGCCTCCTGCACCACCTCGTAGACGCCCGCCGGGCAGTAGCGCTGCGCGGGCTCGGCGTAGTCGGGCAGGTTCACGCGGATCGGCACCGAGGGGTCGCGCAGCTTCAGGTGCGCGGGCTGGGGGGCGTGGTTGGTGAAGCTGTAGGCGACGTTCGTCGCGCGGTCGAAGGACAGCACGCCGTCGGGCCTGGGGTAGGCGACGGGCGCGTGGTCCTTCGCGCGCCCCGTGGCCTCGGCGTCGGTCTTGCCGTGCCGCATCGTGCCGAACAGCGTGAGCCCGAAGGTGTTGGCCCACATGTCCGCCGCCCCGCCCAGAACCGCGGCGGTCAGGCCGAACCGCGACCAGAGCGGCTTCACGTTGCGGACCCGGCGCAGGTCGCGGCCGATGGGGCCGCCGCGCACTGCGGCGTCGTAGTCCGCCAGCGTGTCGCCCGACCGCCCGGCGCGGATCGCGGCATGGGCCGCCTCGGCCGCGGCCTTGCCCGACAGCATGGCGTTGTGGTTGCCCTTGATCCGCGGCACGTTCACGAGGCCCGCCGAGCAGCCCAGCAGCGCCACGCCCGGCGCCGCCATCCGCGGGATCGACTGCCAGCCCCCCTCGGCGATCGCGCGCGCGCCGTAGGCCACGCGCCTGCCCCCCGCCAGCAGCTCCGCGATCATCGGATGGTGCTTGAACTGCTGGAACTCGCGGTAGGGGTCGAGCCAGGGGTTCTCGTAGTTCAGGTGGACGACGAAGCCCACGTAGACCTGGTTGTTGTCGAGGTGATAGATGAAGGACCCGCCGCCGGCCTTGCGCCCCAGCGGCCAGCCCAGCGTGTGCGTCACGCGGCCCGCGCGGTGCTTCGAAGGCTCGATCTCCCAGATCTCCTTCATGCCGATGCCGTATTTCTGCGGCTCGGCGTCGCGGGCGAGGTCGTAGGCCGCGATCACCTGCTTCGACAGCGACCCGCGCGCGCCCTCGGCCAGGAAGACGTACTTGCCGCGCAGCTCCATCCCCGGCTCGTAGGCGGGGCCGGGCGTTCCGTCCTCGGCGAGGCCGAACTCGCCCGCGACCACGCCGCGCACCTCGCCCGCCTCGCCCCGGACGAGCGCCGAGCAGGCCATGCCGGGGAAGATCTCCACCCCCAGCGCCTCGGCCTCGCGAGCCATCCAGCGGCAGACGTTGCCCATGCTGACGATGTAGTTGCCGTGGTTCGACAGAAGCCGCGGCTGCGGCCAGGCGGGCAGGCGGATCTCGCCGGCGGGGCCGAGGAGGTAGAAGCTGTCCTCCACCACCGGGACGGTGACCGGCGCGCCGCGCGAGCGCCAGTCGGGGATCAGCGCATCGAGGCCGACGGGGTCGAGCACCGCGCCCGACAGGATGTGGGCGCCCACCTCGGACCCCTTCTCCAGCACGACGACCGCGAGATCGGGGTCGAGCTGCTTCAGGCGGATCGCGGCCGACAGGCCCGCGGGGCCGGCGCCCACGATCACCACGTCGTAGTCCATCGCCTCGCGTCCGGTCATCGCGCCCTCGTCCCCGCCTCTGCGCCCCCGAGGTATGGCATCGCGGCGGGGGGTTCAATCCGCGCCGGCGACGCGCCGTGTCGCATCCGTGACGCTCGGCCGCCGGTTCCCGGGCGCACCCCTTGCAATCCCGCAGCCGCTGGGGTCAGGTGCCGGGAATGCGCGTGAAAGGTCATGGATCCTGCGGGACCGTGACCTTGCTTTTTCGTGGGCCCGGATGCGGGGAAGGACGATGGACAAGATACCGATGACCCGTGCCGGGCACGCCGCCCTCGACGAGGAGCTGAAGCAGCTGAAGTCGGTGGAGCGTCCCGCCGTGATCCGCGCCATCGCCGAGGCGAGGGAGCATGGCGACCTGTCCGAGAACGCCGAGTACCACGCCGCGCGCGAGCGCCAGAGCTTCGTCGAGGGGCGCGTCAAGGAGCTGGAGGGCATGCTCGCCCGCGCCGAGGTGATCGACCCCTCGAAGCTCTCGGGCAGCATCAAGTTCGGGGCCACGGTCGTGCTCGTCGACGAGGAGTCGGACGAGGAGCGGACGTACCAGATCGTCGGCGAGGCCGAGGCCGACATCGAGAACGGGCTTCTGAACATCCGCTCGCCGCTCGCCCGCGCGCTGATCGGCAAGGACGAGGGCGACAGCGTCGAGGTCCGCACGCCGGGCGGCACGCGCAGCTACGCGGTGAAGAGCGTCCGCTTCGTCTGACGGCGGGCGGCGCGGAGGGGCGTGATGGACGACCGGGCGGAGACAGCGGGCGACGGGGCGGAGGCGGGGCGGGCGCCGCCCGCGGGCGCCGCGCGCGCCGTCCGGCCGCAGGCGCGGGCGCCGCGCGCGGCCCCGCCCCTTCCGCCGACGCCGGGCCTCGCCCCCGAGGCGGGGGCGGGGATCCACCCGACCGAGATCGTCGCGGGCGTGCTCTGCGTCGTCTGGGTGGTCGCGGTGCTCGTCTACGTGGCGGGCGGCGGGACGGGCGGGTCGCTCGGCATCGTGATGACGCTGCTCGTGGTGTTCCTGCCGCTCGCGCTCATCTGGGTGTCGGTGACGACGCTGCGGTCTCTCCGCGCGCTGCGCGCCGAGGCGGGGCAGCTCCAGGCCGCGGTCGACGCCATGCGCACCGCCTATGTCGCGGGCCAGCAGGCCGCCGCGGCGCGCCCCTCGGTGGAGCATCGGCTGGACGAGATCGCGGCGCTGACCCGGCAGACCGGGACGGTGGTGACGAGCATCGCGGGGCGGCGCGACGCGGCCCCCTCGCGCCCCGCCCGGCCCCCGGCCCCGCCCGACGAGCATCCGGCGCTGGCGCTGGGCACGCCGGCCGAGGAGTTCCGCGCGCCGCTGACGATGGGCGACTTCATCCTCGCGCTGCACTTCCCCGAGAGCGCCGAGGACCGCAACGGCTTCCGCGCCATGCGCCTCGCGCTCGAGGACCGGACGGCCTCGCGGCTCGTGCGGGCGGCGCAGGACGTGCTGACGCTGCTCAGCCAGGACGGGATCTACATGGACGACCTGAAGCCCGAGGCGACGCCGCCCGAGCTGTGGCGGCGCTTCGCCGCGGGCGAGCGGGGACGGGGCGTCACCGGGCTGGGGGCGATCCGCGACCGGTCGAGCCTGGCGCTGACCGCGGCGCGGATGCGCGAGGACACCGTCTTCCGCGACGCCGCGCACCATTTCCTGCGGACCTTCGACAGGACCTTCTCGGCCATCGAGCCGCAGGCCACCGACGCCGAGCTGACCGACATGGCGGACACGCGGACCGCGCGGGCCTTCATGCTGTTCGGCCGGGTGACGGGAACCTTCGACTAGGCGCCGCCGGCGGGACGCGGCCGACGGGGCCCGGTCACAGCGCCAGCGTCATCGACGTGGAGGACGAGAAGCCGAAGACGTGCCGCAGCGGCCCGATCGGCGTCGTGCCGACCGCGCGGAAGCCGTAGCGCTCGTAGAGGGCGCGCGCCCGCGCGTTGGTGTCGACCACGTCGAGACGCACCGCCGGGTAGCCGCGCGCCCGCGCCTCGTCGCAGATCGCGTCCAGGAGCGCGCTGCCCACGCCGCGTCCCCGCGCGGCCGGCGCCACGCAGATCCCGTCGAGAAGGAAGCGGTGCCCGTCGGCGCTCCGCTCCAGCATGGCGAGCAGCCCCGCGCGCCACAGCGCCCCCGGCAGGCCGTAGACCGCGCGCAGGTCGGCGAAGGTGCCCCCCGCAAAGGCCCCCTGCGCCGTCTTGAACCCCGCGAGGCCCAGCAGCCGCCCCTCGCGGTCGGTCGCGATCAGGCAGTGGTCGGCGCGGATGGTCCGCTGCAGCAGCCGCAGCGCGCGCGGCTCGGGCCCCATCACGACGCCGAGCTTCGTGCCGAAGGCCTGCCAGTAGATCGCCGCCGCATCGCCCCGCAGGGCCGGCGGCAGGCCCCGGCCGATCCGCGCGTTCATGCCAAAAGCCCCTCGGCGCGCGCGAGGTCGTCCGGCGTGTTGAGGTTGCGGAAGGCGCCGTCGTCCGCGAAGTCGGCACGCGCCGCCCCGGCCCCGTCGGCGAAGGCCGCGACCCGCCGCCCGCCCGCCGCGAGGTGGGCGCGCAGCGCCTCGCGCAGGTCGACGGGCCAGAGCGCGGTCGCCGCGTGGTCGCGCCCGCCGCTGCGGGCCAGGGCCGTCCCGCCGCCCCCCGCCAGCACCAGCCGGGGGACGAGGTCGCAGGGCAGGAAGGGCGCGTCGACCGGCGCGCTGACCAGCGCCGCCGCCCCCTCCGCCGCCGCCCAGTCGAGCCCGGCGAGGATCCCCGCCAGCGGCCCGAGCGGTTCGGCATCGGCAAGGACGGGCAGGCCGAGGAAGGCGAGCCGCGACGCGTCGCCGTTCGCGCTGATGGCCAGCCGCTCGACCTGCGGCCCCAGCCGGTCGCGCAGGTGCCGGGCCAGCGGCCTTCCCCTGAGCGGTTGAAGCGCCTTGTCGGCCCCGCCCAGGCGCCGGCCGGCCCCCCCCGCCAGGATCACCCCGAAGATGCGCATCACGGCCCCCTCCCGGTTCCGCCTGCCCGATCGGGCGGGCGGGGCGCGCAAAGCCGCGCGGCCCCGGGGGTTCCGGGGCGCGCGCGCTAGTCGGTCAGGCGCGGGTCGCCCGCCTGCACCATCAGGACGCCGTGGTTCCGGTCGGCGTCGTCGTCGGTGATCACGCGGGTCTCCACGCCGGGGATCGCGGCGAAGGCGTTCATCAGCGCCCTGGGGCCGAAGGCGCGCGGCACCCCCTCGAACCCCGGAACCCCGTCGAGCACCGACCCGGTCGACACCGCGCAGAACCCCCGCGCCGCCGGCCTCTGCGCCAGCGCGCGCTGCATCACCCGTTCGGCCACCTCGGGGGTGACGGGAACGGTCTGCTCGACCAGGCGGTAGGTCACGCGGGTGTGGTAGTCGAGGTAGAAGGCCACCATCCTGTCGGTCATGCCGAAGAAGACGTCGCCGCGCTGGGGCAGGCGCGGGTGCGTCCAGCTGCCCGCCGGATCGTACATCACGCGCTGCGATCCGTCGATCAGAAGCGCCGTATGCGCCCCGGCCCCCGTGCGGTTGTTGATCACCGTGAGGAGCGTGACCGACGGGGCCTCGCCCGAGACGTAGCGCGCCGCGGCCACCGCCTCGTCCGGCGCGTAGACCCGGTCGACGCCGGCGCAGCCCGACAGCGCCAGCGCCGCCGCGAGGACGAGCCACAGGGGGCGGAAGGTCATGGTCCCGGACCCCGCGGCTTCAGGCGTTGACGAGCGCGAGGAAGACCAGCACCGCGGCGATGACCACGATCGACCATTTGACGAAGGTGAGGAAGCCCTCGAACGTCTTCTGGTGCTCGGTCACGTCCATCGTGCCATGGTCGTGGCGGGGGTTGTCGTCGTGGTCGTTCGTCGCCATTCGTGGGTCGCTCCGGTCCCGGTGTCCGCGCGGGCTTAGCGCAAGCCGGCGGGGCTGTCACGGGGGAACGCCGACCCGGGCGGGCGGTTGCGGCGGCACCGCATCGAGGTCGGCGGCGAGGCGGAAGCCGATGCGCCGGGGCGGCTCGGCGGGGGCGACGCGGGCGACCGCGCGCAGCACCACGTTGAGCTGGGTCACGTGCTGGACGAGCTGCGTCCGCACGCCCCCCTCGTCGCGCCCGTAGAAGGTGACGATGTCGGGGTCGAAGTAGCCGAGGCCCTCGATCCGCAGGACGCCCGCGGCGGTGCCGGTGAAGCCCATCCCCACCTCCTGCGCGGGATCGAGCCGCTCCTCGAAGGCGCGGATGTAGAGGATCAGCCGCTCGTAGGCCCAGCGCGCGGCGCTCTTCTGGGCGACCGGCACGCGCGACAGGGCCTCGGGCAGGGGGCAGAGCTCGGCGGTGGGCGGCGCCCCGGGGTCGATCTGCACGGCTCCCGCCCGGGGCAGGACGCTGGCTTCGAGCGCGTCGGCAAGGGTCATGGGCATCGCGTCCTTCGGGGTCGGCCCAAGGATGCGCCCCGGCCCGTGCTTGGCAAGGGGCGAATGCACGGCTAAGGGGCGGGAAAGACCCGGATGCCGCGCATGATCACCGAGACCCTGACGCCCGACCCCGCCGGCATCGCGCGCGCGGCGGCGATCCTGCGGTCGGGCGGCCTCGTCGCGCTTCCGACCGAGACGGTCTACGGCCTCGCGGGGGATGCGCGATCCGGGGCTGCGGTGGCCGCGATCTACGCGGCCAAGGGCCGGCCCGCCTTCAACCCGCTGATCGTCCACGTCGCGAGCCAGGAGGCGGCCGAGGCGCTGGGGGCCTTCGACGGCCGCGCGCGGGCGCTGGCGCGGGCCTTCTGGCCGGGGCCGCTGACGCTGGTGCTGCCGCGGCGCGAGGGCGCGGGGCTCGCGGCGGGGGTGACGGCGGGGCTGGGCACGGTGGCGCTGCGGGTGCCCGCGCATCCCGTCGCGCAGGCGCTGCTCTCGGCCTTCGGCGGGCCGCTGGCCGCGCCCTCGGCCAACCCCTCGGGGCGGGTCAGCCCGACGCGCGCGGAGCACGTGCTGGACGGGCTGGGCGGGCGCATCGGCGCCGTGCTCGACGGCGGGGCCTGCGCGGTCGGCGTGGAATCGACGATCCTGGGGCCGGGGGAGGGTCGGATCAGCCTGCTGCGGCCGGGCGGGATCCCGGCCGAGGCGGTGGAGGCGCTGCTCGGCGTGCCGCTGCACCGCCCGGCGGACCCCGCGCTGCCGCAGGCGCCGGGGCAGCTCGCGTCGCACTACGCGCCGCGGGCGCGTGTGGTGCTGGATGCGGGCGACGTGCCCGGCGCGGTCCGCATCGGGTTCGGCCCCGGCGCGGCGGGGCTGAACCTCTCGCCCGCGGGGAACCTCGCCGAGGCGGCGGCGGCGCTGTTCCACGTCCTGCGCGAGGCCGACGCGCGGGCCGGACCGGGCGGGGTGATCGCCGTGGCCCCCATCCCGCCGCACGGCCTCGGCCGCGCGATCAACGACCGGCTGCGCCGCGCCGCGGCCCCCCGGCCCTAGCCCCTGCTACCCCTTCGCCGGGATCGTCATGCCGCGCTGCACGGCGGGGCGCCCGAGGAACCGGTCGAGGTAGCCCGGCACGTGGCGCAGCCCGCCCCAGCCCGCGATCTCGGCCGCCTTGTAGAAGTCGCGCAGGGTGCGCAGCCAGGGGCCGATCGCCATGTCGGCGATGGAGTAGTCGCCGGCGACCCAGTCGCGCCCCTCCAGCGCGGTGTCGAGCACGCGAAGCAGCCGCGCGGCCTCGGCGCGGTAGCGGTCCTTCGGGCGCGGGTCCTCGACCTCCTTCCCGGCGAAATGGTGGAAATAGCCGAGCTGGCCGAACATCGGGCCGAGGCCGCCCATCTGCCACATCAGCCACTGGACGACCTCGTAGCGGCGGTCCTGCGGCAGGAACATCCCCGACTTCTCGGCGAGGTAGATCAGGATCGCGCCGGATTCGAACAGCGGAAGGGGCCGGCCGCCCGGCCCCTGCGGGTCGATGATCGCGGGGATCTTGTTGTTGGGGTTCAGCGACAGGAAGGCGGGACTCGTCTGGTCGTTCGCGGCGAAGTCCACGAGATGCGCGTCGTAGGCCAGCCCCGTCTCCTCCAGCATGACCGAGACCTTCACGCCGTTGGGGGTGGGCAGCGAATAGAGCTGGATCGCCTGCGGGTCGCGCGGCGGCCAGCGGCGGGTGATCGGAAAGTCGTCGAGCGGGGTCATGGCCGGTCCTTTGTCCTGATGCCTTCAACAGTAGTGGCTTTTCAGGGGGATGCCACGTCACTATAGCCGATGGCGGGTGCAGGCGACTGTGCGCCGGAACACAGCAAGGGCGGGGAACGCCACAGGACAGAGGGAACAAGCATGATTCAGGAATTCAAGGCCTTCATCGCCAAGGGCAACGTGATGGACCTCGCCGTCGGCGTCGTCCTCGGCGCAGCCTTCACCGCGATCGTGACCTCGGTGGTCGACGATCTGGTGAACCCGCTGATCGGCATGATCGTGGGGGGAATCGACTTCAGCGCCTGGGGCTTCAGCATCGGCGAGGCGCGCTTCAACATCGGCAACTTCATCAACGCGGTGATCAAGTTCCTGATCATCGCCTGGGTGGTTTTCCTGCTGGTGAAGGGCGTGAACCGGCTGAAGGACAGCGTGTCCCGCAAGGAGGAGGCGGTGCCCGGCGCCCCCGCCGGCCCGACGCAGGAGCAGCTTCTGACCGAGATCCGCGACGCGCTGCGCGCCCGTCCGCTCTGATCGACCCGCCGCAACGAAAAAGGCCCCCGGGATCGCCGGGGGCCTTTTTCGTTCATCGGCCGCTCAGGCCGCCAGCACCTCGGCGGCGGGGCGGACGGGCAGGCCCAGCGCCTCGCCCACCGCGGCGTAGGTCAGGTGGCCCGCATGGACGTTGAGGCCCGCCATCAGGTGCCGGTCCTCGGCGCAGGCGCGCTTCCAGCCCTTGTCGGCCAGCGCCAGCAGGAAGGGCATCGTCGCGTTCCCCAGCGCCTGCGTCGAGGTGCGCGCGACCGCGCCCGGCATGTTCGCCACGCAGTAGTGCATGATCCCGTCGACCTCGTAGACCGGGTCCTGGTGGGTGGTCGCGCGGCTCGTCTCGAAGCAGCCGCCCTGGTCGATGGCCACGTCCACGAGCGCCGCGCCGGGCTTCAGCTCGGCCAGCTGCGCGCGGCTGACGAGCTTGGGCGCGGCGGCCCCGGGGATCAGCACCGCGCCGATGATGAGGTCCGCCTCGCGGGCGAGCGCGAGGGTGGTCCCGGCGCTCGCGTAGGCGTTCTTGAAGGTGCCGCCGAACACGTCGTCGAGGTAGCGCAGCCGGTTGATCGAGCGGTCGAGAACGGTCACGTCCGCCCCCATCCCCGCCGCGACCTTGGCCGCGTGGGTGCCCACCACCCCGCCGCCGATCACGAGCACGCGCGCCGGCGCCACGCCCGGCACGCCGCCCAGCAGCACGCCGCGCCCGCCGTTGGCCTTCTGCAGCGTCCAGGCCCCGACCTGGGGCGCCAGCCGCCCCGCCACCTCGGACATGGGCGCGAGAAGCGGCAGCCCGCCGCGGTCGTCGGTCACCGTCTCGTAGGCGATGGCGGTGACGCCCGACCTCAGAAGGTCGTGCGTCTGGGCCGCGTCGGGGGCGAGGTGGAGGTAGGTGAAGAGCACCTGCCCCTCGCGCAGGCGGGCGCGTTCCACCGCCTGCGGCTCCTTCACCTTCACGATCATCTCGGCACCCGCGAAGACCTCCTCGGCGGTGCCAACGATGGTCGCCCCGGCCGCCACGTAGTCGGCGTCGGCAAAGCCCGCGCCCACGCCCGCGCCGGTCTCGATCATCACGGAATGGCCGTGGGCCACGGCCTCGCGCGCGGCGTCGGGGGTCATGCCGACCCGGAACTCCTGCGGCTTGATCTCCTTCGGGCAACCGATCTTCATGGCATCCTCCCTGACGGTCCGGCGGCAGGATGCGCCCGAATCGGCGCGGATCGGTTGTTTTCTGTGGCCGGGGCCCGCAGGCCCGTGGTAGGATCTTCGACGAAAAAGCCCGTCCTTCGAAGAAAGCGCCGCCATGCCGGACCTCGACGCCACGGACCGGCGCATCCTCGGCGTCCTGCAGAAGCAGGGCCGCATCACCAACGCCGACCTGTCCGAGGCGGTGAACCTCTCGCCCTCGGCCTGCCACCGCCGCGTCCAGCGGCTGGAGGAGGAGGGGCTGATCGCGGGCTACGTGGCCCTTCTGGACGCGCGCCGGATGGGCCGCCCGACCACCGTCTTCGTGGAGATCACCCTGCGCGGGCAGGAGGGCGACCTTCTCGACGCCTTCGAGCGCGAGGTGGCGCGCATCCCCGACATCCTCGAATGCCACCTGATGGCGGGGACGGCCGACTACCTGCTGAAGCTGGTGGTGGCCGACACCGAGGACTTCGCGCGCATCCACCGCCAGTACCTGTCGCGGCTGCCGGGGGTGGCGCAGATGCAGTCGTCCTTCGCTCTGCGGACGGTGGTGAAGACGACCGCGATCGCGGTCTGACGCAGTCGCGCCAAGGTTGCGCCGCATTGGGGTGCAGGGATCGTCCCCGAAGGGGGCCGCCATGCACGTGGACATCGACGCGCCGAACGCGAACGACAGCCTGAGCCTGACCGAGCTGCGGCTCTACCGGGAGATCATGGCCTACCGTGCGGACCTCGGGCTGGGGGCGATCCCCCTCTCGAAGGCGCTGACGACCACCGCCGGCCGGCATGCGGCCGACACCTACGGGAACGTCTGGGCCGAGGACCGGCCCCTGGAGCCCGGCACCAACCTGCACAGCTGGTCGGACGCCCCCTACCTCGCCGATCACAGCCGGGCGCAGGTCATGTGGGACGCGCCCGCACGGCTGGGGACGGGCTACCCGGGCCGCGGCTACGAGATCTCGGCCGCGGGCCCGGGCGACGTGACCGCGGCGCTCAACACCTGGCGTGGGTCGGCCCCGCACAACGCGGTCCTCGCCGAGCTCGGGGGCTGGGCGGGGGTGGGGCTGCGGACGATCGGCATCGGCGTCCTGCAGGGAAGCCCGACGGAAAGCTTCCAGGGGCGCATCTACCACGTCTGGTTCGGCGACGCCGCCGACCCGGGCGTGCCCGACATCCGCGGCACGGCGGCGGGCGACCGGTTCGCCGGCACGGCCTTCGGCGACCGGCTCTGG
>ERZ1066121.306-NODE-306-length-45880-cov-7.323404_pt1 | contig 45880 bp, 39 predicted proteins | sample MGYA00382768_ERZ1066121 | MGnify/ENA primary metagenome ERZ1066121 (study PRJEB33369, sample SAMEA5778351) | biofilm metagenome | biome: Industrial cooling water; feature: Water cooling tower basin; material: Biofilm | place: United Arab Emirates | collected...
TCTTCACCTGGCCCAATGCGCGGATCAGCGTGATGGGCGGCGAACAGGCGGCTTCTGTTTTGGCCACCGTCCACCGCGATGCCGACAAATGGACGCCGGAGGAAGCGGAGGCCTTCAAAGCCCCCATCCGCCAGAAATATGAGGATGAAGGCAATCCCTATTACGCGACGGCGCGATTGTGGGATGATGGGGTGATCGACCCAGCGCAGACGCGGGATGTGCTGGGGCTGGCATTGGCTGCGGCGATGAACGCGCCGGTCGAGGAGTCGCCCCGGTTTGGGGTGTTTCGGATGTGATGAAGGGAATGTCGTAGTGGTTTGGGGAATGGCCGATCCGCCTTTGGGCGGGGTTTACGGACCGTATGGCGACGAAGAGGGCACGGTCGATAACTTTGGCAACGGCTGGAGGCACCGTCTAAAATCTTATTATGCCGATCAGACGCCGGAGCGACAGAAGCAGTTGTTTTTGCACCCGTCTAGCCCGGGTTTATCTGCTCATTCCTATCCCGGCTACGTTGTTGACAAATTTGTCGGAGAGATCGGAACCAAGATAAGTAATTCCCCCGACAGCGTGGCGCTCACGCCTATTCTGGAACATGAACCGCCGCGCTTCTTTGCAACGGAAAAGGGCTTTGATGCGCTGGCATCGATTATCGGCCTTTGTAACCGCATATGTGCTGTTGACGAAGCTATGAAGCCGATAATTGAGCGGTTGGAACCGGGTATTCATCAATTCTTTCCACTCGAAATTCGGATGCCGAGAGGAAAGGTTTATCCCGTTCCATATTTTACCCTCGCAGTCGGGAACCATCTCGACAGCCTGGTTCCCGATAAATGCAAGGAAGGCGTGCTGCGCCCGGATGGCCCCGATCATTACCTGGCCGACGGGTCGAAAAAGGGCATTTCGGGACGCGCTTTTGCCAAAGCGAAGTTTGGCGATGCCCATTTGTGGCGTGAGCGGCACTTCGGCGCGTTATTGACGTGCTTTTCGGATGCCCTTCAAGCTGAAATAGAACGGGCAGGACTGCTGATACCTAAACATTACAAGATGCTAGAGGTTTAGATGATCCAATCCCTCCTCATCGCCAATCGCGGCGAGATCGCCTGCCGGATCATCCGCACGGCGCGCCAAATGGGCATCCGCACGGTCGCGGTCTATTCGGATGCCGATGCCAAGGCGCTGCATGTGCGGCAGGCGGATGAGGCGGTGCATATAGGGCCGAGCCCGGCGCGCGAGAGCTATCTGGTGGGGGAGAAGATCATCGCCGCTGCGCTCACCACTGGAGCAGAAGCGATCCATCCGGGTTATGGGTTTCTGTCCGAAAATGCGGAGTTTGCGCAGGCCGTGATCGACGCTGGGCTGGTCTGGGTCGGCCCGCGCCCCGCCAGCATCACCGCGATGGGGCTGAAGGATGCGGCGAAGAAATTGATGGCGGAGGCGGGCGTGCCGGTCACGCCCGGTTATCTGGGCGAAAATCAGGACCCGGCGTTCCTCGCAAGCCAAGCCGCTGAAATCGGCTACCCCGTCCTCATCAAGGCGGTTGCGGGTGGCGGCGGCAAGGGGATGCGCAAGGTCGAGGAAGCGGCCGACTTCGCCGACGCGCTTGCCTCTTGCCAGCGCGAAGCCAGCGCATCGTTCGGCAATGCGCATGTCCTCATTGAAAAATATATCCAGCGTCCCCGCCATATCGAGGTGCAGGTCTTCGGCGACACCCACGGCAATATCGTCCACCTGTTCGAACGCGACTGCTCGCTCCAGCGCCGCCACCAAAAGGTGATCGAGGAAGCCCCCGCGCCCGGCATGGACGAGGGCACCCGCGAACAACTGTGCGCAACCGCCGTTCGCGCGGCTCGCGCGGTCGATTATGTCGGCGCAGGCACGATCGAGTTTATCGCCGACGCCTCAGAGGGCCTGCGCGCTGACCGCATCTGGTTCATGGAGATGAACACGCGGCTGCAAGTCGAGCATCCGGTGACCGAGGAAATCACCGGCGTCGACCTGGTCGAATGGCAACTCCGCGTGGCATCGGGCGAACCGCTGCCAAAGCGGCAGGACGAGCTCAGCATCAACGGCTGGGCGATGGAAGCACGGCTCTATGCAGAGGATCCCGCGAAGGGGTTTTTGCCAAGCATTGGTAGGCTTGAACACTTCACCCTCCCCCACACCCGGCCGCCCGTGCGGGACACGGCCCATGGCTTTTCACCGGACGTCGACGCAACAAACCAAACTTCACAGGGCGCGATTAGGGTGGACACCGGTGTCGAGAAAGGCGGCGAGGTTTCGCCCTTTTACGATCCGATGATCGCCAAGGTCATCGCATCCGGCCATGATCGCGATGCGGCCCGCCGATCGCTGTTATCGGCGCTTGGCGATACCGTGGTGTGGCCCGTCAAAACAAATGCCGCCTTTCTGGTCGCCGCGCTGGCGCATCCTGAATTCGCTGAGGGAACGGTTGATACAGGCCTGATCGCCCGCGATGGCGAGGAACTCGCCAGACCGCCCGCACCATCACCGGCGAAGCTGACCGATGCCGCAATGGCCATGATTTCGGCCGGCATCGTCCCGCGCTTCCGGCTCAATGCCGAACCGCACAGTAGCGGCCGGTTTCTGCTGGATGGTGAGCCGATCGAGATTCCTCTGGTCGCGGGCGGCACGCTATGGCCGTCGGACGACATGCTCGTTTCCGACAAGGGCATGGTTTGGCACCTGACGCCCTGGCGCATCGAGGGCGGCCATGGCCACCATGCCCATGACGGCGCCATCCTCTCACCCATGCCCGGCCGCATCATCGCGGTGGAGGTTGCGGCGGGGGATGTGGTGACGAAGGGTCAAAAGCTGCTGACCCTTGAAGCGATGAAAATGGAGCACAGCCTCACCGCACCGTTCGATGGCGTGGTGGCAGAGCTTAACGTCGCGGCTGGGGCGCAGGTGCAAGTGGAGGCACCGCTGGTCCGGATCGCGCCCGCCGAATAATCGTTGATAACGAGCGCGCAAAAAGCATAAACTTTTTCAAACCTTTACCTCCCTCCGCTATGAGCTTCTCGAACGGTAGACCGAAAGAAAGAAAGAGAGAATTACGGACCAATCTGGTCACAAAACGCTCTGGACGCCATCCTGCAAAGCACGAGCGTGGTCGCGGCCGGAATGACCCTGTGCCTTTGCCCTATCGCCCCTGCATGTTGCGGCTTTCGCCAGGGATGTGAACGGTCAGGCCATCAAGGCTGTCGTCGAGCAAGATCTGGCACGCGAGGCGGCTGGTGCGCCGGGCTCCGGCGGCCAGGTCGAGCATGTCTTCCTCCATCTCGCTCGCACGGGGGAGCCGCGCGAAATCATCGGCGGCGATGATGACATGACAGGTGGAACAGGCCATCTGCCCCTCGCACGTCCCCTCCAGCGGCAGCAGATGATGCTGAGCAAGCTCAAGCAGGCGGGTGCCTGGCGCGGCCTCTGCTTCGGTCCGCGCTTCGCCGTCGGCATGGATGAAGGTCACGCGCACCATGGTCATTCCGCCCCCTGTCGCCGTGCCGCCGCGATGATTGTGTCAAGCGCCGCCGTCAATTCGGCTTCGGTGGTATAGCGCCCCCAGCCCAGCCGGATCGACGCACGCGCCTCGCCCTCACCAAGGCCCATCGCGCGCAGCACATGGCTGACCCGGCCCGACCCGCTGCCGCATGCACTGCCCAGTGAAAAGGCGATGTCGCGCGCGTCGGATAGCAGCCGCGCCGCATTCACCCCGTCCCGGCGCACATTGATGTTGCCGCGATAACGCTGGTCGGCACCCACGGCTCCGTTGATGGTCCAGCCGGTCAGGCGGTCTGCGGCAATGGCCCACAGGCGGTCGACATGCAGCTTATCCTCTGCCATCCGCGCCGCCGCCAGCGTCGCCGCTGCGCCGAACCCGGCAACCAGAGCGGGTGACACCGTGCCCGATCGCATCCCTTCCTCCTGCGCGCCACCGACCAGCAGCGGGGGCAGATGCACACCATCGCGCACCCACAACGCACCGATGCCCTTCGGTCCATGAATCTTGTGCGCGGTCACCGCGATGAAGTCCGGCCCGGCTGGGATGGTCATGCGCCCAAAGCCCTGCACCGCGTCGCACAAGAGCAGCCCGCCCGCCGCATGCACCGCATCGGCGAAGGCGGCCACCGGCTGTATCGTGCCCACTTCATTGTTCACCAACATGCACGCCCCGATCGTGCCCGGCGCAATGGTCGAGGGCAGGTCGGCCACACCATCAGCGCCAACCGGCCACAGCGCGCCGCCTAGCCGTTCGAGGCACTGGATCGTCGCGGCATGTTCAATCGCTGTCCCGGCCACCGGCGCACCATAGTGGCGCTGCGCCGCGAACAGTGCCCAGTTGATCGCCTCGGTCGCGCCGCTGGTGAAATAGACCCGCCCGCCGGGTGGCAACAGCGCCGCCACCGCGTCGCGCGCCACCTCCACAGCCGCCGCCGCGGCACGCCCGGCCCGATAGTTGCTCGCGGGATTGGCGAACCCGTCGCCCTCCCCCGGCCCTGCCAGCCAGGGCAACATCGCCGCGCGCGCTTCGGTCGCGAGCGGGGTCGTGGCCTGATAGTCGAGGTACAGCATGAGTGGCACCTGCCATCACTCCCCGTTCGTGTCGAGCGAAGTCGAAACACCCTGAGCGCTTACCGGATCTTTCGACTTTCCGCGACGCTAACGGGCCAGGATTGTTGCGAGCCATTCGCAAAAGTTGCTTTCTGAAACCAATCCTTTGTATAGCGCGCCCTTGATATCCGATTCTGCAAAAGGCTTACCATGCCCGACGTCATTTTTCCCGGCCCCGAAGGCCGTATCGAAGGCCGCTTTTCTCCTCCACCCCGCCCGCGTGCGCCCGTTGCGCTGATCCTGCATCCTCATCCGCAGGGCGGCGGCACGATGAACGACCGCATCACCCAGGCGATGTACAAAAGCTTCGTCGCGCGCGGCTTTGCCGTGCTGCGCTTCAACTTTCGCGGCGTCGGACGCAGCCAGGGCGTGTTCGACAATGGCATTGGCGAGCTGAGCGATGCGGCATCGGCGCTTGACTGGGTGCAGTCAATTCATCCCGAGGCGCAGACCACCTGGGTCGCGGGGTTCAGCTTCGGCGCCTGGATCGGCATGCAACTGCTGATGCGACGGCCGGAGATTCGCGGTTTCCTCTCGGTCGCGCCCCCGGCCAACATGTATGATTTCAGCTTCCTCGCGCCGTGTCCGTCGTCAGGGATCATTGTTGCAGGTCTTCAGGATGAAATCGTCCCGCCTGCCTCGATCCAGAAACTGGTCGACAAATTGCGCACGCAACGGGGCATCACCATCCATCATGATGAAATCCCCCGTGCCAACCATTTCTTTGAGCATGAACTGGATCAGCTCATGAAATCGCTCGACAATTATCTCGATATGCGGCTGGCTCCGGACTCACCGATCCGCTGATCGCGGGGCGCTATCCGGTGCCGTAAAAACGCGCCAGCCGGTCGAGCGCGATGGTCAGGACAACCCGGCCTGAGCGGGCGGGCCAGCCCATTGTTCGTTCGGCATCGGGCATGGCCTCCCCCGCGCAAATGACCCGCCAACAGATATCGCTGAGCCCCGGTCCTGCCGCATCCAGGGCACGGTGAAAGCGGTCGCGAGCGTCGATCCTGCCAATGGCGGCATCGGATGCGCGAGCGCCGCTACGCTTGGTTCCGGTCGGCGGCGCATCCCACCGCATCGTGACGCGCGCCGCCAACCCCCCTCGCTCATAATCGCTGCGCAGGCGTTCGCCAGCCGCAAGCTGGGCATCGCTGATCCGTCCCCGCGCGTGGAGCCAGCCGAGCGGACTTTCGGCCACATTGACGGTCACCCGGCGCACCGTCCCGCGCGCCAGCTTGATGGCGTCGAAGCGGTCATCAGGATGGATGCGATCGTCCAATATCGGGCGTGCTGTCATGATCGTTTCCTCTTGCAAGATTGCGAATCGTCACTTGACATCGGTACTGAATGTAGGAAACAGAAAACCGATTTGGTTAGGTGACAGTTTATGATCAACAGCATACGTGATGTCCGCCGCGCGCGCGGCCTGACGCTTGACGATGTCGCCGCGCGCTGCGTCCCGCCCACAACGGCGCAGACCATTGGCCGACTGGAAACCGGCACCCGCACCCTGTCGCTGGGCTGGATGAACCGCATTGCCGCAGCTCTGGGGGTCGAGGCAAGCGAGCTGGTCCGCCTCCCTACCGATACGCAGCTTACCATTACCGCGCTGCTCGGTATCGACGGCGCGCAGGCCCCCGCGCGGGTGGAAGCGGCCATGACGGCGCGCCCTGCCGCCGAGATGGTGGCGGTGCGTGTGACGGCATCGATCGGCGAATATCGCGCCGGCGATGAAATCTGGTGCCGTCCGCTGGGCGGCGCGTGGGCCAGCGCCCTGAACCGCGACGTTCTGGTGCCCAGACCGGCGGGCCGGTTCGTCTTTGCCCGTTTGTTGAATGTTGATGGTAATAAGCTGCACCTGCTGCCGCTCGGTACGGGACAACGGCAGCAAGTCGTGACCAATCCCGCATGGGCGGCGGTGGCGGTGCGCCTGATCCGCACGCTATAACGCCTGTCTCGTCCGATGCCGCAACAGGTTCAGCGTCAACGGGGCGAACGGGGAATGAGGTGACTTTGCTCCGCATTCTATCGCTCGCCACGCTCTTCCCCGACGCGGTGCGGCCCAATTTCGGGCTGTTCGTTGAACGCAGCCTGCGGGCGCTCGGTGAGCAACCCGGCATCGATCTTACCGTTCTTGCGCCCATCGGACTGCCGCCTTTCCCGCTATCGCTACATCCCCGTTATCGCCCGCTGCGCGCGCTCCCGCATTGCGAGGAATGGCACGGACTGACCGTCCATCGCCCCCGCTTTACGATCGTCCCGCGCATCGGTGCGGCGCGAAATCCGGCGGCGATTGCCCACACGGTCCTTCCGCTCGTCCGGCGCTGGCACCGCGAACGGCCATTTGATGTGATCGACGCGCAATTTTTTTATCCCGATGGCCCCGCAGCCATGAAAATCGCCGCTGAACTGGGCGTGCCCTTTTCCATCAAGGCACGCGGCGCCGATATCAGCCATTTTGGACACGACCGCGCGACCGCACCGCAAATACTGGCGGCGGCCAAGGCGGCTGACGGCCTGCTCGCCGTATCGGCGGCCATGCGCGCGGACATGGCCGCGCTGGGCATGGATGCGGCAAAAATCCGCGTTCACTATACCGGGGTTGATACAGGGCGTTTCTGCCCCGGCGACCGGGCTGCGGCGCGGGCTGCCCTTGATCTGGGTGCCGGTCCGGTGATTGCGACGGTGGGCGCATTGATCCCGCGCAAGGGGCAGGAACTGGTCATCGCCGCCCTGCCCGCCCTGCCCGGCGTCACCTATGTCCTTGCTGGCGCGGGCGATAGCGAAGGCATGTACCGCGCCCTCGCCGCGCGGTTGGGCGTGGCGGATCGGGTGCGCTTTCTCGGCCCCGTCGCCAATGCCATGTTGCCGCAGCTGTACCGCGCCGTTGATGCAGTGGTGATGCCGTCGATCAGCGAAGGTCTCGCCAATGCGTGGGTTGAGGCGCTGGCCTGTGGAACGCCAATCGTCATCAGTGATGTCGGCGGCGCGGCCGAACTCGTTACTTCGCCGCTGGCCGGACGTATCGTCGCACGCACACCAGATGCCATTGCCGATGCTGTCCGCGCACTGCTCACGGAACCACGTGCGCCGCAGGAAGTGGCCGCAACGCTCCAAGGTCGCTTCGACTGGAACCGCAATGGCCGTGAACTTGGCGACCATTTGCAAGCGGTGGCGCGCCGGTAACCTCGGCTACAGCTTGGCTGAACTCTGCACAAACCGGACCTGGATTTGGGTCTGTGGGGATTCATCAATCACCACAAGTTCGTCATTCCCGCGAAGGCGGGAATCCATCTTTTGCTGTCGAAATTTAGAGCGTGATGACTTTAGGTTGATCCTCTTGTCCTCGTCATTCCCGCGCAGGCGGGAATCCATCACCTGCTGGTAAAACTTGCCACGGCAGGTGATGGACCCCCGCTTTCGCGGGGGTGACGATTCCATATGAAGTCATCAGGCTCTAGAGCGCGGGAGATGGATTCCCGCCTTCGCGGGAATGACGAAATAAGGCGGAACAGAGAGTTTCGCGTTGAATCCCGACAGCCTCTAAGCGGTTGTGACCATTCCGACCTGTTACCCGGAACTTCATCCGGGGTTCGGCAATTTTACCATGCCTGTTGCTGGAGCGGTGTGACTCCAGCACCATCCTGCAAACGTTGGTCGATGTCACACCACCGCGCCGTCGTCGTTCCGGGTCACGCGTTCGCCGCCCGCCACGGCGGCCGATGTGCGCGGAATGAAGCTGTCCGGTCCCACCTTTAGCCACACCAAAATGGGCGCCGCCATATAGATGGACGAATATGTGCCGATGAAAATCCCCAGCAACATCGCGGCCGAAAACCCGAAAATCACATCAGGGCCAAAGAAAACCAGGATCGCAAGCGCCATGATGATGCTGGTCGCAGTCATGATCGTGCGCGACAAGGTCTCGTTGGTCGACAGGTTGAGCAGCGAAATGATTTCCATCTTGCGATATTTTTTCAGGTTTTCGCGAATGCGGTCGAACACGACGATCGTGTCGTTCAACGAATAACCGATGATCGTCAAAATTGCCGCGACGATGTTGAGGTCGAACTGCAACTGGGTCAGCGCAAAAAACCCGAAGGTCAGTGTAACGTCATGGAACAGGGCGAACAGCGCGGCCACGCCGAACTGCCATTCGAAACGGATCCAGATATAAAGGCTGATTGCCAGCATCGCGAGTGCCAGACTGATCGCGCCCGTGCGCAGCAACTCGCCCGAAACCTTGCCTGACACGGTTTCAACCGCGCCCGTCTTTGCCTGCGGATAGGCGGCCGTGATCCCGGCGACCAGTTTGCGCCCGGCTTCCTCTGCGGTCTTTTCACCACCTTCGGGAAGCGCGGTGCGGATATTTACGGCGTTCGAATTCCCGAATTGCTGGATCGTCGCCTCGCCCAGTCCGATGGCGTCAACCTTGCTGCGCAGCTCATCGATATTCGGGGCTGCTCCGACGAACTCGACGCGCACCGACTGGCCGCCGACAAAGTCGATCCCGAAATTGAGTCCGCGCACCGCCACCAGCGCGACTGCGGCGATGATCGACAAAAGGCTGATCGCCATGGCGACGTTGCGCCAGCGCAGGAAATCGATGTTGGTATCATCGGGGACAAGTTTGAGCAGGCGCATGGGCCGGGCGTCCTTAAATATTGATCGTCGTCGGACGGGTCCGACGCAGCCAGTGGGCAACGAACATGCGGGTGACGGTCACGGCAGTGAACACTGACGTAACGATGCCAATGGTCAGCACCACGGCAAAGCCCTTGATCGGGCCAGAGCCGAACCAGAACATCAGCGCGGCGGCAATCACGTTGGTGATGTTGGCGTCGAAAATCGCGCGGCTCGCCTCTTTATATCCGGTGTCGACCGCATCCATGATCTTGCGCCCGCGTTTCAACTCCTCGCGAATACGCTCGTTGATCAGCACGTTGGCATCCACCGCCGCCCCGATCGTCAGCACAAAGCCAGCTATGCCCGGCAGGGTCAGCGTCGCGTTGAACGCCGCCATCGTCGCGATGATCAGGAAGATGTTAAAGATAAGCGCAATGTTGGCATAGATGCCGAAGCGGCCATAAACCACGATCATGAACACCAAAACGGCGGTCGTCGCGATGATCCCGGCAAGCACACCCTTACGGATCGAGTCAGCGCCAAGTTCCGGCGTGACGGTACGTTCCTCGACGATCGTCATCTTCACCGGCAGCGCGCCAGAGCGCAGTGCGATGGCCAAGCCATTGGCGCTATCGACCGTAAAGTTACCCGAAATCTGGGCACTGCCTCCCAGAATGGGCTCGTTGATCGAAGGCGCGGAGAGCACCTTGCCGTCGAGTACCATCGCAAAACGCTTGCCCACGCTTTGCGTCGTGACCCGGGCGAAGGTATTGGCCCCGCCGCTGTCGAAACTGATCGACACCACCGGCTGGCCCGACTGCTGATCGAACTGCTGCTGCGCATTGATCAGCTGATCGCCGCTGATCATCACCTGACGTTTCAGGACTTCAAAACCACCGGCCTGATCGCTGGATTCGGCATAGGGGACGATTTCGCTGCCCACCGGCGCACGGCCCGCGGCCACCTCTGCCGGGTTGGCGTTTTCGTCGACCATGCGGAATTCCAGCCGCGCAGTCTGTCCCAGCAAGTCCTTGAGCTGCTGAGGATTCTGCAGGCCGGGGACCTGCACCACGATCCGGTCATTGCCCTCGCGGATGATCGTCGGTTCACGCGTGCCGAGCGCGTTGACGCGGCGGTCGACGATATCGCGCGCCGAATCCATCGCATTGGCAATTGCGGCAGTCCGTCCTGCCGCCGTAGCCCGCAGCACCACCCGCGTTGTATCGACAAAGCTCACTTCCCAATCGCGCTGACCGGTCAGCTGGGTGCCTTGTGTCACCCCCTGGGTCAGCCGGTTGACCCGCTCCCGCGCCTCGTCAAGCTGGGTCAGTTCGCGCACGATGAAAGACAGCTGGCCGTTGCCCCGCGTCACCTCTCCAATCGCGACATCATCGTCGGGACCGGGTTCGCCGCGCATCGCCTGACGCACGCTGCGCTCCATTTTTTCCAGCTGCACCGCATCAAAATCGCTGAGGTCGGCTTCCAGCAACAGGTGCGAACCGCCGGCAAGATCAAGACCCAGATTGACCCGCGACTGGAACAGTCCGGGCAGTGTCTCGGTCGTCTTTTCCGGCAAGAAGCTTGGGATGGTGAAGATGAGGCCGAGCAGCAGGATCAGGCTTATGCCGATCGTCTTCCAGCGGGGAAAATCCAACATGGGTTATGCGGTCCGTTCTGACGCGGGCTTGATGTAGAGTGCGAACAACGGCCGATCAGTCATTCGCTGGCTTGCCGCCGGGCAGAACGATGTCGGCGAGCGTGGACTTGACCACCTTCACCTTCACCCCGGCCGCGATTTCGACATCGACATAATCGTCATCGACCTTGGTCACCTTGCCAACGACACCGCCTGCCGTGACCACCTGATCACGCACTTTCACAGCGTCGATCTTCGCACGATGCTGCTTCATGCGCACTTGCTGCGGGCGGATCAGGAACAACCAGAAAACCAGAAAAATGAGCAGATAGGGCACCAGCATCAGCCAACCGGCCGCGCCCCCACCAGCGGCGGCGGCCTGGGTTGCAATCAGCATGTCGGTCATCGGGTCAGGCTTTCCGTCAATCAGCAGGACAGCGGGCCGGGGCTTCGCTGTGCAAAAAAGGTGCGAGCGCCTATCACGCGGGCGCGGCGCACGCAACCGCAAGCGCCCCCTCCCCCATTGGCAGACGCTCACCTAAGTGGGAAGGCGCGATGTCGTGTCAAGATGATCGCCGCTGTACCCCCTATAGCGGTCGACTTGCCGCAACCGCGCTTGCATCCCGGTGTAACCCGCGCTAGGGGCCGCGTCTGCCCGCAAGGGCCGGTCGGGACGTAGCGCAGCCTGGTAGCGCATCACACTGGGGGTGTGGGGGTCGGAGGTTCGAATCCTCTCGTCCCGACCAATTTTCCGCAAACGCCTGGGGGCCGCGCACCGCAGCCCTGCACATGCGTCACTTTGCGCAGTTATCCAATGACCCCGTTTCGCAGCGCGATTGTCATCAGGCCAGCGCGCATCATCGCGTCGCCGTCGGCCACCTCTGCCCGCCTGTCACACATCGCCAGCGCCTTGGCATAAAGATCCGCGAGCGGCGGCACGCCCACCAGCCACAGCGGCAGCGCCGGGCCGTCATCATTGCGCAAAACCCAGCGGATGTCACAGCCGATGACAATTCCCGACAAGAATGACGGTGCGGCTTCTGGCGTCATCGCACCCGTCGCCTGCCGCGCGCGCGCGGCAAACAGCAGTGCCGACAGATCGGGGCCGCCCGTTCGCCGGGTTAGCTCAACCCCTTGCGCAAAAGCGTCTGCGTCGTGCGGCGCTCCTCGTGCATGACGATCGACCATCACGCTATGCCCGGTCAGCAGCGCGAACAACTCTCCGCTGATTGCGGAATGAAAAGCTGTGATCTGCCCGGCTTCGACATGCGCCCATTTGCAGTGGGTGCCGGGCAGTGCGACGCGCGCATCGGGGCCATGGTGCTGCGCGGCCCAGCCCGCGATCTGCACCTCTTCGCCTCGCATCGTGTCCGGCTCACCCCACGGGTTGGTGCAACGGACGCCGGGCGCAATCCAGACGGGACGATCGTCATATGGTGCCTGCACCATGGCACCGCCAACTTCGGAAATTGCAACCGGACACGGCAGATAGCCCGCATCGCACCAACCAAAAATCGCGCCTACGACCCCCGCCAATAACGCAGGAATCGCGGGTGGCCACCCCGCCGTCATCTGAACAAAGGCTGTGGCGATAGCGCCGGGATCGCTTCGCAATGTGGCGATCCCCGGGCCGCGGCGCGTGTCGATTACGTCACCGACAGCATCGCACAGCCACATCCTTGCATTGCTGTTACCCCAATCGCCGATAATCAGCGCCGCCGCCCGCTCCATCTTGCCGTCCTTCGCCCATCCTTCGGGTCCGTGTGCGCCAAGCCAAACTTAGGGCGCGCGCGGATTCAACCAGCTACCACAGGTCCGTCATCCCCGCGAAGGCACCATTCCATCATTTGCTGTCGGCATGTCCGGTCGAGGACTATGGATTCCCGCCTGAGCGGCGATGAAACTCAGCAGACCCCTGAGCGGTCACCACGACCCGCGCAAACTTGTTTGGCGATGCTGTTGCGCGCCGCATCGAGCGGGCACCCCTTGCCCTCTCCAGCGCAATTCCACTGCAACAAAAAATGCTTTCCTACAACATTCCTATTTGGTTCATTAAATTTCATTCAACAACCAAAAAGGAATTGCCATGCGACTGCCGCTTACTCTCGACAGTATGATCGACGATGTCATTGACCGTGAGGGCGACTATGTCCACCACCCGGCTGACCGGGGCGGACCTACGCGTTGGGGGATAACCGAAGCGGTTGCCCGGGCGCAAGGCTATACCGGTGCAATGCGGGCTTTGCCGCGCGAAATGGCCGAAGAGATTTACCGCCGGACTTATTGGTGTGCGCCAGGCTTTGACCGCATTGCGACCCGTGCCCCGCGGATCGCGGCGGAATTGTTCGACACCGGGGTCAATATGGGGACCGCCACCGCAATCGGCTTTCTGCAACGCGCGCTCAATGCGCTGAACCGCAGCGCCCGCGACTATCCCGATATTCCGGTCGATCGCTTCATAGGCCCGGCAACCTTGCACGCCCTTGATGGACTACTGCGCGCCCGCGGGCCACGCGCTGAAACGGTGCTGCTGCGCGCGATCGAGGCGTTGCAGGGCGAACGCTACATCGCTTTTGCTGAGCGCCGACCCAGTCAGGAGGCATTCTTGTACGGCTGGCTTGCCAACCGGATCGGTTCAAACCCCGCCTGAATCAGCATCAATCATGAGTGAAGTTGCGCAGTATTCCGTACCAAAGGAGATAATATCATGAGCATCATCGAATCCATCATCGGCCCTATTGCCAAGCTGATCGACAAGATCATCCCCGATCCCGAAGCGCGCGACCGGGCGAAGTTGGAGTTGATCAAGCTGGAGGGCAGTCAGGAAATGGAGGCCATCCGCACCCAGATGACTGCCATCGTGGCCGAGGCAAACAGCGCGGACCCATGGACCAGCCGGGCGCGTCCCAGCTTCCTCTACGTCATGTATGCCCTGCTCCTGTGGGCCATCCCAATGGGCCTGATCGCCGCCGCCCGCCCCGATATGGCCACCAGCATCGCGAACGGGATGAACGCCTATCTGGCGGGTATTCCCGAGCCGCTCTATGCGCTCTTCGGAACAGGCTATCTGGGCTACACCGCCGCGCGGACGTGGGGCAAGGTCAAGGGAGTCGAACGCTGATGGACGGCGCCGGTCGGGGCGCGCCGCCGTAGTGCGCCGCCGACCAGTCCAAAGCCGAGGATCAGCATCGCCCAGATCGCGGGTTCGGGCACGGCGCTGGTATTGACATAGGTGCGAAATCCGACGTCATTGTTCGGTATGAACGTCGGCGTTTGTGTGCCGTTCACATATATCTTGAACGTACCGCCCGCATATTGGTTGAAGTTAAAAGTGGGTGTCTGCCCCAGGACAAAGCTAGAACCGCTTCCTACGATCAGATTGAACCAATTGGGCCCAGGCGCAAAAGGAAAGTGTGCAAAGGCGAGGCTGTAGAGACCTCCAGGCCTTACTCTGAAGCCCGAGCCGACCAGATTGAACGTAAACAACCGGCTTTGATTCAGCGCCTCGAAGTTGGTCGGCAGCGCGAATGATGGCACCGCCACATAGGAAGCATAGTTGAGCGCTGTCGCCGGGGTCGCCTCGCCCTTATACAGACCGATGCCCAAAAGACCCTCGCCTAACCCCCGCCTGATTTGCAGATCGATGCTGTTCAGCGTCCCGCGAACGCCCGCCGTGAAAGTTTGCACCGCAACTTGTGTGGCCAACGGAGCACCGGGCGCGGGGGATGTCGTGATCACCCCGACGCGGCTCACGACAAGTGCTGGCGTCGTTGGCGTCGCTGTGGCGAGACTCTCTTGGTCGACGACAACGGCGGCTTGCGCGGCACCGCCAAGCGATGCAACGGCTGCAAGCATGAAGGCTGTCCCGCGTTAGTGCGCAGCTCAGGACGAAATTCACAATAAGACACCCCTCTGCAATTTCCCACGGCTAGCTTAGCGAAAATGGGACGGGAGCCTATGGCAAGCAGACAAGTGGCCTGTTCCAAGCCGGGACATAAGCCGCACTTACGGCGCGACGCTACGCATTAATTTGTGGCTCTCCAGACCTTCGCCCCAATCGGCGGCTACCTCGATTCCGTCGCCATGTGGGCGAATGGCGAGCGGGATCAGGCGACCGTCGGGTGCCTGAAATTCTGCCATCAGTCCGCCCATGCCGATCCGCACCGGCACGCTGACCGGGACGGCGCACTCGGGGGCGCAGTGGGCGATGCTCGCGGCATTGCTGCGTTCGCCGCGCGCGAGTGTTACCCGCCAGCCCTCGCCATCGCCCTCGGCCGGCGCGTTACTATAGGTGCCGGGCGCAATCACGCCGCTGGCTGGCGGTTCGGCCGGATCGGCAGAGCTTTTCTGGCCCGATCCATCGGCGGCCGGGGAACAGGCCGAAACGATCAGGGGGAAAGCCAGCATCGCCGCCATCATGCCGATCTTTTTGCTGGCCCCTCTGTGCTGAACCTGTCGAAGCACCATTTTTCCTTTGATAGTCGTCAAAAAACGGACAGCCCTTCGACAAGCCAAGAGCAGACAGGGATGGGATTAGCCCGTTGCTCCATCCAGCGGCAAGCGGAGCGCAGACAGAATGGGACGAGCCGCCCTCACTATCCCGCCAATGCCGCGCGCACCGCCGCCACGGCCGCTTCGGCCGCGCTGCCGTCGGGGCCGCCGCCTTGCGCCATGTCGGGCCGCCCACCGCCGCCCTGCCCGCCCAGCGCTGCGACGGCATGGCGCACCAGATCGACGGCGCTGTGCGCCTCCATCTGGTCCTGCGTCACCCCGATCGCGACCGAGGCGCGGCCCTCGTTGATCGCCACAAGCATGGCGACGCCGGACCCCACGGATTTGCGCAATTCCTCAACCGCGCCGCGCATCGCCTTCGGGTCGAGCCCGTCGACCGTCTGAGCGGCGAAACGCAGCGTGCCAATCTCCTCGACCGCAGCACCGCCGCCGCCGGAACCGCCCAGCGCCAGCGCCTGTTTTGCCTGCGCCAGTTCCTTTTCCGCTTTCTTCAGGGCTTCGGCCAAGGCCGCAACGCGCGCGGGCGCTTCCTCCGGACTGGTTTTGAGCGTCGCCGCAACCCCGCGCAGCGCCTCGTCACGTTGTACCAGCCACAGCCGCGCCGCTTCGCCCGTCAACGCCTCGATCCGGCGTACACCCGACGCCACCGCACCCTCGCTGATAATTTTCAGCAGGCCAATATCGCCAAGCGCATTGACATGGGTGCCGCCGCACAGCTCCACCGAATAGGCGGCGTCACTGCCGCGCCCCATGGTCAGCACGCGCACTTCTTCGCCATATTTCTCGCCGAACAGCGCCATTGCTCCGGCGGCAATGGCATCATCCGGGGTCATCAGCCGTGTCGTCACGGCCTCGTTACCCCGGATTTGCGCGTTTACATCCGCCTCAACCGCCGCAATCTCCTCCTGGGTCAGCGCTTTGGGATGCGAAAAGTCGAACCGGAAACGATCGTCGGCGACAAGGCTTCCCTTTTGCGTGACATGACCGCCAAGGTGCGCACGCAGGGCCGCGTGGACAAGATGGGTTGCGCTGTGATTGGCACGCACCCGGTCGCGGTGGGCCGCATCCACCGCCATCTGCACTGTGTCGCCCACCGCAATGCTGCCCGCCTCGATCACCGCCTGATGCGTGTGCAGACGGCCCAGCGGCTTGCCCGTGGTGGTCACCGTGGCGGCCAGACCGTCCAGGCTGGTGATGGTGCCCGTATCACCCATCTGCCCCCCGCTTTCGCCATAAAAGGGCGTCTGGTTGGTCAGGATGGTCACGGCATCCCCGGCCCCGGCATGGGCGACAGTCTTGCCGTCCTGAACCAGAGCGATCACCGTGCCCTCACCGCTGGTGCTGGCATAGCCCGTAAATTCGGTGCCGCCATGGGTTTCGGCAAGCTCGTACCAGATGTCATCCGATGCGCGTTCGCCCGAACCCTTCCACGCCGCGCGCGCTGCTGCCTTTTGCTGCGCCATCGCCGCGTCAAAGCCCGCGCGGTCCACCGCCACGCCCTGCGCACGCAGCGCATCCTCGGTCAGGTCATAGGGAAAGCCATAGGTATCATACAGCTTGAACGCGACATCGCCCGATAAAGTATCGCCCGCGCCCAGATGCCCAGCTTCGTCCGCGAGCAACCGCAGGCCCTTGTCCAGTGTCTGGCGGAAACGCGTTTCCTCCCGCTCCAGCGTTTCGGAAATCAGCGGCTGCGCGCGAAGCAATTCGGGATAGGCCGCGCCCATTTCCGTCACCAGCGAGGGCAGCACGCGGTGCATCAGCGGATCCTTCGCGCCCAGCAGATGCGCATGGCGCATGGCGCGGCGCATGATCCGCCGCAGCACATAGCCCCGCCCTTCGTTCGACGGCAACACCCCGTCCGCGATCAGAAAGCTTGATGCGCGCAGATGGTCGGCAATCACCCGGTGGCTCGCCCGCGCTGCCCCCTCCGGCGCCACGCCGGTCAGATCGACCGACGCGCCGATCAGCGCCTTGAACGTGTCGGTGTCGAAATTGTCAGGTACGCCCTGCATCACCGCAGCGATGCGTTCAAGGCCCATGCCGGTATCGATGCTGGGGCGCGGAAGGTCGATGCGCTCACCCCCGGCCAGCTGTTCATATTGCATGAACACCAGATTCCACACCTCGACGAAACGGTCGCCATCTTCGTCCGGCGATCCGGGGGGGCCGCCAGGAATATGGTCACCATGGTCGAAAAATATCTCGCTGCACGGTCCGCACGGCCCGGTGTCGCCCATCGACCAGAAATTATCGCTTGTCGCAATGCGGATGATCCGGTCTTCGGGCAGGCCCGCGATACTACGCCACAGCCGGGCGGCTTCGTCATCGGTATGATAGACTGTCACGGTCAGCCGGTCGGCAGGCAGGGCCCAGGTGCCGTTAATCAGGCTCCACGCATGATGGATCGCGGCTTCCTTGAAATAATCGCCAAAGCTGAAATTGCCCAGCATTTCAAAGAAGGTATGATGCCGGGCAGTATAGCCGACATTGTCAAGGTCATTGTGCTTGCCCCCGGCGCGCACGCATTTCTGGGACGAGGCAGCGGTGGTGTAATCCCGCTTTTCAAGGCCGGTGAAGACATTCTTAAACGGCACCATGCCCGCGTTGACGAACATCAACGTCGGGTCGTTATACGGCACGAGCGGGGCCGATTGCACGACGCGGTGGTCGCTTGCTGCAAAATGATCCAGGAAAGCGCGGCGGATGTCGTTGGTCGATGTCATAGCGTCGCCGAATTAGGCGCTTTGCCACCCACGAGCAAGCGGGCGAATGCGATCTGTTCAATCGGTCCCGTCGATCATTCCGGCGCAGTGCCACTCGGCGGCCAGTATCGTTTGAAACGGGCCGTAATCGGGTCCTGCCAACCGCAGCGATCCCTCCTCCCGTCAATCGGACGGGCTTTCGGTTATAGCCTCTGTCCTGCTCCGGAAATGCGGCCCTATTTTGCGTCGATACTGACCCAAAATCGCCATGCTACATCACGGTTGCGCATGATGTTGGCAGTCACGCCGATGCCGCCACGCCCTAAAACCCATAATATGCCCCGCCCTTTTCCCGTGCCCGCTGCCAGGCGGGGCGGGCGTGCAGCCACTCGACGAACCGGGTGAGCTTGGGCTTGTCCGCCGCGCGGCCCTGCATCACGGCGATTTCGGCGGGAAAACTCAGCATGATATCGGCGCCGGTCAGCTTGTCCCCGACCCAAAAGCCACTGTCGCCCAGTTCGGCCTCCATAAAAGTGAAGTGACTGTCCAGTTGCTGCGCAATGCGCGGTTGAAGGGGCGCGGCGGCATCGCCCAGTCGCGCGGTATAGAGCGACAGAAGAATGGGCGTCATCGCCGATCCTTCTGCAAAATGCAGGAGTTCGGTGTAACGGACATAGTCGTCGCTGCCGCGCGGGGGGACAAGATGAGCGCCCCCGTGCCGCTCGCAGAGATATTCTACGATCGCGCCCGATTCATAAACCGTGCGCCCGTCGTCCTCGATCACCGGCGATTTGCCCAGCGGGTGAATGGCGAGCAGTTCGGGCGGCGCGAGATTGGTGGCCGCGTCGCGCTGGTGATAACGAATTTCATAGGCCGCGCCCAATTCTTCGAGCAGCCACAAGACGCGCTGCGAACGACTGTTGTTGAGATGGTGGACGATCAGGGTCATGGATAACTCCGTGGTCAGCTGTTGTTGCGGTGAATCAGGAAGGCAAGCTCGCGCACGAGTTTGGCAGCCAGAATGGCGGTCACGTCGCCGCGGTCGCGCTGCGGATTAAGCTCGACGATATCGGCGCCGACAATTGGGACGTGCTGGGCGCGCAGCACAGCGAGCAGTTCGCGCACGGTCAGCCCGCCGGGTTCGGGGTGGGCCACGCCGGGTGCCTCGCTGGGGTCGATGCCGTCGAGGTCGATGCTGATGTAAAGTGGTCCGGGCAGCACGGGAACCGTTGCGGGTGTGAAGTCCGCGAGCGGAATGATTTCCACACCAAAACGCTCTGCCTGCTCGCGGCAGTGGCGGTTGAGCGTGCGGATGCCGACCTGCACAAGCCGCGCGGCATGTCCGCCCTCCATGATCCGCGCAAAGGGAGAAGCATGGCTGCGACGGTTGCCGCCAAGCGTGTCGTAAAGGTCGGAGTGCGCGTCGATGTGCAGGATATTGACCGGGCCATGCCGTGCTGCGGCGGCTGCCACCAGCGGAAAGCTCACCGCATGATCGCCGCCAAGGGCAAAGGGCACCTCACCTCCGCTCTGAACCAGCGCGACGTGGCGGGCAATGGCGGCATCGTCGGCCGCTGTATCTTCAGTCAGCGGCAGGTCGCCGTCGTCAGCCAGCGCGATGTCAGGGCCAATCTCCAGGCCCGCTTCACACGCCATATTGCCGCGCTCGCTCCATAAGGCGGCGCGGATGGCCGCTGGACCGGCCGCCGCCCCTCGCTCGAACGAGCTATTGATGTCAGTGGGCAGACCGAACAGGCGAATAGCGGGCATATGTCCAGGTTAGCGGCGCCCGGACACAAGGCAAGTCATGGCGTGCTAAGCCGAGCATAACAATGCTTGCGGCACCGCCCGCTGCCATCTCAGGCTGCATCGCGCGCGCAGAAGTGGTCATTCGTCAACCCGCACCACCCAGCAATCACGAACGCAAGATCAGGTGAGGGATCCCACCTTTGTGGGATGGCGAAAAGAAGGTGGCACGCGTAGAGCGAAGGAGCGACAAACGCCCCCTCGCCCCCCACGCTCATCTTACATATCGTCCCCGCCCTCGTCGTCCGCACCCGCCATCATTTCTTCCGCCACCTGTTCGGTGCGGCTGCGGATGGCTGCTTCCAAACGCTGCATCAGTTCCGGATTTTCCTTGAGGAACGTCTTGGCATTTTCGCGGCCCTGGCCAATACGGATCGAGTCATAGCTGAACCATGCCCCCGACTTTTCGACCAGCCCGGCTTTGACGCCAAGGTCCAGGATTTCGCCAATCTTGGAAATACCCTGTCCATACATGATGTCGAACTCGACTTGTTTGAACGGGGGCGCGACCTTGTTCTTCACCACCTTCACCCGCGTCGTGTTGCCGACGATTTCGTCACGGTCCTTGATCTGCCCGTTGCGGCGAATGTCGAGCCGCACGCTGGCGTAGAATTTGAGCGCATTGCCGCCGGTCGTTGTTTCGGGATTGCCGTACATCACGCCGATCTTCATGCGCAGCTGGTTGATGAACACCACCATGCAGCGCGATCGGCTGATCGAACCCGTGAGCTTGCGCAGCGACTGTGACATCAGCCGGGCTTGCAGGCCGACATGGCTGTCGCCCATCTCGCCCTCAATCTCCGCACGCGGCACCAGCGCGGCGACCGAATCGACCACAAGAATGTCGATGGCGTTCGACCGCACCAGCGTGTCGACGATCTCCAGCGCCTGTTCACCGGTATCCGGCTGCGACACGATCAGTTCGTCGATGTTGACGCCGAGCTTGCGTGCATAAACAGGGTCAAGCGCATGTTCAGCGTCAACGAACGCCGCCGTCCCGCCCGCCTTTTGCGCCTCCGCAATGGCATGGAGCGCAAGCGTGGTCTTCCCCGAGCTTTCCGGACCATAGATTTCGATCACACGGCCACGCGGCAATCCGCCAACGCCAAGTGCAATATCGAGACCCAGCGAGCCGGTCGAAATCGCCTCGACCTGCATCGTTTCCTTTTGGCCCAGCTTCATCACCGAGCCCTTGCCAAAAGCGCGGTCAATCTGTGCGAGCGCGGCTTCAAGCGCTTTTTGTCTATCCATGTTGGCGGCTGACTTTCCAGTTTCGACGAGTGACAATTGACCGGCCATGACCGTTCCCTTCCGTCCCTAAACGCGGATTCGAAGCACCGCAATGGGCACCATGTATTACCTTTGTTCTTGAAGAACAAGAGGGGAACATCATTATTTTTCCGAATCTTGATCGATACCGGTCCGAATCATCCGTGACAGGACGGAATCCAGTTGTGCGATGCGGAACGGCTTGGTCAGGGTCGGCACATGAATATGCGAACGGGGCACCTTGGCACCACCGCCGGTCATCAGCACGAACGGCACCTGTGCGGCGACCAAGGCGTCCGCAACGGGCCATACGGCCTCGTCGCCGACATTGACGTCGAGCAAGGCAGCGCCGATGCCGCCGCCTGCGATCTCGGCAAGCGCGTCAGCAACCGTGGCAGCGTGCACCGGCTCACCATAACCCAGGGCATCGCACTGATCAGCAACCAGCATCGCGATCATTGCGTCATCCTCGACCAGCAGGATGCGGACCTGCCCGTCAGCATCAGCCATCGGCGCGCACCCCGCCAGCACGGGCTAGCGCGTCGGCAACAGCGTCGGTCAGTTGGACTACCGAAAAGGGCTTGGGGAGGAAATCGACGTCCGCAATGCCGATCGACTGGCGCAGCTGCTCCTCGGCATATCCCGACATGAACAATATGGGCAGCAATGGCCGTTTCTGGCGCCATGCGCGCACCATCGTCGGCCCGTCCATCGTCGGCATGACGACGTCTGACACTACAAGGTCGATTGCTTCGCTCGTGGCGTAACGTTCCAGCCCTTCCTCGCCCTGCGTGGCCGTGATAACGGTATAACCCGCCCGCGTCAGCGCGCGTTCGGCAACGGCGCGAACCATGTCTTCATCCTCGACCAGCAAGATGGTGCCCGTGCCCCATTCGTCGCGCTTGCGCTTGGGCGGCGCAGGCACGGGTGCCGCGATCTTGCCGGCCGCATCGCGGTGGACGGGCAGATACACCGTGAAGCTGGATCCCTTGCCTGCGGCGGTGTCGGCAAAAATATAACCCGCCGACTGCTTGATGATGCCATAAACGGTCGACAGTCCAAGCCCGGTCCCCTTCCCGACCTCCTTGGTGGTGAAAAAGGGCTCAAAGATTTTGGGCAGAACGTCGGCCGGAATACCAGCCCCGGTGTCCGACACCCTCAGCGCGCTATAATCGGCGGGGGGCATGACCTCGCCGCCCATCGTGCGCACCTCGGCCGCGGTCACTGGAAAAGTCTCGATGGTCAGCGTGCCGCCGTTGGGCATCGCGTCGCGCGCATTGACCGCCAGGTTCACGATCACCTGCTCCAGCTGGCCGGGGTCGGCACGGACGGCTCCCAACCCGCGTCCATGTCGTACCGCCAGCGTAATCGGCTCTCCGATCAGGCGCTTGAGCAGGTGCGAAACCTCGGAAATTACGTCGGGCAGTTGCAGAATTTGGGGCCGCAGCGTCTGTTGCCGCGAAAAGGCGAGCAGCTGCCGGGTCAGGCTGGCGGCGCGGTTGGCGTTGCTGCGGATTTGCTGGATGTCGTCATAGTCGCCGTCGCCCGGCGTGTGCCGCATCAACATCAGGTCGCAGCAGCCCAGAATTGCCGTCAATATGTTGTTGAAGTCATGTGCCACGCCGCCCGCAAGCTGGCCGACCGCCTGCATCTTGGTCGCCTGCGCCACCTGCCGCTTCAACTTTGATTCCTCGCTGCTATCACGCAGCGATAGAAGCACTGTCGCCTCGCCCAACCCTCGAACCCCAGCGATCCGGAGCGACACTGGCTCATCAGGTTGAGCCGCGAGGCGTACCGACATGTCGCCGCCTGCCTGCTGGCCAACGCTGTGCCGCCGGATCATGTCGGCGAGCGGCCCCTTGTCCTCTGTCACCACGATATCGCCGGGATAGCGCGGCACCTTGCCCGGCGGCATCCCTGCCGCCCGGCAAAAGGCGCGATTGACGAACAGGAACCGGCCGTCGCGGTCCACCATGCCAAGGCCGAAGGGCAGGAGCGAGAGTAGCGTCTCGATATAATTCTGGCCAACCCCGCGCTCGATCGTGCGCCCCTCCTCGTCCAGCATCAGCAGCAGTACGGGCGAGGCCGTATCGGCTGCGGCCAGCGGCACCTGGACCAGCCGGACAGGGGTGGCGCTAGCCCCCTCGGCATCGAAGTAAATTGTGCCAGCGTCGTCGATCCGCAGCAGTTTGGCGACATCGCGGCCGACCACCCCGGCTTGGCTCTCACCGCCGCTGCCCAGTGCGCGGACGGCAAAGGCACTGTTGGCGGATCGAATCCGGCCATCGGGACCGACCAGCGCGGCCATCATGCCCGCATGGCCGAGTGCCATTCCGCCATTACCATCGATGATACGCGCCGTGGCGGCGGCAATGTCGCTGCTGCGGATGGCGGCAAAACGCCAGACGAGATAGTCATCCGCGCGCCCGGCACGGCGGATCTCGCCATCGAACCGCAGTGCGCCCACGCGCAGGTCATCTGCTGCGCCGCTGCCGTCGCGCCATGCCGCCCTACCGGCCGCCTTCAATACCTCAACCGATCTTGCGTCCACCGGCAGGCCCGGCGGCGTCACGAAACCGCCAAACCAACTGGCATAAAGGTCATTAGCACAGATCAGGCGACCAGCCCGGTCGGTCACGGCAATGGCGACATCAACATGGTCGATCGCTTCACGGAGCATCGTCCAATCCGGCTGCGCCACCGCTTCGCCGACGGCCTGCGGCAATAACCGGCGCAGCACCACCGCTGCAACGACCAGCACGCATAGCCCTGCCAGAAATCCGGCCGCCAGCGCCGCACTGGCCGTCGTCCACAGGAGCAGCGCTGCCGATGCCGCCGAGGCGACCGCCACCACTGCACATTCCCATGAGCGCAGTGCCGGGCCGCCCCCGCCCAAGGCAGCGGCAGGCGTATCGCCCCCAAACATCGTCAACAATCTTGTCGGGGTCGATACGGTCAAAGGCGTTCCCGTTGGCTTAGCGCTGCTACCAGATGCGGACCCGCTTGTCCGGGGCCAGATAGAGCTTCTGATCGGGCTTCACCTGATAGGCATCATACCACGCGTCAAGGTTACGCATCACCCAAGTGCGTTGAATCGACGGCGAATGCGGCCCTGTTGTGATCCTGCGCGACAAATCGGCCTCACGATGGTTGCGCCGCCACACCTGCGCCCAGCCCAGAAAGAAGCGCTGGTCGCCGGTCATTCCGTCGATCACCGGCGCCGGCTTCCCGCCTAGCGACGCCTGATAGGCGTCATAGGCGACCGCCAGCCCGGCCAGATCGCCAATATTCTCGCCCAGCGTCAACTTGCCGTCCAGAAACTCTCCGGGCAGCGGTTCATAGGCGGCATATTGGGCGATCAACGCCTCACCCGCCTTTTCGAAGGCCGCGACGTCGGCGGGAGTCCACCAGTCGGCCAGTCGGCCGTTTTCGTCATATTTTGCGCCCTGATCGTCGAAATGATGACTGATCTCGTGCCCGATCACGGCGCCAATGCCGCCATAGTTGATCGCCGGATCGGCATTGACGTCGAAAAAGGGTGGCTGAAGAATTGCCGCGGGAAACACAATCTCATTCATGCCGAAATTGGCATAGGCATTGACCTCCATCGGCGTCATGCCCCATTCCCAGCGGCGGATCGGTCCGCCCAGCCGACTGATATTGTCGTCATGCGCGAAATGCCGCGCGCGCAGGGCATTGCCGAACAGGTCGTCCGCCCGGATGTCGAGCGCAGAATAATCCTTCCACCGGTCGGGGTAGCCGATCTTGGTGGTGAAATTGGCCAGCTTCACCCGCGCTTTGACCTTGGTCTGCGGCTGCATCCATTCAAGCGCGTCGATCCGTCGGCCCATGGCGGCAAGCACATTCTTGACCAGCCCGTCCATCACCGCCTTGGTTTCCGGGGGGAAATAGCGGGCGACATAATCCTGCCCGACGGCTTCGCCCAGATTGCCGGTCGTGAAATCGACGGCGCGTTTCCAGCGCGGTTGCATTTCCGGCGTACCCGACAGGGCGGTGGAATAGAAACTGAACGTCTGTTTCGCGACCGCATCGGGCAGGACGCCCGAAAAACTGTCGAGCGAGCGCACCAGCAGCATATCGCGCAGCACGCCGACGGGCGCTCCGGCAAAGGCCTTGGCAATCCCGGTAAAGGCGCTCGGCTGGGCGACCAGCACGCTGTCCTCCTTTACCCCGACACCGCGAATCAGCGTCGTGAAGTCAAAACCAGGTGCCGCCTTCGCCAGTTCGGCGATGGTCATCTTGTTATAGACTTTGGTGGCGTCGCTGCTGTCGTTCTTGTCCCAATGCACATCCGCGATCTGCCGTTCAAAGGCATAGAGCGCTGCCGCCCGCGCCGCCGCATTGCTTTCGCCCGCCAGCGTCAGGACATTTTCCAGATGCTTCACATAATCCGCGCGCAGCTTGGCGAAGCGCTCGCCTTCTTTGAGGTAATAGTCACGGTCGGGCATGTCGATCCCGCCCTGATACAGGCTATAGATGTAAACGTCCGGATTCTTGTCGTCCTGCCCCACATAACCACCGAACAGATGCCCAACGCCGTTGCGGTCGGCCTCTGCCATCAGCGCGGGCATCGCCGCCTTATCGGTCCGGCGAATCTTGTCGAGCCAAGGCCGGATCGGCGACAGACCGCGGGCCTCGACCGTCGCCGTGTCGAGATAGGCGGCATAGGCGCGGCCGATCTTGCTGTCCGGGTTGCCCTTTGCTTCGTCCAGGATCAGGCGGGTGCGTTCCTTTGACAGATCGTCGAGTACGGTGAACATGCCGTAATTGGACCGGTCGGCCGGAATGACGGTGGTGCGCGCCCAGGTGCCGTTGGCATAGGCATAAAAGTCGTCGCCGGGCGCGACCGTGCGGTCCATGCCCGCCGTGTCGAATCCAAAGCTGCCGATCGCGGGTTTTGCGGCAGGTGCGGGCGCGGCGGATGCCGGTGCGGCGGCGGCGCTCGGCGCTTCTGCTCCATAACTACCGACACATCCGGCCAGCAGCAGCGCCCCGGACGAAGCGAGCAACAGTGCCGCCCGCGATGAATTGATCGTCATGCCATCATATCCCCGATTTGTCGCGACAAACGCCAGCGTCGCCGCATCCATGGCGCCGCACCATAATCACCGGCGATGATCAGGCAATCCGCAGACCGCGCATTGATCGAAACATTACGGGCGTTGGTCGCCCCGCGACCGGTTGATCCGCCGCCGCCAGCGCAGCCGAATCCAGTTGTCCCAGATGACCGAGCCCAGCACATAGCCCAGCAGTGCCGAAACCGCCGAGATGATGAACAGCCCCGCCAGCATGGCCGGGGCGGTGTCGGACAGGAACCAGTCAATCCACTCGGTCGCCGCCGCCTTTTTGGCCCACAGCGCCTTGAACGTCGAAATGTCGGCCTTCAGCCCGAAGGTCCAGTTGCCAACCCACACCGACGAGGCAAGGATCAACGGCGTCGTCGCCGGGTTGGACAGAAAGGTCATCGCCGCACCGATGGGAATATTCGCCCGCACCGGCAGGGCGAGCAGCGCGACTCCGATAATCTGTACGCCAGGGATCAGCAGGAAGATGCCGACGAACAGCCCCAGCGCCACGCCGCGCGGCACCGAAGTGCGGGTAAAGCGCCACAAATGGCTATGCGCGACCCGGTGCGCGAACGGCTTGATCCAGCGGCTTTCCAGCAATTCCTCGCGTCGTGGCGAATTGCGGCGGATCCAGTCCATCAACGCGGTCTTGCTGCGGGCCATCAGCCGCGATCCTTCATCAATCGCTGCTGCTCGCGCTTCCAGTCGCGCTCCTTGATATATTCGCGCTTATCGGGGGCCTTGCGTCCCTTGGCCAGTGCCAGTTCGACCTTGGCCCGCCCGCGCGAGTTGAAATACACGGTTAGCGGGACCAGCGTCATCCCCTGTCGCGCCACAGCGCCGTACATCTTGTTGATCTCGCGCGCCGACAACAGCAATTTTCGCGGCCGCTTCGGTTCATGGTTGAACCGGTTGCCATGGCTGAATTCGGGGATATTGGCATTGACCAGCCACACCTGCCCATCCTTCACCTCAGCATAGCTTTCGGCGATATTGCCCTCGCCAAAGCGCAGCGATTTGACCTCGGTCCCCTGGAGCGCAATGCCAGCTTCGAACACATCGTCGATGGCATAGTCGAAACGCGCACGCCGGTTTTCGGCGACGATCTTCTTCTTGTCGAAGGCAGGGGCGGACTGGGGACGGGACATAATGGCGCCTATATAAACCCAGCCTTGACGAGCGCTGAATCAACCGCGCCGCGTGCGTCGTCATTTGCCGCCACAATGGGCAGCCGTACTTCGGGGTCGAACCAATCGTGCAGCCGCGCCAGCGCATATTTGCACGGCGCTGGGCTCGCATCGGCGAACATCGCCTTATGCAGCGGAAACAGCCGGTCGTGCAGCGCAAGCGCCGTTGCCCACTCGCCGCCCTCACAGGCCGCGGCAAAATCGGCGCACAGGCGCGGTGCCACATTGGCCGTCACCGAAATCGCCCCGACGCCGCCCATGGCCGCATGAGCCAGCCACAGATCGTCATTCCCGGACAGCTGACAAAATTGCGCCCCCAGCGCCAACCGCTGCTGCGTCACCCGTGCAAGATCGCCGCTCGCATCCTTGATGGCAACGACCGAGGGGATGTCCGCCAGCGCGATCAGCGTTTCGGGCAGGATGTCCGTCACCGTCCGACCCGGCACATTATAGACCACCATCGGCAGATCGCTGGCATCGGCTAGCGCATGAAAATGAGCAACTATGCCCTCCTGGCTCGGCCGGTTGTAATAGGGCGCGACGATCAGCGCAGCGGCGGCCCCTGCGGCCTTGGCAAATTTCATATGCCGGACGGCGGTGGCGGTATCGTTCGACCCGCAGCCGGGGATCACCGGCACGCGCCCATCGGCGGCAGCGATACAGGCGTCGATCACCTCATAATGTTCGTCAAACCCCAGCGTCGCGCTTTCGCCAGTGGTGCCGCACGGAACCAGCGCGCTCGACCCCTCGCCGATTTGCCAATCGACCAGACGGGCAAAGGCCGCCGCGTCGAACATCCCATCGCGAAACGGCGTCACTAGAGCGGGGATGGAACCCGAAAACATTGTGTCATCCCTTTACAAGCCAACACCCGGACTCCAAGACCATGGCGGCGCTGCGCCTCATAGGCGCGCCATTCACCACTGGGCAAGGAATATAGGCGCATCATGGGCATTATGAAGACGACAACGGAACTGTCCCGCTTGGCGCTCGTCATCGCCCTTATGCTGCCGAGCAGCGCTTCGGCCAGCGAACTCACGCCTGAACAGCGCGCCTGGTATCGCGCCCAGATGGGGCTTCAGCAAAATGCCGTGCCAGCGCCGCAGCGCAACAGCGTGGGCGATGCGGTGGTGGAATGGCGCGCGCTCAACGCCAATGAATATGCGGGGTTCGACCAACTTGCCCGTTTTCTGATCAGCAATCCGGGGTGGCCCAATGCAGACCGGATGCGCGCGCGCGCCGAAAAGGCGTTGGCCATCGACAATTTCGACCCGCGCACCGCGCTCGCCTATTTCGCCGTCAACCCGCCGCGTAGCGCCAGCGGCGAATTGCGCCATGCCCTCGCACTGAATGCCAGCGGCCAGCGCGATGCGGCACGCGCGGCGCTGCGCCGGGCCTGGACGACCGGAACGCTGGACGAGATGGAGGAGGCGCGCGTCTTTGCCATCTTCCCCTCCGCGCTGACCCCCGCCGATCATGACGCGCGGATGGACCGACTGCTGTGGAGCGGGGCAACGCGCGCGGCTACCCGCCAGCTCGCCCTCACCTCGCAGAGCCGCCGCGCCTATTTCGCCGCGCGCCTCGCAATGCGCAGCAAGGCGGTCGACGCTGCGTTGCAAGCCGCTGCCGTCGAAGCGGCAGACCCCGGTCTCACCCGCCGCGACGCGGGCTATATCACCGACAAGGCGACTTGGCTGCGCACATCGGGCCGGGTGAGCGAAGCGCGCGCGCTGCTGGCCGCCCCGCGTCAACTCAGCGCGCCGCCGACCGATGCGGAGGAGTGGCTCGAAACGCTGCTGACCAATGCGCGCGGCGCGGCGAGCGCGGGCGACCCTGCCACCACCTTTGCCATCGCGCGCCAGATCGACGACAGTTTCCCGGCGGGAACGGTGGTCCGTGAACTCCCGCTCAGCATCCGCGACGATTACACCAGCCTTGCCTGGCTTGCCGCGCACACCGCCAATCGCCAGCTTGGCAAACCGGGTGAGGCGGTACATCTCTACGACCTTTATGCCCAAGGGGCGCGGTCGGCTCAGACGCGCACCAAGGGGTTTTACTGGGCGGGCCGCGCCGCCGAAGCCGCGGGTGACAGCACCAGCGCTCAGCGGCACCTCGCGGCCGCCGCGCAACATTATGATCAATTTTACGGACAACTAGCGCGCGAACGGCTTGGCCTGCCAATGCGGCGTCCGGACCGTGCGGCCGCGATTGCCGTGACGGACGACGACCGTCGCCGTTTCATGGACGATCGCCTCGTCCGCGCGGCGCGGGTGCTCGGCGAAATGGGTGCGTGGCGGGATCAGTCGCTATTCCTGCGCGCAATCAGCCAACGGGCATCAACCCCCGCCGACCATGCGCTCGCCGGCGAGTTGGCAGGTGCCATCGGGCGTATCGACCTTGGCGTCATGATCGGTCGCAGCGCGCAGGCGAACAACATTGACGCTGTCGCCGTCGCCGGTTTCCCGACGATCCGAGTGCCGGATGGGCATCAGAACAACTGGACCTTCATCCACGCCATCGCGCGGCAGGAAAGCCAGTTCGACCGCGAAGCTATAAGCCATGCCGGCGCACGCGGCCTGATGCAGCTGATGCCCGGCACGGCGCGGGAGGTATCAACCAAGCTCGGCCTCGCCTATGACGCCTCCGGTCTGACGACGAATACGGGATATAATATTCAGCTCGGCTCGACCTATTTTCAGCAGATGCTGAGCTATTACGGCGGCAGCTATCCGCTGGCCGTTGCCGCCTATAACGCAGGTCCCGGCAATGTTAACAAATGGCTGCGCGCAAACGGCGATCCGCGCCGCGGCGATGTCGATATCCTGCAATGGATTGAGGCGATTCCGATTTTCGAAACCCGCGATTATGTCCATCGCGTGCTGGAAAACGCCGTGGTCTATGACATGCTGCATCCGGAAGGGCGCGCGATCCCCAAGGCACCTTTGTCGTTCTATCTCGGCAAGCGCACGCCGGGGTGAAACCGCCCGAGCGCACGGATCCCATCACCCCGGCGGGTTACGCGGCACTGCGCGCCGAATATGACGCGCTGCTGGGCGATGCGCGGCCCAAACTTGTCGAGGTGATCAGCTGGGCCGCTGGCAATGGCGACCGCAGCGAGAATGGCGATTATATCTATGGCCGCAAGAAATTGCGGGAAATCGACCGGCGGCTGGCCTTCCTTGCGCGCCGGATGAAGGCCTCGCGCATCGTCGATCCGGCGGATCAGCCCGATCGGTCGCGCGTCTGGTTCGGCGCGACTGCGGAACTCGCCGACCAGGATGACGCGCGCCGCATCATCACGCTGGTCGGCAATGACGAGGCTGACGCGGGGGCCGGCCGCATCGGATGGACCAGCCCGCTCGCCCGTGCCCTGCGCGGCGCGGCAGTTGGCGACCTGCGCACGGTGCAGCTGCCCGGCGGCGCGAAGGAATGGGAAGTGATGGCAATCACCTATCCGGAGCCGCGTCGCTAACGAGCAGCCTGAACTCGAAGCTATGGTCGTAATTCGCGGCCCCAATGACCTAGAATGTCTCAACCCTGCCCCATGCGGCGCAGAATGGCTCGGCCAGCGCGGCGGCATCGGCGGATTAAGTCCAAATCTGCGCAGCCAGCGATTGGCGGCATGAGCTTCCGCCTCGCGATAGCTCCAGGCGCTGCGCCACGTGATCGACAGCGACAGCGCCGGGGCGTCGTCGACCTCAACATAGTGCGGGGCCATAACCGGCATATGCACGGCATCACCCGGCCCTAAGGGCACCGCCAGTTCCTGCCTGGCAACGGCGTCGCTCCACGGCAGGTTGCGATGCCCTCCGGCGTGGTAGCGTTCATGTTCGCGTGCCGGGGCAAAACGCTCGTCGCCGCCTGGCCAGACGTGCATCACCTTGTCGCCCCAGATGTTGAGCAAGATGTTATGTTCGGGATCGAAGTGAAACGGCGTGATCGACCGAGGCGAAGAGATGAAGACAAACCCCTGCGGCGTCAGCATCGGCCCCGTTCGCGGGGCAACGGTCGCGGCAAGCTCATCCAGCAAATCTATCAGCAATGCGCGATAGGTGGGCACCGCCTCGATATTCTTGATCACCACCCAGCTTTGGTTTGCGGCAATGGTCCGGATCGTCTCGCCGATGCCCAGCCCGTTGGCCGGCACATCCTCTGGCGCGATGCCCACAGGCAGACGGCTTTGGTTGTATTCGACCTGTCCGGGAGGCAGCGCCTCACCCAGCTCCGCCAGCGCGTCCAACGTCAACAACGGGTGCCCAGCCAGATTGTGGCGAAGCGGCCCCGCTGTTTCGGGGTACAGGTCCGCGAACGCTCGCCGCGCATCGGCATCGAAAATGATGCGTGCCGCAGGCTGGAGGCCGGTCATTTGCCGACGCCCGTGATCATCGGCCCGCGTCCCCTGAGCCGCCGCCACAGCCGCTCGCAGCGCATCAGCATCGCAAATCGCGTGCGGTCGCGGCGCGTGCCAATGGCGACGTTGACCCACAGCAGTTCGCGGCGTTCGCGCCAGATGCTCTCGATCATCGGATGGTCGGGCGCGGCGCAGCTGTCCACCCAGTCAACTTCCGGGCGTTCCAAAAGATCGAGATTGGCCTGTTGCAGCAGGACGCCCGGTGAATAGCGGGACGCGACTTCGTCGTAAGCAGTCTTGAACGAGAATCCGCCCGGCGGGCACAGAAAATTGATGAGCATGGCGAGCGGCGTGCCATTTTGCGCGAGCATCCGCATGTCGAGCCGCCCGGCGGCGGCGGCGGCCGTGATGATGGTCCGCGCCCAGGCCTGGGTCGCGGGATGGCTCGCCAGGGCGCTACCCTCCTGCCCTTTCCAGCCGTTCGCCTCGATCGCCAGAAATGCCTCGATCCACGGCGCGGTCGGCTCGCCGGTCTGCCAGCGGCGCTGCTCAAGCACGCCTGCTTCAGCCAGGCGGCTTGTCTGGCGCCGCAATTCCTTGCGCTTTTTCGGCCGAACCGCTGCCTCCCAATAGGTTTGCGGAGACAAAGTGCTTTGCAGCAGCGCGCGGCCTTCCCGATGCACGGCGACGGGTGCATGGCCCCGCAATTCCGTGACCTCGTACAGCGCGCGTACAAGGGGTCCGCCCACGGTCAGCTGCCGAAATTGCAAAAGCGCGCCCCGGCGCGGATCGCCATCACACCAACCGAGGAGCGCCTGCCAGAACGCGAACTCGTACCCCGCGCGGACAAGCGGCGCGCCATGGAAATGATTGGCATGCGTCCAACCGACGCTATGCCGCACCGGCAGCGGACCGTAACGTGACGCCGTGCCGAGCGCGACAATCCCGATCAGTGTGCCCTGTCCCTCAATGCCAAGCAGGCGCGCCGTCCGCTCGCTATCAAGCAGCTGCAGCGCCGGGGCAAGGCACCAGCGCTCGGCAAAGGCATTGGGCTCGCTTGCGCAATCGGCAAGTGCGTCCCACGCTGCGGCCAAGTCTGGATCCAGCGCGAGCGGATCGACCACGCGCACGGTAACCGGTCCGCTGTCCGTCTGGCTGTGGGCGTGGTGGTAAACCATAGCCACGCGCATAGGACCAAGGGGTTAAGATCGCGTGCGAAGGCCGCCATGCAAATGGCCACCGGCTTTTCGCGCAACGGCGGATTTCACCAGGGGACGCCCGCAGGCCAACGTAACAACGTGCCCCTAAATCCCGAACAGGCGCACGAGCGATTTTTCGAGCATGACCAACTGCCAGATCAATCGGCCATGGTCGCGGCGGCCCGATTGATGGGATACGACGATCCGGCCGATCTCGCCCATGTCGAACCATCCCGTGCGTGTGAGCGTGGCCGATGTCTGAAGCGCGTGCGCCTCCTTGGCCAGCGCGCCACGAAACCATGTCGACACCGGAGTCACAAAGCCCATCTTCGGCCGGTACAATATGTCGCGCGGCAGATAGGGCTCCATCGCGCGCTTCATGATCGCCTTCCCCTGCCCACCGCGAACGCGCATCGCCGCTGGCAGGCTCGCGGAAAACTCGACCAACCGGTAATCGAGCAACGGCTCGCGCGCTTCCAGGCTGACGGCCATGCTCATTCGGTCGATCTTGGTCAATATGTCGCCCGGAAGCCAGATTTTGAGGTCGGCATATTGCGCGCGGTCCAGTGGCTCGCGGGCCGGGGCCTCGGCCATCGCCTGCCAATAGCGCGCCTCGGCGACATGATCGCCAAGCGCCGTTTGCGCATGACCGCTGAACAATCGCGCGCGCATCGCCGGCGGCGTGACCCCCACCGCTTCGGCATAGCCCTGCGCTCCATCGCGCGCGAGGCTGGCCAATGTAGCGCGTGCGCGCAACGGACGCGGCGCCCAGTCCATCTGCGGCCATATCCGCGCGAGCGGGCCTAGCAGGCTGCGGCGCAGTGCGGCCGGGATCATGCCGCGCACGCGTTCCTCCTGATGCTGGAACACATGCCGGCGATAACCCGCCAGCGCCTCGTCAGCCCCGTCGCCCGACAGCGCCACCGTGACCTGCTCGCGCGCCAATTCGCAGACCCTGAAGGTTGGCAGCGCGCTGGCATCGGCAAAGGGTTCATCGAAATGATCGGCGATGCGGTCGATCAGCGTAAAATCATCGGCCGCCACAAGGCGTTCGCGATGGTCGGTCGCAAAACGCCGTGCGATTTCGCGGGCATAGGCGGTCTCGTCGAGCGCCGCTTCGTCAAAGCCGATCGAACAGGTTTTGACCGCTTTGCCGCTCGCCTCGGCCATTAAGGCGACGACGCTGCTCGAATCGACGCCGCCGGACAGGAAGGCGCCCAGCGGCACGTCCGCGACCATCCGGTCGCGCACGGCGCCGCGCATCAGGTGCAGCAACTGTTCAGCGCATTCACCCTCAGACGCTCGCACCCGCCGCGAAAAATCGGGACGCCACCAACAGGTCGGCGCTGCGGCGGGCTTGCCACGCTCAATCAGCAGGAAATGCCCGGCGGCCAGTTTCTCAACGCCCGCCACAATCGAAGTGTCGTCAGGAACATAGCCTAGTGCCAGAAAATCCTCGACCGCCGTCAACAGCGGCTCACGCCGCAACAGGGGATGCGCCAGCAGACCTTTCAATTCGCTCGCAAAGCCAAGCGAGCCATCGGACAAGCGCGCATAGTGCAGGGGCTTTACCCCCAATCGGTCCCGCGCCAGAAACAGGCATCCGCGCGCGGCGTCATGGATTGCAAAGGCGAACATGCCGTTGAGCCGCGTCAGGCAATCGGCCCCCCATTGCCGCCATGCCGCCACAATGACCTCGGTGTCGCCCGTGGTGCGAAAGCGATGCCCCCGTCCTTCCAGCTCAGCGCGCAGTTCCCGAAAATTATAGATTTCGCCGTTGTAGCTGATCGTCACCGCTTCATCATCGCTGTGCATCGGCTGCGGACTGCCCTCGATGTCGATGATCGACAGACGCAAATGGCCCAATCCGACGCCGGGCGCGGTCCAGACTCCCGATCCGTCGGGACCGCGATGGCCCATCGGGGCCAGCATTGCCCGGACCCGCGCGGGATCGACCGGCTTTGCCGTTTCAATATGATAAAGACCTGCGATACCGCACATGGCGACGGCTCTAGCGCGTTTCGATGACGCGGTCAGCTATCGCGCGCGCTCCGCCCGCCGCGGCGCTGCCACTGATCAACACCATCGCCAGCACCCCAAGGACGACCGCAGCAATGGCCACTTTCCCCGCTACGAAGCGCGGGGTGCTATTCAGTCCGCCGATATCAATCGCCGCGTCATCGGCAGGGCGATCGAACCAGCGGCGCGCAACCAGCATCACGGCCACCAGAACACAAGCGAAAAAGACCCAGCCATAAACCAGATGATCCGCCCCGCGCGCATATTCATGCCCAAGGTTTTCGGCAATCAATATGGTCCCAAATGCTCGCAGGCCATTGGCAATGACGGTTGTTGCCAGCGCTGCTCCAACAAAGACAAGCCGTCGCTTCCAGCTGCGAAAGCACAGATGCGCGGCAAGCGTGGCAAAGGCCGCCATCGCCACCAGAAACATGACGCCGGAACAGGCCTCTGCCACGACGAATTGCCCGCTTGGCGCAGTGATGAACAATCCGTCGAGCGAGGCCGGTATGCCCGCCAGCTTTAACAACAGCATGCACATCTGCGCCGTACCATGCTGGAAATGCGGCACGACCTCGTCTCCGAACGGAATAAGGAACAGCGCATAGCCAAGCGGAAAGGCGAGCGCACGCACCAATATGGGACCAAGGGCCGCAGCGACGGCGGCCAGCAGCATCAGCACAGTCCCTGAGTGCCGCAGCAGCGCGATGTCGGTTGCCGCCCCCGCCATCCAGACAAGACCGGCAGTGGCCACCAGCCCTGCCCCAGGCCACCAGGGCACGGGCCGCAGCGCCGCGATCAGCGCTGCCCGCTGCGCGACCAGCCAGGCGATCAGCGGGGGAATGATCATAATGTGATTATAGGTCGAACTGGACCACCAGATGCTGAGCATGTGGGCCGCGTCACGGTGAAAGAAAATGGTGATGGCCGTCCACCACAGTCCCAGCAGCAACAGCGGCCCACGCCAATGGTCGGGCACCGCTGTCACCGCGTCAGCCCCAAAAGCGCTGGAAGCGGAGCAAGCCGCGCATCCCAGCCATAACGGTCGATCATACGCTGCCGGGCAGCGCTGCCGAGGGCGGCCGCATGGCGCGTATCGGCCAGCAGCGCGCGGACCGCATCCGCCATCGCCGAAGCGCCGTCCGCCACTATCAGGGCCTGCCCCCCCGGTTCGGCATCGACCCCTTCGGCTGCGGCAGGGCTAGCAACAACCGGACGCGCCATCGCCATTGCTTCCAGCAGCTTGTTCTGCACCCCGCGCGCGAGCAGCAACGGCGCAACAACGACGGCCGCCGCCGCCAGCCAGGGGCGCACATCGGGCACCTCGCCAGTCACCATGACACCCGGCAGCGCCGCAAGCGCGTGAACCGGCGCCGTGGGCGCACGTCCGACGATCGCGAACCGCGCTCCCGGCGCTGCTGCACGGATCAGTGGCAGGACATTATGCGCAAACCACCGAACGGCGTCGATATTGGGCCGATAATCCATTTGCCCGGTGAAAACGAGCAGCGGACCACCCTGATGCGGCAAAGGCGCAAAATCCCCCTCCGGATCGAACCGCACCGTGTCGATCCCGTTTTCCAGCGCGTGGATCTGATCGGTGCCAAGGCCGCAGCGGGCGCGGAACAGCGCCGCTTCCGCCTCACTGACGAACAGGCTGGCATCGGCGCGCTGGGACAGCTTTGCTTCATGCGCGGCCAGCAAGCGAGCCTCACGCTTGTGAATCCAGCGCATCGGCCCATTTGTGTCGGTGTCGGCATAGGCCGCGAATTTGGCCGAATCGACATCGACGAAATCCATCACGACGCGGCCTGCAAAGCGGCTAGGCGGAGGGATATATTGCCCCATCTGGCTGGAAAAGCCGACGATATGGGTGATCTGTGTGCCCTGGGTCAGTCCATCGATGTGGCGCGCCAAGGCAGCGCTGCGAAACATCGCCGCGCTTGCTGGCTCATTTCGTGCCAGCGCGTCGAGCATCGCCACTGGACGGGAACGCCGCCTTACTTTCAGTTTGATGCTGGCACAAAGCGGCCCGAGTTTGGCCTGCGCCTGCGCTGCGTCATATTCGGTGTCACACAATGCCGCGACATGCACCGGCGCTAGGCGCATCAGCGCATCGAGCAGGTGCCAGCTGCGGACGCGGTCCCCCCGGTCCGGCGGCCAGGGCGCCCGGTGCGCCAGGAATAAGATTTCGGGCAATTGGCTACCCCAGTCCGCGCGCGATATGCGGGCCGACGGCGTTGGCCAGCCACAAGGGCAAGCGCTTCCATAGATCGACTAGCAACTGATAGCGGGCGCTGTTGGGGTTGGTGTCGCGCGCCGCCTCGCCTGGCCCCAGCCAGCGGGCATAGGTCAGTGGTTGCGGCTGGAAACCCCAGTTTTTTTTATAGGCAAAAGGGCCCGTGCCCAGTTTCGACCGCCCAAAATCGAAGCGGGCGCACCCACGCTCGCGGGCGTGACGCATCAGCGCAAAATACATTAGCTCGTTCGCCCGGCTGCGCCGCGCCTCAGCAAGACCGCCGCCCCAATAGGGCATGACGGTGCCGCGCCAATACAGGCTGAGGACGCTCGCGACCGGTCGCCCGCCATCGCGCACGGTCAATATATCGGCCGTCTCCGGCCCCAAGCGGTTTAGCACTTCGGTGAACAGTGCGCGTGGGAATACCGGCGTCCCAAGGTTGCGCACGCTGGTTGCATAGACGTCATAATGGTCTCTTCGCTCGGCGACGTCGGTGCCGGTCGTGACCGTCAAGCCGCTGTCAAGCGCCTTGCGCACCTCCGCCCGTTGCTTGCGCGGAATGGCCAGCAATTCGGCATTATCGTCAGCAGCAAGGTCGCGCACGAACCCTGCATAAATACCTTCCTCCCGGTGCCAACCGGCCGCTTCCGGCAAGGCCCCGCCACGCAATTCGACCGTTCCAGCGCCAAGCCGTACCGCCAGCATCATAGCCGCATCAGCGAGAGCGGACGCCGTCGCCGCGTCTTCAGCCAGCACACCGCCATCGACGGCGAACGCGCTGCCGACCAGTGCTTGTCCGAACAGCGGGGATTTGACGTGATGCAGCGGCAGCAAACCCACCACTGTTCCGCCCGCATCCCGTGCTGCCAGAACATGAGCATGGTGCCCTATCGCTGCGCTGACCGCCTCGCTCCACCCGCGTGTCTGAAATGGGGTTGCCGCGGCACAATCTGCGACAAAGGCATCCCATTGCTTTGCCGTCAGATCAGTGGTGACGATCGGGGGCGTGCGAAGAAACATGGGCGCATTCATGCGGCGCGCGCTGTTTCGGTGATATTCAGGCCGGGCACCAGATGGTCGACACGGTCCCACGCAAAGTCGGCGAGCATCCTGCGAAGCTTGCCAGCCATCGCCGACAAGCCGCTGTAATGCCGAAGTTTCGATCGTAGCGGCGCATCGCTCACGCGCGGCTGACCCGGGTCAATCTCCCACGGATGAAAATAAAGAATTGCCGGGAAGCCTTCATCATTCATCCGCTGGATGGCCCAGCGCGTGACGCCATAAGGCAACACACGCATGAAGCCCCCTCCGGCGGCAAGGCTGCGCCCGGCGATGCGCGCGGTCGTTACCGGCCATTCAATCAGCTCGGCGCCAGCCACCGGTTGCCAGGGATGACGCGGACTGTCCGGCCAGCCATAATGATCATGGACAACCGGCGCGACGCTAGAAGAATAGCGATAGCCCTGTTCCGCCAAAATCCTGTGCGCCCAGGGCGTGCGCGGATCGATGGAGAAGCTCGGCGCCCGGTATCCGGTAACAGCAACACCGCCAGCATCCTCCAGGATCGCACGGCTTTTGCGCAAATCCTCGGCAAATTCGGCGGCTGTAAGCGTAAATACGCGGGCATGATCATAACCATGGCTGGCAAGCTCATGTCCTGCAGCGACGATGCGGCCGATCAGCGCAGGATGGCGTTCCGCCACCCAACCAAGCGTAAAGAACGTGCCGCGCACCCCAGCCTCCGCAAACAGTGCGAGTACAGCGTCGCAATTGGCCTCCACGCGGCATTCGAGTGAGGACCAGTTGTTGCGATCAATGCTGTTTTCAAACGCACCGACCTGAAACCAATCCTCAATATCGACGGACAGGCCATTGATTATCATTGCATGTCTCGCGTTCAGGCGGCCCATTCGCGCGCGGCTGGTGCACCGACGGGATCGCGTTCGACCCATTCGATCAACAGATCAAGCACCCGGCGCAGCGCGTCGTCCTGCTCGCTCAGGCGGGCCTCAAGATTGGCGATCTGATCCTGAAGCGCAGCGACGGTGACGCTATCCACCGCGCCTACATCCGTCTCAGGATCAGCCGCGGATACGCGTAGTTGTTCAGCCAACAGCGAGCGTGCACGGGCAAATTCATCGGATTCTGCCGCTGCCGGACTGACATCGGGATCGGTTGCCATTGGCGTAAAGCGCAGCGGGACGACCTCCGGCGTTATACTGGGCGCGGGCTGATCGAGGACCAGCTCATCCAGATCCGCCGCTGCCGACGGCACCGAAACTGCCGCAGCCGCATCGACAGGGGCCGCAATCGGTCTTGCCTGCGCAAAACCGCCATCGGCCGACATTTCGGCCACAACCAGCCGAACGTGCGACGCGGTGATGCGCGTCAGCTGTTCGACCGCGCCATAGAGCAACACGCGGCTGACGAGCACGTTAAGGCGGCGCGGCACCCCGTCGCTATGGTCATAGAGCAGCGCAAAGACATCGGGCGCAAAGCTGGGATTTCCCTGCCACCCCACCTTGCCAAGGCGATGGAGGATATAGGGTTCAACCTCCTCCGGCTCCATCGGGTCAAGATGGTGCGTTGCAATCACCCGCTGGCGCAATTGCTCCAGCGAAGGGGATTGGAACAAGGTGGTACGAAACTCCGGCTGACCCAGCAGGAAGATTTGCAGCAGCGAATGGCCGCCCAGCTGAAAGTTGGAAAGCATGCGCAATTCTTCGACCGCGGCGATGGGCAGATTTTGACCCTCATCGACGATCAGCAGCGTTCGGCGCCCGGCCCGCGCTTCTTCACGCAAAAATGCCTCGATATCGGACAGCAGTTCCGCCTTGCCCTTGCCTTCCCAATCCAGACCAAATTGTTCCGCCACCAGCTGCAGCAGCGCATCGCCACTGACCGCCGTCGACACCAGCTTGACCGCGGTTAACCGGTTTGGATCGATGGTGTTCATCAGATGGCCGACCAGCGTGGTCTTGCCCGCGCCAATGTCGCCGGTGATGACGATGAACCCCTCCCCCTGGGCCAGCCCGTAGCCAAGATAGGACATTGCTTTGCGGTGCGTGCCGCTCTCGAAATAGAAATGCGGGTCCGGGGTCAGCTGAAAGGGGCGGCCCGACAATCCGTAAAACTGATCGTACATGCTGATTTCCCTTAAAAACTGTAGCGCAGGCCAACCAAAGCGGAGCCGATCAGCTCGCTGTTGAAGCCTTCCTGGTCAAAACTGTTAAGCGCAGCGCTGGCGGTGCCGTTGAGCGTGCGCCAAATCCGGCGGCTATAGGTGACTGTCCCGCCCAGCGATGTCACATCGCCTGCCGTCGGCGCGCCATTGTCGAAATAATTGACATAAACCGACCCCGACAGGTCGCTGCGACTGTCCAGCTGCCGCGCCGCTGAAAGGAAGGCGTAGTAATTTTCATCAGTAACGCCGTTCAGTGCCGCCAGCACCGAACCGGCCGGGGTCAGCAGTCGCCGCCGATCGTATCCGCCGCCGACACCGAAATTCCAGCCACCGTTCCGCCGCGATACCAGCGCCTGAATACCGCGATTGCGGAACTGTGTCGCGGTTGCGCTGCCTAGCGCATTGTTCAGGCATCCGCCGCCTTGCGCCCCGAAAGCGCAGCTGCCGATGCCGCCGTCGATCGGATTGCGGCTGACTTCGAAATCGGTGGGTAGTGCAGCCAGCCCGCCGGACAGCGACCGGCCAAAACTGGAAATGCCATCATAGACGCCAACTTGAATCTGCGTTGCATGATTGGGGCGATAGGCGAAGGACCCGGTAACGATCGTGTCGCCATAGCGTCGTCCAACCTTGGCCGTCAGCGATGTGCGGCGGCTTGGCTGCCACATCACGCCGACGTCCCAGATCAAGCCATCGATGTCGAAAGACAGCTGACGCGGGCTTGCCGGATCGGTCACGAATCGACCGCTCGCATCGCGAACCGGAACGCCGCCTGCATCCAGCAGCGGTTCGCGCTGGCCAATCTCGATATCCTCATAGCCGACACCGCCAAGCAACGCGACGGAATAGCCAACCGGCACGGTCACGTCGGCGCGGACATATTGGCCCTCGAAGCGCTGGTCGAGCTGGCTTGCGTCCTCGCGCTCCCAGCCGCCGGAAACTTGCCACCCGAATGGCAGATTGCCGGGCCGCTGGCCTATGCTGGCCCAGGCAGCATGGCTGGTCGCGTCGTCAAACACGTCAGCGGCTACAGCACCCGGCAGCAGGATGGCCGGGCTTTCGACGTCGACCTTGGTATAGCCAAAGCGATAGCCCGCCCCAACATCAAGCCCGGCCACCCGCTGGGTCAAGGTCGGCCCGGCATAAACGCTGTAAACATTGGCGACGTTGCTGAGATCGCCCACAACGATTGCGTTCGCTGCACCTGCGACGTCCGCACGCGTCCGGCTGGCCAGTCCGCCTGCCTCAAGGTTGAAACCGCGTGCCAGTTCGTAGCGGCCACGCACCAGCCCCGAAACAACATCCTGATCCGACAATCCGCCCGACAATCCGATACGGCGTTCATAGCGGGTGCTGGCCGCCAGTTCGGCGCGACGGGTGGCGATGGTGGCCTCCACCCCAGCCGCAAGCGTGCTGTACGTCAGCACATCGCCGCCGCCGGACAGGTTGGCCGACAGAATTGCACCAACCTCCAGATAGGGCGTGATATCGACGCGGGTTTCCCGCTGGCGGCGGGCATCGGCGGGCTGGACGGTCGCATCGGATGCGCGATCGGTGGACGGCTCTGCCGCAGGACCACCAAAATCTTGGGCCTGAACCGCCGGAGCGGTCGCGCTCACCAGCAACGCTGCGGCCGCCAGACGATGATAATGGTTGCGCATCATGCAGCGCCTCCCTGTCCGTAATAAGTACCGAAGCGGCGGCCGCCGGGCGAGAATTTGACGCCGTTCAAGAGCAGCTGGATGTGCGGACATGCTCCAACGAGGCCGACAGCGTCCCGCAATGCCGCCTCGCGGGTTTCGTCGGCACGCACGACCATGATGAGCTGTCCCACATGACCGGCAAGCACCGTTGCAGGGGACGCTGCCAGGATCGGCGGCGAATCGATCAGGATGATGCGCCCCGGCGCTCCGGCTTCCAGTGCCGCCAGCAAGCTCTCGGTCCGCGCGGAGGCCAGCAGCTCGGTGTCATCAATCGTCGACGACCCGGCGGGCATCACCTTTAACCGCGGCAAATCCGTTTGAATCAGACAATCGCGCATCGGCAGATGCGGATCGGCGAGGGCGTCCATCAGCCCAGGTCCGTCCTCCAGCCCCAGCCGCGCAAGGACACTGGGTTTTGCAATGTCGGCGTCGATCAACAGGACATCATGATCGGCTTCTGCCGCCAGACTGAGCGCAAGGTTGACAGCACTGAACGTCTTGCCTTCACCGGGGTTGGCCGATGCGATCAGGACACGGTGGCCGCGCGCCATGATCGGGCGGCCAGGCCCGCCATGGATGTTACGGATCAGCTCGCGCTTAACGATGCGATATTCCTCGGCGATACCGGTCACCGCGCTGCCGGGAACGACCATGCCCGCTTCCGCCAGCCGCGCCGTGTCGATGCTGCCCTGTCGCCCCGGCACGATCGCGGGGGCGGCGCGGCCCGGGTCACGCACCGGGACCGGCAGAATGTCCGCAGGCACCTCGACGGGGGCAGCGGTGACGATGGCTTGCGCCACGTCGGGCCGATCCGCACTTGCGCGTGAACGCCGGACCTTGGCAGGCGGCAGCTTCGCCACATCGATGGTTGGCGCATTGGCCAGCGGATCGGTGCCAAAGATGTCGGCCGCGCGCTCCAATATGGAACTGGCTTTCTTGACGGGGCGGTGGTCGGTCATGTCTTTGTCCCCCGCAATCAAGCGACCATGCCGCGCTGGATGAATTCCACCACCAGCAGCAGCGCGAACAGCCCAACCAGTGCCGCACCGCCGCCGACCAGCCACACAAGCTTGCGCTTGCGTTCAATATGACGCGCGGGCGTCAGCGCCTCGGTAATCGAACCGATGACGGAAAGGCCGCTCGCGCGCTCAAGCTTCGCTGCCGTCGGATAGCTGGCATGAAACTGACCAAGCCCAAATGCCGCACCGATGCCGCCGCCAATGCCGGCGACAAGCACGATGGCCAGGAAGAGCGGGCGGTTCGGAGCAACGGGCGAACGCGGCTTCGTCGGCGGATCGGTGAGGTCGACGCGGATCGCATCGGTCTGGGTTTCCACCTGGCCGCGCAGGCGCACCTGTTCGCGCTGGGCGAGCAGCTTGTCATATTGGTCCTTAAGCACCCGGTAATCGCCATTCAGCCGTTCATATTCCGCGGCGATACCCGGCTCGGCGATCCGTTTGGCCATGACCTGGGCGATTTCGGCATTCAGCTGGCCCCGCCGTGCCGACAGCGCACTTACTGTCGCCTGTCGCTCTGCCCGCATCGCCGCGAGGGAAGCATATGCGGGGTTTTGGGTCATCCCGCCGCCACCGCCGTTGCCCTCGCGGGCTGCCTGCGCGGTCAAGGCATCGATCTGGGCCTTCAATGCGATGACGTCAGGGTGTGCATCGGTCAGTCCGCGTGCCCGCATCGACGACAATTCACTACGCGCGCCGGCGAGCTGCTGCCGCGCAACGCCGCCGCCCGTGGCATTGAGGCCGGGCGCAGCGATGGTGGCAGGCGTGCCCGCCAGCTGGCCGTTCGCGGCCGCCAGCGCCCCCTGCGCCGCCGCCATTTGCGCCTCGATCTGGGTCAGTTCACTGCGTGCCTGTTCCAACCGCATTGCGGGCGATCCGACGCCGCCGGGGATCATGCCGATATTCTGCGCTTCGAACGCCGCGCGTTTTGCCTCGGCATCGCGCAGCGCTTTTTCCCGGTCAGCAATCTGGGTGTCGAGAAACTTCAACCCCTCGCGCGCGTTCATCCGGCCGCCACGCAGTTGCTCGTCGCGAAACACCGTAATCAAGCTGTCGAGCACGCCGCTTGCAAGCTTCGCATTGTCCGCGTCGGAAAGGCTGCCGACGCCCACGGTGGCGATCAGTTCGAAGATATTGTCCTGCTGGGCAATAACCTTGATATTCTTTTGCAGCATCGCGACCGCGTCCTGCTTGTCCCGGTCACTCGCCCCAGCGGGGATCAGCCCGGTCGCCACCGCAACCTTTTCCATGTTGCGCGCACTGGTCAGTGTCTGGCGGATCTGGTCGATCTGCTGCTGCTGCGACAATCCTGCCCCCGCTTGATCGGGCAGGATATCGTTGATTTGCACAACGATGCGGGCCCGCGATTCATAGCTATTGGGGATCATCGCAATCATCAGCCAACCGAGGATGCAGATCGCCCATGCAACCGCCAGCGCCAGCCAGCGACGCGTCCACACGCTGTGAATGGCAACCCGCAATTCGTCGTAAAGACCGTTCATTTTATGCTTTCAAGACAGCTATTTGGGCGCCGCTGTTCAAAACATGCTTTCAGGAATGATGATGACGTCGCCAGGCTGAAGCCGGACATTCGCCTTGATGTCGCCGCGCTTGATGAGGTCGCCCAGGCGCAGGGCATATTCGCTCTGCTTGCCCGTCCCGCGTTCGTAGCGGACCAGACGGGCCTTGTTGCCTGCCGCATATTCGCTGAGCCCGCCGACCGCGATCATCGCGTCGAGCACGGTCATGTTGGCGCGAAACGGGATGGACGCGGGCTTTTCGGTCGCACCGACCACGCGAACCTGCTGCGAAAAAGTGCTGTTGAAGCTGGTGACGATCACGCTGACGATCGGGTCTTTGATGAACTGGCTAAGCTGCAGCTTGATATCCTGCTGCAGCATCGTCGGCGTTTTTCCGACCGCGGGCATGTCGGTGATCAGCGGTGTGGTGATGCGCCCGTCGGGCCGCACCTGTACCGTCCCGCCCAGTTCCGGATTGCGCCATACGAAAATTTTAAGCTCGTCGAGCGGGCCGATGACATATTCGTCGCCTGGCCCTTCCTGTCCCATCACGAAATTGGCGGCGGGCAGCTGTGACGCACCATTGGCGGCACCGCCCGCGCACCCCGTGAGGACCGCGGACGCCGCGCCGCACACCAGCACCGTGCGGATCGCCTGTCGTCGCGAAAATCCTGCCATGACCCAAACCTTCCATCGATCACATTCGATTGCTTGCGCAGCGACAGACGTCGCACACGAACCAGCAGCCATGGTTCGCCTTGACGAAAATTGGTGAAGATAGAGTTAGGATTACTTGACCGAGCGCTGTCAAACACAGAGAAATTCCGCGATATTAACGCTTGTCAGACCAGCCGTTCCAAAGCGGGACCGTGGCCGAGAAAAGATGAAGGGCTGGCACTGGCACCATAAGCTCCGGCCATGAAAACCGCGACCAGATCGCCCACATTGGCGCGAGGGACGTAGATTTGGTCGCCCAACCGGTCAAGCGGAGTGCAGAGGCATCCAACGACTGACACGACCTCTTCTGGCTCTGCCTCAAAGCGTCCCGCGATGGCGAGCGGGTAGTTGCGACGAACAACCGTGCCGAAATTGCCGCTGGCGGCGAGTTGATGGTGGAGGCCGCCGTCGGTGACGAGGTAGGTTTCTCCATGGCTGATCTTGCGATCCACAATGCGGCAGAGAT
>ERZ1066121.311-NODE-311-length-45730-cov-8.098150_pt1 | contig 45730 bp, 41 predicted proteins | sample MGYA00382768_ERZ1066121 | MGnify/ENA primary metagenome ERZ1066121 (study PRJEB33369, sample SAMEA5778351) | biofilm metagenome | biome: Industrial cooling water; feature: Water cooling tower basin; material: Biofilm | place: United Arab Emirates | collected...
CCTCGCCGTCGATATCCGCCAGTCCAACCACGAAGGCCATCTGGTGGACTGGCTGCACGAGGCCGGCGCGCGCGGCGCGCTGGCCGTGATCCTGAACGCTGGCGCGCTCACCCACACGTCGATTGCCATCCATGATGCGATCAAGGGCATCGCCGTGCCGGTGATCGAAGTGCATCTTTCGAACCCGCATGCGCGCGAGGACTTCCGGCATCAGAGCTTCGTCGCGAAGGCGGCGAAAGGCAGCATTTCCGGCTTTGGCGCCGCATCCTACCGGCTTGCGCTGGACGCGGCGGCGGCTTTGCGGCAGTAAGCCGGGCTTTCAGGGGCAAACAACACGGGATCGCCATGCCGGAAGCCAAGGGAATTGCCGTCGACACCAAGCTGGTGCGCGAATTGGCCGAACTGCTGGACGCCAGCAACCTGACCGAAATCGAGGTGAAGGACGGGGAGCGCATCATCCGCGTCGCCCGCACCGCCGCCAGCGTCACCATGGCCGCTGCGCCGTCCTATGCCCCGGCGCCGCCGCCCGGCGGCTGGCCGGCCCCGCCCCCTGCGGCTGCGGCGCCGGCTGCGGCGCCTGCTGCCGGCGGCGATGATCTGAAGAGCCATCCCGGCGTGGTGAAATCGCCGATCGTCGGCACCGCCTATCTGACGCCTGAGCCGGGTGCCCCGCCGTTCATCACCGAAGGCGCCACTGTCAAGCAGGGCGACACGCTGCTGATCATCGAGGCGATGAAGGTGATGAACCCGATTGCCGCGCCCAAGGGCGGCGTGATCAAGGCCATTCTGGTGAACAGCGAGCAGCCGGTGGAATATGACCAGCCGCTGGTGGTAATCGAGTAACCCGCCTGTGTTCAAGAAGGTCCTGATCGCCAACCGGGGCGAAATCGCGCTGCGCGTGCACCGCGCCTGCCGGGAAATGGGCATCCGCACCGTGGCCGTGCACTCGACCGCCGATGCCGATGCCATGCACGTGCGGCTGGCCGATGAAGCCATCTGCATCGGGCCGCCCTCGGCGACCGATAGCTATCTGAACATCCCGGCGATCATTTCGGCGGCCGAGATCGCCCAGGCCGATGCCATTCACCCCGGCTATGGCTTCCTGTCCGAAAATGCCCGCTTTGCCGAGATCGTGCAGGAACATCGCATCACCTGGATCGGGCCTGATCCGGAACATATCCGCAAGATGGGCGACAAGGTGGAGGCCAAGCGCACCGCCGCCGCATTGGGCCTGCCGCTGGTGCCGGGATCGGATGGCCCGATCTCCAGCACCGAAGAAGCACTCGAAGTCGCTGAAAAAATTGGCTATCCGGTGCTGGTGAAGGCTGCATCGGGTGGCGGTGGCCGCGGCATGAAGGTGATCCCCGATGCCGCCAGCCTGCCGGCCCTGGTGAGCCAGGCCAAGTCCGAAGCCAAGGCCGCCTTTGGTGACGACACCGTCTATATCGAGAAATATCTCGCCGAACCCCGTCACATCGAATTCCAGATCTTCGGTGACGGGCAGGGCGGTGCGGTGCACATGGGCGAGCGCGACTGCTCGCTGCAGCGCCGCCACCAGAAGGTGCTGGAAGAAGCCCCGTCGCCGGCGCTCAGCGCTGCCGAGCGCGCCCGCATGGGCGAAGTGGTGCGCCAGGCGATTTCCAAGCTGAAATATCGCGGCGCTGGCACCATCGAATTCCTGTGGGAAAATGGCGAGTTCTTCTTCATCGAGATGAACACCCGCCTGCAGGTGGAGCATCCGGTCACCGAAGCCATCACCGGGCTTGACCTGGTGCGCGAGCAGATCCGCGTTGCTGCTGGCCTGCCGCTTTCGGTCACGCAGGACCAGATCCACTTCGAAGGCCATGCCATCGAATGCCGCATAAACGCCGAGGATCCGGCCAGCTTCGCGCCGTCGCCCGGCCGGGTGACCGATTTCCACCAGCCCGGCGGCCTGCATGTCCGGGTCGATTCGGCGCTCTATGATGGCTATCGTATCCCGCCTTATTATGATTCGCTGATCGCCAAGCTGATCGTCTATGGCGCCAATCGCGATGAATGCCTGATGCGCTTGCGCCGCGCGCTGGAAGAGTTCGTGATCCACGGGCCGAAGACCACGATCCCGCTACACCAGGCGCTGATCGAGGATCCGGACTTCCTGAACGGTGATTATTCGATCAAGTGGCTGGAACGCTGGCTGGCCCAAAAGGCCTCTGAGCAGGCGGCTGAAGCCGCCGCCTGAGCCCGGCCCGATCGCTGTGCCTGCGGGATTTCCCCACTGGCATCTGCGGCCAGGGCAACGCACGATGATGCCGTGAGCCGCCCGATCGCCAACCGGCTGGACCCCGAACTGCTGCTGCGCGCCTATGCCAGCGGCATCTTCCCCATGGCCGAACGCGCCGACAGCCCGGACGTGTTCTGGGTGGAGCCACGCCGCCGGGGCGTGCTGCCGCTGGACGGCTTTCACCTGCCGAACAGCCTCGCCAAGACGCTGAAGCAGGAGCGCTTTCGCTTCACTGTCGACCGCGCCTTTGCCGCGGTGCTGGCCGGCTGTGCGGAACCGGCACCGGGGCGCAGCGAGACCTGGATCAACCCGCTGATTGCCGAGGCCTATCTGGCGCTGCACCGGCGCGGGCAGGCGCACAGCGTGGAGGCATGGACTGCCGATGGCGCGCTGGCGGGCGGGCTCTATGGCGTGCGGCTGGGCACGGCCTTCTTTGGCGAATCGATGTTCACGCGGGTGCGCGATGCCTCGAAATGCTGCCTGGCGGCGCTGGTGGCGCGGCTCAGGGCTGGCGGCTTCACCCTGCTCGACACGCAGTTTCTGACTACCCATCTCGCCGGCTTCGGCGCCATCGAGATCAGCGCCAAGGATTATCGCGGACTGCTGGGCGCGGCCGTTTCGGGTTCGGGGGACTTCTTCGCCGTTGATGGCGCTGCCGGGCGCGGGGAAGGCCCCTCGGGGAAGCGCATCGTGCAGCTCTTGAGCCAGACATCATAGCGCGGGTGCTGCATGACGTTGAGGCTGGGGCTTTCGGCATAGAGCCAGCCGGAGAACACCCGCCGCACCTGGCCCGAAAGCCGTTCATCCACCTGCAGGAAGGCGCCTGACAGCTTGGGCCGCTCCCAGGGCGGGGTCGTCTCGCAGGTGCGGGCGGTGATGCGGATGCCGGCGAAATCGACATATTGCCCGGGTTTGAGCGTGTAGCTGCGCGTCTCGCCGGTGCGCTTGGCCAGCGCGCCGATCACCAGCACGCGATCCTTCACCGGCGTGACGGCGGTTGCCGGCCGGGTAACGCGCGGTGCCGGCTGGGTGGCGGCTGGTGGCGGCCCAGCCGCATTCGGTGCCGGCGCCTGCGCCAGCGTGGCGGCTGGCCACAGCAGCACCGCGGCGAACAGCTCAGTTCGACGGCGCATTGCTGCCCGCAGCAGGCGCCTCCCCGCCGGAGCGGTTCACCACGCTGCCGATCAGCCCCATCAGATCAGGCGCGCCCGAGGTTTCGATGATCTCGCCGCCATCCTTCAGCATGTCGGCTTCGGCGCCGGGAGTGAGCGCGATATAATTGCCGCCCAGCAGCCCTTCGGAGGTGACGGCGGCCGAGGAATCGATCGGCAGCTTCACCCCGCGATCGACCGACAGCTGCAGCACCGCCTGATAGGAAGCAGGGTCAAGCTCCAGCGCCGCCACCCGGCCCACCTTCACGCCGGCGATGCGCACATCGGTGCCCAGCGTGACGCCGGCGATGTTGGGAAAGCGCGCCTTCAGGATCAGGCCATCCTCGCCCTGGCCGGCCCCGGTGCGTGCCCAGGCAAAGGCCACGAAGCCGGCGGCGGCGGCCACCACCACCAGGCCGATCAGCGCCTCGGCCAGATTGTCCTTCAGGCTGGTGGCCATGGAACGGCTATTCGCCCGGCGTCCAGGCCCGATAGTCACCGGTGGCGGCGGCGCGGCGCCCGCCGGCGACCAGCGCACCCTTCGGACTGTGCGCCAGCGCGGTGCCGGTGGCATTGGGGGTCCATTCGCGTTCCCACACCCGTGTCACCAGCGGCCTGGCGCTGGGCGGTTCGTCCACCGTCTTGTGCATCCACAGATGCCATTCCGGCGGGATGCGCGTCGCCTCGGGCTCGCCATTGTAGATCACCCAGCGCTTCTGCGCGGCGCCGCTGCCCGACCGATAATAGACATTGCCCTCGCTATCGCGGCCCACTTCCTCGCCATTCCTCGCGGTGAAGATGCGGGTGCCAAGGCCAGGGCCATGCCACCAGGTGAAGATCGTCTTGAGCACGGACACGGGAACGCGTCTCCTTTGCCCCTCCAAAACACATTTTGCCGCACCCGCGCAACCCCGGCGAGGTTCGGATAGGCGGCGCTGCCAAAAGCGGCTAACGCATCAGCCCATGTCCATGGGCTTCCCGGCGGGCAGGGCGTGAACCGCTCGCTGGCCTTCATCTTCGTCACCGTGCTGATCGATGCCATCGGCTTCGGCGTCGTGATCCCCGTGTTTCCGCAGCTGATCGTGAAACTGTCGGGCCAGCCGCTGGCCGAAGCCGCCGAAGTGTCGGGCTGGATCGCCTTTCTCTATGCCGGCGTGCAGTTCCTGATGGGCCCGGTGATCGGCGGGCTGTCGGATCGCTTCGGCCGCCGGCCGGTGCTGCTGGCCAGCCTCGCGGCCTTTAGCCTTGATTATATCGTGATGGCCTTTGCCCCCACCTTGTGGTGGCTGGTGGCGGCGCGCGTGGTGGCCGGCATCACCGGGGCGACCTTCCCCACGGCCTATGCCTATATCGCCGACGTGACACCGGCGGAAAAGCGCGGCGCCAATTTCGGCATCATCGGCATGGCCTTCGGCTTCGGCTTCATCATCGGGCCGGCGCTGGGCGGCTTTGTCGCGCGCTATGGCACCGAGGTGCCGTTCCTCGTTTCGGCCGGCCTTGCCATGGCCAACTTCCTCTATGGCCTGTTCGTGCTGCCGGAATCGCTGCCGCCGGCACAGCGCCGCCTGTTCGAATGGCGCCGGGCCAATCCGGTGGGCGCGCTGATGCGGCTGAAATCGGCGCATCCTGTGGTGCTGATGCTGGCCGCCACGGTGTTCGTCTGGACCCTGTCCTACCAGTCGCTCTACTCGATCTGGTCCTATCACGGGCAGCTGCGCTACGGCTGGAACCCTGAGCAGGTGGGCTGGAGCCTGGCGGCGGTGGGTGTGACGGGCGCCTTCGTGCAGGGCTTCCTGGGCCGCAAGCTGATCCCGCGCTACGGCCAGCGTCGCATCATCCAGCTCGGCCTCGTCTCGGCAGTGGCCGGCTATTCCACCTATGCGATGGCTGATGCCGGCTGGATGGTCTATCTCGGCATCACCGTCTCGGCCTGCCAGGGGCTGGTGTTCCCCTGCCTGCAGGGCCTGATGTCGGCCCAGATGGCGGCATCGGAACAGGGCGAGCTGCAGGGCGCCGTGGCCTCGATCCAGAGCCTGTCGGCCATCGTTGGTCCGCCACTGATGACCACGGTGTTCGCGCGCTTTTCCGCGGCCGATGCGCCGGTGCATCTGCCGGGCGCCCCGTTCATCGTCTCGCTGGTCTTCGTCGGCGTGACGGCGCTGCTGTTCTTCCGCGCCATGGGCCGGCGCGAAGCGGTGGTGGCGGCCGAATAATCGGCGCTCCATGTTCAACGTCGTCATGCTGAACTTGTTTCAACATCCAGGGGAGCCTGCCCCGAAACGCGCGCTTGTGGCGTCGCACTCCCATGGATGCTGAAACAAGTTCAGCATGACGAGTGCATTCATTGAGGACGGCTGTCCCGCCCCTGGAACCAGGGCGTCATCCGGGCAATCGCGTCCTTCACCAGCGGCGTGTCCACCGCAAAGCTGAAGCGCAGGAAGTGCCGGCCCGCCACGGGATCGAAATCGATGCCCGGCGCCGTGGCCACCCCGGTGTCGCGCAGCAACTGCTCGGCAAGGCTCATGGCATCACCGGTGAGGTGCGCCACATCGGCCCAGATGTAGAAGGCGCCATCGGGCGGCGCGATCTTCGTGAGGCCCATCGCCGGCAGCGCCTCCAGCATCAGCTGCCGGTTGGCGGCATAGCGGGCGACATGGGCTTCCAGTTCGGCCGTGCAGTCCATCGCCACCAGCCCGGCATGCTGTGACAGCGTTGGCGCCGTGAGGAACAGGTTGCCCATCCGCGCCCGGGCAGCGCCCACCAGATCATCGGGCGCCACCAGCCAGCCGAGCCGCCAGCCGACCATGCTGAAATATTTGGAGAAGCTGTTCACCACCAGCGCTTGCGGTGCGAACTCCAGCGCCGAAGCCACCGGGCCGGTGAAGGACAGGCCGTGATAGATCTCGTCCGACACGATGCGGATGCCACGGCCACGGCAGACGGCGGCGATGGCGGCCAGTTCGTCAGCTGGGATGATGGTGCCGGTGGGGTTGGCCGGGCTGGCGATGATCACGCCGGCCGGCGCCGGATCGAGCGCCGCCAGCTGCGCGGCGGTGATCTGGAAGCGGCTCTCCGGGCCGCAGGCGATCTCCAGCGGCACCATGCCCAGCGCGCGGACATTGTTGCGATAGGCAACATAGCCGGGCCTTGCACAAGCGATCACGTCGCCCGGCCGAAATGCCGAGGTGAGCGCGAGCACCAGCGCCGGCGAGGCCCCGCAGGTGAGGATGATGCGTTCCGGCGCCACCGCCACGCCGTGCCGCTGCGCATAGAGCTGCGCGATGCGGGCCTTGAGCAGTTCGGACTCCCAGTAGCTGCCGGGATCATTGGCCAGCACGCGCTGGGCTTCGGCAATGGCGGCGGCCGGCGCGCCGGTGGAAGGCTGGCCGAACTCCATGTGGATCACGCTGCGCCCCTCAGCCTCCAGCTGGCGGGCCAGGCGCGACAGCGCGATGGCGTGGAAGGGCTCGACGGGATCTGGCCTGGTCATGCCGGGCCGATAGCGGCTTTCCGCCATGGTTGCACGTGCGTTGCACGGGAAGGATGCGGCTGGCACAAGAGGCGCGTGTTGCCGCGCCGCGCTCTCCTGTGCCTCATGCTGCTCTGGCCGGTGGCGGCCCGCACCGCCGAGCCCATCAAGGTGGCCGCCGCCGCCGATCTGCGGCTGGCGCTGCCGCCATTCATTGACCGCCATGCGGCGGCCAGCGGCGCCCGCTTCACGGTCAGCTATGGCTCGTCCGGCCAGATGGTGCAGCAGGCCTTGCATGGCGCGCCCTTCCAGTTGCTGCTGCTTGCCGATGCCAGCCATGCCGCCCGGCTGGTGGCGGGCCGCCCCGGCGCCATGTCCCGGCCCTATGCGCTGGGCCGGCTGGCCTTGGTGGCGCGGCCGGGCAGCGGCATCACCAGCCTTGACGGGCTGGCCGCCGCGATCCGCAGCGGCCGCCTGCGCCGGCTGGCCATCGCCAATCCCGCCCATGCCCCCTATGGTGTGGCGGCGCGCGCCGTGCTGGCCGGGCTGGGGGTGGCCGATGCCGCCCCGCTGGCGCTGGGAGACAATGTCGCCCAGGCGCTGAGCTTCGTGGCCACGGGCGCCGCTGATGCCGGGCTGGTGGCGCTCCCGCTGGCGCGCGCTGAGTCGGGACTGATGGTGGTGCCGGTGTCGCCCGCGCTGCATCCGCCGCTGGTGCAGACGCTGGTGCTGCTGCCCGGCGCCAGCTCGCAGGCGCGCGCGCTGGCCGCCGCGCTGACCGGCCCCAACGGGCGCGCTGCGCTGGCCAGGGCGGGCTTTGGCCTGCCCGACAGCGGAAAATGAACGCCGCCGATACCGCGGCGCTGCAGCTGTCGCTGGCCCTCGGGCTGGCGACCGTGGCGCTGCTGCTGCCGCTGGCGGTGCTGCTGGGGCGCTGGCTGGCGGTGACGCGCTGGCGCGGGCGGCCGCTGGCCGAAGCGCTGCTGATCCTGCCGCTGCTGCTGCCGCCCACGGTGGTGGGGCTGGCGCTGCTGGTCGGGCTGGGGCCGGGCAGCGCTGTCGGAACCGCCTGGGAAGCGCTCACGGGCGGCCGGCTGGTGTTCAGCTTTGCCGGCATCCTGGTTGCCTCGGTGCTGGTCAACCTGCCGCTCGCTGTCCAGCCGGCGAGCCGAGCGTTCGAGGCGGTGGGCGATGATCTGCGTGCCGCTGCCGCCAGTTGCGGCCTGTCGCCGTGGCGCGCCTTTACCCGGGTGGAACTGCCGCTGGCCTGGCCCGGCCTTGCCACCGGGGCGGTGCTGGCCTTTGCCCACACGCTGGGCGAATTCGGCGTGGTGCTGATGGTGGGCGGCGCCATCCCCGGCGAGACCGCCACGCTCAGCCTGGCCATCTATGATCGCGTGCAGGCCTTCGACATGGCCGGCGCCACGCGGCTGGCGCTGCTGCTGCTGGGCATCAGCCTTGTCGCCATCACGCTCTTGTTCCTGCTGGGGCGCAAACGTGGCTGAGGGGCTGGATTGCGACCTGGTGGCCCGTCACCCGGTGGCGCTGGCAGCGCGGCTGCAGGTGCCGGCCGGGCAGACGCTGGCGCTGGTCGGGCCATCGGGGGCCGGCAAGTCCAGCCTGCTGAAAGCCCTCGCTGGCCTGCTGCCGGCCAGCGGCGCCGTGCAGGTGGCGGGTGATGTATGGCAGGATGGCGCGACCGGGCTGCCGGCCTGGCAGCGACGCGTGGGGCTGGTGCTGCAGGGCGGCGGCCTGTTCCCGCATCTCGATGCCGTCGCCAACGTGATGATCGCGCAAGATCGGCCGGACCGGGGGGCGGCGCTGGCGCTGCTCGCTGCCGTGCAGCTGGAAGGCGCGGTGACGGCGCGCCGGCCCGACGCATTGTCGGGCGGTGAACAGATGCGCGTCGCACTGGCCCGGGCGCTGGCCCGCGATCCGGCGCTGCTGCTGCTCGATGAGCCCTTTGCTGCCGTGGACCGGCCGGTCAGGCGGGCGCTGATCGGGCTGGTGGCGGCTATAAGGGCCCGGAGCGCGGCGCCGATGATCATCGTCAGCCACGATCTCGACGAGGTGGCCGGCCTTGCTGATGCCTGCGCCTTCATGGTGGCGGGAACGGTGGTGGAATGGGGGCCGACGGCGGCGATCCTGGGTGATGCCGAAAGCCGGCTCAACCGCTGGCTGGCCAGCTGATTGCAGCGCGCGCCGCACTGTGCTCCACTTTGTCCGGACAGCTTGGGGGTGACGGATGATCAACCGGCGGCAGGTGCTGATCGGAACGGCAGGGCTGGCGCTGGCAGCGCGGGCCAGAGCGCAGGCGGCGCCTCGCGATGACGTGCTGGTGCTGGGCGCCGGCCTTTCGGGCCTCAATGCCGCGCTGCTGCTGGAGGAGGCCGGCGCGCGTGTGCGGGTGCTGGAAGCGCGCGACCGGGTCGGCGGCCGGGTGCGCACCCTTGATGATGTGCCGGGCCGGCCGGAAGCTGGCGGCTCCATCGTTGGGTCCGGCTATGCCCGCTTCCTCGATCGGGCGGAGCGGCTGGGCGTCGGCGTGGTGCCGGCGCGGCCGCGCGCCGACGCCGCCGGCGCCATGGGCGTGCACCTGGCCGGCGCCACCGTCGCGGCGGCTGGCTGGGCCGGCCATCCCTCCAATCCGTTCACCGATGCGGCATTGAAGGCGATGCCGCCCTATGCGGTGGGGGCGGCGGCGCTGAAGGCGTTGAGTCCGTTCCAGTCGCTGGGGGACTGGCGGGAACCAGGCATGGCCGGCCAGGATGTCTCGGTGGCGCAACTGCTGGCGGGCAAGGGCTGGACGCCCGATCAGCTGCGCGTCGCCTTCGGCATCAACCCCGGCTATGGCAACAGCGCGCACGATCTTTCGGTGCTGATGCACTGGCACATCGCCGAGAATCTGAAGCTGATGACCGGCCTGCCCGGCCCGCCGGCATTGCAGGTGAAGGGCGGCAACATGCGCCTGCCCGATGCCATGGCCGCCGCCCTGAAAGGCGCGCTGGTGAAGGGGGCGCCGGTGGTGGGTGTGCGCCACGATGCGCAAGGGGCGGAAGCCGTGTGCGCCGATGGCAGCGTGCACCGCGCGCGCTTCCTGGTCTCAACCCTGCCCACCTCGGCGCTCAGGCTGGTGGCGTTCGAGCCTGGCCTGCCGGCGCTGCAGCAGCGCGCCATCGACACGATCGACTACAACCGCACCCACCTGGTCTATTTCACCGTGAACCAGCCCTTCTGGGAAGCCGATGGCCTGCCGCCGACGCTGTGGACCGACACGCTGGCCGGGCGGCTGGTGCTGACCGGTGATCCCGACGGGCCGCCGCTGCTGCTCGCCTATGTCAACGGCTTTGCCGCCGACCGGCTCGACCGCATGGAGCGCGCCGATGCCATGGCCGCGGTGAAGGCCGCCATCGAAACGCTGCGGCCGGCGGCGAGGGGCCAGATCACCCCGGTGGCGCAGGTGAGCTGGCAGCGCGACCCTCACGCCGGCGGAGCCTATGTGTCGTGGCGGCCCGGCCAGATCGCCGCCGGGCTGGCCGCCGCCTTCGATCAGCCGCTGGGCCGGCTGGTGTTCGCCGGCGAGCACACGGCGCAGCTGGCGCGCGGCATGGAAGGCGCCATGGAAAGCGGCGAGCGCGCGGCGGTGCAGCTGATGGAACGGCTCTAGAGGAAAGCGGCCAGCACCAGATAGCGTCCGCCCTTGGCCAGCGTCACCAGCGCCAGGAACAGTGGCAGCGGCGTGCGGGCGGCGCCGGCCAGCAATGTGAAGCCATCGCCGATGATCGGCAGCCAGCTGACGAGCAGGCTGGCCACGCCCCAGCGCCGCCACCAGCCGGCGGCGCGCTCCCAGCCGGCGGCAGAGAGCGGGAACCAGCGGCGATGGCGAAAGCGCTCCGCCGAACGCCCCAGCCCATAATTCAGCACGGCACCGCCGACATTGCCCAGCGTGGCCACAGCCACCAGCAGCCAGGCCGGCTGGCCGCCCTTCAGCAACAGCACCGCCAGCACCGCTTCAGACTGGGCGGGCAGGATGGAACCAGCCAGGAAGGCGCTGGCGAACAGGCCGGCCAGTGCCGGCAGATCCATGAGCATGCCCAGCCTGTGCCCGAAATGGCAGGGCTTGTCAGCGCGACAGGATGGCGGCGATATCGTCCACGCTGTGGCCGGTCAGGTCCTTGTCCAGCTCGCCGGCCAGCCGTGCCTGCACCGTGGGGGCATAATGGCGGCGCAGTTCGGCCAGCGTGCGCGGCGGGGCGACCACGATGATGTCGCCAGCGCTGCCCTGGGCGCGCTGGGCCAGGGCAGCGCCGGCCTCGGCGGCGAAACGGTCTTCGGCCTGCTGCTGGAAATCGGTTTCCTCCATGGCGCTGCGGGCGGTGCCGGCGCTGGCAAAGCTGCGGCCCGGCCGATCGGTGCCCAACTCGCGGCGGGGCGCGCCCTTGCGCTCGGCGCCGCCTTCCACCTTCAGCGCCGGGGTGCGGAAATCGCCAACGTTGCGCAGCAGCAGATATTTCTGCCCGTCGGCCACCAGGATCAGGGCATTGTGGCGAATGTTCATCAGCATCGCTCCCCTCGCTTGTTGCACCGATGGTGGGAAGCGGCAGGCGACCTGCCAATACGGGTGGTTGCGGACACTGACGCTGCGCAGCCCGCGGCGGGAAAGAAAATTAACGCGACTGTGCTAGATCGCCCCCCAGCTGTGGGGGTTGCTTATGAGTGTTCAGAAAGATCCGAGCATATTGATTGCCGATGCCATGGGGCCGCTGTTGCAGCAGGCCATGGGTCCCTATGTCAGAAAGGGCCTGTTCGGCAGATGGAAGGCTGGTGCCTTTGAAATCGGCTATATCGAGGGCACGTGCGACGCGCTGGGCAATTGTCTCTTCGTCAGCGAGGAGGTGGCCACCCGCTGCTATGTCAAGATACTGGCCGAATATTTCCAGGTCGATGTATTCCGGATTCCGAGGCTGATATCCAGAAATCCGGAGAAATATGTGCTGGGCGTGGAACTGGGGCAGAAGCGGGTCGAGGAAAGCTGGCGGAAGAGCGCTGTCTTCTACGAACTGACCAATGAGCTTTTTGCGGAGTTGTCCGGCGCAGACAGCGCTGCCAGGGCCAGCAGGGCGCTGACATCGGCCTGAGCCACGCATGTTTCGAGCATGCGCTCTTCCGGCCTTTTCTCTGCACCCCGGCGTGGCCCACGCCAAGCCAAAGGTTGGAGGGTTCCGGCAGATTTCCTGAACAGTGGCGGAGTCGGAGGGATTCGAACCCCCGGCGTGGCACACGCCAAGCCAAAGGTTGGAGGGTTCGGGCAGACTTCTTGAACAGTGGCGGAGTCGGAGGGATTCGAACCCCCGGCGTGGCACACGCCAAGCCAAAGGTTGGAGGGTTCGGGCAGACTTCTTGAACAGTGGCGGAGTCGGAGGGATTCGAACCCTCGGATCCAGTTACCCAGATCGGCAGTTTAGCAAACTACTGGTTTCAGCCACTCACCCACGACTCCGAGACGCGCGGCTATAGCGAGGGCGGGCGGGGGTTGGCAACACCCATAAGCTGCCCTAGCCTTCAATCCTTGGCGCCGCAGCGAGCGGTGCGTGCGGGGGCACCTACAGGGGCTGGGGATGGGGCAGGCAGGTTCGGCAGGCGCCATCGCGCCCACTCTGGCAGGCCCGCGCGCGATCGTCGCGGTCACCATTGGCAACGCGGTCGAATTCTATGATTTCCTGATCTATTCGCTGTTCGCCATCCAGATCGGCGCAGCACTGTTTCCGCCGATGACCGGCAGCGGCAATCTGGTGGCCTCGCTGGGCGGCTTTGCCATCGGCTTTCTGGCGCGCCCGGTGGGCGCCTATGTCATCGGCCGCTGGTCGGATGTGCATGGCCGCAAGCCGGCGATGGTGGCTTCGATGCTGCTGATCGGCGTGGCCAATGCCGGCCTGGCCTTCATCCCCTCCTTTGCCGAGATCGGCTGGGCCGCCACCGTGCTGGCCGTGCTGTGCCGCCTGCTCGCCGGCTTTGCGCTGGGCGGCGAGCTGGGCTGCAATTCGGCCTTCCTCGCCGAAGCCAGCGATCCCGAACGGCGCGGGCTCACCGTGTCGTGGCAGGGCACCAGCCAGATGATCGCGGTGGTGGCGGCATCGGGCATGGCCTGGCTGCTGGCGGCGGTGATGAGCCCGGCAGACTTCACCGCGTTCGGCTGGCGCATCGGCATCGCTTCGGGGCTGGTGGCGATCCCGGTGGCGCTGTGGCTGCGTGCCGGCCTCACCGAGCCGCTGCCGCCCGGTGCCGAGGATGTGGTGGCGGCTGCACTCAGCCAGCCCCAGCGCCGCCGGCTGATCGTGGGCGCCTTCCTGATCCTCGCCACCGGCACCATCGCCAATTATTTCCTGATCTACACCGCCACCTTCGCGCAGGACACGCTGAAGCTGCCACCCGAAGCCGGATTCGCCGCCTCCACCTGGAGCATGGCGGCCGGCGCGCTGGCGCTGGTGCTGGGCGGCTTCCTGTCTGATCGCTGGGGCCGGCGGCCGCTCTTGTGGCTGGGGGCCGGCAGCCTCGCGGCGGCGGCGTGGCCGGCCTATGCCATCATCCTCACGGTGCCGGGGGCGGGCAGCCTGCTGTGGGGCTCCGTCCTGCTCGGCATCGCGCAGAACCTGGGGATTGGCGCGCTTTATGTGGCGATGACGGAAGGGCTGCCGCGCCACTGGCGCGGCACTGGCTTCGGCCTGCTCTATGCCGTGGCGATCGGCATCTTCGGCGGCGCAACCCAGCCGGTGCTGGCCTGGGTGCTGGGCCGCTGGCAGGATCCGTGGCTGATGGCCTGGGCTATGCTGGCGCTGGGGCTGGTGCAGCTGGTGGGCGCCGCGCTGGTGCCGGAAACCGGGCCCCGGCGCGCCCCCGCTTATCGGCCAACCGCCAGATAGGCAAAGCCGTGCCGGGCCATTTCGGCCGGGCGATAGATGTTGCGCAAATCGGCGATGGCCGGCGTTTTCATCAGGCCCTTGATGCGGGCCAGATCAAGCGCGCGGAAGGCTTCCCATTCGGTGACGATCGCGGCCACATCGGCGCCTTCGAACGCCGCGTAGGGCGTGTCGCAATAGGTCACGTCCTTCAGCACCAGCGTGGCCTGCTCGGTGCCTTCCGGATCATGGGCGCGGATGATGGCGCCGGCCTTCTGCAGTTCCTCGATGATGGCGATGGCGGGCGCGTCGCGCATGTCGTCGGTGTTGGGCTTGAAGGTGAGGCCGATGATGGCGACTGTCTTGCCGGCGACGCTGCCGCCGGCGAGCCGGATGACCTTCTGCGCCATGTTGCGCTTGCGCGCCTCGTTCACCGCCGCCACGGTCTCGACGATGCGCACCGGCGAGTTATAGTCCTGCGCCGTCTTGATCAGCGCCAGCGTGTCCTTGGGGAAGCAGCTGCCGCCATAGCCGGGGCCGGCGTGCAGGAACTTGGAACCGATGCGGCCATCCATGCCGATGCCGCGCGCCACATCCTGCACATTGCCGCCCACCGCCTCGCACAGATCGGCCATCTCGTTGATGAAGGTGATCTTCGTGGCGAGGAAGGCGTTGGCGGCATATTTGGTCACTTCCGCCGAGCGCCGGCCCATGAACAACAGCGGCGACTGGTTGATGAACAGCGGCCGATACAGCTCGGTCATCACGTCGCGGGCGCGATCATCTTCGGTGCCGACGATGATGCGATCGGGGCGCTTGAAATCGCCGATGGCAGCGCCTTCGCGCAGGAATTCCGGGTTGGAGACGACGGCGAACGCGGCATCGGGGCGTTCCTCGCGGATGATGCGTTCCACCTCGTCGCCAGTGCCGACCGGCACGGTCGACTTGTTGACGACGACGACATAACCCTTGATCGCCTGCGCGATTTCCCGCGCGGCAGCATAGACATAGGACAGATCGGCATGGCCATCGCCGCGCCGCGACGGCGTGCCGACCGCGATGAACACGGCTTCGGCCCCTTCGATGCCGGCGGCCAGATCGGTGGTGAACATCAGTCGTCCGGCCTTGACGTTATTGGCCACCAACTGATCAAGGCCAGGCTCATAGATCGGCATGATGCCCTGTTCGAGCCGCGCGATCTTGCCTGCATCCTTGTCGACACACACCACTGTGTGGCCGAAATCGGCAAAGCAGGCCCCGGACACCAGCCCGACATAACCAGACCCGATCATGGCGATACGCATCGATAGTCTTCCACCGCGTTTTGGATTTGTCGGCGCTGCGGCTAGCACAGGCCGGCTGGCGGCGCTAGGACAAGCCGGCCTCTGGCCAACGCAGCGGGTCAGCGCTGGTTCAGGCGGGGCCGGGCAGGGCGGTGCACATCGGTTATGCAAGCGGGAGTGGATGATGCGGATCAACGGCCTGGCAATGGCAGCCCTGCTGATGGCAGCGGCGGCGGGCAATGCCCAGGAAGTGCAGACGGTGACCATTCCGCCCGCGCCGGGGGCTGAAGCGCCGCCAGCCACACCTGCGCCGGCACCGGCACCAGCCCAGCCGGCGGCCCCCGCGCCCGCCAGCAGCGCCACCTACCAGGAAAAGGATGTGCTGGCCGCGGCCGAGGATGTGTTCGGCAAGGGCGCCGAGGGCCTGGCCGAGATTGTCCGCAAGACCTTCAAGGATCGCGGCGAACCCAACGGCTATATCGTTGGCCGCGAAGCCGGCGGCGCCATCATCGTTGGCGTGCGCTATGGCTCGGGCACGCTGTTCCACAAGGTGGAAGGCGAACGGAAGGTGCACTGGACCGGCCCCTCGGTGGGCTTCGACATTGGCGGCGATGGCTCCAAGGTGTTCGCGCTGGTCTATAATCTCAACGACACCGAGGAACTGTTCCGCCGCTACCCGGCCGCCGAGGGCAAGGCCTATTTGATCGGCGGCTTCACCGCCAATTATCTGCAGCGCGACAACATCGTGATCGTGCCGATCAAGCTGGGCGTTGGCTGGCGGCTTGGCCTGAATGCCGGCTACATGAAATTTTCCAAGAAGGGCAGATGGCTGCCCTTCTGATCAGCTGACAGTTCCCAGCAAGGGTTCGCCCGCACCCAGCCGGCGGATGTTCTCGGCCAGCCGCTGCAGGATCGCCTTGTTGATATCGGGGTTGGACCAGCTGATGTGCGGCGTGATGCGCACCCTTGGATGGCCGAGCAGGGGATGGCCCGGCGGCAGCGGTTCGGGATCGGTGACATCAAGGCTGGCCCACAGCCGGCCCTTGCCCAGCTCGGCCAGCAGCGCCGCCTGATCGATGAGGCCGCCGCGGCCGACATTGACGATATGCGCATCGGCCTTCATTCGCGCCAGCCGCTCGCCATTGAGCATATGCTGGGTGGCCGGCGTGATCGGCGCGGCCAGCACCAGCTGATCGGCGCGCGCCACCACCTCGTCGAGCGGGGCGACGCTGATCCACGGATCGGGCGAAGGCGCGGCGCTGGCACGGGCGGCGATCACCGTCATCCCGAAGGCATGGGCCAGCTGGCCCACCCGCCGCGCGATGTTGCCCAGCCCCACCAGGCCCAGCGTGCGGCCATGGAGCAGCGCCAGCGGCTGGTTGATGAACAGCTGCCGATCGGGCCAGGCGTCGCCGGGCTTGAGCGTCACCTCGGCCAGCCGCTTGGCATGGGCCAGCATCACCGCCAGCGCATATTCGGCAATCGGAATGGCAGTGGTGCCCGATGCGCTGGCCACCTGCGGCGCCTCCCACAGCCAGGGCGGATAATCATCGGCCCCGGCGCTGGCCAGCTGCACGAGGCGAACCTGCCCCGGCCAGCCTTCGGGGCGCTGCGCATGGTTGGCGGCGTCGCGATCCTCGCCCTCGCCGTGCAGCACGAACAGCACGTCCACATCGGTCGGCAGCGCCCAGCGATGTTCCTGCGGGATATGGGCCGCCTCGGTGATGCCGGGCAGGCCGGCGAGCAGCGCCGACATCGGCGGCGCGAACTGGTGGGCGATGCGCATCTTGTCCTCCCTGTGCCACTCCCCTAGCCGCAAGCGCCGGCAATCGCTACAGGGCGGCGACATTTCAGCCAGAGAGGACAAGATGGCCAGCATCACCGTGTTCACCCGTGACGGCACGCGGCACGTGATCCCCGCGCAGCCGGGCCTGTCGGTGATGGAGATCATCAAGGAAGCCGGCATCGATGAACTGCTGGCGATCTGCGGCGGCGGCTGTTCCTGCGCCACCTGCCATGTCCATGTGTCCGAGGCCGATGTCGCGCGCACAGGCCCGGCCTCGGCAGACGAGGCGGACCTGCTCGATTCCTCCGATCACAACCAGCCGAACAGCCGGCTTTCCTGCCAGATCGCCTTCACGCCGGCGCTCGATGGCCTCACCGTCACCATCGCGCCGGAAGATTGAGGCCGGCCTTGGCGCTGATCCTCGCCTCCGCCAGCCCGCGTCGGCTGGATCTGCTGGCGCGGCTCGGCGTGGTGCCTGATGGCGTGGACGCTGCCGATCTGGATGAAACGGTGCGGCCCGGCGAACGCCCGCGCGATCACGCTTCCCGGCTGGCGCACGAGAAGGCGCTGGCGGTGGCGGCGCGCCATCCCGGCGCCATCGTGCTGGCCGCCGACACGGTGGTGGCCGCCGGCCGCCGCATCTTGCCCAAGGCCGAGGATGAAGCCACCGCCCGCGCCTGCCTTGCCCTGCTGTCGGGCCGGCGGCACCGGGTGATCACGGCGCTGGCCACGGTGGATGCCGCCGGCACGCTGCGCCAGCGCCTGAATGAATCGATCGTCACCTTCCAGCGCCTTGCCGCCGCCGACATCGATTGGCTGATCGGGCGCGGGGACTGGCAGGGCAAGGCCGGCGGCTATGCCATCCAGGGCGCCGCCGAGGCCTTTGTGCGCCAGCTTTCCGGCAGCCATTCCGGCGTGATGGGCCTGCCCTTGAACGAGACGCGGCTGCTGCTCGCCGCCAACGGCTGGTGACAATGCTCATCGAGCAGTCGCCCGGCGCCACCCGCGCGCTGGTTCTCGATGGGGAGACGCTGCTGGAAGCGCATCTTGCCCGCCACGATGATCCGCTGCCGGTAGGGCTGGTGGCGCCCGCGCGCCTTACCGAACGGCAGGGCACCCGTGCCACTGTCGCCATTGCCGGCAGCGAGGCGCTGCTGGAACCGGCGCCGGTCGACTGGCGGCAGGGCGAAACGCGGCTGGCCGAAGTGGTGCGCAGCCCCCGCAGTGACGGCGCGCGGGCCAAGCAGGCGCGCGTTGTGATGCATCCAGGTCCGGCGCGAGCGGCACCCACGCTGGCCGAGCGGCTGGCCGGCGCCACGCCTGTGCTGCCCCACGGACCGGATGCCCTGGCCGCCGCCGGCTGGGACGATGTGGTGGAGGAAGCCCTGAGCGGCCGCATCGGCTTTCCGGGCGGGCAATTGCTGCTGGCCGATACGCCGGCGATGCTGGTGATCGATGTCGATGGCAGCGGCGATCTCGCCCGGCTGGCCGAAGCCGCCGCCCGCGCCGTGGCCGCCGCCATCCGCCGCCATGGCATCGGCGGCCCGGTGGTGGTGGATTTTCCCAGCCTGGGCGGCAGGAGCCCGCGCGCCGTGGTGGACGCCGTTCTTGCCGAAGCCCTGCCGGCGCCGTTCGAGAAGACCGCGATGAACGGCTTTGGCCTGGTGCAGATCATCCGACCGCGCACCCGCCTGTCGCTGATCGAGGAGGCGCGGCGACCGGGCTTTGCCGCGCTGGAACTGCTGCGCCGGGCGATGCGGATCACCGGGCCCGTCACCCTCAGCGGCCCGCCGGCGATGGTGGAGTGGCTAGCGCAGCGCCCGGCGCTCACCGATGCACTGGCACGGCTGACCGGCGGGCGCGTGACGCTGGCGGACGGAGGCACGCCGCATGTCCAGCAAGGCTGATTCGGCTGGCGGGCCGGTGCGCCGCTGTGCCTATTGCCGCGCGCAGCCGGTGGTGCCGGCATTCCGACCCTTCTGCTCGGCTGGCTGCCGGGCGCGCGATCTCAATGCCTGGCTGTCGGATGCCTATGTGCTGCCCGGCCGTTCCCACGAGGATGAACTTTCTGCGCCATCCCCGCTGGACAACGGCGAAGAGGCTGGCTAATTGCCGGCCTCCCACGCGGCATACCCCGCCGCGTATGATGTGGGCCCGGGTAGCTCAGGGGTAGAGCAGGGGATTGAAAATCCCCGTGTCGGTGGTTCAAATCCGCCCCCGGGCACCATAATTTCCAGAATTGGCATGATGCCGCAGCGGCGACCGGCTCGTTGCGGGGCGGCGCGGCGTTTCTGCTCGATCACGCGTCCGTTGGCCGGTGTGTGCCCGGCCTGCCATGCTGCACGCTGTTGCGCTCCAAAATACCCGATCACTTGAAGGATGATGAAAGGCATGACAGGCTGGTGTTCTTTGGAGACAAGAGCGGCAGTGTGAAAATGAAGTCCTGATTGAAACATGAGGTCTGCGCGCGATGTTTCGTCCTGACCTCGAATGTCGGCAGCCAATGCTTGCTGCATCAGCCATGGGGGCGCTGTGACGAAACGGGTCGCGATCGTGGTCATTCACGGCATTGGCGAGCAAGTTCCGATGGAAACGCTTTCGGGCTTCATCGATACCGTCTGGACCCGGGACATGGCACTGGTCTCCCCGGACAAGCCGCATCCCGATACTGGCGCAAATCGCTCTGCCAATGCGGCGTGGTACAAGCCTGATCCTCGCACCCGCAACTTCGATCTCCGCCTCGTCACGACCGAGACCTATCGGACACACGACGGGCAGAACCGGCGCGCGGACTTTTTCGAGTATTATTGGGCGCACCGCGTGACCGGCACGCAGTTCGATCAGGTCAGGGCGTGGATCTTCGGCCTCATGCTGCGCAATCCGGCCACCAAGGTGCCGCCGCCACTGCGCCTTGCCTGGGTTGCGATGTGGCTGTTGCTGATCGTTGGCGTGATCATTGCGGTGCTGGCCCGGCGCTGGCTCGGCGGCGAGGCCATGGTCGTGGCGGGCGCCGTTTATGCCCTTGTCAGCAGCTGGGTGATCGGCAAGCTCAACACAGTCGTCGGCGACATCGTGCGCTATGTCGATCCAGCGCCCCGCAACATCAAGACACGGCAGGCAATCCGCGAGGACGGGGTGCGGCTGCTCGAAACCCTGATGGGCATCGACGAAGCGGGCGTCTGCCATGGCTCTGACTATGACAGGGTGATCGTGGTGGGCCATTCACTGGGCACCATCGTTGGCTATGACATTCTCAATCACGCGTTCGGCCGGCTCAACCTGAAGTTCGACCGTGCCAGGCTGGCAAAGGGCGAGCAGATCCACCTGTTGGCGCTTGAACGCATGGTGCGTGCCGCGTGGGCGCACGGGCAGCCGCTTGATGCCGCTGCGTATCGCGCCGCGCAGGACAGGGCGCGCCGGGAACTCAACGCAGCGGGGCATCCGTGGATCGTCAGCGATTTTCTCTCGGTCGGGTCGCCGCTCACCCATGCCGAGTTCCTGATGGCCCGCGACCGTGCGCATCTTGCCGAGCAGACGCGGCAGCGCGTCTTTCCTACCTGTCCGCCGCAGCTCGAATTTGATCGTGTCTCCAGGCAGCACGGTTTCACCTACGCGGCGGAAAAGGCCTTTCCTGCTGCGGGGCCGGATGTCAAAGGCAAGCGGGTGCCGCACCATGCGGCGGGCTTTGCCTTCACGCGCTGGACCAACATCTACTCGCCGCTCAGGGGCATCATCGGCGGCGACATCGTCTCCGGCCCGGTGAGCGAAGCCTTTGGCCTGGCTGTCAGCGCCCAGGCCCCCCAGGGCAACGGCGCTGTGTGCACGGTCTCTGGGATCGAAGAGCAGCAAGTGCTGCCCTCGAGAGATGGCGAACCGGCAGACAGGAAGAAGCGGTTCCTCACCCATCTGCAGTATTGGGACATGAACGTCGCCATGACTCCCGACAAGGTGGCGAAGCACATTGCCGTGCTGCGCAACGCGCTTGATCTCAAGGAAAAGACCGCCGCCTCCCCGGAAAAGGATGATGCGCCATGAACCCGGAAACGCCGGTCATTGCCCCCGCGCTGGTCTACACCCTGCTCTATGGTGCGGGGGCCGGGCGGCGCTTCACACAGGATTCGCCGGTGCTGCCAGAGGTGTGGCTGGCGCTGGCGGGCAAGCCCGGCGATCAGGTATCGACCCTGAGCGTGCCGCGCAAGGACCTCCAGGCGCACGAACTGGCCAACATGCTCCATCAATGCCTGCAGATTTTCCGCAAGCTGGGGAAAGTCGGCGCGCGCCCGCCCGCCAATGTCTCGGACATTCCCGGTGTCGTTGGCGCCGACCTCTATCTTGACGAGATCATCGCGGTGGTGCTGCCGATGACCCGCTGGTGGAAGAGCCACGATCTCGAAAGATTGGCCCGTGCCTATCGGGACGGTCCCGAGGACCGGCGTTCCCAGCTTGTCGATCAGATCGCCGACTTCTTCCGATCAATCACCGGGTCTACGGAGCGCCGGGATGAAGGCCCTTCTGCGGCGACAGCGCGGCCCTTCATGCGCCAGCAATGGCGCATGCAACTCGATGACGCTGAGGACCGCCGCGGGAGCGCGGTCAACGAAGCCACGCTGCGCCTCCTTGCCCTGATGATCATGATCCGTCTGGCAGGCGAAAAACTTCGCCAGGATAAGCGTGTCAAGAGCGTGACCGCTCCAATGTTCGAGGAGCCTGCAGACTTCGCTGATAACGACCCTGCCAAGGTCAGGCGGGTGATCGCGGAGCTGCTGGACCTTGCGGCCACCGGTCTCCGGATGCGGCAGATCCTTGCCGATGGCCCCGCCGGCGACGAAAAGGCGAAGATCTTCTCGATCAGTCGCAATCGCCGCGCCGAGGGCAGCAACCTGGATTCGGTGCGCACCACCAAGGCCGATGCGGCCAAGCGGCTGTTCAATATCTCCTGCGCCAACCTCGCCTGGGCGATCATCGATTCCGGGATCAATGCCCATCACCACGCCTTTCGCCGGGTAACGCCAGCCGACCGCGCTTGGCTTGCCGAAAACTGGGACAGCCCGGACAACCATTGGCGTGACCCGATCGACAAGCCGGGCGACACCCGCGTGGTCGCACGCTTCGATCTTTCCTTTGTCTACCAGCTGCGCAATCGCGACGTGATGCTGGATGACGCGCGACGCGCCGCCCTGGCAGCCGACATACGTCAGCGTTGCGGTGCTGCAAAGAACGCGCCCATCGAGAAGAATCTGGCGCAGATGGCCGCCGATCTGCGCGACAACCGGGCGACCGACTGGAACCTGGTGGCCGCACTGGTCGCCGTGGCCTTCGATCGCCCGGCCAACATCGATCATGGCACCCATGTCGCCGGCATCCTGGGCGGCGCCTGGCCAGAGGACGAAGGCGATGGCAAGATCAGCTGGCACGAAGGCATGTGTCCCGACATCAAGCTCTATGACTTCATGGTGACGGGCGGCAGCGCCGAAGCGACCGAGTTCGCCATCATCGCTGCCATGCGGCTGATCCGCCACATCAACCAGAAGAATGACTATGTCGTGATCCATGGCGCCAACCTCAGCCTGTCGATCCCGCACGATGTGACCAACTATGCCTGCGGTCGCACGCCGGTGTGCGATGAGGCCGAGAAGCTGCACCGGAGCGGGGTGGTGGTCGTCGCGGCGGCCGGCAACGACGGCTACAACGAGTTCATGACCAAGCGCGGCTACAAGTCGCTGCACACCACCACCTCGATCACCGATCCCGGCAATGCCGAGGAGATTATCACTGTCGGTTCGACCCACAGGCTGGCGCCGCACACCTATGGGGTCAGCTATTTCTCCAGCCGCGGGCCGACCGGAGACGGGCGGATGAAGCCAGATCTGGTCGCGCCGGGCGAGAAGATCCGTGGCCCGGTGGGCGAAGACGAGTTCGACGTGCTCGAAGGCACCAGCATGGCCGCGCCGCATGTCAGCGGGGCGGCGGCGATGCTGATGAGCCGCTATCCCGAAATGATCGGCCAGCCCGACCGGATCAAGCAGGTGCTGTGCCGATCGGCAACCGACGTGGGGCGCGAACGCGCCTTCCAGGGGCACGGTGTGCTCGACATCCTGCGCGCCCTGCAATCCGTCTGAAGGAGTATGCGATCATGAGCGGTGCCAAGCTTCTGAGCCTGGAGGTGTTGCCGGCGAAAAAGGGGGACTGCCTTCTGCTGCATTATGGCACGCCGGCCAGCCGCAAGCTGTGGATCATCGATGGCGGGCCCTCGGATGTCTACAGGCCGGTGCTCAGGCAGCGGCTTGACGCGCTGCGCGGCAGTCAGGCGTCGCTCGAGGTCGAACTTCTGATGGTCAGCCACCATGACGATGACCATATCAAGGGCATCCTCGACCTGTGCCTCGATCTGGATTCGCAGACGGGCGCCAGGCCCTATCGGATCCACAGGCTGTGGCACAATTCGTTCCAGAACCTCATCGACCTTGATCCGCAGGGCGACGGCACGGTCCCGGCGGCGGTGACGGCCGCCTTTGGTGCCGTTTCGGCGCATGAACAGGCGATGCTGGCAAGCGTTGAACAGGGCCACAAGCTGGGCGCCTATGCGCGCAAGTTCGGATGGGCGGTGAACAGTGCGTTTGCCACGAAGGTCGCCAGTTTCGGGCAGGCGCCGCCGCCCGACCTGTCCGCCTTTGCCCCGCTGGAAATCACCATGATCGGCCCGATGCAGAGCGAGGTCGACGCGCTGCGGAAGGTCTACCGCGCCTATCTGGAGAAGCTGGCGAAGGGCCAGCAGGCCGAGGCCGAAGCGGCGCTGGCCGCCTACAAGGACAAGAGTCCGGCGAACCTTTCCAGCATCGTCGCGCTGCTGAAGCATGGCGGGAAGTCCATCCTGCTGACCGGCGATGCCCGCGGGGACACGGTGCTCAAGGCCCTGCGCGAACTCGATCTGATCGGCCCGGGCAAGGTGCTGAAGGTCGATGTGCTCAAGCTTCCCCACCATGGCAGCGACCGCAATGTCGAGCCCGATTTCTTCGAGGCCATCCAGGCTGATCATTATGTGTTCTGCGGCGATGGCAGCCACGGAAATCCCGAGCGCGAAACGCTGCAGATGCTGTTCGCCGCGCGCGGCGATGCAGGATTCACCCTGCATTTCAACTACAGGCTGAAGGCCATCGACGCGAAGCGTGCAAGCGAATGGGCAAAGGAGGAGACCAGGAAACAGCAGGCCGACCCCGCATACCGGATCAAGCGGTGGAGCAAGGCCAGACAAGGCCTCGCGCCGTTTCTGGACAAGCAGCGACAAAGCGGGCGGACCTTCACGCTGGTTGAAGCCAGCCAACCGCCACAGGGGCTGGTGATTGATCTGCTACAGCCTTTGGGCGCGTGACGGGACGCATGGGCTCTGCGCGAGGCTGCTCCGCCATCCCGCTTACCGGAAGCCCCAGGATCAGATAGAAGTGTGCAGACGGCCTGTCGCGGGTAACATCGACATGAACATTTGGCATCTCGTCCTGATCAGCGCCGATGTTGATCCGGACGCTGTCAGGCAGGTTGCTGCCGATCTCGACGCTGCGCGGTCGGCTGGCGAAATGGCCTTCGACAGCCTGGCGATCGGACTGCGCGTGGCGCCCAGTGTTGGCGATGGCCTGCTGGGTGGCCGATTGAATACCGGATCGGGCGGGGGGCATGTCCTGCTGGTGCGCCTGGCAGACCAGGCCGCGCTTGAAACCTACTATGCTGCCCCCGCGCATTCGATCATCCGCCGCCGCTTCCTCAGCCGCGCATCCGGCGCATGTGCCCGGCTCTACGATCAGGCTGACGCCGAGGCCGATTGTTCAAACGTGATTTTCGATGAGATCGAAAAAATCGCTGCAGACATCTTGAAGAGAATCGATATATTGGTATGAATTTGGCACGATCTTGGGGGTGTAGATGCCAGACAAAGGCAGCCCAAGCAGGGAAGCGCTCCGGCGCCAGCAAAATTTTGACTCAATCACCTTTAGCTATCTGAAGCGCCATTATTTCGAACCGGAAGCGCTGAGAAGGCGCACCATGGACGAATTCATCCGCGCCGTCCGCACGCGCCGGATCATTGCATTCACCGGATCGATGACAACGCTGGATCGGGGCTATGCCAAGTGGCCAGATTTCGCCACAAAGTGTTTTTCCGAAGCTGCCAGGGCCTTCAGCGAATATGAAGCCGCTGCGCCGGACCGGATCAAGCGACTTGCCGACATCGTCACGATGTTCAAGAACGCCAAGGGCAAGCGAGATGACAGGGTCAGCTTCAGTGTGATCGGCGAGACGGTCGATCTGGCCGCAAGCTACGCATCCAGTGGCGCGTATATCAATCCCAACGAAGCCATCGCCAAAGAGCTTTTCCTGAACCGGCACAAGAACTGGGCGCCACCAGGCCGAACGATTCTCGAAATGCTGCTGCACGATCTCAACATCGATCGAACCATCACGCTCAACTATGATCTGGAAGCGGAACTCGAATACTGTCATCGCGATGAGCTGTCTGAGAGAAATGATGAGCCGGCGGACGCCCTGACGGCCCTGGGCGATTGTCACCGCGACGATTCCACCGACATGATCGTCAAGCGTCTGCCGGGCGCGCGCAGCATGGTCAGCGACGTGTTCAATCGTGAGCGCACTGACCGTCTGTTCGAGTTCGCGATCGGTTCGGCAGACCATGAATATCATGTCCTGCATCTGCATGGCCGCGCGGATGCCTTTGATTCCATGGTGGTCAGCTACCGCGATTATGATCGCCTCTATCGTCGCAGCGGCCTGTCCAAGGCGCCCTTTGAACATGCGCTGAAGCTGGTGTTTGCTGGCAACCCCATCCTGTTCGTTGGTGTCGGGATGAAGGAGGAGGAGGTCAACAAGGCACTGCAGGAGTTTGTCGGGAACCACCCTTACAGGCGCATCACGCCGACCTTCCTGTTGTGGAACAGCTTTGAAAGGGAGGAACGGAAAGGCGATGGTCAGCCCGTGATCGATGTCGATGCATGCAATGTCTTCCGGATCGACATGCTGCATCGGCTGGGTGTGCTCACCCTCTTCTCCCATGAGTTGACCAGTTCTTTGGAACCCGGGGGTACAGCTGAACTGGCGGAGCGCAGCAACGGAGAAAACAAGGACACGGTCCAGATCCTGCGGCTGCGCCAGTCGATTGCCAACCTTGCGACGCGGATCGCGGGGTCAAAGCAGCTGCGCGAGCGCAAGATCACGGCCTGGCGTTCCATGCAAGGCCGCGTCAGCACCTCTGATAGCGGCGGCTTGATCGGCACATGGCAGCTTGACGATCCAGTGCTGGAGAGTGTGTCGCCGTTGCTGGCAGGGCGGACGCTGCTGAACCGGCTCACTCTGGTGACCGCGCGAGCCGGTTCCGGGAAAGGCGATCAGGTCCAGTCGCTGGCGCAGGCGTGGATGAAGGATCATCCTGGCGGCACCGTCTTGATCCTCAACGCCGATTTTTGCTTCGACACCGATTCGCTGCTCAATCTTGTGGCTGAGCTGCTCAAGCGACGGCAAACCAACCCGGAGCTGCCCAAGCGATTGAGCCGCAGGCAGATCTTTCGCAAGGACGACATCTTCGTGCATGGCGATGACCGGCCTGTGCTGATCATCACCAATGGTGTCGAGCGCCTGTTCAACAATGACGGCAAGCCGCTGAGCGCGGAATTTGACGAGATGATCCGCGATTTCGTGTTGGCCCTCAAGCGTGGCAAAGTGCGCAATGTCGGCATGGTGGCCTTCTCGACACCGCGGACCAGGGCCTATTTCGACCATCTGTTCCAGCCGGCGGAGCCTGTTGTCCATCCCGATGAGCAGACGCTCCTGTCCAGTGTCGACCTCGCCCCTGCGACGGCGCATTCCCGTTACCTGGACCATCTCCAAAACCGGCTGGAGCTTTACAATCTGAATGGCGTTTCCCCACTTCTGGTCAACGAGAAATCCCAGAAGCTCAAGGAACTGTCGGACTACCGGCGGGCCTTCTACGCCGCTGCGCTTGAGCCCAGGCATCTGGAGTCGATCGAAGGCGGGAAGCGTAACAGCAGGCTGATGCTCGATATCCTGACCGTGATGGCACACATCGGCCAGCCGGTGGAAGCCGAAGTCCTGTTCCTGGCCCCACGGATCCAGCGCCGGCTGCGGCAGCTTATCGTTGGCAGTCTTTTTGATGTACGCGATCAGTTTCGCAAGACTCTGAACTGGCTCGAAGCGCACGGACTGATCCTGAAGCTCAAGCCATACTACGCGCAACTGGGAGACTCGCGGCCGATGCCGCGCTTTGGCCTGCACGCGACTTTGCTTACGGAATTGCGCGAACGATCCGGCGTCCCGCTTTCTGAAGCGGTCCTCTCAACCGCCTTCAACATGTCGCTCTACACGGCGCAGCCTGCGGACGGTCCGCTGCCAGAACCGGCGCTGCACGATGAACTCGGCCGCCTGATCGACTGGATGATCGGCGCCCATAAGGACGATCCGCTCGACCTCAAGATGAAGTCGGCTGATGGCAACGGGGCTCGCGTGCGTCCCGATGCCGTCGCGGCCCTGCGCGCAGCGCTTGCCATCGTGCGCGGCTTCTACTCGACGACGACCCTTCTCTCGCTCGACGGCAGGAGCCGACAGTCCGATCCGGAGCGCGACGGCGCCCTCACCGAACATGCCGAGCGCCTGGAGCGGTTGCTTGCCGCGTTCCGGCACTGTGTCGACGCGTTGGAGCGCGCGAAGTTGAAGAACTACACGACCTGCGGCCCCTTCTATGCCGACGAGATCGTCTGGCTGTACAATGAGATCGGGGTTGTGAAGCTGGCGCAGGGCAGCCTTTACGATGCACGCTTCGCATTCGACGAGGCCGAGCGCTTCAACCGCGAGTATGTCGAGTTCGATGATCGCTCTCACAACTGGCGCCGGATCACCCTCAATCAGATCATTGTCGATATCGAACGGGCCCGCCTTGATTCCGCTGAACGGCTGATGAAGCAGATCGAGGAGGGATTTGACGGGAACCAGTTGAAAGAACTCAAGCGACTGGCGCTGCCTGAAGCATCGCTTTCGCCGGAACCGAATGCTGTCGTATCCAATGAAGACATACTGGCGGCGGGGTTGATCTACGGCTATCGCGGGATCAGCGCACACATCTCGGGCCGGTTGCTCGAGGCCAGGGAGAAACTGGAAACCGCCATCAGGATGCTACGGCCGCTCGACGAGCGCCGGGCGCTGGCTACGTTCCACAGGCATTTGGCCGCCTTGTTCAGGGATCTTGGCGATGATCATCTGGTCGACAAGGAGTTGGGGCGGTCGATCGCCATGGCGGAATCGGTCCGGCAAATGGATCTCGTCCATCATGGACGCATTCATCGCGCCAGCAAGGCATTCGCGACGCGCGACATCGATGCGTGGACCCGCACCAGCCGGCAATTGCATGAGGCCCTCGTCTATTCCGATCCGACCGACATGTACCGGGTGCGCATTGAAGCCCGCGCGAATCTGGCAGTGGCGAGCATGCTGAGCGGAGACTTCGAAGTTGCGCTGGAACATGTAAGTGATGCCATCACGGTTGCCACGAGGCATGGCTTGAGCCTTCGGAAGGTTTCGTTGCGCGTGCTCCTGGGGCGGATCCTGATGAAGCGCGGGGATATGCAGTCGGGCGAGGCACTGATCGAATCCGCGATGGAGGCGGCAAGCCGGATCGGATACCAGGGCGTGGTGTCCCGCGCCCAGGCCGCGAAGCTTGCAAGCAACAGGCTTTAGGTCACCCGTCGCCGACTTCTTAGATGCGAAAGTCGTGTCGATTGCGATGACCTGTCTGCAGTCGTTCTGCGGGCCGCCCCTCACGCAATGACGGGGCATCGGACCTATCAGTTCAAGGGATGGCCTTCGCTAGCCCGGACAGGCGGGCCCGGCGCAGCATATGCCTGCTCGAGAAACGTCACCAGATCATCGATCAGCTCGGTCGCCACACGGCCGGTGTCGGACTGGTATTGGTCCAGGCCTTCGTCCGCCGTGGCGGCACGAAACAGGTGGTTGAGCTTCGCATAGCAGCGCGTCCTCAGGCCGGGCCGCGCCTGCGCCAATCGGCCGAGATCGGCCTGTGCATCAACCTGCACGTCCAGCGCGCCTTGCGCCAGGAAGACCGGGCCGCGTGTCGCTGCAAGCATGGCGGCCGGATCAAGATCGACATAGCCAATCAGCCAGTCCCGCAGGCGGCGCTGCGCCAGGAAACGCTCCGGGACGCTCGCTGGCGTCCAGTCCGTCACGCTGCGGATGGCCGTCATCAGCTGGCGATGCTCGGCGACCTGTTCGGATATGGTTGCGGGGTCGAGGCCGCGCCGCGCGCCGATCCAGCGCAACTGGTCCTCCATCAGCTCGGGCAGCGGTCGCCCTGGCACGCCCAGCAGCACCAGGGCGGCTATGTCGTCAGGCCGCGCTGCCGCCAGGGCCAGGGCAACAAGGCCGCCAAGGCTGTGCGCAACAATGGCGATCGGGCCCGGCGCCTCCTTGAGCGCCAGCGCGGCATCGAGCAGCGCCGCGCTGTCCGCAACCTCTTCGGCGAAGCTGCGTGTCAGGGCGGTGTGGCCGAGCGGACTGTCGCCCGCGCCGGGCTGATCTGCGCTCATCGCCAGGAATCCGGACGCGGCCAGGCCGTCGGCAATCTGGCCCAGGCCGGTATCGACGCCGCCGGCACGGCCAAAGCGGTCGACACGGCCCGATCCGGCCAGCAGCAGCACCCGGCCGCGCACAGCGCCGGCGGGCACGCGGGCAAGGGCGGTGACAGTGCCGCTTGGCGATGCCACCGCAAACTCCCTGACGCCTGTCGCCGGCGAAGCGGAGGCGGGGCGGGCCACCCCGGGACGGGCCAACCTGGTGCGGCGCCGCGCACGCTGCAGCAGCGGCAGATCCGTGGCGCTTGCCGGCCACACGGTCAGGCCCTGCCGGGGCATCGACAGGGCGCACAGGCGCCCATGGCCATCAAGCGCGATCTCCTCCTCCAGGCTGGAACACCAGCCTTGCGCAGTGGCGGTGAGGCGATAGTCGATGGGCAACAGCTGGCCGGCAATGAACGCCGGTGCCACCGTGAGCGACTGGGCCCGCATGAAGCGCAGCGCAAGGGCGGTGAGCAGCGGCGCATTGCTGTCCAGCACCACGGCCGGCGCAGCGGCGATCTGGAAGCTGCTGCCGTCTGCCAGCCGCGCCTCTGCCATGGTCTCGCCAAACCTGATCTCGAGGCGCTGGCGCCCGCTGCTGCGGACATAGCGGCGCGGTCGGCACGTGCTGTTCAGCGTCAGGTCGATACGGTCGAACACCAGCCCGCTGCCCATCTGGAGCGCGGCCTGATCGATCACACCATCGATGCGCAGCCGGGCGCCTTTCCCGGCCGGCCGCCAGGTCAGGCGCGAGACATGATAGCGGCGATTGCCGATCCCCGCGGCAAACGCCAGCGCTTCGCCGGGCGGGCACAGGCCGCTCAGCAGGTCGTGGGCGTTCATGCCGCCAGCTCGATCAGAAACTCGATGACGTGCCGCGTGCCGGGCGCCGGCCGCAGCGGGGTCAGGTGACTGAAAGATCGAGCGTCGGCGATTGCGAGTGCCATACCGTCGGGCGTTCCCAGATCCACGATGCGCGGCTCTGCCAATAGTCCGGGCCGCCGCACTTCAGCAAGGCCGAGGCGGCAACCCGCTGCGCCCAACGCTGCCCAGGCGGCGTCCACCGCGGTGCCAGCACGCACGGCAAAGGCCGGCGGCGCGAGCACCAGCAGCCCGTCGATGGTTTCAGCCGGCAGGGCCAGCACCGGCGCATCGCCGGCAAGCCAGTCTGCAATCCGGCGCGCCAGACGGGCATTGGCGGCAGCGATGGCCGCCTCAAGGAGGGTCGGTGGCCCGCGCGTGATGGCCAGCAGCAGCCGCTGCGGGAAGCGGAGTTCCTGCTCCGCAATCACGCCGGGATGATGAACGCGCGCTATCGCCGTGCCGTTGTCGTCCAGCCATACATCGCTGTCCTGCCAGCCGAGCCATGGGCCCTCCGGAACGGGGCGGCCGGATTGCGCAGCTGCGCGGGCTGCCGGTATCGGGCACGGCAGATCGGCACCGCCGAAGCCTGCCAGCCATTGTGACCAGGCCGCCCGCCGTTCCGCGCAGCCGGCAAGATGGGCATAAGGCGCGATGACCGACATCGTGTCGCCGCCCCAGTGGGTGATCACCAGCGCCCCGCCCTCTGCCGGACGCGCCCGCAGCGCGGCCCGCACGGGCTGCCGGGCGGCAATGCCCGCCTGCAGCAGTGACCTGCTGTCCAGGCAGTCAGGCAGGTTCATGAGCGGGGCCAGCAGGGCGGCCAGTGGCGCGCTGTCCAGCAGCGCACCGAAGCGCTGGCGCAGGCAGGGTTCTGCCAATGTCGCGAGGGTCGAAAGGCGCATGCGCCCTGTCCGCGGCAGCGCGCAGGCATCGGCGACAGTTGACCAGGGCCGCGCTGCCCCGGCTAGGCAGAAGCGCGACCCGAGCTCTGCGACCAGCCCGAGCGCTGCCTGTGGCAGCGGCCAGCGAAACGGCGCTGACAGCTGGCTTTCGATCCACAGCGCCCGCGCATCGGCTGGCGACAGCGCAACGGGCTTATCGGCGCCGAGCTTCTGGCCGATTTCCCGCAAATGGCTGGCGGCCATGGCCGCTGGAAGGGCCGCGAGATCGGCGATCGCGGCCTGCCATGCCTGCGCTTCCGCGTCGCCAAGCGGCACCACCCCGGCGCGGGTGCGGCGTTGCACGGTCGCGCGCCGCGAGACGGCATCGGGGTCGTCGGCAGGGCCGTCGACCAGCATGCCAGTGGCGGCAAACAGGGCCATTGGCGCGGGCCGGCCGGCAGCCCGCCAGGCCAGGCGGGCAACGGTGCGGCGGGTCATGCGGGCGCGGTGATCGGAACGGTTGCCCAGTCGGCTGGCCTGGGCCGCAACGTCTGGCGCGGCGACGGCGAGGGCAGTGGCCCAGTCTGGCCGGCGGCACAATGCTGCAAGTCGGCCAGCCTCGGCCTGGGCGGCAGCGTCCGGATCGACGGCGGCGGCCAGCCGGGCGCGCCGTGCGGCAGTGGCCCGCGCCAGTCGCAGCAAGGGATGATCGCCGGTGAGCAACCGTTGTGGCGGCAAGGCGCCGCGGCGCAAGGCGCGCCGCAGCGCCAGCAGTGACGGCCACTGTGCAGGCCGCGCTGCCAGGGCGACATCGAGCCGCGCGACCAGTCGGGACGCCGTTGCGGCCAGCAGCCTGTCACAGCGCGCCCGTGCGGCCTGGGCGGTGCGCGCCCTGTCCCACGTGCGCGATTCCGCCTCCTCAAGCGCCAGCAGCGGAATGCGGACCAGGAGCAGCGGCGCCAGCACCTGTTAGTCGGCCCAGGCCAGCGCCTCGGCTTCGACCGCAACGCGCGGGTGGCAGCGGGACGCCATTTCGGCCGCGAGGGCGCGCTGCGTGGCGGCATCGAACCCCATGCGGTTGAAATGGAACAGCAACAGGAACGGCAGGATGCGCCGCGGGCCGGAGGGAAATGCCAGCTGTGCCCGCTCGGGCGAACAGGCGGACAGGCGTGCCAGATAGGCGGCCGGCACGGCGGGCAGCCGCTCCGGGTGGGGCGGTCCCGGGGTGATGGCCCGCCAATTGCCGTCGCGCAGTACCAGCGTGCGCATCCAGACATCCCAGCATTCAAAGGCGTCAAGGCCCACGCCCTCCAGCAGCGCCTGCATCAGCGCCTGCGACAGGCGGTGGGCATTCCCCGGCGCCCCGGCGGCAACATGATCGCAGATCGCCAGCGTATCGGCCGTGAAGACATCATGGGCGAGGCGCATGCCGGCCGGCCCGTCGAACAGAAAGGTCTCCGCAACATATCGGGCGGGCGTCACGCTGATGCCCGGGCCCTCCAGCAGCAGGGCGAGGCCGGGCGCGGCATCGGCCAGCCGGATGCGCAGGCCCGGGGGCTTCTGCATGAAGAAGCACGCGGAAAGCTGCCCGGCGGCGAGGGCGGCGGGCGCCCAGTCTGCCATGCGTGCCAGCAGGTCGGCGGCCTGCTGCGGGCGCTCGCTGGCGATGTTGAACTGCTGCCAGCGGCGCCCGTCAGACATGGGAATCCGCCCAGTCGACATGCATGGGGGGCGTGTCGTGCGGCAGTGGCAGGGCGACATACAAGGTTTCACCGCCGGCATTGTCATCGACGAACACCAGCCCGGCGTCCGCGAACAGCGCCAGACAAGCCTCGGGATCGGCACGGAAATCGGCGGCCGAGAAGGCAATTGGCAGGATGCCTTCGCCAAGCGCTGTCATCCAGTCGCCGGGCTCGTCGCCGTCGATCAGGCTTTCGCGCAGCAGCGCCGGTATGCTGCGCGGCTTGTCAAGCAGCGGGAGCAAGGTCGCCGCAAAGCCGAAGAGGCCGATGCGAAGCCCCGGCTGGCGACGCTCATCGGTGATCAGCACATGCCCGTCCCGCTGTTCCCAGGCCAGCATCGGCCGCGTCCAGTCGAACGCCAGGATCCATTGCTTCAGCGCCGTTGCCAGCGCGGGCAGATAGGGCGCATCGGGAATGCCATGCGGCCGGTCCGTCCGCACGAAGCTGTAGGCGATATCCTTCAGCAGCGGGCCGGCATCGGGATACAGCAGCCGGTAATTCGGGTGCGGTTCCAGGGTGATGCCGAACGCATCGGGATTGTCGTGGTAGGGGCTGAAGCGATGGAATTCGATGAACGGTGCCGAACTTGGCGGCATCAGGTGCCAAAGCCGCGGCAACTGCGCCAGCACCGGATCGTAATCGGCAGCATTCTCGCCAGGAAAGCCGATGATGATGTTGTAGGCCGGCCGAATGCCATATTCGCGGCACCAGCGCAGCATCGCGACATTCTGGGCGGCGGTCACGCCCTTGCGCATCAGCTTCAGCACTGATGTCGAGAAGCTCTCGATCCCCGGCTGTACGGCGGTGACGCGCGCAGCCGCCAGCCGGCGGACCTTTTCGCGGTCGATGTTGGATTTCACCTCATAGAAAAGCTGCGGTCCATCCTCGCGTGCGGCCAATGCCGGCAGCAGGCTGTCGAAATGCGGCAGCGCCACGATATTGTCGGTCATGAACAGGAAGCGAGGCCGGTGCGCGCCAACGATCTCGTCCATCTCGGCCAGCGCGCGGTCGGCGTCCTTGATGCGGTAACCGATGCCGTTGGCGTTGAGCCCGCAGAAGGTGCAGTGGCTGTGCGCTCCCCACCAGCAGCCGCGCGACGTTTCCATCGCCAGCGTCAGGGCGCGCAGATCACGGATGCCCAACCGCTCGGTGGTGGCAAGAAAGTCGGCATAGTCAGGTGTCGGCAGTCCGGCGAGCCGGCTCTCCGGCACGACGGCCGGGCCGCGCCCAATGGTGCCTTCCGGGGTGCGATAGAGCAGCCCGGGGATGCTGGCCAGCACCGCGCTGTCGCCATCACTGTCCAGCAGCGCCACCAGTCCCTGATCCACCTCGCCCTGCATGATGTGATCGATGAACGGAAACAGGGCGAACAGCGCTGGCCCCATGTCGCCATCGACATTGGCACCCCCCAGTACGACGCGCTTGCCCGGCCAGCGATGCTTGATGTGACGGCACAGCGCCAGCGCGGCAACATTCTGGTAGAAGGTGGAGGAGATGCCGATGACATCAAAATCGGCCAACCTGTCGGCAAAGCGTTCCACCAGCGCCGGACCGCGTGCATGCAGTTCAGTGAGCAGAGCGGCGTCCAGCAAGCCCGAGGCGCCATGGCTTTCAAGGGCGGCAAGGGCATTGCGGCCAGCCGCCGCGATGTCAGGCCGGTCGCCATACAGCGCCCGGGCGAACAGCCACTCGTTGACCGGATAGAGGCAGCGCTGGGTCAGATCATCATAAACCACCAGCTGCTGTTTCAGCGACCAGGCACCGGGTGCCGGCGCCAGCTGGTCGAGCATCTCGAAGTTCCAGTAAAAGGTCTGGCACGAGAAGCCCGCGGCCTTGACCCGCGCCGACAGCAGACCGAGCCCAAGGCTGGGCATGCCCGAAGGCCCGAATGGCGGAAACACCAGGGCCAGTCGCGGTCGCCGCTGCGACGCCCGGGGACCAGGGGCGGTGAGACCTGAGGCAGGGTCTGCGACATCGAACATCACGGATCCACCGGCATGGCTTCAAGGGTCTGGGCTTCAAGGCCGAGTTGCAGCGCGACCAGCATCGACAGGCGGGGCAGCGCCAGCGCCTGGCAAACCGTGCCATCGCGGGCGACAAGTCCGGCGGCCTCCAGCCAGTCAAGCGCTTCATCGATGGTGCGGACTTCGGGGGCGAAACTGGCGCCGTGGCTTGCGGCGGCGATCACGATCGGCAGGTCTTCGGGATCGGGATCAGCAGCATTGCCGCGGCAGCGTTCGGCGATCAGCGCCGGGGACGCCCCGTCCTGCACCGAGCGATGAACCTCGTGCATCAGGCCGGACAGCATCCGAAGCTGCACGCCGTCAGCATCGCGGGTGTCGAACAGCAGCGTGACGGTGCACCCTATGTGCGCCTCCAGCTGGGCGCCGGCACGGTAGCGTGCCTGCCAGTGCGCCAGCGCCGCCGCCAGGCAAGGCTGGTAGCGATCCGGATCGGCCGGCCCGACCTGTGCGTCGAAATGGTAACACAGGTCTGCCGCTGCCGTGTCGGACAGGCCGGCAAACGCCAGCCGATGCTCCTGCTGCGGGTGCAGTGTCATGCCGGTGGCGCGAAACAGTGGACTGAAGCGATCGACCGTCACCGGGTTGATGGCGCGCGGCGGCGGCAGGTGCACCAGCAGCGGCATCAGTGCGGCATCGTCGAGATAATCTTCCTCTGTGTCGCCCGGAAAGCCGTAGAGATAGAACCACAGAGGATCGACGCCATGCATCTGGCAGGATCGCAGCAGCTGCAGGTTGCGCGTCCGCGAAACCCCCTTCTTCATGATGCGCAGCAGCCGGGTGCTCAGACTTTCGACGCCCGGCTGAATGCGGGTGACTCCGGCCCGCGCCAGCGCCGCCACTTGCCCATCGGCGAGATTGGCCTTGGTTTCGTAGAACAGCTCAAGATCGCGCTGGCCCAGCGCCGGCAGCACGGTATCGAAATAGGGACGCGGCAGGATATTGTCGACCGCCCAGAACCGGCGCACCTGCCAGTCGGACTGCAACCTGTCGACTTCGGCGATCGCGCGCTCGGGGCTCTTGGCGCGATACGCCATCCCGTCACCGTTCAGGCCGCAGAAGATGCAGTGGCTGCGTTCGCCCCACCAGCAGCCACGCGACGTTTCGAAGGGCAGCATGAACTGGTCTTGTCGCCAGCCGGGCGGCAGCTGGGCGAAGAAATCCGAAAAGTCGGGCACGGCCAGGCCATCCAGATCGGTGACCGGGACAGACGGCGAGTTGGCCATGCCGCGCATCACCAGGCCGGGCGTGCCGGCCAGCGGCTGGCCTGTCAGGACGGCGTCGACCAGCCGGGGCAGGCTGTGGTCGCATTCGCCCTGCAGCACCGCATCGACGAAGGGGAAGCTGGCCAGCAGCGCTGCACCCATGGTCCCGTCGACATTGGCGCCGCCGAACAGGATCATCGTATCAGGCGCAGCCAACTTGATGCGGCGTGCCAGCGCCAATGACGCCAGCGACTGGGCGAACGTGGAGGAAAAGCCGACGATGCGGAACTGCCGCCAGTCGCGTGCCGCAAAGGCGCGGTCCAGCGTCTGTTCCATCCGCTGCCGCTCGGGATCGAGCCGCTCCAGGAACGGGTCACGCTCGGCGGCGGGAAGGCAGAAGGCGGCAGCCTGCAACCGCCCGCGCACGGCATCGATCAGGTCCGGCTTGCCCCAGAAGGCCGGTGCAAAGAGCAGGTCACCCAGGTGGCCGCTGGTGCCCACAAGCTGATAATCGCGCAGCGCCTGATCAAAGCTGCTGCCCTCTGCCAGTGCCTCGATCAGCAGCGTGGAGCCATAGAGCAGGTCGCAGTCGTGCCCGGCACGCGCCAGGCCGGCCTTGAGCAGGCTGATGCCCAGCGCCGGCATGGTGCCGGGCATGAACGGCATCGAGACAAGACAGATCGGCGCTGTCATCGCGCGTCAGCGCGCCGTCGTGTAGGCCGGGACCTGCACCGGTTCGCCGCCGTCCAGTTCGCGCAGCATTTCCGCCAGCAGGAAGCGATCGGAGATGGTTTCGACCGTCTCGACGTCCAGCCCGTCGGTGGCGCGCACGCACAGTTCGCAGATCGAGGTGAAGCCGCGCTGGTCGAACCGGTCGGGAAGGGCAGCGGCAATCTCGTCGAACAGCACCCGCGGGCCATGCGTGTTGATCACCCGAAAATGGGCGCGCGCCTGCATTCGCGTGTAAAGGTCCACAAGGCTGGCCTCGTGGATGTTGCCAACGGTGAAGGCAGAGATCTTGCCGCCAGCGCAGCAGCAGGCCTGGAAGGCGCCATCGGGATAGATCACCGGCTTGTTGACGACTTCGCCGCAGGGCCGGTTGCGTCCAAAGGTTTCGAGCGGATGGTAGCGACGCTCGTGGGCGCTGCGCTCGGCGCGGCCCAGCCCGATCAGGCCGCCATAATAGACGAGGATGTGCGACTTTCCGAACACCTGGATCAGTTCTTCGTCATCAAGAATGTTCCGCAGATCGAACAGCTCGTCGTGCGGGATCCCATAAAGTCCGGCAAACTCGTCCACTGGATCCTGTTCGCCCGTGCAGACGAAGGAAACGATGCGCAGCAGATCGTGCGCGTGCGCGCACGCCAGCGCATTGCGCAATGTCTCGGCCGCCAGGAACTCCAGGTGAAACCGGTCAGCACTGAAGTTGATCTCGGTCAGCCCGGCACGGCGCATCCGTCCCAGCATCGCCATGCCCTTGTCGAGATGGCGGGCCCAGAAGCCATTGGAGACAACCCGTGTTGCCAGGCCCAGCTCGGTGCACAGGCCGATCAGATGCTCCAGCTCGTCTGGCCGCATGAACGGCTCGCCGCCGGTGAAGGTGACCTTGCCGAAATCCGGAATGGCCGCCGCTTCGCGGATCAGCCGCTCGGCCGTGGCCAGCGGCATATGGTCCGTGATGCGCGGATGGGATTCAATGCCGCAATGACGGCATTCGATATTGCAGCGACGCGACAGCATGAGGGCAAACTCGCGGCTGCGCGGAATGGGACGAAGGCTGGACGCACAGGCGGACATCGGCAGGCTCCCGGTCGATCGAAATGGGCGGGATCGCGTTCGCGGGCAGGTTTTCCCGCCCGCGAACGCGAACAGGCGCAACGCAGCGGGCTGATCAGCGCAGCGAGCGGATCAGCGATGCCGCCTCGTTGACGCTGAGGCCTTCGATGCGCAGGCCATTGGGCCCGTGCACCGTGATGCCCAGCAGGCCGCGCGAGACCCTCTCGATACCCGCCGGATTGACCCGCGACACCCACTCGTCAGACCGGCCAACGGTTGCCACAGGCACTGCCACCACGGCCGCCACCACGGCTGCCACCACGGCCACCGTGGCGGCATCGCCCGGGTTGTTCCCGCTGATGGCCCCGTGCACGGCCCTGGCCGCCACCAGATCCTTGGTGCGCACCGCGACGGCGTCGCCGATCACGTTGGTCACCTGCGAAGCGTCGGTGGTGTCGAGCTTGTTGATGTCGACCTTGTCTTCCGCCATGCCCTTGCCAACGGCGGTGATCTGGCGATCGACCACGTCGAAATCGAGCTTTGCCGGCAACTTGAGATCTGCAGGCAACTGGACCCCATAGTCTTCCAGAAAGGTCTTGGGATCGGCGGCGAACTGCTTGCGTGCGTTGGGATCGCTGAGCAGCAGTTTCTGAAATTCGAGCACTTTTGACATGATGATCTCCATCGTCTGAGGTTTCGGTGGTAATTTGGTGCTATCCGTCGTCAGCGAGCACGGGTTTTGCCAGCACGGGTTCCGGGCGTCGGAATGCCAAGCGACGTGATGCCAAGCGACGTGATGCCAAGCGACCGGCACGCCAGTGCACCAGTAGGCAACCGGCGGTCGTGGCTCGGCGGCAAGCAACGTGGCCGCGTAGTGAAGCATCGCCAAGAATAGGTGATGTAGAAAGACAGAGTCCGAGGGTCATCGCCATCCCCCACAGGATCACGACTGTACAGCGGTTGCATCAATTACCGATGTTCGGGCCGACCCACTCGGACACCAGAGATAGATATACATCAATTCAGCGAAGGTCGCATCATGTGAAGGGAATATTAACGATATGTAATGAAAGATGCTGCTCGCGACTTGGTATCAGATTCACGATGACTGAAAAAAAGTTGTGCTGATTTAAGCTGTTACGATGGCCATCTGCCGCGTCACATGCTTCATCGCACACGTCGCCTGGAGGACAATGATCTGCCAACTTCGGCGCGGCAGCCAAGTGATCCTGAGTGCATGGCGGCGCCCGCGAGACAGCTGGTCACGCCAGGCGTGCCCGACCATGTCTGGCGTGAGTCGGCCACGCAGATCGTTATTGTTCACTGTGCAGCCGCCTTTCAATGGGGCGTTAGATCAGGCCGGGCGATGCTGTGTCCGTGCCGGCGATTCATGCGCGCCCGGGCGCGCCACGATGATCGCGCTGCCGGGCCAGCCACAGGGCCAGCGCGCAGAAGGCCATCACGCCGAAGATGCCCAGGGATGGCGCCGCGTGCGCCAGTTCGGCGGCTTGCGCCGGATCGGGTGCGCCGCGGCGATAGAGGGCGTTGAGCACCAGGCCGCTGCCGCCGGCGATCCACCCAGCCAGCACCAAGAGATGCGCCAGCAGCGGGCGCGCCGCTGCCGCGATGTCGGGCGCCAGCAGGGCCAGCGCGACCGCCAGCAGGGTGAGATCATAATCATAGGCGTAAGGCGACAGCATCGGGCTCGCCATCAGCGCCACGGCCAGCAATTGCCGCTGCGGCAGGCCAGCCCGCCAGGCCAGCGCCACGCCGGCCAGGCAGGCGAGGCCAAAGCCGATCTGGCAGGCGAGCGCGATGGCCGGCGGCGCCCCCAGCCGGAACAATGCGGCATAGAGCGAGACCATGCGATACAGCGGATAGGCGCCGCGCCCCAGGAAATCGCCGGCATCGCCCACGGCGGCCACGAACGCCCCCCAGATGCCAACGCCGAACAGCGCCGTCGCCCCGGCCAGCAGCGCCAGCGTGGCGATGGCCGCCACCGCGATCACCCGCCATTGCCGGGTGAGCAGCAGATAGAGGCCGACCGCCGGCAACAGGTGCGGCTTCACCGTCAGCAGTGCCAGCGGCAAGCCGGCAATGGCGCGGCCCTTCAGCTGCCAATGGCAGAACAGCGCCAGCAGCGCCCCGGTGAACAGGCCATTCTGGCCATTGCGCACGCACACGAAGATGGCCGGGAACAGCGCCAGCAGGCACAGCACCAGATGTGGCCCGGCGAGCCGGCGCAGGGCGAGGACAAAGCCAGCCAGCGTGGCGCCGATCCAGGCCAGATAACCCGTGGCCAGCGGCAGCAGCGCCAGCGGGATCACCACGAGATTGAAATGCGGCGGATAGGTCCAGGGCGTGAACTTCAAGCTGCCGGCCATGCGCTGTTGTGCAGCCATCATGGCTTCGGCATCATAGGCCTGTGCGAGATGTCCTTCCCAGAACAGCCGGCCGGCGATCACGAAGGCATCATAATCGTTGAGCGTTATCACCATGCCGCCGCCGCCCCGGCGGGTGAATTCGATGGCGGTGATCGCCATCATCAACAGGCAGGTGAGGATCAGCGCGCCGCCCAGGAACGGCCGTTCCATCCAGGCGGGCAAGCGGTTGGCAGGCAAGATCGGCTCCCCCGGCGTGGTGACAGGCTGGCGGCCAGTCACCACGTCGGGGGAGACGGCGTCAAGGGTGGGGCAGGGGTGAGACATCAGGGCAGGCTGTGCGGCCATGTTGCGCTTGACCCCGCTTCATGCCACGGCAGCGCCATGCACCTCGCCCGCTTCCCCCGCCGCCGCTACACCCCGGGTTTCACGCCAATGGAGCCGCTGCCGCGGCTTTCGGCGCTGCTTGCCAAAGGTAGTGGTGGCCCGGAGATCTGGATCAAGCGTGATGATCTGCTCGGCCTGGCCGGTGGCGGCAACAAGACGCGCAAGCTGGAATTCCTGGTTGCCGATGCGCTGGCCAGGCAAGCGGACACGCTGATCACGGTGGGCGCGCCGCAGTCCAACCATTGTCGGCTCACGCTGGCGGCGGCCGCGAAGGAGGGCCTTGATTGCCGGCTGGTGATCGAGGAGCGGGTGCCCGGCAGCTACAGCCCGGCGGCGCTCGGCAACAATCTGCTGTTCGATCTGATGGGCGCGGCGTCTGTGCGCATGGTCAAGGCCGGCGCCGATCTGGCCGAGGAAATGGCGGTGGAGGCCGCGGCGGTGAAGGCGGCCGGCGGGCACCCCTATGTGATCGTGGGCGGCGGCTCCTCGCCGCTGGGCGCGCTGGGCTATGCGGCGTGCGCGCAGGAAATCATGGCGCAGGCCTTCGATCAGGGCGTTGCCTTCGATCGCATCGTGGTGGCATCGGGCAGCGCCGGCACGCACGCAGGGCTGGTGGCCGGGCTGGTGGCATTGAATGCGGGTATCCCGGTCACCGGCATCAATGTGCGCCGCCCGCGCGCCGAGCAGGAGGCCAATGTGCTGAGGCTGGCGCAGGCCACTGCCGATCTGCTGGGCACGCCGCAGCCGCTGGCCAGCGATATCGTGGCGCTGGCCGATTGGGTGGGCCCCGGCTATTCGCTGCCCACGGCCGATATGGTGGAGGCGGTGCGGCTGCTGGCGCGCAGCGAGGGCGTGCTGCTTGATCCCGTCTACAGCGGCAAGGCGATGGCCGGGCTGATCGGGCTGGTGCGCGAAGGCGCGCTGAAGAAGGGCGAGCGGGTGTTGTTCCTGCACACGGGTGGTGCCCCATCGCTGTCGGCCTTTGCCGACGTGCTGCGCGATCCGTCCCTGAACTGATGCCGCGCTTGCCGGCCGCCGACGTGATTGTGCCCGGCTGGCGCACCATCGGCGTGATCGGCGGCATGGGGCCGGCGGCCACGGCCGATTTCCTGACGCGGCTGGTGGCCGGGGTGGACGCCGCCAGCGATGTTGATCATCCGCGCGTGCTGGTCGATTCCAATCCGCACGTGCCGGATCGCAACGCGGCGGCGCGTGGGGAAGGGCCATCGCCCGGCCCGGCGCTGGCGGCGATGGCGCAGGCGCTGGTGGTGCAAGGCGCCGAGCTGCTCGCCATGCCCTGCAATGCCGCCCATGGCTGGGCCGATGCGATCACTGCGGCAGCCCCCAATGCTGCTTTCCTCTCGATGATCGATGCCGCCGTGGCCGAGGCGATGGTGCAGGGGCCGCGCCGGATCGGTGTGCTGGCGGTGGGCGCGACGCTGGCGCTGGATCTTTATGGCAAGGCCAGCCCGGTGCCGGTGCTCGCCGGCGATCTTGCCGTGGTGCAGCCGGCGGTCAATGCCATCAAGGCCGGGGCGCGTGATGCCGCCACCCGCGCGGCGCTGGCTGGCGAGGCGGCGCGGCTGGTGGCGGCCGGAGCCGACGTGATCATCGCCGCCTGCACCGAGGTGCCGTTGCTGCTGGGGCAGGCGGACGTGCCGGTGCCGCTGATCGATTCCACCGCCGCCCTGGCCCGCGCCACGTTGGCGGCGGCGCGGCTTTCCGGCTAGGGTGCGGCCATGATCACCACCACTGCCGCGGTGCTGGATGCCATGGGCGCCGCCCGCCCCTATGCCGAGACGAAGCCCCTGCGGCTGGCCCCGCTCGATCTGGCACCACCTGGCCCCGGCGAGCTGCTGGTGCGCATCGAGGCGGCCGGCCTGTGCCATAGCGATCTTTCGGTGGTGAATGCCGATCGCCCGCGCCCGATGCCGATGGCGCTGGGCCATGAAGCGGTGGCCCGGGTGGAAGCAGTGGGGCCGAACACGCGCCTCGCGCCCGGTGCGCGCGTGGTGCTGGCCTTCCTGCCGGCCTGCGGCCACTGCCCGGCCTGCCATGCGGGCGAAAGCTGGCTGTGCGCCAATGGCGCTGCCGCCAACGGCAAGGGCGAATTGCTGGGCGGCGGCGTCCGGCTCGCCGAATGCGGCCATCCGGTCCACCATCACCTGGGCCTGTCGGCCTTTGCCAGCCATGCCGTGATCGACGAGCGCAGCTGCGTGCCGATCCCCGATGACATCCCGGCCGAGATCGCCGCGCTGTTCGGCTGCGCCGTGCTCACCGGGGTGGGCGCGGTGTTCAATTCGGCCGGCGTGCGCCCCGGCGAGAGCGTGGCGGTGTGGGGCCTGGGCGGCGTTGGCCTTGCCGCGCTGATGGGCGCGGTGGCCGCCGGTGCCGAACCGGTGATTGCCATCGATCCGGTTCCCGAAAAGCGCGCGCTGGCGCTGGAATTGGGCGCGCGGGCCGCCGTGGCACCGGAAGCGGCGGCAGCGGCCTTCACGCAGCACGGTGCCCCGCGTGTCGCCATCGAAAGCGTCGGCAAGGGCAGCGTGCTGGTGCAGGCCTGGAACACCGCGGCGCGCGGCGGTCGCATCGTGACCGTGGGCCTGCCCAACCCGGCCGACCCATTCACCATCCCCGCCGTGCAGCCGGTGGCCGAGTCCAAGACGCTGATCGGCAGCTACATGGGCTCATCGGTGCCGGCGCGCGACATCCCGCGCTATATCGCGCTGTGGCGGGCCGGGAGGCTGCCGGTGGAAAAGCTGCTGTCGGGCGTCATGCCGCTGGCCGACATTAACAGCGCACTCGATGCGCTGGCCGATGGCCGGGCGGTGCGCCAGATCCTGATCCCCTGATGATCTGGCCGGCCATTGGCGCCGGACTGGGGCTCGTGATGGGCAGCTTCATCGCGCTGCTCACCTGGCGCTTGCCGCAGGGCCTGCCCATCACCGGCCGCTCGCGCTGCGATGGCTGCGGCGCGCAGCTGGGCGTGGCCGAACTGGTGCCGCTGCTATCCTATCTGGTCCAGCGTGGGCGCTGCCGGCAGTGCGGGATGGCCATCGCGCCGCGCCACCTGGCCATCGAACTGGCCGCCGCCGCCATCGGTGCAGCGCTGCTGTGGCGGCTGCCCGGCCCTGATGGCCTGATCACCACGCTGGCCGGTTGGTGGCTGCTGGCGCTGATCGTGCTCGATGCCGAGCATTTCTGGTTGCCCGATGCGCTGACCCTGCCGCTGCTCCCGCTGGCGCTGCTGATCCCTGGGCCGGCGCTGGCGGAAAAGCTTTGGGGCGCGGCGCTGGGCTTTGGCGCGCTGTGGCTGGTGGGCTGGGCCTATCGGGCGCGCACCGGTCGGGAGGGGCTGGGCGGCGGCGATCCGAAGCTGCTCGCGGGGTTGGGGGCGCTGCTCGGCGGCTGGGCGCTGCCGTTTCTCGTCACCGGGGCGGCGGCGCTGGGGCTGGCGCTGGCCGGGCTTGATCGCTTGCGCGGGCGCACGGTCTCTGCCACCACGCGGCTGCCGTTTGGCGCCCTGCTGGCCGGGGTGGCGCTGCTGCTGCTCTGGCTCGGGCCCGACTGGAGGGAGTGGCTTCGATGACAGGCTTTGCCGGCGCCCAGCGCCTGCCCGACAAGCGCGTGGAGCTTTATCAGAAGAAGAAGTTCCTGAGCCCTGCGGAATGCGCAGGCCTCATCGCCCTCATCGATGCGCATCGCCGGCCCTCCACCATCACCGATGCCTATGGCGCCGGCAGCGATTTCCGCACCAGCGAAACTGCCGACCTGCCGGGCAATGATCCGCTGGTGGGCGCTGTCTATCGCCGGCTGGCCGATTATGCCGGCTTGCCGCTTGCGAACGCCGAGGCGCTGCAGGGCCAGCGCTATGCCCCCGGCCAGCAGTTCAAGGCCCACACTGATTATTTCGAGCCGACCGGCCTCGACTTTTTCCCGCACACCGCCGACGGCGGCCAGCGCAGCTTCACCATGATGGTCTATCTGAACGAGCCGCAGGCCGGCGGCGCCACCCGCTTCGTGCAGCTGGACAAATTGTTCCAGCCGGAAACCGGCAAGCTTCTGGCCTGGAACAACCGGCTGCCCGATGGCGGGGTGAACGGCCTCACCCTGCATGCCGGCATGCCGGTGCGGGCCGGCACCAAATATATCATCACCGCTTGGTTCCGCGAGCGGCCACGGTCCCACCCCCCGGTGTGGGGATGATCCTGAACGTCAGAACTTGGCGCTGATGCCGGCCTGGAAGCTGCGGCCCAGCACATAGGTGTTGGTGTCGATCCGGCTGGCGTTCAGGCGCTGGAATTCCTGGTAGCGCGTGTTGGTGAGGTTGCGTGCTTCCAGCTTGGCTTCCAGATCGATGCCGGCCAGCCTGAAGCCCTGGCGGATCACCACGTCGAGCCGGATGCCAGGCCGCTCCACCAGGTCAGGCTGGCCCGACGGGCCGCGGAAGGCGACGCGGTCGCTGGCATAATTCAAGAGGATCGTCTGTTCCGACAGCGAGTCTTCATCCTGCAGGCCGATCTGCAGATTGGCGACATGATCGGACTGGCCGGTCAGCGGCAGGCCGTTCTTGAAGATCTCTGTCGCCGGCACCACCTGGCCCGACAGCGGGAAGCGGGTGGTATCCCCGGCGCGCACGCGGATCTGGCTGTCGGTGAAGGTATAGTTGGCCGAGATGAAGAAGCGCCGGCTTTCGAACAGGCCGCCCAGGCTTTCGAGGCCGAAATATTTCTGCACCTCGATTTCCGCACCATAGAGCCGCGCGTTGGGTGCGTTGGCGAAGGTGTTCTGGAAGGTGCCGCCCTGCACGAAGGCGATGGCATCGATGGGGTTCTTGATGTCCTTGAAGAAGCCGCCCACCGCCAGCCGCTCGTCGCGGCCGAAATACCATTCATAGCGGGCTTCGGCGTTGATCAGCTCCGAATTGATCAGGAACTGGTTGCCGAAGCTCAGGCGGTCGCTCTCGGTATCGAAATAGGGCTGC
>ERZ1066121.313-NODE-313-length-45631-cov-12.490938_pt1 | contig 45631 bp, 36 predicted proteins | sample MGYA00382768_ERZ1066121 | MGnify/ENA primary metagenome ERZ1066121 (study PRJEB33369, sample SAMEA5778351) | biofilm metagenome | biome: Industrial cooling water; feature: Water cooling tower basin; material: Biofilm | place: United Arab Emirates | collected...
CGGCGACCCCGCGTGCCCCCGGCACCGCATCCACCGTCACGGCGCGCGCGCAGGGCACGCCCGCCGCGTCGCCCGGGGCCGGGCCGCGTGCGCAGCCCGGCGCACGGCCGGCCACGACGCGCGGCGACGACTGGGACGATGCGCGGCGCAGCGTCGATGGCGGCACGCGTGGCGCGCCGTCGGGCGTGTTCAATCCCGATGGCAGCGTGAGGCTGGCCGACCGCCCGGGCTCGGCGTCCAGCGGGCTGCCGCCGGGTTCGCTGGAGCAGGAGATCGCCAACCTCGACCGCGCCGGCACGTGGCTGCGCCGGCCGCCGCCGGACTACCGCGGCAGCATCTTCGACAACGCGTGGCGCCCGAGCGAGACGCTGCTGCAGGAATGGGTGCGCAAGAGCGTGACCACGGTGTTCATCCCGATCCCCGGCAGTTCCAAGCGGCTCGAATGCAGGACGGTGCTGCTGGCGGCGGGCGGTGCATGCCGGATCGTCGACCCCAACCTCAACGAACAGCCCGCGCGCGCGCGGCCGCCGCCGGACATCCCGTTCAAGCCGCACCTGCAGGAAGACAACGGCGCACGTCCGCCGCCTGCGTCGTAGACGGCGTTCGTGCGCGTGGCCACGCGCGTCGTTGCAGGCCGTGCATGCCGCACGCGATGCGCGGGCGGCGACTCCCTGGATGCGCAGCTACCCCATGCACGCAGCGTCGGGGTGCTCCAAAACACGAAACCCGCCGATCGGCGGGTTTCGCATGCACGGCGACATCGCGTCGCCGAGGCCGCGGCGTCAGCGCTTCAGGTAGGCCAGCGTGCCGTCGTGGGCGCCGAGGTAGGCGGCGACGTCGGCGATCTGCTGGTCGCTCAGGCCCTTGGCCTGGCTGCCCATGAGCGCATGCTCGCGGTCGCCGCTGCGGTACTGCTGCAGCGCGTGGGCGAGATAGTCAGCGTACTGGCCGCCCAGCAGCGGATACGTCGGATCGATCGGCTTGTTGCCGGCCGCGCCGTGGCAGTCCACGCAGGCCTGCTTGGTCGGCGAGACCTCCTTGTCGGCGAACAGCCTGGCGCCGGCGTCCGGGCGCCCCGCGGGCAGGCCCGCCGACGAGGACGCATGCGCGCGCGCGGAACCGGAATGCTCGGCATCGCCTTCCGGAGCCGGCGAGGAACACGCGGCGAGCAGCAGGGCGGTGGCGGCGGCGAGGGCGTGGCGGAAGTTCATGGCGTGCGCTCTCGCTTACTTGGCGGTCGACAGGAAGGCGGCGATGTCGGCGATGTCCTGGTCGCTGAAGCTCTGCGCCTGGGCCTGCATCGTCGGGTGCTTGCGCGTGCCGTCCTTGTAGGCCTGCAGCGCGTTGACCAGGTACTGCCGCGACTGGCCGCCGATGCGCGGCACGCGGAAGTTGGGGTACGCGTTGCGGTAGCCCTCGATGCCGTGGCAGCCGTAGCAGGTGAAGACCAGTTCCTGGCCGCGCTTGGCATCGCCCACGGGCGCGGCGGGGGTCGCGGTGGCGGTGGCGGCGGGAGTCGCGGTTGCCGCCGGGGTGGCGGGCGCAGGGGTCTGGGCGGAGGCGAAGGAGGCGGCCGTGGCGAGGGCCAGGCAAGCGACGAGCGTCGACGATCGCGTCATGGAAAGGTCCGCAAGGCGTGGGACGGTGGTGCCGCGCGGCACCGGCCGCGGGCGAAAGCGGCGCAGTATAGCGGCGCATCCGGGCGCGTCCGCACGCCTCGACGCAGGCTGCGCGGGGGCGCGCGGTCGGTCCGTCTGAGGTCACCGTGACCTTCGACCGATGCGGCTACCTGAACCGGGTGATCTACTGACATACAACACCGGCATACGAAGGCATGGCCTCGCCGCCGGACCGTCCCTAGACCCGGAAACCCGCGCATGTCCACGTTCGACCCCGTCCGTCCGCTGTCCCGCCACCGCCACGTCGCCTGGGCGGCGCTCGCGCTGTCCTGCGCGCTGGCCGTCGCCGGTTGCAAGGGCGACGGCGAGGCGCAGGCGCGGCCCGGCGAGGCCGCCAAGGCTCCCGAGGCGGTGCCGGTCGAGACCGCCGCGGCCACGCGCCGCGCGATCGCAGCAAGCTATGTCGGCACCGCGCCGCTGGAGGCGCGCGCCGAAGCGCAGGTGGTGGCCAAGACCTCCGGCGTCGCGCTGGCGGTGCTGGTGGAGGAAGGCCAGCCTGTGCGTGCCGGCCAGGTGCTGGTGCGCCTGGATGCCTCGCGCGCAGCGCTGGAGGCCGCGCGCAGCGCCGCGACGCTGCGCAAGCTCGAGAGCAGCTACGCGCGCAGCCAGCAGCTCGCCAAGGACCGGCTGGTGTCGGCCAACGACAACGAGCAGCTGCGCTTCGACGTGGAGACCGCGCGCGCGGCCAACCGCCTCGCCAACCTCGAGCTGTCGTACGCGAACGTCACCGCGCCGATCTCGGGCGTGGTCGCGCAGCGGATGATCAAGACCGGCAACTTCGTGCAGATCAACACGCCGATCATCCGCATCGTCGACACCGCTCGGCTGGAGGCCACGCTCAACGTGCCCGAGCGCGAGATCGCGGTGCTGAAGGCCGGGCTGCCGGTGCGCCTGCAGGTCGACGCGCTCCCCGGTCGCGACTTCACCGGCAGCATCGACCGGGTCTCGCCCGTCGTCGACGCCGGCAGCGGCACTTTCCGCGTGGTCGCCAGCTTCGATTCGCAGGGCTCCCTGCAGCCGGGCATGTTCGGCCGCCTGCGCATCGACTACGACACCCGCGGCGCCGCGCTGGTGGTGCCGCGCACCGCGCTGCTCGACGACGAGGGCGCGCCGGCGGTGTTCCGCATCGACGGCAAGCTCGCGCGTCGCGTGCCGGTCACGCTGGGCTACGTCGACGGGCCGTGGGTCGAGGTGCGTGGCGGCCTGAAGGCGGGCGACCGCGTGGTCACCGCCGGCAAGGCGGCGGTGCGCGACGGCACCGCGGTGCAGCCGCTGGACGCCAGGCCAGCGCGCGTGGCCAGCGCGCCCGCCGCGGCCGCCACGCCCGCGCGCTGAGGCCGACGACATGACCGACATGGAGCCTTTCTCCGGCCCGCGCGGCGGCGGACTGGTCGCCTTCGCGGTGCGCCGCCGCGTCACCGTCGCGATGGTGACGCTGTGCTTCGTGCTGTTCGGCCTGATCGCGCTGGGCGGGTTGAAGGTGAACCTGCTGCCCGAGCTCAGCTATCCAACGCTCACAGTGCGCACCGAGTACGCCGGCGCCGCGCCGGCGGAGATCGAGACGCTGGTGAGCGAACCGATCGAGGAAGCCGTCGGCGTGGTCAAGGGACTGCGCACGCTGCGCAGCGTGTCGCGCACGGGGCAGTCGGACGTGGTGCTCGAGTTCGCGTGGGGCACCGACATGGACCAGGCGGGGCTGGAGGTGCGCGACAAGATGGAGGTCGTGCAGTTGCCGCTGGAAACCCGCCCGCCGGTGCTGCTGCGCTTCGATCCGTCCACCGAGCCGATCCTGCGGCTCGCGCTTTCGCAGAAGGGCGCGGGCGATGCCACGCGCGCGCTCACCCTGCTGCGCCGCTTCGCCGACGAGGACCTAAAGAAGAAGCTCGAGCCGGTCGATGGCGTGGCCGCGGTCAAGGTCGGCGGAGGCCTGGAGGACGAGGTGCAGGTCGACATCGACCAGCAGAAGCTCGCCCAGCTTGGCCTGCCGATCGCCACGGTCATCGACCGGCTGCGGCAGGAGAACATCAACGTGTCGGCCGGGCGGCTGGAGGAAGGCACGCAGCGCTACCTCGTGCGCACCGTCAACCAGTTCACCAGCATCGAGCAGATCGGCGACATGCTGGTCACCACGCGCAGCGCCGGCGCCGGCGAGCAGCAGGGCGCCGCCGAGCAGATGGCGCGCGTGGCCGCCGCCAGCGGCGACGCCAGCTCGATGGCCGCCGCCGCCGCGCTGCAGGGCGCGGGCGGGCAGGGCGCCGCTGCCGGCGGCATGCCGGTGCGCCTGCGCGACGTGGCGACGGTGCGCAAGGGCTTCCGCGAGCGCGAGGCGGTGATCCGCCTGGCCGGCAAGGAAGCGGTCGAACTGGCGATCTACAAGGAAGGCGACGCCAACACGGTGGCGACCGCAGACGCGGTGGCCAAGCGGCTGGAGGACATCCGCAAGGACCTGCCGCCTGACATCGAGCTGACCGTGCTCGACGACCAGAGCCAGTTCATCCGCCACGCCATCGGCGACGTGCAGAAGGACGCGGTGATCGGCGGCATCCTGGCGATCCTGGTGATCTTCCTGTTCCTGCGCGATGGCTGGAGCACGTTCGTGATCTCGCTGTCGCTGCCGGTCTCGATCATCACCACGTTCTTCTTCATGGACCAGCTCGGACTGGGCCTGAACGTGATGTCGCTCGGTGGCCTGGCGCTCGCGACCGGGCTGGTGGTCGACGATTCGATCGTGGTGCTCGAATCGATCGCCAAGGCGCGCGAACGCGGGCTCGGCGTGCTCGAGGCGGCGATCGTCGGCACCCGCGAGGTGTCGATGGCGGTGGTCGCCTCCACGCTGACCACCATCGCGGTGTTCCTACCGCTGGTGTTCGTCGAGGGCATCGCCGGGCAGCTGTTCCGCGACCAGGCGCTCACCGTGGCGCTGGCGATCGCGATCTCGCTGGTGGTGTCGATGACGCTGATCCCGATGCTGAGCGCGCTCAAGGCGCGCGCGCCGTTGGCGTTCCCGGCCGAGGCGCCGCATCCGCAGTGGGCGCCCACCTCGAAGCTCGGTCGCCCCGTCGCGGCGACGGGGCGCGGCATCGGCACCGCGGTACGCGCCGTCGTGTTCGGCATCGCCTGGGCGCTGGTGCGCGCATGGCGCGCGGCCACGCGGGTGGTCGGGCCGGTGATGCGCCGCGCCAGCGACATCGCGATGGCGCCGTACGCGCGCGCCGAGCGCACCTACCTGCGCACGCTGCCTGCCGCGCTGCATCGCCCCGGGCTGGTGATGGCGCTGGCCGCCGGCGCGTTCGCCGCCACGCTGGCGTGCGTGCCGCTGCTGGGCACCGACCTGATCCCGCAACTCGCGCAGGACCGCTTCGAGATGACCGTCAAGCTGCCGCCCGGCACGCCGCTGGCGCGCACCGACGCGGTGGTGCGCGACCTGCAGGCGCGCCACGCCGGCGAGGACGGCGTGCGCGCGATGTTCGGCGTGTCCGGCAGCGGCACGCGCCTGGATGCCAACCCGACCGAATCGGGCGAGAACATCGGCAAGCTCTCGATCGTGATGGCGGACGGCGGCAGCGAGGAGGTCGAGTCGCGCGTCACCGAGGCGCTGCGCGAATCGATGCAGCGCCATCCCGGCGCGCAGGTGGACTTCGCGCGTCCGGCGCTGTTCTCGTTCTCGACGCCGCTGGAGATCGAACTGCGCGGCAGCGACCTCGGCCAGCTCGAGGCCGCCGGCCAGAAGATGGCGGCGATGCTGCGCGCGAACCCGCACTACGCGGACGTGACCTCGACGGTGGAGCAGGGCTTCCCGGAGATCCAGGTGCGCTTCGACCAGGAACGCGCCGGCGCGCTCGGGCTGACCACGCGGCAGGTCGCCGATGCGGTGGTCAAGAAGGTGCGCGGCGAGGTGGCCACGCGCTACAGCTTCCGCGACCGCAAGATCGACGTGCTGGTGCGCGCCGGCGAAGCCGACCGCGCCACGGTCGAGGACATCCGCCGGCTGATCGTCAACCCCGGCAGCGCCCGCCCGGTGCAGCTGCAGGCGGTCGCCGAGGTGGTGGCCACCACCGGCCCCAGCGAGATCCACCGCGCCGACCAGGTGCGCGTGGCGATCGTGTCGGCGAACCTGCGCGACATCGACCTGGGCACCGCCGTCGCCGAGGTGCGCGACATGGTCGCCGCCGACCCGCTCGCGCCGGAGGTCGGCATGCACATCGGCGGGCAGGGCGAGGAACTGGCCGAATCGCTGGCCTCGCTGCTGTTCGCGTTCGCGCTGGCGGTGTTCCTGGTCTACCTGGTGATGGCCTCGCAGTTCGAATCGCTGCTGCATCCGTTCGTCATCCTGTTCACCATCCCGCTGGCGCTGACCGGCGCGGTGCTCGCGCTGCTGCTGACCAACTCGCCGGTGTCGGTGGTGGTGTTCATCGGGCTGATCCTGATGGTCGGGCTGGTGACCAAGAACGCGATCATCCTCATCGACAAGGTCAACCAGCTGCGCGAGGCCGGCGTGGCCAAGCGCGATGCGCTGGTGGAAGGCGCGCGCTCGCGCCTGCGGCCGATCGTGATGACCACCCTGTGCACGCTGTTCGGCTTCCTCCCGCTTGCGCTGGCGCCGCTGTATGGCAGCCCGGGTGCCGAGGTGCGCAGCCCGATGGCGATCACGGTGATCGGCGGGCTGCTGGTGTCGACGCTGCTCACGCTGGTGGTGATCCCCGTGATGTACGACCTGCTGGACCGCCGCGGCGACGCCCACTACCGCGAGCGCGCCCTGCGCGCGGCGCGCGGGCGGCGGGTGGTGGACGACGGGACGTCGGAGGTGCCGGCGTGAGGGCGCATGCACGTCGCTCCCTCCCCTTCAAGGGGAGGGCTGGGGCGGGGATGGTTGTCGCCGCCCACGCCGTCGTGGCTCACCTCGGGAACCACCATCCCCACCCCAACCCTCCCCTTGAAGGGGAGGGGGCTCGAGCAGGGACGTTGCAGCCATGATTTCCGTCGCCGAGCTCTCGATCCGCAGGCCCGTCACGACCGTGATGCTGTTCGTGTCGCTGTTCGTGGTCGGGTTGATCGCCGCGTTCCGCCTGCCGCTGGAAGCGTTACCGTCGGTGTCGTTCCCGGTGGTGTTCGTGCAGCTGCCGTACGCGGGTTCGACTCCGGAGGAAGTCGAGCGCACCGTGCTGCGCCCGGCCGAAGAGGCGCTGGCCACGCTCTCGGGGCTGCGCAGCACGCAGGGCACCGCGCGCGCGGACGGCGCGCAGGTGGTGGTGCTGTTCAGCGACTGGGAGCGCGACGTGCAGATCGCCGCGGCCGAGGCGCGCGAGCGCATCGACGCGATCCGCGACGAGCTGCCCGACGAACTGCAGCGCGTGTTCGTGGGCAACTTCAGCACCGACGACGAGCCGGTGCTGGCGATCCGCCTGGCCAGCGATTCGATCAACCTGGCCTACGCGTACGACCTGATCGACCGCGAGCTCAAGCGCCGCCTCGAACGCATCCCGGGCGTGGCGCAGGTGCGGGTGTCGGGCTCGACGCCCAACGAGGTGGAGATCGCGATCGCGCCCGACCGCCTCACCGCGCACGGGGTCAACATCAACGAACTCAGCCGCAAGCTGCAGTCGCTCAACTTCTCGGTGTCCGCCGGGCAGATCACCGATGGCGGCCAGCGCCTGCGCGTGCAGCCGGTCGGCGAGCTGGCGAGCCTGGACGAGCTGCGCGCCACCATCGTGGGGCCGGGCGGGTTGCGCCTGGGCGACATCGCCGAGGTGCGCCTGCGCCCGGCGCGCCTGGAGATGGGGCGACGGCTGGACGGGCATCCGGCGGTCGGCCTGGACGTCTTCAAGCAGCGCAGCGCGAACCTCGTGGAGGTGTCGCGGCTGGTGATGGCCGAGGTGGAACGCATCCAGGCGCAACCGTCGATGCGCGGCGTCGAGGTCAAGGTGATCGACAACCAGGGCGAGAGCGTCACCAGCTCGTTGCTGGAGCTGGCCGAGGCCGGCGCGCTCGGGCTGCTGCTGTCGGTGGCGGTGCTGTACTTCTTCCTGCGCCACTGGCCGTCGACGCTGATGGTGACGCTGGCCATCCCGATCTGCTTCGTGATGACGCTGGGCTTCATGTACTTCGCCGGCGTCACGCTCAACATCCTCTCGATGATGGGCCTGCTGCTGGCGGTCGGCATGCTGGTCGACAACGCCGTCGTCGTCGTCGAGAGCATCTACCAGGAGCGCGAGCGCAACCCGGGCAACCCGCGGCTGGCGTCGATCCTGGGCACCAAGCATGTCGCGATCGCGCTGTCGGCCGGAACGCTGTGCCACTGCATCGTGTTCGTGCCCAACCTGTTCGGCGAGCGCAACGTGCTGGCGATCTACCTCTCGCAGATCGCCGTCACCATCTCGGTGTCGCTGCTGGCCTCGTGGCTGGTCGCCGTCAGCCTGATCCCGATGATCTCCGCGCGCCTGAAGACGCCGCCGGCGATCAACCAGCGCGGCGGCCTGATCCACGCCATGCAGGCGCGCTACGGCGACATGTTGCGCTGGACGCTGGAGCACCGCGGCAAGAGCCTGCTGGGCGTGCTGCTGATCGTCGCGGTGAGCGTGCTGCCGGTCATGAAGACCAAATACAACATGTTCGGCGGCGACGAGGGCGTCGAGACCGAGATCAACTACCAGTGGAACGGCAGCTACACGCTGGCGCAGATCAGCGAGGAGGTCCGGCGCACGGAGGCCTTCCTCGACGCCAACCGCGAGCGGTTCCACATCACCCAGATCTATTCCTGGTACAGCGAGCAGGGCTGGGCCGGCACCAGCGTCACCTTCGACGAGGCGTACGAAGGCCGCACCAAGCAACTGGCCGACGCGATCAGCGAGGCATTGCCGAAGTCCGCGCGCGCCACGCTCTCGGTGGGCCAGCAGCAGGGCGGCGGCGGATCGGCGGCACCGAAGTTCATCGAGCTGCAGCTGGTCGGCGACTCGACGCAGACGCTCGGCGAGATCGCGCGCGACGTGCTGCCGGTGCTGCAGGCGCGCCGCGAGCTGCGCGACGTGCGCATCGACACCGGCGACCGCGGCAGCGAGCTGCAGGTGCGCGTTGACCGCGAGCGCGCTGCGGCGTTCGGCTTCTCGGCCGACCAGGTGGCCTCGTACGTGGGCCTCGCGCTGCGCGGCGCGCCGCTGCGCGAGCTCCGCCGCGGCGACACCGAGGTGCCGGTGTGGGTGCGCTTCGAGGGTGCCGAGCAGACCACCGCCGCCGACCTGTCCGCGTTCACCGTGCGCAGCCCCGACGGGCGCAGCGTGCCGCTGCTGGCGATGGTCGACGTGTCCATGCAGCCGGCTTCCGCGCAGATCCAGCGCACCAACCGGCAGACCACGCTCACCCTGCGCGCCACCCCCAACGGCACCACGACGATGCCGGAGGCGCGCAAGGCCATCGAGCAGGCGCTGGAGGGCGTGGCGTTCCCGGCCGGCTACACCCACACCTTCGACTCGCCGCAGTTCTTCGACGAGAGCGAGATGATGGGGCAGATGGTGTTCAACCTGGCCATCGCGCTGGTGCTGATCTACATCGTGATGGCGGCGGTGTTCGAATCGCTGCTGTTCCCCAGCGCGATCATGAGCGGCGTGGTGTTCTCCGTGTTCGGCGTGTTCTGGCTCTTCTGGCTGACCGGCACCGAGTTCAACATCATGGCGTTCATCGGCATCCTGGTGCTGATGGGCGTGGTGGTGAACAACGGCATCGTGATGATCGAGCACATCAACAACCTCAGGCGGCGCGGCATGACCCGCACCGACGCGCTGGTGGAAGGCAGCCGCGAGCGGCTGCGCCCGATCCTGATGACGATGGGCACCGCGATCCTGGCGATGATCCCGATCGCGCTGTCCACCGGCGGCGGCGAGAACGAGATCAGCTACTACCCGATGGCCCGCGCGATCGCCGGCGGCCTGGCGTTCTCGACGGTGGTCAGCCTGCTGTTCCTGCCGACCATCTACGCCGTGCTCGATGACCTGCGCGCGGGAAGCGCCGGCGTGATCGCGCGCGCGCGCGGGCGCACGCCGCGGCCTGCCGCCGCCGTCGCGGCCGGAGTCCCGTAGAGGCGCGCCAGCGCGCCTGTGCCTGGTCGCGCGGCATGGGAGGAGCGCCGCTCCACGCGGCGCCTCCCGCGGCGTCGCTCCCATCTGCCGATTGCAGGCCATTCCCGACGTCCCGTGGCCTGCGATCGCGTCACGCGACGCAGCTCGGGGCGTCGCTCGAGGGCCCACTCGCACCGCCTGCGGCGAGCGGGCAGTGCGCGACGCGCTGGCGAACGCGACAGCGCTTGTTTCCCGCGGAGGCTGCACATGGCGGCAAGGCGCCGAACTGGCGGCGCCGGGCCCGATCGCGCGTCACTTGCCCTGCAACACCAGCACGCGTTCGGGCGGCCCCGGCAGGAACGGCGAAGTACGTCCCGCGGCCCAGTCATCGTGCCCGGCGCCCCAGTACGGTGACAGCGGATGCCCGCTCTGCCCGCCGGGCATGTGGAAGTAGCCCTCTCCCTCGCGCCCCGGCGACACCACCATGCGTTGCGACGCGCCGAAGTCGGGGCCCTGCACGCGCGGCAGGCCGGCATCGCCGGGCAGCGGCTGCGCGGGCATGCACAGCGTGCGCCGGCCGAGCAGCGGGATTGCGCCGGCCAGCGGGTGGCAGATCGCGGTGGTGTTGCGTTCGCCCCAGGTGCGTTCGCGCAGCGGGCCGAGCTTCGACAGTTCGGCCTGCACCTCGGCCGCGGCGTCCTCGAACAGCGCATCCCAGCTCTGCGTGCCGCAGCGCTGCGAGGTGTCGGTGCAGCGCGCGAAGCGCCGCGGCACCAGGTGCGCGGGGCGCAGCTGCACCATCGGCCACGCCACGCCCTCGAGCTGCGGCAGGCCCGGTGCATCGATCCCTTCGAAGGCCTTGGCGGCCTGCGCCGGCGCGAGCAGGCCGGCGGCGATGCGCCTGTGCACCGCCTGCCGCCACGCACGCACGATGCGGTACTCGGTCGACCCGGTCGACGCACGCCGCGGCGCCGAGGGCGCGGCCTGCGCCAGCGCATCCAGCGCAGGCGACCGCGTGCGCGACGCGGCGCCCTGCAGGAACGTCCACCAGCGTGCGGCCATCCAGCTGCGGTCGTCGAGCTGGATCGCCAGCAGGTCGCGTTCGTTCAACCGTGGCTTGCCGTGCAGCAATTGGCGGATCTGCAACGAACGCGTGCCCTGCGCATAGCCCGCATCGCCCAGCTGCGACAGCGCCGCACCGTCGGCGACGCGGTTGTTCGCCGTCCACAGCCGCGCCGACGCGGGGTCGACCACGCGCGGCAGGGCTGCCGTGCGTACGTTCCATGGCGCGCAATCGGCAGGCAGCGATGCACCGGGTGCGATCGCCGATGCGCAGGAACCCGCGCGGTCGGGCAGGGCACCGGTCAGCCGCCACGCGATGCGCCCGCTGCGATCACCCAGCAGCACGTTCTGCGCGGGCAGCGCGATGCCTTCGGCGATGCGCAGCGCGTCGTCCAGCGACGCCGCGTGCGCGAGGCTTGCCAGGCCCATGTTCAATCCGCCGGGCAGGTGCGCTGTCCAGCGCAGCGTGTCCACGGTGCCGTCGGCATTGGCGTGGATGACCGGGCCCCAGTCGCTTTCGTGCACGTCGAGCGTCTCGGCTTCGCCATTGGCGACCGCCAGGCGCTCGCGATGCAGCCGCAGGCGAACGCAGCCCGGCACCGGCTGCGGCTCGCACGGGCGCTCGCGGCGCACGTCCATGGTGTCGACGTAGCCGTTGGTGAAGCCCCACGCGACGTGTCCGTTGCTGCCCACCACCACCGCGGGCAGGCCCGGCAGCGACACGCCGCTGACGTCCACGCGCCCGCCGGGCGCACGCGCATCGGGGTAGCGCAGGCGCACGCGGAACCACAGGTTCGGCGCGCGCAGGCCCAGGTGCATGTCGTCGGCGACGATCGCGCGGCCATCGGCGGTGGCGCCTGCGCCCACGGCGAAGTTGTTGCTGCCGGTGGCGCGGTCGGGTTTCGCGGCTGCATCGTCGGCCGGCATCGGCAGGCGGCGCAGGTCGAGCGTGGCGGCATCCGGCAGGCGCGCATCGCCGCGCGGCACGCCCATCAACGGGGCTTCCCATGCCGATCCGTCGTGCGTGGCCAGCGCGAACAGCGCCGGCGGCACCGCGCCACGCAACGCGCGCAGCCCGCGTTCGCGCGTGGCGTCGGCGTCCTGAAGGTCGAAGTACATGGCGTAGCCCACCAGCGCGGAGTCCGCCGGCGCCCAGGCCGCGGGCCGCGTGCGCAGCAGCAGGTAGGGCCACGGCCGCGCGCGCAGGTCCGCCAGCCCCGCGTTGGCGCCGGCGGCGTAGGCGGACAGCAACGCGCCATCGGTGCCCGCGAATGCCACGTGCTGGCCCTCCACGCGCGCGCGCAGCCGGTGCACGCGGCGCTCGCGATCACGCGGCAACGCACGCGCGCCGAACAGCGCCGCCAGTTCGCCCGCGGCATCGCGCCGCATCAGGTCCATCTCGAAGTAGCGCTCCTGCGCGTGCACGTAGCCGAGCGCGCGCATGGCATCAGCCTGGCTGGCCGCATCGATGGTCACCGTGCCGTAGGCATCGCGCTGGACGCGCGCCTCGCCCTGCAGCCCCGCCAGCGCGCGCGTGCCGTCCACCCGCGGCAGGCTGGCCGCCATCCACGCCCACGCGATGCCCACCACCAGCGCCACGATCCCCAGCACGATGGCCGCGATGCGGCCCACCCAGCGTTTGATGCGCATCGCGTTTCCCGTTGTGCGTGGATGTCATCGAGGCGACGAACGGTGCTTGCGGCACGCCTGCATGCCGGGCCACTCTCGCCCCATGCACGCACCCCGCCACCCCGCCGCCTCCCTCGCGCAGCATGCGCGATGCGCGGCCGTGGCCGCCACCAACAATCGCAATAACGCCAGCCCCCCGCGGGTCGGCGATTAGCGCGCGCAACACACGCCAATCGAACCGGAGCCCGCACTGCGAAGTGCGGGCTCTTTCGTTTCCACCTCTGAAAACCTGCGAAGGGAGATGTGCAATGTGTTCCATCCTCGGCCTGTTCGGCCTGCATCCCGGCGACGACACCGACGCCCTGCGTCGCCTCGCGCTGTCCCTGAGCCAGCGCCAGCGCCATCGCGGGCCGGACTGGAGCGGCGTGCATGTCGACGCCGGGGCCATCCTCGTGCACGAGCGCCTGGCCATCGTCGACCCCGCCGGCGGCGCGCAGCCCATTCGCTCCGCCGACGGCATGCTGGCGCTGGCGGTCAACGGCGAGATCTACAACCACCGCGAGCTGCAGGCCGCGCTCTCGCAGCCGTACGCGTTCCAGACCGGCAGCGACTGCGAGGTCATCAACGCGCTGTACCGGCAGGGCGATCCGGCCGAGTGGCTCAACGCCCTCAACGGCATCTTCGCCTTCGCACTGTGGGATGCCGAACGTGGCGCGGCGCTGATCGCACGCGATCCCATCGGCGTGTGCCCGCTGTACTGGGGCCATGACCGCGAAGGCCGCCTGCTCGTCGCCTCGGAGATGAAGGCGCTGGCCGACACCTGCCCGGACGTCGCCGCGTTCCCGCCCGGCCACTGGTACGGCACCGCGAGCGGCGCGCTCACCCGCTACTACGAGCGCCCGTGGCGCGACTACGCTCGCGTGGAAGGCGTGGAGGTGGACCTGCCCGCGCTGCGCGCCGCGTTCGAGCGCGCGGTGCACCGCCAGCTGATGACCGACGTGCCGTACGGCGTGCTGCTCTCGGGCGGGCTGGATTCATCGCTCGTCGCCGCCATCGCCGCGCGCTACGCGCGCCAGCGCGTGGAGGACGACGACCGCAGCGAAGCATGGTGGCCGCGGCTGCATTCGTTCGCGATCGGCCTGAAGGGCTCGCCCGACCTCGCCGCCGCGCGCATCGCCGCCGAGTCCATCGGCACCGTGCACCACGGCTTCGAGTACACCTTCGAGGAAGGACTCGACGCGCTGGACGAGGTGATCCGCCACATCGAGACCTTCGATGTCACCACCATCCGCGCGTCCACGCCGATGTTCCTGCTGGCGCGGCGCATCAAGGCGATGGGGGTGAAGATGGTGCTGTCGGGCGAGGGCAGTGACGAGGTCTTCGGCGGCTACCTCTACTTCCACAAGGCGCCGAACGCGCGCGAGTTCCACGAGGAGCTGGTGCGCAAGATCGACGCCCTGCACCAGTACGACTGCCTGCGCGCCAACAAGTCGATGATGGCCTGGGGTGTGGAGCCGCGCGTGCCGTTCCTGGACCGCGAGTTCCTCGACGTGGCGATGGCGTTCGATGCCAAGCACAAGATGGTCGACGCGCCGTTCGCAGGCAGCCGCGGCCGCATCGAGAAGGCGGTGCTGCGCGCCGCGTTCGACGGCGTGCTGCCCGACGAGATCCTCTGGCGGCAGAAGGAGCAGTTCAGCGATGGCGTCGGCTACGGCTGGATCGACGGCCTCAAGGCGCATGCCGAGCGCGTGGTCAGCGACCGCGAACTCGGCGCGGCCGCCAGCCGTTTCCCGCACGCGCCGCCGCTGACCAAGGAGGCGTACTTCTACCGCTGCATCTTCGAGCGCCACTTCCCCGCACCCGCGGCGTCGGCGACGGTGCCCGGCGGCAAGTCGATCGCCTGCTCGTCGCCTGCGGCCATCGCGTGGGATGCCGCGTTCGCGAACGCTGCCGACCCCAGCGGCCGCGCCGTGCGCGGCGTGCACGAGGCCGCGCTCGCATAGGGTGGGCCCCGGCCCACCATCGAATCGTCAAAGGTGATCGTGGGCCAAGGCCCACCCCATGCAACCGCATCGAGGACGGATGTCCCGCGGCCCGGGCGCGCTTGCCTGCCCGGCGTACCAATCCCGGCTACGCCGCCACGCCGAACAAAGCCCCCACGCCCGCCGTCAGCGCCATCGCCAGCGCGCCCCAGAACGCGACGCGCAGGGTGGAGCGCAGCACCGGCGCGCCGCCGGTGCGCGCGGCCAGCACGCCGAGCAGCGCGAGGAACGCCAGCGCGCTGGCTGGCAGGCCCCACATCAGGCTGGCATGCGGCAGCAGCACCACCATCAGCAATGGCAGCGCCGCGCCCGCGGCGAACGTGCCGGCCGAGGCCAGCGCCGCCTGCACCGGTCGCGCGGCCAGCGTGTCGGAGATGCCGAGCTCGTCGCGCGCATGCGTGGCCAGCGCATCGTGCGCGGTGAGCTGGTCGGCCACCTGCGCGGCGAGTGCACGGTCCAGCCCGCGGTGCATGTAGATCTGCACCAGTTCCTCGCGTTCCTGCTCGGGCTGCGCGGCCAGTTCGCCGCGCTCGCGGGCCAGGTCCGCCTGCTCGGTGTCCGATTGCGAACTGACCGACACGTACTCGCCCGCGGCCATCGACATCGCGCCCGCCACCAGCCCGGCGACGCCCGCCACCAGGATCGCCTGCGTCTGTGCGCCTGCCGCCGCCACGCCCAGCACCAGGCTGGCGGTGGACACGATCCCGTCGTTGGCCCCCAGCACAGCCGCGCGCAGCCAGCCGGTGCGATGGGTGCGATGGCGTTCGCCGTGGCGTGCGGAAGGCATGGGGACTCCAGCGTGTGGATGCAACGCGCATGGGTCGCACCCCGTGGCGCGCCCGACCCCCGCAGGATAGGACGGCTCCCGGCCGCCGCGCGCCACGACGCTGCATCGCGCAACTGGGCTGTCCACGGATCATCAGGCGATGGTCAGGGACAGCCCAGCGCGACGGGACGTTTGCGCGCGTCTCCGGTGCGCTGCGCTTGTGGGGCTATGGATTCGTCGCCCCTGTGCGCCGGGTGGATGGGCTCGAACATCGCGGAAACGCTACTTGCCCAGTGCGTAGACCACGTCCAGTCCCAGGCCCAGCACGTTCTCGCCGGGCGCGATCGGTGCGTTGGCGGTGGCATCGGCCGCCGCCTGTTCCACCGCGACGCCGCGCGCGGCCATGGGTCGCGGCACGCCGCGACCACCGGTCTCGTCGATGCTGACCACGCGCAGGACGCGAAGTCCCAGACGCTTGGCATAGCCGTCCGCGCGCGCACGGGCTTTCTTCAGCGCCAGTTCGCGCGCTTCGTCCAGCACGGCGTCCTTGTCCTCGATGTCGAACGTGGGCCCGTTGATCTGGTTGGCGCCGGTGGCGACCAGCGCATCGAGGATCTCGCCCAGCCGCCCGATGTCGCGCACGGTCACGTTGACGGTGTTGGACGCGTAGTAGCCCTTGATGCGCGGCGGCCGGTTGGCGACGTACTGGTAGTCCGGGTTGAGGCTGACGCCGCTGGTCTGCACGTCCTTGGCGGCGATGCCCGCGGCCTGGATGGCCGCCACCACGCGGGTCATCTGCTCGCTGTTGCGGCGGATCGCGCCGTTGGCATCCGGGGCGAGCGACACCACGCCGGTCGACAGGGTGGCGATGTCGGGCGGGCGTCGCGCTTCGGCATGGGCCGAGACCGTGACGAGCGTGAAGTCGGCGTCGGAGCTGTGCTCGGCAGTGCGCTGGGCGCTGCAAGCGGTAAGGCTGGCCATCGACAGCACGAGTGCGGCGGTGGCGAGGATGCGGGCGTGGAGCGGGCGAGGGGTGGTCATGGGGCTTCCGGAGTGGGCGTGCCCCTGCATCAACGCGCCGGTGCGCGCGATGGGGTTGGGCGTGGCGCGCGCCCTTGGATCTGCCGGTGCAGCGCGCTTCGCAGCGCCGGGACAATTGCGTGGTGTCAGGGTGCGTGAGGCGCGGATGCGTGGTCGGCGAGGCGGCGCAGGGTGAGCGGGTCCGGCGCAACGCCGCGTGCGAGGGCGTCGTGGAACTCCGAGCCGGGTTCGGCCGCGGCGGCGAACAGGGTCATGCAGGAGGCGAACTTCATCGCATCCATGTCGCCGAACAGTGCGCGCGGTGGCACGCCGGCATCGAGCGCTGCACGCGTGGCCTCGCGCAGGCGCGGGCCGAGCACCGGGTGCGCGAGGTAGGCCCGCGCGTGGTCGAGGTTGGCCATGGCATAGCGACGCGCCATGTCGCTATGGCCGAGACCGGCCAGCTGCGGAAACACGAACCACATCCAGTGCGTGCGCTTGGCGCCGGTTCGCAGTTCGGCCAAGGCGGTGGCGTGGGTGTGTTCCTGCGCGGCGAGGAAGTGGGTGAGGTCGGGCATGGGGGTGGGCTGCGGGCTGTTCGCGGCACCGTAGCGCCGGGCTTGCTCGGCGTGTGCGCGACGCATCTTTTTCCCTTCCCGGTCGAAGGTCGCGAGGGCGGGCGCTTGCGCGGCATCGCCACTCGCCCGCCGTTCGCCCCCTCCCCTTAAAGGGGAGGGTTGGGGTGGGGATGGTGGTCCCTCGCCTGTGCGCAGGGCCTCGCTTGTTCACCAAGAGCAACGCTTTTTTTGCCTGCCTTCGACGTGCGATGTACTTTCCGTGCTGCGAAGAAGGCTAGGCAAAGCGCCACCGAGCAAGCTCGGCGCTACAAGGCAAGAGCGAAGGCAGCGTCCATGGATCCCCGCGTGCGCGGGGATGACGTTAACTGCCGCAGATGAATGCCTTCGATTCGTTCAGCGCCAGGCGTGAGACCACCATCCCCTCCCCAGCCCTCCCCTTGAAGGGGAGGGAGCGGTACAGCGCGCGATCAGGCCGCCGCCGCCGGCCCCGGGGTCAGAGCCCGCGCCACCAGCAGCGCCAGCAATGCACCTACCACCTGCGCCAGCACGAACCCCGCCACGTCGTGCGGCCGGATGCCCGCGAAGGTCTGCGTCAGCGCGCGCGCCAGGGTGACGGCGGGATTGGCGAACGAGGTGCTGGCGGTGAACCAGTAGGCGGCGGCGATGTAGCAGGCCACCAGAGCCGGGACCGCGGCGGGGCGCTGGCGCACGCCGAGGAGGATGGTCAGCAGCAGGCCGAAGGTGGCCACGCCCTCGCTCAGCCACTGCGGGCCGCCGGCGCGCACGCGGGTGCCGGGTTGCAGCAGGGCGAGGTCGAACATGGCGTGCGCGAGCAGCACGCCGATGACGGCGCCGGCCACCTGCATGGCGACGTACGCCAGCAGCTCGCGCGTGGACAGTTCGCCGCGCAGGCGCATCACCAGGCTCACCGCCGGGTTGAAGTGCGCGCCGGAGACCGGGCCCAGCGTGGTGATCAGCACGTACAGCAGCGCCGCGGTGGCGCCGGCGTTGGCGAGCAGGGCGACGGCGTCGTTGCCATCGCCCAGGGCCACACCCATCACGCCGGAGCCGACCACGCAGGCGAGCAGCAGCAGGGTGCCGGTGAACTCGGCGGCCAAGCGCGAGGACAGGGGCATCACAGCGACGCCAGCAGCGACTGCACGCGCGCCTCGATGGTGTCGCGCACCTCGCGGTAGCCGGCGTCGTCCATGTCGCGCGGATCGGGCAGCGCCCAGTCCTCGCGGCGCGCGGCGGGGATCCACGGGCAGTCGTCGCCGCATCCCATGGTGATCACCGCATCGAATTCGCCGCCGATGGCGTCCAGCGCCTTGGAGTCGTGCGAGGCGAGGTCATAACCGCGCTCGGCCATGAAGCGCACCGCCCTGGGGTTGATGCGGCCCGAGGGACGCGAGCCCGCGCTCAGCGCCTCGACGTCGGCGCCGCCCTGCATGCGTGCGAAGGCCTCGGCCATCTGGCTGCGGTTGGAGTTCTCGACGCACACGAACAGCACGCGCTTGGGCATGGACACGCTTCCGGAAAGGAGGAGATCAGGAGGATTGGTGGATGTCGCGCAGGTGCTGCTCGCGCGCGAGGCGGTCGAGCTTGTCCAGCGGCAGCGCCAGCAGGAGTTCGACACGCCGGCACAGCGACAGCCAGGCGCGGCGGAACGCGTCGCGGTCGTCCGGCGTGGCGGCGGGGTCGGGGATGCCCCAGTGCGCGATGGCCGGGTGGCCCGGCCACACAGGGCAGGCCTCGCCGGCCGCCGAATCGCAGACGGTGATGACGATGTCCAGCGGCGGCGCGCCGTCGCCGGCGAACGTGTCCCAGCCCTTGGGGTGCAGCGTCGCCGGGTCCACGCCGAGGCCGGCGATCAGCTCGGCGGCCAGCGGCTGCACGCGCGCGGCGGGGCGGCTGCCGGCCCTGTAGGCGCGCAGGCGGCCATGCGCCATCGAGTTGAGCAGGGCCTCGGCCATCTGGCTGCGCGCCGAGTTGCCGGTGCACAGGAACAGCACGTTGAGCGGGCGGTGGGTTTCGATCACGGACATGCGGCCTCCTCGGCCGGGGCACAGGCGCTCGACGGGCCGCACGCCGCCTGGCCGGCGCAGCAGTTCTCGGTGAGGTAGGCCAGCAGCGCGTCCATCCGCGCGTACTGCGCGCGCACGCGGATCACTCGGCCCTCGCGCGTGTCGCCGACCAGCCCGGCCGCGCGCAGCGTGTTGAGGTGCGCGCTGAGCGTGGCGGGTGGCACGTCGAGCAGGTCGCGCAGGGCGCCGACCGCGAGGCCGTCCCGCCCGGCCTGCACCAGCGCGCGGAACGCGGCCAGGCGGCCGCGATGGCTCAGGGCGGTCAAGGCGGCGAGGGCGGCGTCGGTTTCCATGGTTCGAGTATTGAGGAAACATGGCGGCGCAGGCAACCACCTGGGCATGGCGACCCGCGTGGGCTGGGCTCGAGCCCGTAGCCCGGGTGGAGCGCAGCGATACCCGGGGGCCTGTGTGCGGTAAGCCCCGGGTATCGCTGCGCTCCACCCGGGCTACGGAACGACGGGATTGGCGTCAGAACCCGAACCGTGTGCCGGCGCCGAGCAGGGTGGCGAGGCCCAACGCGGCGAACACCACCGCGGCGACGATGCGCACCGCGCGCATCGGCACGCGGGTGAGCAGGCGTTCGCCGACCAGCACGGCCGGCACGTTGGCGATCAGCATGCCCAGCGTGGTGCCGCCGATCACCGCCACGGGCGCGGCGTACTTGGCCGCCATCGCCACCGTTGCCAGCTGCGTCTTGTCGCCCATCTCGGCCAGGAAGAACGCCACCAGCGTGGCGCCGAAGACACCGAAGCGCCCCACCGGCTTCTGCGTGCCGGCATCGAGCGTATCGGGCACCAGCGTCCACGCGGCCATCGCGATGAACGACAGGCCCAGCACCCAGCGCAACGCGACCGGGGGCACCACCGACATCAGCCACGCGCCAGCCGCGCCGGCGAGCGCATGGTTGAGCACGGTGGCCACGAGGATGCCGGCGATGATCGGCAGCGGCCGCCGGAACCGCGCGGCGAGCACGAACGCGAGCAGCTGGGTCTTGTCGCCGATTTCCGCCAGCGCGACCGTGCCGGTGGAGACGAGGAAGGCTTCCATCGAACGGTCGCCGCCTCAGCCCATCGTCGCGGTGTCGATGACGAAGCGGTACTTCACGTCGCTCTTCAGCATGCGTTCGTACGCGGTCTCGATGGCGTCGGCGTCGATCAGTTCGATGTCCGAGACGATGCCGTGCTGCGCGCAGAAGTCGAGCATTTCCTGCGTCTCGGCGATGCCGCCGATGAGCGAACCGGCGATGGAGCGGCGGCCGAAGACCAGGGGGCCGACGTTGGGCGAGGGATGCGGTTCGGCCGGCACGCCGACCAGCACCAGCGTGCCGTCGCGCCTGAGCAGGGTGGAGTACGCGTCGAGGTCGTGGCTGGCGGCGACGGTGTCGAGGATCAAGTCGAAGCTGCCGGCGTGCGCGCGCATCGCGTCGCGGTCCTTCGACACCACGACCTCGTCCGCGCCCAGCGCGCGCGCATCGGCGCGCTTGGAGTCGGACGTGGTGAACGCGACCACGTGCGCGCCCATCGCGTGGGCGATCTTGATGCCCATGTGCCCCAGCCCGCCGATGCCGACGATGCCGACCTTCGAACCCGGCCCGACCTTCCAGTGCCGCAGCGGCGAATAGGTGGTGATGCCCGCGCACAGCAGCGGCGCGACCGCGGCGAGCTGGTCTTGCGGATGATGGATGCGCAGCACGAAGTCCTGGTCCACCACGATGCGCTGCGCATAGCCGCCCAGCGTGTGACCCGGTGCGTCCGGCGTAGGCCCGTTGTAGGTGCCCACGAAGCCGCGCTCGCAGTACTGCTCCAGGCCTTCGGCGCAGGCCGCGCACTGCCTGCAGCTGCCGACCATGCAGCCGACGCCGACGATGTCGCCGACCTTGAATCCGGCGACATCGTGGCCGACGTCGGTGACGCGGCCGACGATCTCGTGGCCGGGCACGCAGGGGTACTTCGTCCCCACCCACTCGCCGCGCACGGTGTGCAGGTCCGAGTGGCAGATGCCGCAGTAGGCGATGTCGACCTGCACGTCGCGCGCACCGGGCGCGCGGCGGTCGATCGTCAACGGCTGGACGGGGCGGTCGGCGGCGTGCGCGCCGCGGGCGTGGATGGACATGGCGTTTCCGGAGGTTGGGGGAGGGCGAGGACGATGCACCGTCATCGTAGAGGCGCGCCTGCGCGCCCGTCGTCATCGCGCAGGAATCCAAGGGGGAGGTCAGCGTTCGCGACAGGCGCGCAGGCGCGCATCCAGATGGGACTCGGGCGCGCGGACGCGCCCTACGGGGGACCGTAAGCGCGCAGGTGCTCGGGCAGGTCCGGAGGGCAGGCACCGCAGGCGCGGTTGCCGGGCACGGCGTGGTCGATGAACTTCGGGTATGGCAGGTCGAGCGCGGCCATCAGCGCGACGAATTCGTCGAGCGTGCGCCCGTCACCGAGGCGCGGGTTGCGCGCGCGCTCCTGCGCGATGCTCGACACGCGCCGGCCCTGGTAGTCGTGCGCCGGATAGACCAGCGTGTCGTCGGGCAGCGCGAACAGCACCTCGCGCACGCTGCGGTAGAGCGTGCGTGCGTCGCCGCCCTGGAAATCGGTGCGGCCGCAGCCGTCGATCAGCAGCGCGTCGCCGGTGAACACGCGCATCCCCGCGTGCAGCGAGAAGTGCGTGTCCGTGTGGCCCGGCGTATGCAGCGGCGCCAGTTCGATGCCGCCCACCTGCAGCGGCACGCCATGTTCGAGGCCGACATCCGCGCACGGGACGCGCTCGGCGGCGGGCATGGCGATGCGACAGCCGGTCTCGCCACGCAGCCGCGCCGCCGAGGTGAGGTGGTCGGCATGGATGTGGGTGTCGATCGTCATCGCCAGCGTGAGCCCGAGTGCGTTGATGGCCTCCATGTCGCGATGCCAGGTGGGCAGCGCGGGGTCGACCAGCACGGCCTGGCCGGTGTCCACGCAGCCGAGCAGGTAGGTGTAGGTGGACGAGACGGGCTCGAACAGCTGGCGGAACAGAGTTGTCATGGCATCGCTCCGCGCGCCGGATCGTCGGGACGGCGCACGAGACGGTACGCCGCGGTGGCCAGCGCGGTCACGCCTTCGGCGACGAAGCCGGGCTGCTCGGCGAGGATGTCGCGGCGCTCGAGCACGTCGATGGTCCACTGCGGGCCGTACAGCGCGCGCACTTCGTCCTCGGGCACGGAAAACGGCGGCCCCGCCTTCTCGTGTCGCGGATACTCGAGGGTGACGAGCAGGCCGCGGCAGCCTGCAGGCAGGCGCGCATGCACCTCGCGCACGTAACGCGCGCGCAGGGCGGGTGGCAGGGCGATCAGGGCGGCGCGGTCGAACAGGGCGTCGCAGGTCGCCAGCTCGGCATCGGGCAGGTCGAAGATGTCGCCACGCACGAGGTCGATGCCGGCGGCGCGATGGTGGGTGCCATGCGCGGCCTCGATGACATCCGCTCGCAGGGCGTGCTCGTCGAAGAACGCCCGCACCGCCAGCGGCGACAGTTCGATGCCCAGCACCCGATGCCCTCGTGCGGCGAGCCAGGCCATGTCGTGCGACTTGCCGGCCAGCGGCACGAACACGCGCGCGCGCGACGCGGCGCCGACGGCGTCCCAGTGGCGCACCAGCAACGGCGTCGGCGCGTCCTGGTGGAAGCCGATGCGCTGCTCCTGCCAGCGCTGGTGCCAGAAGTCGGGATGCATGCGACGTGTCCACCTTCGACTGCGGCGAGGGCCGCGGAAAAACCACTCATCGTCGCTCCAGCGAACGCCGGGGCCCAGTGCCTCGCGAATCGATCCGAACCGCCGGAAGGCGCTGGGCCCCTGCGTGCGCAGGGGCGACGGAAACGCGAGGGATGGGCCGGGGCCCACCCCATGTCCGCGATACGAGTTGTCGCCCCAGCGAACGCTGGGGCCCAGTGCCTCGCATGCAGACGCAAGCCGAACGGAAGGCGCTGGGCCCCTGCGTTCGCAGGGGCGACGGAACTGGATGGAGTCGGCCAAGTCCCACCCGATGTCCTACTCGACCGACAGCCCCTCCACCTTCTGCCACCCACGCGGCAGCAGCCCGCCGCGCGTGGCGCGAGCACCGGCGTAGGCGTCGAGGTCCTTGTACGACAGCGACATCGTCCGCGTGCCGGAGCGCACCGACAGCGTCTGCCCCGGTGCGACCACGGCGACCGCGACCACGCGCTCGGTGCCGAGCTTGGCCTTGGGGATGTCGATGACCTTGTTGCCCTTGCCCTTGTCGAGCTCCGGCAGCTCCGCGACCGGGAACGCGAGCAGGTGGCCGACATTGGTCACCGCGACCACGCGCTCGTTCGCGGCGCCCGTGGCCTGCGCGGGTTGCAGCACGCGTGCGTTGGGCGTGAGCGAGAGCATCGCCTTGCCGGCCTTGTTGCGCCCGCACAGGTTCTCGAAGCGGGTGACGAAGCCGTAGCCGTGCGAGGTCGCCAGCACGAAGCGCGCATCCGGCTCGGCGCCCGCGCAGGCCTGGAAGCTGGCGCCCGGCTGCGGGGAAAAACGCCCGGTCAGCGGCTCGCCGTTGCCGCGTGCGCTGGGCAGCGAATGCACGACGGTGGAATACGCGCGTCCGGTCGAATCGAGGAAGGCCACCTGCTGCGTACTGCGTCCGCGCGTGGCGGCCAGCAGTGCATCGCCTTCGCGATAACTCAGCGTCGATGCATCGATGTCGTGGCCCTTGGCCGCGCGCACCCAGCCCTTTTCGCTCAGCACCACGGTCATCGGCTCGCTGGCGACGAGTTCGGTCTCGCTCATCGCCTGCGCCGCGCCGCGCGCGACCAGCGGCGAGCGGCGGGCGTCGCCGAACTTCCTGGCGTCGGCCAGCAGTTCGTCCTTGACCAGCTTCTTGAGCTTGGCCCTGCTGTCGAGCGTGGCGACGATGCGTTCGCGCTCCCTGGCGAGCTCGTCCTGCTCGCCGCGGATCTTCATCTCCTCCAGCCGCGCCAGCTGGCGCAGGCGGGTGTCGAGGATGTAGTCGGCCTGCTCGACGGTGAGCCCGAACCGCGCGATGAGCACCGGCTTGGGCTCGTCCTCGCTGCGGATGATGCGGATCACTTCGTCGAGGTTGAGGAAGGCGACCAGCAGGCCTTCCAGCAGGTGCATGCGCCGTTCGACCTTGTCCAGGCGGTGGCGCAGGCGGCGGGTCACGGTGTCGCTGCGGAATGCCAGCCATTCGGCGAGGAAGGCCTTGAGCCCCTTGACCTGCGGGCGGCCGTCGCGGCCGATGACGTTGATGTTGACCCGGTAGGTCTTCTCCAGGTCCGTCGTCGCGAACAGATGCCCCATCAGCGTGTCGGCATCCACGCGCGTGCTGCGCGGCACGAGCACCAGGCGCGTGGGGTTCGCGTGGTCGGATTCGTCGCGCAGGTCCTCCAGCCACGGCAGTTTCTTGGCGCGCATCTGCGTGGCGATCTGCTCGATCACCTTGCCCGGCGAGGCCTGGTAGGGCAGGGCGGTGACCACGATGTTCGGCCCTTCGCGGGTGAACACGGCACGCGCACGCACGCTGCCCAGGCCCGTCTCGTACATCGCCAGCAGGTCCGCGCGCGGAGTGATGATCTCCGCACTCGTCGGGTAGTCCGGGCCGAGCACGTGCTCGCACAGGTCGCGCGTGGTGGCGTCGGGGTCCTCGAGCAGTCGCACGCAGGCGCTGACGATCTCGTTGAGGTTGTGCGGCGGCACGTCGGTGGCCATGCCGACCGCGATGCCGGTGGTGCCGTTGAGCAGCAGGTGCGGCAGGCGCGCGGGCAGCCAGGTGGGCTCCTGCAGCGTGCCGTCGAAGTTGGGGTCCCAGTCGACCGTGCCGTGCGCCAGTTCGCCGAGCAGGACCTCCGCGATCGGCGTGAGCTTGGCCTCGGTGTAGCGCATGGCCGCGAAGCTCTTGGGATCGTCGGTCGAGCCGAAGTTGCCCTGGCCCTCGATCAGCGGGTACCGATAGGAGAAGGGCTGGGCCATCAGCACCATCGCCTCGTAGCAGGCCGAATCCCCGTGCGGGTGGAACTTGCCGATGACGTCGCCGACCGTGCGCGCGGACTTCTTGGGTTTCGAGGCGGCGTCCAGGCCCAGCTCGCTCATGGCGTAGACGATGCGCCGCTGCACGGGCTTCAGGCCGTCGCCGAGGAAGGGCAGGGCGCGGTCCAGCACCACATACATGGAGTAATCGAGGTAGGCGCGCTCGGCGTACTCGCGCAGCGGGATCTGCTCGAAGCCATGGAACGGGGGACGGACGGGATCGGTCATCGGGACGCGGCGTGGCGGAAAAACAGGGGCGCGCAGTCTACCGGCGGGCGTCTCGCCAGCCGGGACGCAACATGGGCGCGGACCGCCTTCACGGTAGGCAGGACATGCGTGGTCTACTGGCCGGCGATTCCGGCAGCGTCATGCAGTGATGGCCGCAGTGGGGACGCGATTGCAGGGCCCGGGGTTCCTGCAGGGGGGCGGCGACGCCGGTGCGCGCATTCGCGCCGTCGACTGGTCGCGCACGCCGCTTGGCGCCCCGGACGCCTGGCCCACGGGTCTGCGCACCGCGGTGCGGATCCTGCTCGATTCCCTCCATCCGATGTGGCTCGCATGGGGCGAGGACCTGCCCCTGCTCTACAACGATGCCTGCGTCCCGCTGCTGGGCGACAGGCATCCGCGCGCGATGGGGCGCCCGGCGCGCGACGCGTGGGCGGGACTCGGGCTGGGCGCTTTCGTCGAAGGCAGCCTGCCAACCGTGCTGGCGGGCGAGGCGACGCGCGACGAAGGCCTGCTGCTGTTCCTGGAGCGCGACGGCTTCCGCGAGGAGACGTATCACGCGTTCTCCTGCAGCCCGCTGCGCGACGACGGCGGCGACGTGCGCGGCCTGTTGTGCGTGGTGAGCGAGGAGACCGGGCAGCATGTCGCCGCGCGGCACGCCGCGGTGCTTCGCGAACTAGCGGCCCGCCTGGATGGCGCGCGCACCGCCGAGGCCGTCGTCGCCACCGCGGTGCAGGCGCTGTCCACCGATCCGCTCGACCTGCCGTACCTGGCGATCTACCGCGTGGATGCAGGCGCGGGCGTCGCCCGTCGCGTCGCGGGGGGACGCGTCGCCGACGCCAATCCCGCGCTGCCGGTCGAGGTGCGGCTGGACGACGACCGCGGCTGGCCGATCGGGCGATGCGTGCGCGATCGCCGGCAGGTGCAGGTCGATGACCTCGCGGCGCGCGTGGGCCACCCGCACGACGGCAACGGACAGCCTGCGCCGCGCCAGGGAGTGGTCGTGCCGATCGACATCGGCGACGACGGCGCCCCGACCGCGGTGCTGGTGGCCGCGCTGAGCCCGCACCGCGCGTTCGATGCCGGCTACCGCGGCCTGCTCGAACTGGCCGCGCGGCAGATCGGCGGCGCGATGGGGATCGCGCGGCGCCACGAGGATGCACAACGCCGCGCCGATGCGCTCGCCGAACTGGAGCGCGCGAAGACCGCCGCGCTGGAGCGCGAGCTTGCGCTCGAACGCGAGCGCGTCGACGTGCTGGAAACCATCGGCGACGCGTTCATCGCGCTCGGTGCCGACTGGTCAGTGCGGTACGTCAATGCATCGCTGGAGCGCACCGTCGACGGCACCCGCGCGCGCATCGTCGGGCTCAGCCACTGGGAAGCGTTCCCGGCCGATGCCGAGGACGTGGCGTACGCCGAGATCCTGCGCACGGTCATGCGCACCCGGCGGCCGCAGCGCGTCGAGCACTACTACGCGCCGGTCGACCGCTGGTTCGAGGTGGACATGATGCCGTCCTCCGACGGCGGGCTGCACATCTACGGCCGCGACATCACCGCGCGCCGCGCACGCTTCGACGCGTTGCGCGAAAGCGAGCGCCTGCTGCGCGAGACCGCCGAGCAGGCGCCGGCGATGCTGTGGATCACCGACACCGGCGGCCAGTGCACGTTCCTGTCGCGCGCCTGGTACGCCTACACCGGGCAGAGCGAGGCCGAAGGCCTGGGCCTGGGCTGGCTGGATGCGGTGCATCCCGGCCACCGCGAGGCGGCGGGGGAGGCGTTCCTGCAGGCCAATGCGCGCCAGGAGCCCTTCACCCTGGAGCATCCGCTGCGCACGGCGGCCGGCGAGTACAGATGGGTCATCGACGCCGGCCAGCCACGGTTCGACGCCAACGGCCACTTCGCCGGCTACATCGGTTCGGTGATGGACGTGCACGAGAGCCGCGTCGCGCGCGAGGAGCTCGAGCGCACCGAGCAGCGCCTGCGCGCGGCCACGGCCGCGGCGAACCTGGGCACCTGGCGGGTCGACCTGCGCACGGGGCTGGAAACGCGCGATGCCGGCCTGAACGCGATCCTGGGCCTGCCGTCGGAGGAGACCACCCAGCCGCTGCACGACTTCATCGACCGCGTGCATCCCGACGACCGCGCCCGCGTCGAGGCCGGCGTGCAGGCGGCGATCGAGCAGCAGGTGACCTACGACCTCGAATGCCGGATCGTGCGGCCCGATGGCGAGGTGCGCTGGCTGCGCGATCGCGGCGGCGTGGTGCTCGACGGCGCCGGCGATGTGGCTGCGCTCACCGGCGCGGCCAGTGACGTCACAGCGCAGCGCGCGGCCGCCGCCGCGCTGGCCGAATCCGAGGCGCGCTACCGCTCGCTGTTCGAGAGCATGCACGAGGGCTTCTGCATCATCGAGGTGCGGTACGACGAAGAAGGCGTTGGCGTCGACTATCGCTTCGTCGAAACCAACCCGAGCTTCGTCAGGCAAGTGGGCCTGCGGGACGCGGTCGGCCGGTGGGTCACGGAACTGGTGCCGGGCATCGAGCCCCACTGGCCGCGCGCGTTCGGCGAGGTCGCGCGTTCGCGGCGGGCGGTGCGCTTCGAGGAGCGCTCGGACGTGCTGCAGGTGAACTTCGAGATCAATGCATTCCCGGTGGGCCGGGCCGAGCAGCATCGCGTGGCCGTGCTGTTCAATGACATTACCCAGCGGACGCTCGACGAGCAGGCGCTGCGCGACGCCGACCGCCGCAAGGACGAGTTCCTCGCCACGCTGGCGCACGAGCTGCGCAACCCGCTGGCGCCGATCAGCAGCGCCCTGCAGTTGTTGGAAGCCGACATCGACCCGAGCATGGCCGCGCACCTGCACGCGATCATGCGCCGTCAGACGCTGCAGCTCACGCGACTGGTCGACGACCTGATGGAGGTCTCGCGGATCACCCGCGGGCACATCGACCTGCAGGTCGAGCCGGTGGACGTGCGCGACACGGTGCGCGACGCGCTCGACGCGAGCGCCGAGGCGATCCGCGCCAGTGGCCACGAGGTGCAGGTCGACCTGCCCGGCGAGGCGCTGGTGATGCAGGCCGACACCGTGCGCCTGTCGCAGGTGTTCACCAACCTCATCAACAACGCCGCGCGCCACACCGATCCCGGCGGGCGCGTGCGGGTGCGCGCATGGCGCTGCGAGGGCGCGATCTGCGTGAGCGTGGCCGACACCGGTCACGGCATTCGTCCGGACGACCATGCCCGCATTTTCGAACTGTTCACCCGGGTGGCGCCGGCCGGTGCATCGCGCGGCGGGCTGGGCATCGGCCTCAGGCTCGCGCGCCGCCTGGTCGAGATGCACGGCGGCACCATCGAGGTGGAGAGCGAGGGTGCCGGGCGCGGCAGTACGTTCGCCGTGCGCCTGCCGGCCATCGCGGGCGCGGATGCCATCGCGCCCGCGGCGTCGACGCAGGCTAGCGGCCCGTTGTCCGGCCTGCGCGTGGTGGTGGCCGACGACAACCACGACGCCGCGGCGACGTTGGCGATGTGGCTGCAGATGCAGGGCGCGCAGGCCACCCAGGCGCACGACGGCATGGCGGCGCTGGAGGCGATCGCGCTCGCGGATGCGCACGTCGCGCTGCTGGACCTCGGCATGCCGCGTGGGGGCGGCATCGAGGTCGCGCGCCAGCTGCGTGCGCGCGGCGACGTGCGACAGCCGTTGCTGGTCGCGGTGACGGGTTGGGGGCAGGCGGTCGATCGCGAACGCACGCGCGAAGCGGGCTTCGACCACCACATGACCAAGCCGGCCGACCTCGACGCGCTGCACGCACTCCTCGCCCCGGTCGCCGCCAAGGCCAACATCGCCCCGTAGAGGCGCGCCCGCGCGCCTGTCATGGCTTCGAATGGGTCGCGGGCGCGGACGACCAGGCGAGGTTCCCCTCGCGCAAGGCCTTTCCAAGGCCGACGTGGGATCGGCGCAGGCGCGCAGGCGCGCCTCTACGCGGGGAGGGTCGCGTCCGCGTCGCAACGGCTTCCCATCGCGTCGCTGCGACAGGCGCAGACATGCCCACGCGGGAGCCGTCGCATCCGCGTCGCGATCGCGCACGTAGTGGGGACACTCAGCGCACAGGCGTATCCCATGCGTTCCGGTCCATCCGTCCTGCCTGTCCGCGTTGCGTTGCCCGCGGCACGCGCGCAAGCCGGCGCGCGTTCCGCAGCCGGCGGCTCCGCGTGCCGGCGCACGCAGGCGCCCGGTCGCGCAGCGCGTCGCGTGGTCTGGTTAGACTCGGCGCCATCGCCGCAGGCGCGGCAGGGGTCCAGGATCGGCATGACGACGGCACCAATGGCGCGGGATCCAGCCGCGGAGCAGGCGGGCGAGTGGCTGGCGCGCGTGGCGGGCGGTGACGCGGCTGCGTTCGAGGCGCTCTACCACGCCACCTCGTCGCGCCTGTTCGGCGTGTGCCTGCGCGTGCTGCCCGATCGCGCCGAGGCCGAGGACGTGCTGCAGGAGGTGTACACCACGATCTGGCGCAAGGCCGGCCAGTTCGACCCCGGCCGCGCCGGGGCGCTGACCTGGATGGCGATGATCGCGCGCAACCGCGCCATCGACCGCCTGCGTGCGTCGCCGGCCGCGTCGCGCCATGCCGACATCGAGGTGGCCGCAGTCATCGCCGATGCCGGGCCGTCGCCCGCGCAGCGCGCCGAGAGCGCCGACGAAGGGGCGCGCCTGGGCGCGTGCCTGGAGGAACTCGAGCCGCGCCGTCGCGGGCTGATCCGCACCGCGTTCTTCGAGGGCGTCACCTACGAGGAACTGGCCGAGCGCATCGGTTCGCCGCTGGGATCGGTCAAGAGCTGGATCCGCCGCGGGCTGCTGCAGCTGCGCACCTGCCTGGAGCAGGGCACGTGAGCGCGCGCATGCCCCCGCACGACGACAGCTTCGACCACGAGCCGCCGAGCGCCGACCTGCGCGCGGGCGAGTACGTGCTCGGCGTGCTCGACGCGCCCGCGCGCCGCGAGGTCGAGGCGCGCATGGCGCGCGAACCGGACTTCGCCGCGCGCGTGTCGGGGTGGGAACGCGTGCTGGCGCCGCTGCTGGACGGCATCGCGCCGGTGGAGCCGGGCGCGCACGTGTGGCCGCGCGTGCGCCGCGCGATCGGTGGCGTGCCGGTCGCGGCCGCCAATGCGCCGTGGTGGCGTCGCGTCGCCGTGTGGCAGGGCGCGACCGCGCTGGCGACCGCAGCGGCCATCGCGGCCATCGTGATTGGCCGCGTGCCGCAGCGTCCCGAGGCCGCGACCGTGCCACCGGCGGCCGTCGCCGGAGCCCAGCCGCCGCCGGAGGTGCCGATGCCGGTCACGCGCCTGCTGCACGAGGACGGCACGCCGGGCTGGATGGCCGCGGTGGACACCGCCAAGGGCACCGTCACCATGACGCCCATCCCGCAGCACGAGCCGCCGGCGGGCACGGCGGGCGAGTTGTGGGTGATCGCACCGGGCAGCAAGCCGATGTCGCTCGGGATCGTGTCGATGACCCACATGCACACGATCGACGTTCCCGACGCCGCGCGGCCGATGCTCGTGCGTGGCGCGGTGCTCGCCATCACCATGGAACCGGAGACGGGCATCCCGCACGCCGCGCCGAGCGGGCCGCCACTGGCGCGCGGTGCGGTCGTGCTGGGCTGAGCGCAAGGGCGCCTCGACGCCAGGATGGCCACCACGCGTGGCCTGCATCCGGTCCGCAGGCTGGACCGTAAACGATTCACCTGCCCAGGCGGATGGCGCGATGGATTCGGTAGGACACGTCGACAACACAGTGCCGCGCGCGGACGCCGACCACGGCGGCGCTGCAGGCGAGGCGGTAACCGGCGAGCCACCACGACCGGGCGACCGCACCGCGCATCGCCCCGCGCTTGCGCTTCGCCGCTGGTTCGACACCGCGGGCGCCGACGCCGACGGGCCGGACGCCGACCGGATCGACTGGCTGCGCGCGCTGCCGTTCCTGGGCATGCACGCCGCATGCCTGGCGGTGCCGTGGGTCGGCGTGTCGCCCGTGGCGATCGCGGTCGCCGTCGCGCTGTACGCCCTGCGCATGTTCGCGGTCACCGGCTTCTACCACCGCTACTTCTCGCATCGCACCTTCCGCACCTCGCGCGCGGTGCAGTTCGCGTTCGCGGTGGTCGGTGCCTCCAGCGTGCAGCGCGGGCCGCTGTGGTGGGCCGCGCACCACCGGCACCACCATCGCCATGCCGAGACGCAGCGCGATCCGCATTCGCCTGTGGTGCACGGCTTCTGGCGCAGCCACCTCACCTGGTTCCTCACCCCGCGCGCGTTCCGCACCCACGTCGAGCGCATCCCCGACCTGGTGCGCTATCCGGAGCTGCGCTGGCTCGACCGTTTCGACATCGCCGTGCCGGTCGCGCTCGCCGTGGCGTGCTTCGGGCTCGGTGCACTGCTCGAACGCGTCGCCCCGCAACTCGGCACCAACGGCTGGCAGATGCTGGTGTGGGGCTTCTTCGTCTCCACCGTGGTGCTGTTCCACGCCACGGTCACGATCAACTCGCTGGCGCACGTGTTCGGCACGCGCCGCTTCGACACGAGCGACGACAGCCGCAACAACTGGCTGCTGGCGCTGCTCACCTTCGGCGAAGGCTGGCACAACAACCACCACTTCTTCCCCGGCACCGCGCGGCAGGGGTTCCGCTGGTGGGAGATCGACCTGACGTACTACGGCCTTCGCGCGCTGGCGCTCGTCGGCCTGGTGCGCGACCTCAAGCCGGTGCCCGCGTGGGTGCTGTCGAAGGCGAGGCACTGACATGCGCATCGCCGTGGTGGGGTCGGGAATTTCCGGATTGGCCAGCGCCTGGCTGCTGTCGAAGCGGCACGAGGTCGTGCTGTTCGAGGCCGACATGCGCCTGGGCGGGCATACGCACACGCACGACGTGCATGTCGATGGCCGCGACCATCGCGTGGACAGCGGCTTCATCGTCTGCAGCCGCGCCCACTACCCGCTGCTGTTCCGCATGTTCGACGAGCTTGGCGTCGCCACCCGGCCGACGACGATGAGCTTCTCGGTGCACGCCGAGGCCAGCGGCATCGAATACAACGCGACCGACCTCGAGGGGCTGTTCTGCCAGCGCCGCAACCTCGTGAGGCCGCGCTTCTGGGGCATGGTGCGCGACCTGATGCGCTTCTACCGCCTCGCGCCGGCGCTGCTCGCAACCGATGACCCTGGCCCCACGCTGGGCGAATACCTCGCGCGGCAGCGCTTCGGCGCGGCGTTCCGCGACGAGCACATCGTGCCGATGGCCTCGGCGCTGTGGTCCAGCCCGCCGCGCGACGTGCTCGGGTTTCCCGCGCGCTACCTCGTGCAATTCATGGCGCACCACCAGATGCTGCAGGTGGCCGGGCGACCGCAGTGGTCGGTGGTGCAGGGCGGGTCGGCGTCGTACGTCGCCGCGCTGCGTGCGCGCTGGCGGGTGCAGGTGCGCACGGGCTGCGCGGTCCGGCGCATCGAACGCGATGCGACGGGCGTCGACGTGCACAGCGCCGCCGGCGCCGAACGCTTCGATCGCGTCGTGCTGACCTGCCACAGCGACCAGGCGCTGGCGCTGCTGGGTGATGCCGACCTGGTCGAACGCGACGTGCTGGGCGCGCTTGCATACCAGCGCAACGACGTGGTCCTGCACACCGACGCGCGCCTGCTGCCGCGCAGGCGCAAGGCATGGGCGGCGTGGAACGCGCGCGTGCCGGCCGATCCCGATGCGCCATGCACGGTCAGCTACTGCATGAACCTGCTGCAGGGGATCGAATCGCGCGAGCCGTTCGTGGTCACGCTCAACGACACCGCGCGCATCGATCCGTCGCGCGTGATCGCTCGCATGGACTACGCCCATCCGGTCTACACCCACGCCTCGGTCGCCGCACGCGCACGCAAGGCGCAGATCCAGGGCCGCCGCCACGCGTGGTTCGCCGGCGCGTACTGGGGCTGGGGCTTCCACGAGGACGGCATGCGCAGCGCAGTGGAGGTGGCCGAGGGCCTGGGCGCGTCCTGGGGATGCGTCGAGGCCACGCCCGCCGCGCCCGGCGTGCGCTTCCCGCGTGCACTGGCGCTGCCCGCATGAGCTTCGCCAGCGCCGTGTACGAGGGCCGCGTGCGCCATCGCCGGCATGCGCCGCGCGCGCACGCGTTCGAGTACCGGATGGCGCAGCTGTACCTCGACCTCGACGAGGTCGACCAGGTGTTCGAGCGCCGCTGGCTGTGGTCGGCGCGCCGGCCTGCGCTCGCCCGCTTCAGGCGCAGCGACTACATCGGCCCGCACGACATGCCGCTGGCCGAAGCGGTGCGCCAGCGCATCCGCGACGCCACCGGCCGCGCGCCGGACGGCCCGATCCGCCTGCTCACCCACCTGCGCTACGCCGGGCACGTATTCAACCCGGTGAGCTTCTACTACTGCTTCGATGGCGGCGGCGCGCTGGACTGCGTGATCGCGGAGATCACCAACACGCCGTGGAAGGAGCGGCATGCCTACGTGCTGCCGGTCTCGCGCGCGACGCGGCATGGCCGCGCGCTGGGATGGGAGTTCGACAAGGCATTCCACGTCTCGCCCTTCATGGCCATGCAGCGGCGCTATGCGTGGCGCTTCACCGCGCCGGGCGACGATCTGCACGTGCACATGGACGTGGTCGATGGCCAGGCACGCGAGTTCGACGCCACGCTCGACCTGCGCCGGCGGCCGCTCGACGGCGCATCGCTGGCGCGCGTGCTGGTGCGCTATCCGCTGATGACCGCCCGCGTCGTCGGCGCTATCCACTGGCAGGCCCTGCGCCTGTGGCTCAAGGGCGTGCCCGTGCACGACCACCCCGCTTTGTCGAAGGACACGCGATGAACGAGATCGTCCAGCCCCTGCCGCGCGAGCGCGCGCACGGCGCCTTCGACCGCGCCCTGCGCGCGCGCCTGCTGGCGCAGCTGGCGCCGCTGCGCCACGGCCGGCTCACCGTGCACGATGCGCTCGGCACCACGGTGCTGGGCCAGCCGGAGGGCGCCTGCGAGCTCGATGTCGCCGTGCACGTGGACGATCCCGCGTTCTGGCGCCTGCTCGCCGCCAACGGCAGCGTCGGCGCGGGCGAGGCCTACATCGACGGGCTGTGGAGCTGCAGCGATCTCGTCGCCCTGGTGCGCCTGCTGGTGCGCAACCGCGACCTGCTCGACGGAATGGAGACGGGGCTGGCGCGCGTCGGCGGCTGGGCCATGCGCGCCTGGCATGCACTGCGCCGCAACACGCGCGCCGGCAGCCGCCGCAACATCGCCGCGCATTACGACCTCGGCAACGCGTTCTTCGGGCTGTTCCTGTCGCAGGACCTGATGTACTCGTCCGCGTTCTACGCCGGCACGGACGAGACGCTCGAGGATGCCTCCACCCGCAAGCTCGAGCGCATCTGCGCGCAGCTGCAGCTCAAGCCGGGCCAGCGCGTGGTGGAGATCGGGACCGGGTGGGGCGGCTTCGCGATCCACGCCGCCACCCACCACGGCGTGCACGTCACCACCACCACCATCTCGAAGGAGCAGCACGCGCTCGCCAGCCAGCGCGTGCAGGAGGCCGGGCTGTCGGACCACGTCACCGTGCTGCTGCGCGACTACCGCGACCTCGACGGGACGTTCGACGCACTGGTGTCGATCGAGATGGTCGAAGCCATCGGCGCCAAGTACCTCGAGACTTATTTCGCGAAGCTCGGCAGCCTGCTCGCGCCCGACGGCCTGGCGCTGGTGCAGGCGATCACCATCGAGGACCATCGCTATGCGCAGGCGCTGGCGTCGGTGGACTTCATCAAGCGCCACGTGTTTCCCGGCAGCTTCATCCCGTCCGTTGCCGCCATGCTCGCAGCGAAGGCGCGCAGCACGGACCTGGCCCTGCTGCGGCTGGAGGACTTCGGCGGCTCCTACGCACTCACCTTGCACGCGTGGCGGCAGCGGTTCCTGTGCAACCTCGACGCGGTGCGCGCGCAGGGCTTCGACGAGCGTTTCATCCGCCTCTGGGAGTTCTACCTGGCGTACTGCGAGGGCGGGTTCCGCGAGCGCTCCATCGGCGTGGCGCACCTGCTGATGGCCAAGCCCGGCGCGCGCGAGGCGGCGTTGTCGCCGGACATGCACGCGGGCCTGCGCGCATGAGTGCGTGGGCCTGGCCGCTGCTGCTGTGGGCCATGATGGCGCTGGCGATGGCCGCCGGCTGGGCGTGGCAGCGCGCGCGGTCGAACATCGGCATCGTCGATGCGATCTGGGCCGCGGGCGTGGGCGCATCGGCCGTGCTGTACGCGCTGCTCGGCGACGGCGCGCAGGTGCCGCGCGTCGTGCTGGCCGTGCTCGGCGGCGCGTGGGGCCTGCGCCTGGCGCTGCACATCGCGCGGCGGACGCTGCACGAGGCCGAGGACGGCCGCTACGCGCACATGCGCGCGCACTGGAACGGCAACCAGGCCTACATCTTCGCGTTCTTCCAGGCGCAGGCGCTGCTGGTGGTGCTGTTCTCGCTGCCGTTCCTGGCGGTGGCGCGCAACCCGGTGGAAGGCGTGAACGCGTGGACCGTCGCCGCGATCGCGCTGTGGCTGCTCGCGGTGGCTGGCGAGTCGCTGGCCGACCACCAGCTGGCGGTGTTCCGGCGCGACATGCGCAACCGCGGCACGGTGCTGCGCAGCGGGCTGTGGCGGTATTCGCGCCACCCCAACTACTTCTTCGAGTGGCTGCACTGGTTCGCCTACGTGCTGCTGGCGGTCGGCTCGCCGGCGTGGGCGCTGGCGCTCGCCGGTCCGGTGGTGATGTACGTGTTCCTGCGCTGGCTGTCGGGCGTGCCGTGGACAGAGCAGCAGGCACTGCGCACGCGCGGCGAGGCGTACCGCGACTACCAGCGCACCACGCCGATGTTCTTCCCTTGGTTTCCACGCGATGCCGCGCGCCCGGTGGCGACGGCGAAGGCGCTGCCGGCCCGGACGACCTCCCGTCACCCCACTCCTCGCCGGAGCAAGCGCGCGGGGAGGAGCAAGCGCGGGAACTGACACACAACCATCCGTCGCCCCTGCGAACGCAGGGGCCCAGTGACGTTGCTGTTTCGCGATCTTCGGAGAACGAAGTCGCTGGGCCCCTGCCTTCGCAGGGGCGACGGGCTGAAGACCATTCGTAGTTATGTCCAGCAACGCCATGTCGAGCAAGGCCATGTCCACCATCTCCACAACCCTTGAACTGCCAACCGACCGTGCCGCTCCCGGCCTGCTCGGCCTCGCCGAACGCGGCCTGGTGCCCGATGCGCTGCTGCGCGCCGGCATCCGCCGCATGTGCGCGCAGCGCCTGCGCGAGGAACTGGCCGGCGGCCTCGACACGCAGGCCGCGCGCATGCAGCGGCGCATCGACGAGCTCCGCCAGAGTCCCGTCGCCATCCACACCGATGCCGCCAACGCGCAGCACTACGAGTTGCCCGCCGCGTTCTTCCGGCAGTGCCTCGGCGCGCGCCTGAAGTATTCGGGCTGCTACTACCCGACCGGCCGCGAGACGCTGGACGAGGCCGAGGAGGCGATGCTGTCGCTGTACGGCGAGCGCGCCGAGCTGCGCGACGGCCAGGACATCCTCGAGCTGGGCTGCGGCTGGGGCTCGCTGACGCTCTGGATGGCCGAGCGCTTTCCGCGCGCGCGCATCACCGCGGTGTCCAACTCGCACGGCCAGCGCGCGCACATCGAGGCGCAGTGCGCCGCGCGCGGGCTGGCCAACGTCCGCGTGGTGACCTGCGACGTGAACCGGCTCGAGCTCGATGCCGCGCAGTTCGACCGCTGCGTGTCGGTGGAGATGTTCGAGCACATGCGCAACTACGACACGCTGCTCGCCCGCATTGGCGCATGGCTCAGGCCCGGCGGCGCGCTGTTCGTGCACATCTTCTGCCACCGCACGCTGGTGTATCCGTTCGAGACCGAGGGCGAAGGCAACTGGATGGGCCGGCACTTCTTCACCGGCGGGCTGATGCCCGCCTTCGACACCCTGCTGCATTTCCAGGACGGGCTGCGTATCGAGTCGCGGTGGGCGATCGACGGCACCCACTACCAGCGCACCGCCAACCACTGGCTCCACAACCAGGACGCGCGGCGCGAGGCCGTCATGCCTGTGCTGCGCGAGGCCTACAGTGACGCCGCGGACCTGTGGGCGCAGCGCTGGCGCATGTTCTGGATGGCCTGCGCGGAGCTGTTCGGGTACCAGGACGGCCAGCAGTGGCTGGTCGGCCACTACCGTTTCCGCAAGCCCGCCTGAGCGGCGCGCGCGGTCGCGTTGACAGCCCCCCGGCGCGCCTTGCATCATGCGCGCCCCGCACGGCCAGGCCGCGCGCGGCACCTGCCCAGGTGGCGGAATTGGTAGACGCACTAGTTTCAGGTACTAGCGGGTAAAACCGTGGAGGTTCGAGTCCTCTCCTGGGCACCAGACATCGCGATCCGGTTCGATCCGGCCCGCTGAAAAAGACCCGCCGCGAGGCGGGTTTTTCGTTGGCACGAACCCGCCGGTCGGCGCTTTCAGGTGGATGCGCGTCCGTCGCCAGACTCGTTTTTCGCGGCGTGCCGCGGCCCTTCGGCGCGACATCCCCTTCATGAACGCGTGCGACCATCGCGCGATGAAGAAGACCCCCACACGCAGGGCCGCAGCCGGCAAGGCCGCGAAGAAGACCACGCCCAAGGCGCACAAGAAGGCCGGGTTCGAGAAGCGCCCCAAGGCCCCGTCTGGCGACTCAGGCGCGCGCGGCCGCGGCCGCCAGGATGCGCGTCCGGGCTGGATGCCCGAGCCGCCGCCCCGCGCGGCCGAGCGCGCGCTGCGCGCACTGCGTCCGCTCGCCGCGCACGACGTCGCGTCGGGCGACGACCCGCACGCCGCGCGCGAGGCGCGCCGCTACGACAACCCCATCGCCAGCCGCGAGATGCTGCTGCAGCTGCTCACCGCCGCCGACGGCCCGATGACTGCCGAAGCGTTGGCCGCCAAGCTCTCGCTCGTCGAACCCGAGCGCTTCGACGCACTCGCCAAGCGCCTGGGCGCGATGGTCCGCGACGGCCAGCTCCTGCAGAACCGCGCCGGCGCGTTCGCGCCCGCGGCGGCGATGGACCTGATCGCCGGCACCGTGATCGCCAACGCCGACGGCTTCGGCTTCCTGCGCCCCGATGCGGGCAGCAAGGCCGACGACCTGTTCCTGCCGCCGTTCGAGATGCGGAAGGTGATGCACGGCGACCGCGTGCTCGGTTCGGTCACCGGGCTGGACCGCCGCGGTCGCAAGCAGGGCGCGATCGTCGAGGTGCTCGAACGTCGACTCAACCGCCTGATCGGCCGCTTCGAGATGGAGGCGGGCATCAGCTTCGTGGTCCCCGACGACCGCCGCATCCAGCGCAACGTGCAGGTGCCGCACGACGCGCGTGGCGAGGCGCAGCCCGGGCAGCTCGTCGTCGTCGAGCTGGTGCACGCGCCGGATCCAAAGCGCGACCCGCAACGCCCGCCGATCGGCCGCGTGGTCACCGTGCTGGGCGACCGCCTGACCGCGTCACTGGCCGTGCAGGCGGCCATCCACGGTCATGAACTGCCGCACGAGTTCCCGCCGGCGGTGCTGGCCGAAGCCGCTGCCATCGACGTGGACGTTCCCGCGTCGATTGCGGCCACGCGCGAGGACATCCGCCACCTGCCGCTGGTGACCATCGATGGCGAGGACGCCAAGGACTTCGACGACGCCGTCTACTGCGAACCGCACAAGACCGGCTGGCGCCTGGTGGTGGCCATCGCCGACGTCTCGCAGTACGTGCGCCCAGGTACCGCGCTCGACGACGAGGCGCAAAAGCGCGCGACCAGCGTGTACTTCCCCGGCTTCGTGGTGCCGATGCTGCCGGAGACGCTATCCAACGGCATCTGCTCGCTGAAGCCGAAGGTCGACCGGCTGTGCTTCGTCTGCGACATGCAGGTGGATCGCAAGGGGCAGGTCGTGTCCTCGCGTTTCTACGAGGCGGTGATGCATTCGCACGCGCGCCTGACCTACACGCAGGTGTGGAATGCGGTGGGCGGCGAGGCGCTGGAGCACGACCGCGACGAGGCGCTGGGCGTGATCGGCTCGCTGCTGCCGCAGGTGCTGCAGCTGCACCAGCTGTATCAGGCGCTGTCGAAGGCGCGCGAGCAGCGCGGGGCCATCGAGTTCGAATCGGGCGAGGTGCGCTTCGTGCTCGGCGCCAAGGGCGAAGTGGTGCAGGCAGGCATGCTCCAGCGCAACGAAGCCCACAAGCTGATCGAGGAATGCATGATCGCGGCCAACGTCGAGGCCGCGAAGTACCTCATCGCGCGCGAGGTGCCGGCGCCGTACCGCATCCACGACCGCCCGCCGGAGGAGAAGTACAACGACCTGTTGGAATTCCTGCGCGAGTTCAACCTGCGCATGCCGCCGTGGTCGAAGGTGCATCCGCGCGATTTCACCGCGCTGCTCAAGGTGGTGCGCGAACGACCGGAGGCGGCACTGCTGGAATCGGTGCTGCTGCGCAGCCAGTCGCTGGCGGTGTACGCGCCGGATAACGTCGGACACTTTGGCCTGGCGCTGGAGGCGTACGCGCACTTCACCTCGCCGATCCGTCGCTACCCGGACCTGCTGGTGCACCGCGCGATCAAGCATGCGCTGGGCGGGAAATCCGGCGAGGAGTTCCTGTACTCGCCACACCAGATGGCCGCGCTGGCCCTGCAGAGCTCCGAGCGCGCGCGCCGCGCCGACGAGGCCGAACGCGAGGTCGACGAGCGCTACCGCGCCGCGTGGATGGAGCAGCACGTCGGCGGGCAGTTCGAGGGCGTGATCAGCGGCGTGACCAGCTTCGGCCTGTTCGTCGAGCTCGACGACAGCAAGGTCAATGGCCTGGTGCACGTCACACAGTTGCCCAACGATTTCTACCACTTCGATCCCATCCGCAAGACGCTCACTGGCGAGCGCGCCGGGCGCGAGTTCCGCCTCGGCGACCGCGTGGGCATCGTGGTGCTGAAGGCAAGCGTGGAGGACCGGCGGATCGATTTCCGCCTGGTCGAGGAGCAGGGCGGTGGTGCGAAGCCGCTGCCGCCGCGTGGGAAGCCGGCGAAGCGGGTCAAGCAGAAGTACTGATCCGGCGCATCGCCCCTTGTAGCGCCGAGCTCGCTCGGCGTCGCGCCCGATCTGCGACCGCCGAGCAAGCCCGGCGCTACAGGAACCGGGCGAAGCCGGCGGCGTCGCGTGCGGATGCGACAATCTCGCCCCCGCACCTGCAGCACCCGCCCATGAGCCAGAAGCAATGGATCGCCGGCATCAACGCCGTCGCCTCCGCCCTCGAACACGACGCCGCCAACGTGCGCGAGGTGCTGCTCGAGGCCGGGGCGAAGAACCCGCGGCTGACCGAGATCGAGCAGCGCGCGCGGCGGCTCGACATCCCCGCGCGCCGCGTGGCGACCAACGCCATCGACGGCGTGGTCGGCCAGTTGCGCCACCAGGGCGTGGTGGCGCGCTACGCCGCGGCGAAGACGTACTCGGAAAATGACCTGGAAGGCCTGGTCCAGGCCGCCGAGGGTCGCGCGCTGCTGCTGGTGCTCGACGGCGTGCAGGACCCGCACAACCTCGGCGCCTGCCTGCGCAGCGCGGCCGCGGCCGGCACCACCGCGGTGGTGATCCCGAAGGACAAGTCGGTGCAGGTCAACGCCACCGTGCGCAAGACCTCGGCCGGCGCCGCGGATGCGATCCCGGTCGTGCAGGTGACCAACCTCGCGCGCACGCTGCGCGAGCTGCAGCAGATGGGCGTGTGGCTGTACGGTCTGGCCGGCGAAGCCGACGCGTCGCTGTACGACGTCGACCTGCGCGGCAACGTCGGCATGGTGCTGGGCGGCGAGGCGGACGGCCTGCGACGGCTGACTCGCGAGACCTGCGACGGCCTGGTGCGCATCCCGATGCCGGGCGCGGGCGATGTCGAGAGCCTCAACGTCTCGGTGGCTGCGGGCGTGACGCTGTTCGAGGCCGTGCGCCAGCGGAGCGTGCGCTGATGGACGCGCCTGGGTTCGCCTTGCACTGGTACGACATCGTCGGCATGGTCGGCTCGGCGCTGGTGATCGGCGCGTTCTACCTGCTGCAGGCCGGGCGCCTGTCGGGCACGGGCGCGACCTACCAGCTGCTCAACTTCTTCGGTGCCGGCGGCGTGCTGGTCTCGCTGCTGGGCGCCTTCAACCCCGGCGTGTTCGTGCTCGAGGTGACGTGGATGGCGATCAGCCTCTACGGCATGTGGCGTACGGTGAAGTTGCGGCGCAAGCCGAAACCCTCGTCGTAAGGCGGGAGACTTTGCGGCCGGCACCGCGTGCGAGCGTGTAGGTGCGTGAGCGGCTGTCGCGGTAGAGGAGCGCCTGCGCGCCTGCATCGCACGGCGTTCCAGCACGTGGGCCTGCGCGATCGCGACAGGCGCGCGGGCACGGCTCTACGGTCGGGGCCAGGCGTTGACGATGGTGCAGAACAGCTCCGCCGTGCGCTCGGCGTCGTACACGGCCGAGTGCGCGTCCTCGCTGTTCCAGTCCAGCCCGGCGGCATTGAGCGCACGTGCGAGCACGGTCTGCCCGTAGGCGACGCCCGCCAGCGATACCGTGTCGAACACGCTGAAGGGATGGAACGGGTTGCGCTTGTGCCCGGTGCGCGCGACCGCGGCATTGAGGAAATTCAGGTCGAAGTGCGCGTTGTGCCCGACCAGGATCGCGCGCTGGCAGCCGTGCCGCTTCGCGGCCTCGCGCACCGGCGCGAACACGTGGTCGAGCGCGGGCTTTTCCGCCTTCGCCAGGCGGAACGGGTGGTCGAGGACGATGCCGGTGATCTCCAGCGACTTGGGATCGATGTCCAGTCCCGGCGCCGGCACCACGTGCGCGTTGTTCGAGGTGCCGGGCACCAGCCGGCCATCGTCCGCGAGCTCGATCGGCACCACCGCGATCTCCAGCAGCGCATGCCGGTTCCAGTCGAAGCCGCCGGTTTCCACATCGACGACCACCGGCAAGTAGCCGCGGAAACGCGTGGCGAGCGGGGAGGGCGTGGTGGTGGCGGGCGGCGTCGCGGCGTCTTGCATGCGGGCAGGCTAGCAAACGCCGTTCGCACGGCAGATTCGACGTTTGAGGGAAATGCGTCGAAGCGATCCGCTGAAGCCCCTCTCCCATCGGGAGAGGGGTTGGGGTGAGGGGCGGGCGTTCGTGGTCTTAGGCGCGTGATGTCATCGAGGCGATCTCGGATCGTTTGGTTAGCCACGTGATTGAAGCTGCTTAGCCTGACCGCCCCTCTCCCACACCCCTCTCCCGTTGGGAGAGGGGCTTGAATGACGCGCAACCTGCGTTCATGAGGGGGTTCTGCCCACCGGCCCCGGCAGCTGGCGGACTGACGCCCACCCGATGCAGGTTTGCGCGGGACGGGCGCACGCTATTCGACCTGCAGGACACCAAGAGCGTGCAGTTGCAAGAGCAAAGGTGTTGCGGCCGCGAGCCATGCTTCGGCATCCGCATGGCCTGCCTCGACCGCGATGGCCTGCAGGTGCGCCCGCCCGGTATCGCCCGCAACCTCGCCAATGCGTTCCAGAAGCCGCCACGCCAGCGGCGTGAGTTCGGAAAAGCGCACCTGCCCGCCGGGCTCGCGGCGCAGGAGCAGCAGCGTCGGTTGGGGCGGTGGTGTGTCGGGTTTGAACTCCGGGCCGATGCGGTGCACCGGCCACGCATACGCCAGCGGCCATGCCAGCGGCGACAGCGCCAGTGCGCCGTCGAGCAGCGCACCCACAGGTGCGGCGGCTTCGGCGGCGCCGGCAGCGACGCGGCGGGGCGGCGCGCCATGAGCGTCGGCGATCTGCAACGCCAATTCGGCCCACTCGTAATGCGCCAGTTCGCGCAGGAACGGCCGCGGCAGCGGTTCGTGGTCGTCGAGGAAGCGCAGGAACTCGCGCGCGACTTCCGGGAACAGCGGGGTCGCACAGGCATGCCCGCGCAGGAATGCGCGCACCAGCGCGGCCCACGCCTCGTCGCCCAGCACCGCGCGAATCACCGGGAAGGTGCCGGCCAGCAGTTCGCGCAGGTTGTTGAACACCAGGTCGCGATAGACGCCGGCGCGCCGTGCATCCCAGCCCGCCGGGGGCGGGCCCGAGGGATCGCGCAGCCACGCGGTGAACGCGCGTTGCGGATCCGCGGCGTCGACCTGCTCCGTGTCAGCCATGCGCAGCGCGGGCGGCCGGCTGCAGGCGGCGCACGGTGGACAGTTCGCCGGCGAGCTGTGCCCACGGCGGCAGGTTGAAGTCGCGCTCCAGCACCGTCGGGCGCGGGCCCAGGCGCGCGTACGCCTGCGACAGCAGCGTCCACACCGCGTCCTTCACCGGCGCGCCGTGGGTGTCGATCTTGAGGTCGTCGGCCTCGTCGTAATGGCCGGCCACGTGCAGGCAGGCGACGCGGTCCGCGGGCATGGCCTCGATGAACGCGAGCGCGTCGTAGCCGTGGTTGATCGCGTTGACGTAGACGTTGTTGACGTCCAGCAGCAGGTCGCAATCGGCCTCGTCCAGCACGGCGGTGGTGAACTCGATCTCGGTGAGCGGCTGCCGTCCGGCGGCGACCGGCGCGGCCTGGTAGTACGAGGCGTTCTCCACCGCGATGCGCCGGCCCAGCATGTCCTGGGTGCGGGCGATGCGCACGGCGACGTGGCGCACGGCTTCGTCGGTGAACGGGATCGGCAGCAGGTCGTAAAGCTGGCCGTGGTCGCTGCAGTAGCTCAGGTGCTCGCTGTAGAGCACCGCGTCGTGGCGGTCGAGGAAGCGACGCACGCGCGCGAGGAAGGTTTCATCAAGCGGCGCGGTGCCGCCGAGCGAGAGCGACAGGCCGTGGCATGCGATGGGATGGCGCGCGGCCAATGCGTCGAAGGCCTCGCCCAGCGCGCCACCGACGCCGATCCAGTTCTCCGGGGCGACCTCGAGGAAATCGAAGTTGCCCTCGGGTGCATCGCGCAGCGCGGGCAGGAGCCCGCGCCGCAGGCCGATGCCGACGGCGCGTGCATCGAGGACGCGCGCGCCGGCATCCAGGCGTGGGTCAGGGCGCGCCACCGCACTTGCCTTCGCCACACTTGCCCTCGCCGCACTTGCCCTCGCCGGCCTTGGCCGCGGGCTTGGCATCGTCGGACTTGGCACCGCACTTGCCTTCGCCACACTTGCCCTCGCCGCACTTGCCTTCGCCCGCCTTGCCGTCGCGGGCCTGCTTCATCGCGGCGTGGCCGGCGTCGAGCTCGGCCGCGGTGATGCTGCCGTCGCGGTCCGCGTCGTACCGGGCGAACCGCGATGCGTCGCCGTCATGGGCCGCGGCGAACTCGGCGCGCGAGACCACGCCGTCCTTGTCGGTGTCCATGTTGGCGATGGTGTGGCCCTTCTTGCCGCCGCACTTGCCTTCACCGCACTTGCCTTCGCCGGCCTTGTGGTCGTGGCCGTGGTCATGGGTGGAGGCGCCGAGCATGTAGCCGGCGGCGAGGTCGGTCATCGCGAAGGCCTGCGGCGAGAGAGCCAGGCCCGCGAGGACGCCGAGGGCGAGGGCGACGGGTTTGCGGGGGGACTGCGACATGGGGAGCCTCCTTGGGAATGGGTGGCCGCTGGCCACGCCGGATGAACGCGTTGCGCGCAGCCCGCGGATGCAGGGCGGCGCGGCCGATTGTCGCCCCGGCGCCGCGCCCGCGCACCTGCCATGGGTGGGAGGCCAGCCCAAACGAAAACCGCGCCCGAAGGCGCGGTCTGTCCGGCATGTCCGCTGGACGCGTCAGGGCGCGGCGCTGCTGGTCTCGTCGCGCTTGGGGCGCGGCGGCAACGGCTCCTCGCCGCGCACCAGGAACCAGATGTTCTCGGCGATGTTGGTGGCGTGGTCGCCGATGCGCTCGATGTTCTTGGCCATGAACAGCAGGTGCGTGCACGGCGTGATGCTGCGCGCGTCCTCCATCATGTAGGTCAGCAGCTCGCGGAACAGGCCGGTGTAGGCCACGTCCAGGTCGGCGTCGCGCAGGCGCACGCGCTGGGCGAGCTCGAGGTCGCTGTCGTGGTAGGCGCGCATCACGTCGCGCACCTGCTGCACGGCGATGGTGCCGATCGCCTTGATGCCGGTGACGTGCGGCAGCGGCGGGGCGAGGTTGAGCGCCAGCGACCGCTTGGCGACGTTGGCGGCGTAGTCGCCAATGCGCTCGATGTCCGCGGCGATGCGGATCGCGGCGAGGATCTGCCGCAGGTCGCGCGCCAGCGGGCCGCGCAGCGCGAGCTTCATGACGTCGTGGCTGACCTCGTGTTCGAGCGCGTCGATGGCCTCGTCGTTGGCGATGATCCGCTCGGCGGCCTTGTCGTCGCGGCGCTCGACCACGTCCAGCGCGGCCTCCAGCTGCGACGCCGCCATCTCGCCCATCCGCAGGGCTTCCTTGAGCAGGCGGGTGTGTTCTTCGTCGTGGCTGCGGAGGATGTGGTCGTGCATGGGAAGGCCTATGAAGCGG
>ERZ1066121.315-NODE-315-length-45579-cov-12.527041_pt1 | contig 45579 bp, 44 predicted proteins | sample MGYA00382768_ERZ1066121 | MGnify/ENA primary metagenome ERZ1066121 (study PRJEB33369, sample SAMEA5778351) | biofilm metagenome | biome: Industrial cooling water; feature: Water cooling tower basin; material: Biofilm | place: United Arab Emirates | collected...
TGAGTGCTGAGTGCTGAGTGTTGAGTGCTGAGTGCTGAGTGTTGAGTGCTGAGTGCTGAGTGTTGAGTGCTGAGTGTTGAGTATAATATTGTGGAGCGGGCATCCCTGCCCGCCTTTAATTTGCTAATAACACAAAAAAATTTTCCGAAAACCAAAAAATACACTTGAAGTTAATAAAATAGTAAATCCCAAATATAAAGATTTATGATGATTCTCTCATTATAAATCTTTATTGCTGTAAAAACCTAAAAATGCTAGATTAACAAAGCTGAAACAATTTATCTGTAACAAGTACAAGTATAAATAAAATAAAAAAGTTAAGTAGATAAAATTATGAGAAGCGTATATAGCTTAAGTAACAACGAATTCGCCAAAAAATTAACCGCAGAAGAGCGCCAACTACGTTTGAACAAAGCCTCTAAAGAGTATATGCGAGGCAGAATATCAAAACAAGAGTTTCACCAAGCAGAACGAGACTACGGTACAGATTATACGCTTGTAACATTTGGTTTAGCCAAACAGCGAAGTGTAATACCGCGTTTTATAAAAAAACTAACATCAATTTTTAGCAGTAAATAGTCTTAGGGAAGCAAAGGATGCATATGATGTGCTTTTGCAACGAGCATAGCAGTAGAAAGACGACCAGAAATAGCAACCAACAGGTTTTTAACTGCACTTGAATCAAAAGCAGTAACATAATTACTATACAAGCACATAACCCCAAGACAATCGCCCGTATCGCCAATAATGGGAACTGTAATTAATGATTTATACGGGAAACGGCGCCGTTTAGCCTTATCAAAAAAGATATATTCGGGGTTATCTGCTTGTAATTCTCCATTTTTTCGAGATAAATGCACAACATAGCTTTTTTTATCTAAAAAAGTCAGACCAGCAATACCACGTTTAGCATTAGAACCATTTCCAATATAAAAGCGTGCTTTATCAGGACTTTCATTTGGATATTCCAGAAAAAACCAAGTAGTGAGATAATCAGGGTCAGTAACATCGGGAGCATATACAGCGATACCACAACCATCTAAAAGTTGGAGAAATTCAAGTGTTTGCTCTAAAAATTCATCGAAAAAACGTTGTAGAGCTAGACTAGCATCAGGCGCCTCACATAACTTAGGCAACAAATACCATAGAGTTTCATCAAGCGAATGAAGTTTTACAGATATTTGATGTGCAGCATGATAACGCTGTATAACCAACAAACAAGGAAGAACCACAACAAGCCCACATAATAGCGCAGCCCACAGAGGAACTTTTATAGATATGAGAATAGGTAAAACTTTTTTAAGGGCCTCATCAGCTGTGTTTCCAATAATGCCCTGAAAAGCAAAAGCAATTAAAGTACCTATCGATGCGATAGATATTTTTAACCAACTTGGAATTTTGGGTAGATTTAATGCCATAACGACCTGTCATAGTTGGCAGCGTGACATAATACCATCGATGTAGGTATCAATACTATACTAACAACCTCTAGATAAATTTACCTGTACATATATAAATGTTGTTGCCATATATGTTATGTGACACAAGAATGAAAACCACTGTTTAATTGATTTCTTACCGAATACCTGTGTTGCATCAATTATTTTTAGCAGTATTTACACGTATGTAAATATTGTAAGAATAATCTTAAAAGTTACGCCAGCAAAATTTATAACTAAATAACTAACTACCAATTAAAAATATTTTATACAATGTAATTAGTGGTTCACGTCATTGATTTTGGAGAGTTAAGAGGAATGAACCACAAAGGACACAAAGGACACAAAGAAAGAAGAAAGAAGAGAGAACTCCCCAAAACTTTGGACACAGAGCAAAGCGTGGAGGTTAGGCGCCTCCGACTTAAGATTACTAAGAACAGGTTAAATAATTACCATATAAACTGCATATCTAAAACAAAACCTGGTAGCACGTCTTCTCCTGATTTTGCTTAGACACCACTTCAGGCGCCGAGTTTGCGAATAGCAAAATTCATCATACTTATTTGCTTGTCATGAAACGAAGGAGGCATCAAGCTATGAACTGTATGGTCGAGTCCATCATGCATAACATCGGTTGTTAGCGCAGAATGGTCTAAACCTAAAGTATGCCCAATTTCATGAGCAATAGCGTTAGCAATTAAGTTAGATAATTGATTAGTATCTAAGTTGGCTTTAGAAGAAGCATAAAAAACTTGGTCAATACGAATAATTGCACGGTCTGTAACTACTCCTTGTTTAAAAGTAGCTATACCAAGATAGTCAACAGGTTGGTCGTCAGCAAATATATAGACGTGAGTAAAGTCTTCCCCCCACTGTTTAGGGTCGGGTGGATCTGAAGTCAAAAATACATTCACGCTTCTAAATGCGCCGTAAACTTTGGAAAAAGCATCAAAAAGAATATTACTGACAGCTTCTCTATTTTCTTCAGCAACATCCATTCCAGATATATCTACCCAGATACAACGGCGAAACTCGCTATCTTGCTCTCTAAGGTTTTGTCCACAAAAAGAGCAAAATTCCCATTCTCTGTGAATGCGTGAACGGCATCCAGGACAGCGAAGTTTAGGTGCCCTAGTCAGATCGATGCGTTCCCAAATAGGTAATTTTGATTTACGAGAAGGTCTGGTTAAATCTAAGCGCTCATACAATGACATTGGTTTATATTTCGTTTACCTTTATCGTAATATTTTTTTTGCTTTGGCTAACTTAACCCAATTTGGATATTCAGCCATCAGTAAATCATAAAGTTGTTGATCTGCTATAGTTTCTGGGTCTTCTACACTAAAAAAATCTGCATTATCAAGAAAGCGGTCGTTCATTTCATCCAGTTGCTCTAGAAAACTGAAGTCACTTGCTATTAATTGAGATAACCACCCCAAAATACCTTCTCCTTTAACATCCTTCCGTGACTTACCAATTGCCATAAATTGCCAAAAAATAGGCTGATGTGAGGACTCTTTTAGAATTTTTTCTGTTTCCAACTGGTCATGAGTGGCGCCATCTGTAACAAACATTACATAAACAGGTTGATTTGAAGCAAAATGTTTATTTATCATTTTCTGCCACCCCTTAAAATAATACTCTTTAATCATCTTCATTGCTTTACCATAATAGGTACCACCTTCTAAAGGATATTTCTGAAGAACATTTTGAATAAAATCTTTAAAGTTATCAATATTCATTTCACCAACATGATGAGCGTCAGCCCCGAAAAGGAATATGTCAATAGAGGCATTATCATCAAATCGACATCCTAATGCAAGAATTTTTTCTGCAAAAATTTGTATTTTACCTGAACTGTATAGCCAAGACATCGAGCCAGAAATATCAAGGCAAAGTGCAACTTTTGCTTTATGATTTGTTAAATTAACTTTTTAAAGTGATATATCGGCTTTTTTAACAAGATTAAAAATATGTGGCGCTTTTTCTTCAAGTTTTTTATCTAAAGATATGGCTATTTGAGGCTTGTTGTCTTGAATATTTTCTAGTTTTTTTTCTCTAGCACTAGCATCTTCTTCATGCCTGGAATTATTAATAAACTTATCTACAAAAGTTTTTAATCCAGTATTATAACCTTCTCCTACCGCTTGAAATCTCCATTCATCTTCCTTTTTATACAATCTTCCAAACTCTACAGCGGTTTCTTGGGAAAAAGCTTCTTTCAAATTATATCGAGCAATTGACCTTTTATTTTCATAATTATAAATTTTGATGTAAGGGTTTTTAATTTGGCTAAAATTTTGCTCAGTTTCCTGAGCTTCATGAATAGTGACAACAAAGACGATTTCCTGAATAACTGGGTTTACTTTTGCCAAATCAACATATATTGTTTCATCATCCCCATTTCCTTCTCCTGTTCTGTTATCTCCTGTATGTTTGAGGGCGCCATCAAAAGATTGAAGATTATTGTAAAATACAAAGTAGTTATCATTTGGAACTTTGCCACTGGCGCTTAACATAAATACAGAAGCGTCAACATCATAACTTTGCCCATTTTTACTAACTTGCCAACCTAAACCAATAGCAACTTTTTTTAAATCTGGCGCTTCCTTAGAAAGATTAAATCTACTACCTTTAGTTAATTCTATTTCCATTTTATATATCTCCCTGAATTAAATCATACTAAGGAATGAGTAATTTAATTAGAAAGGGGTATACACCTTTGTTACCCCTGCTAGATTAAATTGCTTCTAGATTGTTTATGATGATACTAAGCAGCGTAGCGGTCTACAAAATTTTGAAGACCTGATTTGTAACCTGTTCCGACAGCTTGGAATCTCCATTCGCCATCTTTTCGATAAAGTTTGCCAAATTCAATTGCAGTTTCTATAGAAGCATCTTCTTCCAACTCATATTTAGCAAATTGTTTTTCTGTAATATTGTCATAAATTCTAATATAAGAATTTCTAACTTGCCCAAAATTCTGCTTTCTTTGCTCTGCTTCGTGAATAGTGACAACAAAAAGTATTTCTTGAACTGAAGCATCAACCTTGTCTAAATCAACAGAAATTGTTTCATCGTCTCCTGCACCCTCTCCGGTTCTACTATCTCCTTCGTGTTTTACAGACCCGTCTGGGGATGATACATTGTTATAAAATACAAAATATTTTTCGTTAACAATTTTTCCATTTGCTGCCAACATAAATACAGAAGCATCTAAATCAAAAGCTGCACCTGTATCTGTAGCGTTAATATCCCAACCTAAACCAATACCTGCTTTTTTTAAGCTAGGTGCTTCTTTAGATAAATTAATTCTTTCACCTTTGCTTAAGTTAATTGACATGATAGTTACCTCTTGAGAATAAATATTTTACAGATTGCTTTGAGTTGATTCTAAAATTAATTTGACCGCATTTATATGCCAATGCATTATTATGCGTAAGATTGCACGAGTCCTTCTAAACCGACAACGTTAACACCACTACCAACGGCTGCCATTTTCCATTCATTGTTGTGATTGTAAATTTCAGCCATGACCATTCCGGTCATTCCTTGATACTCAGAACCAGAGAGATTGTATTTTGCAAGCTCTTTATTATTAGCTGTATTAACTAAACGCACAAAGGCATTTTTTACTTGTGTAAAGTCTTGCTTACGCTCGATACAATCGTAAATATTAACCGTGAAAACAAGTTTGCTAATATCATTAGGTATGCGAGATAAGTCTACAATAACTTGCTCATCATCACCATCTCCAGCACCCGTAAGATTATCGCCTAGATGGGTAATGGCGCCAGATTTATGAGATAAATTACCAAAGTAAATAACATTAGCTGCATCTCTGATTTTGCCATTGCTATCTAAACAAATTACTGAGGCATCTAAATCACAATCATTAGTTTTACTGAAAGCCCCAAATATACCACCACCAGCACGCTTTGCGACATCCCAACCCAGACCACACATGATTTTTGTTAGTCCAGGCGCCTCTTTAGAGAGAGATATGCGTTGCCCTTTTTGTAAATTGATTGCCATGTAGATTACTTTCTAAAATTCATTTAGGGTTGGCTCTGATTTTTGTACCTTATTAATATTGATTACTTTTGGTGTAGATAAATTACTATTGTCTATTTTTGTAATCACACACCATTTACCAATTTCTTCAGATATTAATGGTACTTCTATATGGTCTCCAGCATCGGTTTTGACGGTAACTTTGCCGTCATATTTCGCAAAACTATCACCCGCTGATAAAAAACCGAGAAATCGAAAGATATTTGTAGCAATTAGCACATAGTCTACATGAGATAAAGTTGCTATTTTAATATTTTCTTGATTGTTACCAGGTGTATTACCAACACCAGCATCTTTATCTAATAAGATACAAGGCGCTTGATTCAAACTACCTTTATTTATATATGAAACATGCCCAAATGTTCCATTCTTCAATTTGTAAAAGGCATGAAGGTCTAAATCAACAGATTTTGTCCAACTTAGTTTGATATCAACATTGGTAAATTTTTTAGAGAGTTCTATGGAATCTCCCTTTTTTTTGAGAATAATCATATTTGTATGAAACTAGCTATATCTGTCTAGTAAAGCTTGTAAGCCACCTTGATATCCTGCTCCTACAGCGTTGAGGCGCCACTCACCATCTTTACGATAAATTTCAGCCATAATTAACAGGCACAAACAAAAATTAATTAGCGACAGCCAATTACTTTCGAGTTGATTACTAGATAACGAGCAGTTCAATTCAACAATTGCTGGGTGTGGCTAACTATGTCACTTATCTTAGTAATCTAAAATTAACAGTGTAATCAGTAATAATACTTAAAAGTACAACTTTAAGTATTCTTACAAAGGCGGAAATTAAATTTTTTAAAAGTATTATAAGCGAGTGTAGCGAAAAATCTTGGTTAAATCTGAGTTCTTTAAGATGCTAACCTTGAGAAAACTCTGTTTATGTAACGAGCGCATGGCATCATTCTTCATGATAAGGATTCTCCCATACAGCCCCTATTTTTAAGCTAAATTTGGGGAATTAATAAAGAGGAAAATAGATATCTTTTGTAAAGGTGCTGAGTGTATGGTGGGCAGTGCCCACCTTACTAGTTAGATGTAAGTGGTTCAGAAGAAAGTTGGTTAAAGGCGCCGATAGTACGAGGCAGATTTATACTAAGGGCCAATATAATAGTTAGCATGTATGATACAAGACCAAGCCATAATACATGATTATTATGGGAATGCCAAGCGGTAAATGCTAGAGGAAGGAAACCTAAGAAGAAGGCAATTAAAACAGCGTTGCGTAAAGTGGCGCCTTCTTTCAAGCCAATGAAATATCCTTCTAACATAAAAGCAATAGATGTAAACCCTAATAAAGGCAGTAACCAAATAGTGTAAGTATTAATGTGTTGGCTAACTTCGGTGTGATTTGTTAATAGTCCAAATATTTTATCAGGGAATATTACCGATACAATTGCAATTACAAAAGCTATTAACAAACTAGTCATTACAGAAACAGTCAACAAAGGTAATAGCTTTTGTGTATCGCCTTTGCCTTTGAAGTTACCAGTTAATGTTTGAGCCGTCATTCCTACACCTTGAATGGTAAACTGGCTCAATAAAGCGATTTGGAGAATCAAACCATTTTCTGCTAAAACACTTGTTCCCATTGCTGCACTTATATTAGTAAAAATTGCATAAGCAGAAATCAAAGTCAAGAAACGAATCAAAATATTACTCTTGAGTACGACTGTATCTTTAAGTGCGGCCCAATCAAAAACTTCTTTTACAGCATTTGGTAATATCTGCCATTGAATAGTAAAGCATAAACAAATCAAAGCAGTTATCAACGCTAAATACTGACTCGCTGCTGTCGCAAGTCCGGCGCCCATACTTTCCCAACCGAACTTATTAATCATTAAATAATCTAGGGCAACATTCGAGCCATTACCAATAATAGACATAAACAGCACAATGCCATTCATCTCACGTCCCAAAAACCAACCAATGAGAACAAAATTTAGTAAAACAGCAGGCGCCCCCCAAATGCGCGCGCAAAAATAATCAACTCCCGACGCTTCAATTTCTGGAGAACCGCTCAAAATAGCAAAACCCAACTTTTGTAAAGGATATTGCAGTAATACAATAAGCACACCTATTGTCAACGCTACCAAACCGCTTCGCAAAAGAGCAAGTAACACACCCTTCGAGTCATCAAGCCCTACAGCTTGGGCAGTTAGTGCGTTAGTGCTAGTACGGAGAAACTTCAATACGCGGTAAAGATAGTCAAACAAGATAGTAGCTAGAACCACTCCAGCCAAGTGACGAATATCAGCCAAGTGTCCCAAAAAGGCAATATCAACAATACCAGCTAGCGGTACCATCATATTCGACAGTGCGCTAACGCTGGCAAGCCGATAAAAACGAGGCAAAAAACTATACTGTACTGGGAGCGTAAACGCCATATCATCAAAAGCCTCAAAAATAGGACTTAGTTTAAATTTCTTTAACATTAAACCCTTTTCGCCTAACTTTCTAGCAACTACTGAACTTTTGATCCTCAGTTTGAAGTTAACAGTGTTAAATGTAATTTAAAATACATTTTAACTACATGTGCTATATATTACTTTAATATCTTGAGTGTTAGAAGAATATTGGGACGGGCAGGGATGCCCGTTCCACAAGAGAAGAGATTTAATCAAAAATTTTTTAGCAGCGTCTTAGTTGTGTCATTGTTACTACCATTTCATCTACAGCTTGGCGTAAAACTCTGGCGGGTTGTTCGGTTTGGTTTACTATTACGCTGAATACTAAGGGTTCGTAGTTGACTGTGGTTATATAGCCAGACAGGGAAACAACACCTCCTACCGTTCCAGTTTTTGCTACAACTATACCTTCTGCGGGTGTACCGCGAAATCTGTTTTTGAGAGTGCCTGTTCTACCTGCTATAGGTAATGACGCGCGGAATATTGATGCAGTCGGCGCCTTTGCCATTCCTTGTAATACTTGTACTAATGCTTCGGGACTAATTAAGTTTTTACGCGATAAACCTGAACCATCAACGATGAAGTAACTTGTGGGGTTAACTCGAAGTTGCGTTAAGGTTGTTTTGAGAACCTCTAACCCTAAAGCTGATGTAGTTTGTCCTGGTTTTCGAGTTTGTCTAACAGCTAATGTATTCAATAAAGACTCTGCATATAAATTATTACTGTCTACATTTGTTTTTGCTGCTAACTCTCCTAAAGTCGGTGACTGAATAGCTGCAACTTCGGTAGTTGTGGCGCCAGTTGCTTCTACTGCTGTTTCATTTAAAGTAATACCTTCCGAAGCCAAAGCTGTACGAAACCGACGCAAAAAGAAGAAATTAGGGTCAACGACTGGTAATGTTACAGCAAATGGGCTAGCATTGGCTGCAAGTTGTCCTTGAATTCTTAGTACATTCCCTGATAAGTCGCGCGTTACACTCAAATCTGTTGGTTGGTCGTTTGCTGCTGTTGCAGACAAGTTAAGTAGTCGCCATATCCTTGCCTCGTTTGGCTCTGCCCAATTAATTTGTAATGGTCTACCTACAGCTTGCGGTGCCAACCTAATAGTAAATGCATTTTCATTCACTACAAAACTACCAAAAGCGGCGCCGTAGTCTGACTGTATATCTTCCCATTGCCAGCTAGGTACTACAACATCACCCTGAACAAAACTATCATCAGCAATTAATTTATTAATTCTAGTAATACCTTTAGCTTTAAGTTGTTTTGCCAACGCAGTTAACTGTGTATCAGTAATACTTGGGTCTCCTCTACCCACAACTCGCAATACTCCATTCGCTTCTTGGTAAACTGAAGTGCGAATTCTAAAATTGGCGCCTAACTGTTGTAAAGCTGCTGCGGTAGTTAGTAATTTAGTATTAGAAGCCGGAGTAAATAATTTGTTCGCATCACGGTTATATAACGTTTGCCCATTCAAATTTTGCACTAATAAACCCCACCGCACCCTATTGAATAATGGACGGTTGATAACAGTATCAAGATTAGATGCAAGTTGCGCTGGACAAATAGTTCTAGGGGTTGGAGTTGGAGTTGGTGTTTGCGCTTGGGCAACAGGAACAGTATTTAATTGGGCGCCGAGTAATAATAGAAAGACAGTACGAACACAAGAAGCCATAAAAATTACTTAAGAATAAAATATATTTAACAATCAGTAAAACAACGCAGACGCACAAAGTCGCCCCAATGTTTCTTTTGGGACATTGAATGGCGCCTTAAGTCTACTGGTTATATTTATCACGAAAACCCTAAAATGAGAACATTTTCGTGTATTTACGAAAAATCACGCTCGGTAGTAACGCACTATCAACAATTTATAAATGCTAATTGAGTCTTGGTATTATAGTTCTACACTTACATGAGGATACATCTCATGTCTTCGGAAGGAACACCCAAGGGCAATAGAGCTCAGAATAAGCAATTCACGGATGCTATTCGTGAAATTGAAAAACTTATAGGGCGAAAACTTTCCAAACGTGAGGTTCGTCGTTTACACGATGCGATCAGTGGTCAGGATTATGGTTATCATGGAATTATAGAAGAAGGTCTAAAAGAGTTTGATAACTAAAATGATGGTGTATAAAAATGAACATTAATGAAGTCAAGTCAAGAATTAGTTTATTGTTGGGACAAAAAGCCTGGGGTGTCTCCTTGGGGGTTGGTAGTTTTCTGACTTTGGAGTTTGGTCAACCATTGTTAAATACTAATGGACATCAACAGGTTCATGGGGAATGGCATTTGTGGATTTATAATTGTGTATGGCGCCTAGAACAAGCAGGCAAAGTTTTAGCGGCTTCTGAAGATGAGCGAAGTAAAATAGAGTCAGCAATTGTGCGTTTAGAAGGGTTGTCGTTGCAGTCAATTGATATACAGCCTCCTATTTGGGATACGGTCTTTACCTTTGAAAATGAAGTTATATTAAGACTATTTTCAATTTATTCTGAAGATTATGAGCATTGGATGCTCTATACACCAGATGGAAATGTCCTTTCTCTTGGTCCAGGTAGTAATTGGTCTTATGATAATGAAGCTATACCTGCTTAATATTTAGGTTTATCAATTAATCGCTCGTTAAAGTAGAGTATGTGAGTATGTGAGGCACCTAAATTTATGAGTTCAGATGAGTTATTAAACCAAAATTTGCAACAAAAACACCAAATATTAAATAGTAACGATAAAGTAAGCAAAGCAAAACAGCAAAGTGAAGAATCAGAATCTTCTTCCAATCTTACAGAAGAGTTAAACGCCGTATATGCAGAAGAAGATAGTTATCTTGACCCGTTCCTTGTTAGTTTACAGGCTCTAATTCTACCAAAAGAAACATGGTAACAAGTATAACTTATATCTAGCACCCTACGTATAAATCAGTAATTTAAAATAAACATGTTTCTAATGTTGCTGATTAATTTAGTTGATTTTAATGAACAGTAGCTCTTAGCCTACAGGTTTTAACCCTAGGCGGGTATGAGTATAATCAGAGAATTGGTAAATAAAATTACATTTATAAATCTAGGTGCAAGATATAAGATAATTACCACAGAGGCGCAGAGGGCACAGAGATGTATACTCCACCTCTCTGTGTACTCCGTGTCTCTGTGGTAAAAAATTATGCTACATTTACCATTACTTGACCATCAACTACTTTAGTTGGAAACGCGCGAACGCTGATTGCTTCGTTATCTAAACATTGACCTGTAATTAAATTGAAGTTTTGTTTGTAGATGGGAGAAGCAACTTTTGGAACACCGTTACGGTCGCCAATAATTCCTCTAGATAAAACGTATGCTTTACTAAAGGGGTCGTAGTTGCAAATAGCATAAATTTCTTCGGTGTTTCCTATTCGGAATATCGCTATTTGTTTGCCTTTAAGTAATGCACATACTCCTGTATTCGGAATGATTTGTTCAAGAGAACAAACGGTTATCCATTGCGTTGTTTGTTGGTTTGATGCAGTTTGAAGCATAGGTTTACATATTGAGTATTGTTGATAAGATTGATCCCCCCCAACCCCCCCTTGATAAGGGGGGGCTAAAAAAATTATTTCTTGTTCCCCCCTTATTAAGGGGGGTTAGGGGGGATTAAATTAATACTGTTCTTTCTTCTTGACTGGCAGGGCGCCGTTGTTCTCTTTCTTCGACGTATACTAAATTGGGGTCAGTATCGTCGGTGTTAATAAAGTGACGGAAGCGTGCGATTTTTGCGGGGTCTTCAATAGTTGCTTTCCATTCACAAGCATAAGTTTCTACATGATGCGCCATTTCTGCTTCAAGTTCGGCACATATTCCCAAAGAGTCTTCGATAACTACTTCTTTGAGATATTCAATACCACCTTCTAACTTATTGAACCAAGTCGCAGTACGTTCTAAACGGTTAGCTGTACGAATATAGAACATTAAGAAACGGTCTATATATTTAATTAAAGTTTCGTCGTCTAAGTCTGCTGCTAAAAGTTGAGCATGTTGTGGTTTCATACCACCGTTACCACATACATAAAGGTTCCAACCGTTTTCTGTGGCAATAACTCCAAAGTCTTTACTTTGTGCTTCTGCACATTCACGTGTACATCCAGAAACAGCACTCTTTAATTTGTGCGGCGCCCGCAATCCGCGATATCTTAATTCTAATTTAATCGACATCCCTACAGAATCTTGGACACCAAATCTACACCAAGTACTACCAACACAAGATTTTACGGTTCGTAATGCTTTACCATAAGCATGACCCGATTCAAAACCAGCATCTACTAAACGCTTCCAAATGTGGGGTAACTGGTCTACTCTGGCGCCGAACATATCTATACGCTGGGCACCTGTTATTTTGGTATATAATCCAAAATCTTTGGCTATTTGACCAATAGTGATTAAACCATCTGGTGTAATTTCTCCTCCTGGTATGCGAGGTATTACTGAATAAGAACCATCTTTTTGAATATTGGCAAGAAAAGCATCGTTAGTATCTTGCAGTCCCGTGTGAGGTGGGTTGAGAATATAATCATTCCAAGCGGAAGCTAAAATTGACGCAACGGCAGGTTTACAAATTTCGCATCCTTTACCTTTACCGTGGTTGTGTAATAATTCATCGAATGTGATAATTTTTTGACTACGAACAAGGTGATATAACTCTTGTCTAGAATATGCAAAGTGTTCGCACAAATGATTTTTTACTTCGACACCAGCTTTCTTTAATTCATCTTTAAGTAAATCTGTCACCAAAGGAACACATCCACCGCATCCTGTACCAGCTTGGGTGCATTGCTTAACGGCGCCTATATCCATTAATTTTTGGTCGCGTATCGCACTGCAAATGGCGCCTTTACTAACGTTATTACACGAACAAATCTGGGCAGTATCAGGTAAACTCTCTACGCCAAATGAAGCTTTGCTAGCTGTACGCTGTGGCAATATTAAATCTTCAGGGTGCTGTGGTAGAGGTATTTGGTTCTGCACCATTTGATGTAGCATTCCATATGCAGAGCCATCACCAACTAAAATTCCACCTAGTAAATAAGTACTTTCCGAATTAATAACTAGCTTTTTATAAGTTCCCTCAACTGCGTTTTGAATAACTATTTCTTTTGAACCGGGTGTCTTCGCAAACGCATCACCAAACGAAGCTACATCTACACCTAGTAACTTTAACTTGGTTGACATGTCGGCGCCTGTGAAGAAGTTTTCACTGAAGTGAAAATCACGCAAATGGTCTGCTGCAACTTCCGCCATCTTATAACCAGGCGCCACTAAACCGTAAATTCTATTTTGGTGAAGCGCGCATTCACCAATAGCGTAAATATCATTATCAGAAGTTTGACAAAAATCATTAATAACAATTCCGCCACGTTCACCAAGTTGCAACTCACAACTTTTCGCTAACTCATCGCGCGGACGAATACCTGCTGAAAACACAATCATGTCAGTTTGCAACTCAGAACCATCGGCAAACAGCATTTTGTGAACTTTACCTTGTTCGCTGACAATTTCTGTAGTAGATTTGCTCGTATGAATGCTCACTCCCAAATCTTCAATGCGTTTTCGTAATACACTTCCACCACCATCATCAACCTGAACAGGCATCAAACGCGGCATAAATTCCACGACATGGGTTTGAACTCCAAGATTTTTTAAAGCATTCGCACACTCTAAACCGAGTAACCCACCACCAACAACTACCCCAACTTTGCAGTTTTTACCGTAGTTTGCAATTGCCTCTAAATCTTCAATAGTCCGATAAACGAACGTTCCTTCAGTATTCTGTCCTTTAATAGGAGGTACAAATGGATATGAACCAGTAGCGATAACTAATTTGTCGTAAGTTAAACTAACACCGTTCTGAGAAACAACTTGTTTATTCGCACGGTCTATAGAAACAACCTTGTCACCAATGTAAATCTTGACATTATTATCTTGATAAAAACCAGGTTCAACCAAAGTCAGGTCTGCTGCACTTTTACCAGAAAAAAAGCTGCTGAGGTTAACCCGGTCATAAGCAACGCGCGGTTCTTCGCAAAAAGTAATTAAATTCCAATTTGCACTGGCGCCATCATTAGACTCTATCATCCGTTCCAAAAACCTGTGACCGACCATGCCATTGCCAATCACAACTAAATTCTTACCCATACAGGAATTTACCTACGCTCTTGTTCGCTCCTACGTTAAGCGTAAAAAATTAGAAGCTTTAAATCGTAGCGTTTGATACCGAATCTTATTCTTAATCCGGATTATGCATGTGGACGATTCTATTTACACATCTACCAAAAGTTATATAATGAAATATTAATTTTTGTAACGAATCACGTAGGATAGGCGTCTCGCCTGTCCTACATATATACGGATAGGCAAGATGCCTATCCTACGGGGATTGAATTCATTTGCCGTGTAATATTTAAAAAAATATAATCACGTTTGTAGCATTGCGGCGCCTGGGTGAGCGAAGGTTATTAAAATAGGAGATAATATAAGCGCAGGACGGCGCCGAGGATTTCATGTTAAATGACTTGACAGTACAAAACTATCGCTGCTTCAAGGATTTACACATCAAGGATTTTGCGAGAGTAAATCTGCTGGTTGGCATGAATAACAGTGGAAAAACCAGCTTGCTAGAAGCTATATATTTATTAGTTAATCAAGATGATATTAACCGCTCTTTAATTGAATTACTTCAAAATCGCGCTGAGACTGATAAACTTCCTGGTCTTAGTGGAGATGGGAATCAATATCAATTATCTCAGTATTTAAGCGAGGAAGTTCGTAATTTATTTTACGGTTTTCAATCACATGGTAATCAAGATATCTTAATTAAGTCATCAAATCCCGATTTATCATTGAGTATACATAAGATAAATAATAAACATATATTTAATCAAGATGCGTTTGAAATTATTTGTTCCGACGGTTCTAATGCTCCAATTAAAATTAATCTACTAGCTGATGGAACAGTTGTTAAACACGATAATTTGCCTCTGCTGCCAAAGAAGCCAAGTTTATTATTGGCAAGCAGTAATCTAAATTATCAAAAATTATCTGAGCTATGGAACAGTATTTTACTTACACCGAAAGAAAATAAAGTTGTTTCAGCGCTGCAAATTTTAGAACCAGCAGTGAGAAGGGTTGGATTTACTAGTTACCCAAATTATCATTCCAGCATTCTTCTTAAACTAGATACTTATCCTCAGCCAATACCATTAATTAGTATGGGTGAAGGAATGCGCCGTATTCTGGCTATAGCAATGGCATCAGTAACCGTAGAAAATGGTTTTTTACTAGTAGATGAAATCGAAACAGGTCTACATTATGAAGCTCAAAGCGAGATGTGGCACTTTATCCTTGAAATTGCTCAAGAGCTTGATATTCAAGTATTTGCAACTACTCATAGCTGGGACTGTATAGCATCTTTTCAGGAAGCATTAGCTCAATTAGAAGATGATTCCATTGGAAAATTATTTCGTTTAAGCCGTCAACATGAAAATATACGAGCTGTTGAATATAACAGCAATGAGTTATCAGTTGCTGTCCGGCAAAGTATAGAGGTGCGTTAATGCCAAAAGCTTCAAAGCCACCCAAAATAAAACCTCAACAATTGCTAGTTGAAGGGAAAAACGACCGTCATGTAATTTGGGCTTTATGTGAAAAGCATCAATTACCAGAAACTTTTTCTGTGGAAGTGCCTAGCGAAGAAGATTTTGGACAAGGCATTGAGGCTGTTTTAGCTGAAATACCAATTCGTCTGAAGCAAGAAAACTTTCGTACTTTAGGTATTGTAATTGATGCAGACCAAGATTTGGCAGCACGATGGCAGTCAGTATCTTCCCGTTTAAATGCGAAGGGTTATCAAAATATTCCGAAAGCACCACCATTAGACGGTTGGGTTTATACAGAAAGAGAAGCAACAAATTTACCAAAAGTAGGAGTTTGGCTAATGCCAGATAACCAACTACCTGGTATGTTAGAAAATTTTGTTGCTCGACTAATTTCAGAAGATGATGGACTACTTACAAAAGCTGAGTTATTTTTACACGACGTTGAACAGGCTGGTCTAAACCGTTACACTTTAATTCATAACCCCAAGGCTTTGATTCATACTTGGCTTGCTTGTCAGCAAACACCTGGAATGCCTATGGGACAAGCTATAACTTCACAAATATTAAGTTATAATTCGCCCCTAGCATTAGTTTTTGTTGAGTGGTTACGGCGCCTATTTTATTGAACCTAAAATATGAATTATTGAGCATCTTTATTGATTTGCCAATTTCTGTTGCATTATTTGCTTTGCAACTTCGTAATCCTGATTAATCAAATAGCAGAAATGATAGTAAGAAGCTAGATAAAAATTACAGCCAAATTTTTCATAACGGTCAGCAACAGCCAAAAAACCATATCTTGCACCCCATTCATCTGTAAACCAATCTTCGTGAAAAGAGTCATGCAAATATAACGTTATTGTTTTTTCATCATTACTAGGAATCAAGCGAATTAATGCAATATTGGGATGATGGGAACGGCTAACTGGTAAAAGTACGTCAAAACCATTAAAATTGATAAAATCAGCTAAATCATCTTCAGTCATCTCAGAATATGAAGGGCGTTCTTCGGGTAAAGCAATAAAATGTTGCCAACGCATCCAAAATTCATGCTTGGCATCAAATCCAGGGTCAATATCCAACCGCCAATTGTCTTCTTGAGAAATGTCGTCAATTACTTGCTTTGGTAACTCTGCTAATTTCATTTTTTAATTACCTCAACAAATATCAATATTTTAACAAATTTTTAGATAACGTATTTAAAATAGAAGAGAATAAAGGAGCAGCACTTGCATGGGTAGATTAAAAGGACAGTTTCAGGCATTGCTAGGGCAGACGGTCACTTCGCTTGCTAGAGTAGCGTTAGCGCAAAACAATAAACTGTCATCCCTAACGGACACCCTTTTATTTACGTGCAGCAATAGTAAAAAGTTTGAATTGCTAGTTAAGCAAGATACAGTAAATGACTTAAAACAAGGCAAAGGTAGAGTTGTTTTTACTTCCTCAGAAGGTCAGCAAAAATCTTGGATAAAAGATAAATCAAGCAGCATCTACACTTATCATTTTCTTGAAGCTCTACAAGGTGCTGCTAATAAACCAGGTGATACAGAAGTCCGAGTTTCTAACTTAATGAATTATTTAGGAAAAGCAGTACCTGAAAGCGCGCGTCAATTGTACAGTGCAGAGCAAATTCCTCACTTTGACATAGACGCAGGAGATTTTGTAATTGCCAAGCTGCGGGGTGGTAAAGGTTTACCCAGTAAAGGATGGGAAGAAGTGAAGCCTGAAGCATCGCAAAAAATTAATAAAATTGCCGATGTCATAAATCAACATGGAAAATTTATCACTAACATCAATGAAGCCAGAGATTTTCACATTGGTGATGTTTACAACAAGTAATTTTGATACATCATTACGTATATAGTAATTCTAAATTATTCGTAAAATCCGTGCGTTGTAGAGACGCGAAATTTCGCGTCTCTACATGTACAGACTATATTACAGCGGATTTAATGTTCATGCGGTACACGTAGAGACGCGATTAATCGCGTCTCTACAAGATTTTGGATAATATTGATGTTCCTCATATACCTGAAATGTGCTGTATGTGTTTGGCAACTTTGAACTTAACCATTTAGCTACAATCAAACCAAACCTCAATCAGTCTTAGTATTTTATGACTCTCAAAGAACTAGAAAATCAAATTCTCGCATTACCTGCAACCGAAAAAGCAGCAATTATCCAAAGCCTAACTCAAAGCATCGAAATTGGCGCCAAGGGTATAACGAAAACTCCTGGCGTTTGCGGTGGAGAAGCTTGTATTGCTGGAACTCGTATAGCTGTCTGGCTATTGGTTGAAGCGCGTCGTCTTGGTATCAGCGAAGCTGAACTATTACAAGACTATCCTCATATTAGTGCAGGTGATTTAGTTAATGCTTGGGCGTATGCGGATGCCTACCCAGAAGAAATAGAAGCAGTTATCCACGCCAATGAGGTTGCTTAAGTTAATGGCGCGTTTATATAGTGATGAGCAGTTTCCAAGGAGAGTAAGCGAACTGCTCCGGACAATGGGACATGATGTTTTAACAGTACAGGAAGCTGGAAACGCTAATTTAGGCATTCCTGATGAGGAGAAAGATGAAGGTGTTAATAACCTGATTGTCATTAGTAGTACTAATAATAAGGCTGTTGATAATGTCATAGAAAAGCTAGATAAATGGTTAGCGGATAAATCTTTAAAACATGATTTTATTTGTTTATCAGATGAAAACCGTTCCTCAAGTTACGGCTCAACAGGCACAAGCAGCAGTTAATTTGTTTATCAGCGATTATATAGGCGACCGCTTTACTGCTGACCAAGCTCAACTCTCGGTTACAGATGAGGTATGGCAAGTTCCTATAATTTTAACTTACCCGATGATTGGTTCGTTAGGGCAAGTGGGAGAAGTATTGGTCAGCACTTCATCAGTAGCAATTCTCTCTCACACACCTTTCGATGAAATAAAGCGGACAGGACTTAAGCTCTACGAAGTAAACCGGGATGCAATCCAAAATCATTTTTCATAAACAGGAAACACCTTATTCTTGTGTCCCTGCTTGCCTACGAATGGTGCTTTCTGCGTTTAGAGTCGGTTGTATACAACGTACATTTGTATGGTGGGCACTGCCCACCTTACTACTTACTACTTAACTCCCAGAATTAATGATATGAACCACTACTTATACATGCGATGATTGTTGTTGCGCTTGCTCCCGATATCGTCACAGTATATGACCCACTTCAAGGAGAGCGAACTTTACCTCGTTCAACGTTTGATACTGCTTGGGCATTGATGCACAACTTGACAATCTTAGTGCAAAACTGATGATTATGTATATAAAAGAGCTTGAGTTAACAGTGTACTGTTACATACTTGTAATAAAATCTACCTGTTTTACAGCTTTCAATTAACTAGGGGTTTCATATGAATACATTTTTGTCAAGTCTGGCAGTTATTCTCTCGACTTTAGCTTTGATATGTAGCGGTTTTGCTGCTTACCAAGTTTACACGTTTCAGCAAACACTAAGTTCTAAAGAAGCAGTAAGTAATACCACTGTCCCAATTCCTAGCACTCCAACTCAGGCGCCAAGTCCGGTAGAAACCCTAGCACCTTCACCCCAAAAGACGACACCATCTTCTAATACGGCTACTCAGAATATTAAACCTGGTGAGTTTGTTCAACCAGCTTTTGGTAATAAAGGAAGAGTAGAATTACTTTCTGTGAAGCGAATTAAAGACCCTGAAACGGGAAACCGTGATGTTGTAAACGTGCAAATGCGGATTCGTCGTACTGCACCAGAAAATGCTGCTCAAGGAACTGACATTATATCAGTTAGTGGTACAACAGCACGTAATCCTGACACAAGCGAAACTTACAAAGGAGTTAATGCAAGTCGATCAACTGGCACCGTTTCTTTATTCCAACTGCGTCCTAATTCTTCTGCTGACGCTTACGTTTGGTTGCGAGTCCCAGATGGTGTTAATAACTTAGATATATTTGTTCCAGATACAGCAGCATTTAAGAATGTGCCAATTGCAAATTAAAGCAACAAGGTCATTTAGATTCCCGACTCTTAAAAAAATCGAGAATCTAAAGTAAATCTAAATTTTTGTTACATAGCTGATTCTGCATTTTGAGTGCTGGAAAATATGCCAATAACACTTTGTGATTTTATCCGAAGCGCTTGTTTTTTGTATCTCCATTCATGTTCATAACAATGAAGATACATAGAATTCAAGCTATTTTTATACAAAAAGCAATATTTTATATATAGCAGGCGCCGTATTCAAAAAGGTTTCTCTCTGTGTAGAGACGCGCTCAATCGCGTCTCTACTGTGTATCTGTGGTAAAGATATATACTCAATATAAGAACATCAGCTACTAACTGTAAGTTTTTATCTCAAGTCGTCATCTGAATCAGTAAACAAAGACTTTAAATCTCTGTAACCGCTAACAACATGTAGAATTTCGATTCCATTATCATTAATTCGGTAGAGAATAATATAACCATCTAAAGGTACACCTCGCAAGTAATTTTTGATATCAGCATAACTGCGTCCCATATTGGGAAAATTAGCCAAATATCTACATTTTTTATTAAATTCATCAATAAAACGCTCTCCAGCATCAACGTTACGAATAGTAAAATAATCAATAATTTCCTCTAAGTCTTGATTTGCTTGTGGAGAAATAGTGTGCTGTTTCATGCTTGATTTTCTTTGGCTTTACGTAGTTTCTCTCGCAGCCGCGCAACTACAACTTCCCCATCAATGCCTTCACCTCTATCTAACTGTTCGGCAGCAACTTCTACTTTCTGACGAGCTTCTTCAACCCAATTTTGATAACCTTTTTCCCACTCATCTAATAGCTTTAATGCTTTACTAACAACTTCTTCGGCATTTCCATATTTACCTCTGGCAATTTGTATTTGAATCAATTGCTCATCTTCAGGTTTAAGTTGGATGTTCATAATTTTTGGAGAGCCAGGTTTTCCTATATTATGACGCTTTATATTTATGGTATCGACTAAAAATTTCCAAAAATTAAGTAAATCATCTTGTGGGATGGGCTTTAAGAATGCCCTGTCACATATTGTAGGGCGGGCAAGGATGCCCGCTCCACAAGAGTTAATTACAATTTTGTGCCGCACTCTGGACAGAAGTTGTTGCTAGGTATATTCTTGGCGCCGCAGTTGCTACAAAATACGGGCTGAATATCTACCTTCGGCGCCGCTTTTGGTAAACCAACCATTTGTGAGTTGCTCTTTCCTGGTCCTACCATTGGGTAACAGTTTTCGTCTTTGGTAACGCGAACGTCCATTACAACAGGGCCTGGGTGCGCGAGCATTTCGGCAATGGCATCTTTTAATTCTTCAGGCTTGTTTACTACCATGCCTTTGATGCCATATGCTTGGCACAGCAATATAATATCGGGCATTCCTACTTCCATGTTACTAGAAGAGTAGCGCTCACCGTAGAATGCTTGTTGCCATTGACGCACCATTCCTTGCCAACCGTTATTTAAAATAATGGTCTTGACAGCTAAGTTGTATTGTGATAATGTGCCAAGCTCTTGTAAACACATTTGGAAGCTGGCATCACCACTTATACAAATAACATCTTCGTTAGGAAATGCTGCTTTGGCGCCCATTGCTGCAGGGACTCCAAAACCCATTGTTCCTAAACCAGCACTGGAAATCCAACGACGGGGACCGTTTTTAAGGAATTGCGCTGACCACATTTGATGCTGTCCAACGTCGGTTGTGTAGAAAGCATCGGGTGCTTGATTTGCTACTTCAATAATTACAGATTGTGGTGAGATACTATCTGCATATTGGGGAGCTGCTAAAGGATAATCTTCTTTCCATTTACTAATCAAGTTCAACCATTCTTGGGTTTGGTTGGGGGTGTTAGTAATACCTGATTCCTTGCAGCGTCTGAGTAATTCTTTTAAAACGGTGCGAACATCACCGACGATGGGAACTTCGGGAACGCGATTTTTACCAACTTCTGCTGGGTCGATGTCGATATGAATTACTTTCGCACGTGATGCAAACTCGTCAAGTTTACCAGTTACCCGGTCATCAAAACGGGCGCCGACGCAAATCAACAAATCGCAATCTGTAACAGCGAAGTTAGCATATGCTGTACCGTGCATTCCCAGCATACCCAATGATAACGGGTGATGCTCATCGAAGGCGCCGATACCCATCAATGTTGTAGTAACGGGAATATTGAATAATTCAGCTAGCTGTTTTACTTCTTCGTGCGAACTAGAAGAAATTGCACCACCACCTATATATAGTAGAGGGCGCCGGCTTTCACGAATTAGATGTATTGCTGCACTAATTTGACGAGGATTACCTTTTACTGTCGGACGATAACCTGGTAAATTCACATTACCTGGGTCAACAGGAGTGTAATCAAACTCTTCTAACGCTACATCCTTGGGAACGTCAATTAATACAGGCCCCGGTCTACCTGTACTAGCTATATAAAAAGCTTCCGCGACAATGCGCGCGATATCAGCAGTATCACGAATAATATACGAATGTTTTACTATTGGTAGCGTAATTCCATATATATCAGTTTCCTGAAATGCATCGGTACCAATTGCCGGACGTGATACCTGTCCAGTTACTACTACCATTGGAATGGAATCCATGTACGCCGTTGCAATACCTGTTACTAGGTTTGTGGCGCCGGGACCCGAAGTGCCAAAACACACTCCGACTTTACCTGTAGCACGAGCATAACCATCCGCAGCATGAGCGGCGCCTTGTTCGTGTCTAACTAAAATATGCTTTATAGTACTTCCAGACGCTTCGACTTTGTACAAATCGTCGTAAATTGGTAGAATTGCACCACCGGGATAACCAAAAATATAATCAACATTGTGGCGTTGCAAACTGTCAAGAAGTGCAAAACCGCCAGATACTCGTTGCGGTTTGACTACTTTAGAAATCTTAACAACGCTTGACTCTTGCTGTTCAACAGACTGGGGTTGGCTGATTGGGGTACGCGCGCGCACTGACTAAACCTCACGATTCGGGCTAAATTAGTTTAATTTTTTGTATCTAACTTATCATTTTAATATCATTTAACTAATAAGTCAGTCTTATTTGTCATGAGTTGGTGGGAATTTGGCAACGGATGTAACGGATGTAACGGATGTAACGGATAGTGACCGCTTCTTGTAAAACAGCCCTCTTGTGGAACAGGCGTCTCGCCTGTCCTATTAAACACATATAATGTCTTTATATTTACCACAGAGTCACAGAGAGAAAATAACCACATAAGGAGCGAGGATTTCCCGCTTTCTTAGGCACAAAGGGCACAAAGTAAGAATTATTGAGATATGACACACGCGCACTCTGACGCTAACTCCAATTAAAAATTACGGTAAAATTGATAAAATAGAGCTATGATTTTTTACGCTTAAATCGAATCCTAATGCTAACAGTTGATGCGAACAATACATCGGTAACTATAAATGAACTACTTAACCAAGTTGAAAATGGTGAAGAAGTAGTTATTATCCGTCATGGTCAACCCATTGCTCGGTTGTCCCCAATGTCAAATACACCTCGTCGCCCATTAACATCCAAAGCAGCACTAAGAGCTGCTCAACCTCAAACATCTACTAGCAGTATAGAAATTCTCCAAACCTTACGCCAAGAGGCAAGATATTGATTTACTTAGACACAAGCTTTTTGGCACCGAGTTTGGGGTCGGGGTTAGTCAACTCCCATGTTTCAATCCCTATTAGGGAGTAAGAGAAATTGTAATGTTGGAAGATTTGATTCAGGAATTGCTCGATAAATGTTTCAATCCCTATTAGGGAGTAAGAGAAATTGTAATATTTAATCTTGACCTTACAAAGGGTGTTGTGCTGGAAGGGGTTTCAATCCCTATTAGGGAGTAAGAGAAATTGTAATAGTTTTGTGTTTCCACCACAGAGTGCAGTTATAATGTTTCAATCCCTATTAGGGAGTAAGAGAAATTGTAATCCGCTGGTGCAACGTCAATCCCTTTACTTACCGCAATTGCGTTTCAATCCCTATTAGGGAGTAAGAGAAATTGTAATATTCACGGAATGTTTCAGTGATTTTATTAATCATAGTTTCAATCCCTATTAGGGAGTAAGAGAAATTGTAATAATTTTGCCTTTGGTAGTGAATCAATCGCCGAAGCGTTTCAATCCCTATTAGGGAGTAAGAGAAATTGTAATGTGTAATTGGTCGATGGGTTTTCACTAGCTCTTATGTTTCAATCCCTATTAGGGAGTAAGAGAAATTGTAATCAGCCAAAGAATGAAGGTATAGCAGCTTGGTACAGAAGTTTCAATCCCTATTAGGGAGTAAGAGAAATTGTAATCGGGCAGTAATACATCCAAACCCGCTTTATTTTTATTGTTTCAATCCCTATTAGGGAGTAAGAGAAATTGTAATGTATATTTTTCAAAAGAACAAAGAGAATGTACAGAACAAGTTTCAATCCCTATTAGGGAGTAAGAGAAATTGTAATTCCTATTTCTCTACTAAAATCTATACTAATATAGGGTGTTTCAATCCCTATTAGGGAGTAAGAGAAATTGTAATGTAGAGGCGCATTTAAAGAGAAGTTACCTCTACGTGTTTCAATCCCTATTAGGGAGTAAGAGAAATTGTAATACATAGTGTACTAGGGATAGGTGAGTTACCAATAGTTTCAATCCCTATTAGGGAGTAAGAGAAATTGTAATAGCAGGTGCCTGAAAGGCTTATTATATCTAGTTTTCAAGGTGCAGTTGCGCGGATGGGTAAATTTTAGCATGAATAACGTTGGTTGTGTAGAGTCAAAATTGCTGAAACTCTTTCTGGGTAAGGTGCGCGGATGGTTTTTGAATAGCAGTGACGCAAACGCTTGTGGGGGCTTGGATTCAGCCATTATCTTTAAATCCTGTTTTTCCACACCTACCCCTCCGCGCATGATACCAAGTTCAGTATCCAAAATACTTAGGGAATTTAGTACTACTGTTTTTTGTTTTTAACTATATATATAGTAAATTACTGAACGGGCAAGGATGCCCATTCCACAAGATAGTTTTTTTAGTTAAGGTTCTTATCAGGTAGCACAGTTACAAATAATTACTAGTTATAACTCTTTTGCCAAAATGACTTTATGTAGAAATTCAACCGCACTTAGTCGTTGTTGATATGGGGGGTCAATTTTTGAGTCAACCAACCAACCCTGCACAGCTTGGGGATTTTCCCACATTTGTAAATGCTCTACAGCAGGGTCTGCGTAAAAGTTGTATTGACCGGAACCTAAAACTAAAGAACTCCAGTGAGTAAAATAATCATGACTCATTCGGTAAATAGGAAAATCACCAAGTAGAGGGACTCCCCATCCATCTATAGCTATAAATGCTTCGACTTTACCAGATTGTAGCTGCCATAGATGTGCTGCTGCAATGGCGCCAACTACACCAGCACTGAAACCAATAAATGTAACTGGATCGAGATTACTTTTTAACCGATGACGCAAAAACTCAAAAATATGGAGTCCTGACAAAGGTAAAATTCCATCCGCTGGAACAGTCAGTAAATTTACGTAATTATTCCCAACCAAACCATCTGTAATTTTGTCATATAAACACGTAACAAACTTTTCAGTTAAAGCTGGATTATTTATTCCTGGACAAATTATAATAGTCAATTTTTGTCTCCAATTTAGTGCAAAAAAACTATTTAGTAAGGTGGGCAGTGCCCACCCTACACATCACGTGATGTGGCAATACCTGATTTGACATCTATCATTGGAGCGAAGGAAAGGAAAATCTAAAGGCATATCTATCGAATTGTTACTAAAGATGTATTACCTGTGCCATCCCCCTGGATAGGATTATATTATGTAGGTAAATAAAAGAATACGGTCATCACACCGATTCTTTACACAGGTCGCATTGAGGAAACGATAGTGGTAGCAACACCCGACAAGTTACAGCATACCCATGAGCATCTACCCAAAGAACAGCGATTAGCTGTATTACTTATGGGTTATGGAGAAGTTGAGAGCTACGAAGATTTTGCGAATTATAATGAACAAGCTTTAAATTTACTAACAGCGAAATTTGCCCCAGTGCCTACTTGGATTTATCCACCTTTGGCTAAACTCTTAGCTATGTTTGACCTACATGAATGGGGACACCAGCACCATAATTTTATTTCACCTCATAACGCCATATTTGAACAGCAACGTGCAGGTATAGAAAAGCACTTACAATCTCATTGGGGTAGTGGCGTCCAAGTCTTTAAAGCGTTTAACTTTTGCGCTCCTTTTTTACCCAATCAAGTTTTAGCCGAAATCAAAAGTCAAGGATTTGACAAAATTCTCATTTACCCTTTACTGGTAGTTGATTCAATTTTTACCAGTGGTATTGCAATTGAACAAGTTAACAAAGCTTTAGCTGAACTTACAAATACCCAAGAAGAACATTGGGTAAAAGGTTTACGTTATATTCCTTCGTTTTATAACGAACCTGAATATATTGATTTAATGGCGCGCTTAGTCGAAGATAAAATTCACTCCGATTTAAGTACAGCTTACTTACCTTCAGAAATTGGCATTGTGTTGATGAACCACGGTTGTCCTCATAAAGCCAAAGGTTTTACTTCTGGAATTACCGAAAGTCAAATACTGTACGATTTAGTTCGCGATAAGTTAATCAACCGTTACCCACTAATATCTGTTGGTTGGCTCAACCACGATACACCTTTGATTGATTGGACACAACCTAGTGCTGACCAAGCTGCTAAAAACTTGATTCAACTCGGCGCCAAAGCTATAGTATTTATGCCTATTGGGTTTGCAACCGAAAACCACGAAACATTATTAGATGTTCACCATATCATCCACGCATTGGAGAAAAAGCACAAGAATGTAAATTATATCCAAATGCCTTGTGTAAATGATAATGATGACTTCTTAGCAATGGTCGCACATTGGGCAGATAAAAATATTGGTGAGTTACTAGCAACCGAAGCTGTAAGCGTAAACCCTCAACTAGCAGCACATCACCATCACCATCACCATCATTAATTGTGCAATTGTAGAATTGTAGAATTGTGACACAGGCATCCTTGCCTGTGAATTGGGTTAAGTTTTAGGCAAATATTATTGATAAAAAACCCGTAGTCCTTAGACGGCGCCGTGAACCTAAGTATTACATAATTCTATGTATCGGTTATATAGATACATACTTTCATGGCTTGAGGATTTGTGACTGTAGAATAAGTTATCGATATTACGCTCTGACAAAGCGCGTAAATAAGGCAAGTCTTCAAAAAGCGTTAAGCAAGAAGCGAAGTGTAAAAGTACTTTCATTAATGGTTTTATCCACCACTGTAAGTCCCCATATATATCAATAAAAAAGTAATGCTCGTTTTGTGTCAATGGTAAGACGTTGAATAATACAACCATACGCTTTTGGTTGTAAACTGGAATGCTCAGTTCCACAGTATAAGGGTTGTGCAGTATTAAATCAACTTCTACGTTTTTAGAACGCCACATCCTTAATGCGTTTATTGGTGAGTCTAAACTTGTTTGAAACTTTATAATTCCACCTTGGCTTGTTGCCTGTACGTGAGTTACGCTACTTATCTTCAGGTTATTAAGGCTAAAATTATGAATTGTTTCTAAATGCTTTAAATTAAGTAAGTGATATATCTGACATAAATAAGGATACGGCAAAATATACTCTTGGCTAATTATATGCGATGAACGTAAACTCACAGGCGCCTGATTAGTTTCTGGCTGTAAATACAACCACGTCATTAAAAGTAAACAAATAATTAATGTTTGAAAAATCTCTTTACTACTAAAGTACGCACCATCTGATACTGCTATCATTCTTTCTGCTATAGCAAATAACCAAGCTGTAACACCTAGTAACCAAACTCCATACCTGAGTTGATTAATAAATAGTACTGTCTCGTCGTGTTTACGCTCCCTTTGTAACTTATTCATAAAGTGTTATTAAATTTTTCTAAGAAATCCAAAAAACCCGGTTTCTTTAGTTTCTGGTTTCTCTTAAACTATTAAATTGTCGCTGATTATTTGAAGCAATTGCAAGTCAAAAAGTATACAATTACATCTACGTTAATCTACTCACGATTTTTAATTACTCCCTTCCTGCTGGAAGACTACCTATAAATCTTCCCTCTTCGTTTGCGTTCTTAGCGTATGCTTTTATACATAAATGAGGGGATATTACCCTGCCATGACTTTAGAGAAAAATAATTATTATTGCTGAAAGAGACCTGCGAAAGGAGTGGAGCTTTAAAGAAAGTGCTGTTTTTACCCAGCATAAATACTGATAGTGGAGGATGTAAGAATACGCTGACTAAAATATATTTGTACTTAACTTACTTATATGCTGTAAGCGTATGAATGTTGTTAATACATTACTCTCTGTAATGAAGGCAAGTGTTTCATACTATAAACGGCTAAGAACTGTCATTAGTCGCGAAGCGCTCTGGCAGAGCATTTGCCGCAGGCTAAAATTTCTAAGATGCTTCACTACACTACGTTTCGCGACTCATGACAAAGTTTATATTCCACCCGTTTGCAGTATATATACAACATTAAAAACGTTGTATTGCATACGATAGTAAAACTAACATGAGGTAAACTAGTGATTTATAACTAAAACATTTTCTGGCTGCATAGCAATATAGTTATATCTATTTGTTCGTTTTATCTGTTTGAACTGCATGTAAATCCTACACACATACATCTACTAATGACTCAAGATTCTCAACCGAAACTTTTAAACATGGTCGAAATGCCTATTAACTGGCAGTTTCAAGACGACAACGCGCGAATAAACTGCTTGAGTCAATTTGCTGTTGCCCATGAAAGTTCATTTGAGTTTGCCGAAGCACTTAAGTACCATCGGCAGATTTTAGAAATTGCTGTACAGCTAGACGATAAAAGTCAGCAAGAAGTTTCTTTATATAACACAGCAAATTGCTTTCGTCAGTTAAGTAAGTTTAATGAGTCAATTAATTATTTTTCACGTTTGATACAAATAACACGTGAGACGGGAAATCGCGTACTCCAAATCGCAGGATTTTGGGGAGAAGGTACAAGCTACCAAAACCTGGGTCATTATCAAAAAGCAATTGAGTGCTTCCGACTTCAGCTAGCTATCGCTTGCGAAATGAGTGAACGCAACTGGGAAAAAAGCGCGCTTTCGTCTCTAGCTAACGCTTATCAGTTTTTGGGAGATTTTCACAAGTCTTTAGAATATGAGCAAAAAGCTCTCTCTATCGCACGTCAGCTAAAAGACGCTAAGGGTATTGGTGATTCACTCGTTAACCTTGGTAGTGTTTACCTTCAACTGCGTGCTTGGGAAATGGCCATTGGTTTTTGCTCTGAAGCACACGCTATCGCTCACGAGAACGATAATAAAGATTTAATGATGGTTAGTCTTCATAGTCTGGGACAAGCTTATAAAGGGCAAAACTTGTATGTGAAAGCTTCATCTTTTTTAATAAAAGCACTATCTATTTCTTGCTCAATTGGTGAAAAGCGTGTTAGAAGCGCCATTTTACAGGCATTGAGCGATGTTTGCAGTCAAACTAGTCAGTTTGAGCAAGCAATTCAATACAATTTAGAATCTTTAGATATTAGTCGTGAAATTGGCAATCGATATGGTGAGGCTGCTGCTTTATCTCGAATTGCCATTACATACCAAAATCTAGGTGATACAAATAAAGCTTTAACTTATTATCAGCAGTCGCTTTCTATTTTAGAGCAAATCGGCGCCAAGCAAAGTCAACAGCAACTATTTTTTAATATTGGTACTATATATTACCGCGAACGCATGTACGCAAAAGCTATAGGTTTTTTACGCACTGCGTCAATTCTTGCCGAGGAACTCAAAATTAATGCAGAAAAGGGCAAAGTTGAGTTTGTACTTGGCGCCGTTTTCCAAAAACTGCGTCAACATCGTGATGCAATTCATCACTACCGTCAAGCATACCAAATTTATAAAGACTTAGGCGACGAAACACAAGCCGAACATATTTTACAAACCATGTATAAATTAGGTGCCGAACCAGCTTAATTTACATGTTAGTAACATGTTATTAAACTTGTGGCTTTATTAGGGTGTATTTATTACTCTATTCTCATAAACGATTATAAAAATGTGGAACGGGTATTACTGCGTTGCAATAATACTTTTAAATTTTAATGTATGCTGCTACAGTTTTAAGCATGTTTCATTAATGTAGTAGGTGATACGATTTTTATGACTCATATAAAATTTTGTAAAAGCTGCCAAACTGGCAACAGTGAATGGTCAGATTTGTTATTGATTGACTAACCAGGCACTTTTATTAATGTCTTTACTATTAATGTATCTACGCACGCAATTTCCTCTTGTGAGATGCGACCTCAAAACACGCACCACAGAGCGCTTGTTAATTAATGAAATTTAGCCGTCATCTTAAAATTCACGATTAAATTCGCACAAACGTCGTTCTGATACGGCGCCTTAAAATTAAAGGGGCAGTCAGGAAAGCAAAAAGTAGGTTTATAATGAATTGACGGTTTATTAACTACAGTAATATTTACGATAGTCACGCTACTTACACATGATAGGTCAGTTACTCGCAGGGCATTACAGGGTTATTAAAGTGTTGGGTGAGGGAGGATTTGGACAGACCTATATTGTTGAGGATATTCATCTAACCGGTCATCCGCAGTGTGTCCTCAAGCATCTCAAACCTTCATGTACCGACCCCCAAGTTTTAGAAACATCGAGGAAATTATTTCAACGTGAAGCTTCTTGTCTTCAGGAGTTGGGAACTTTTGACCAAATACCTCGATTGCTAGCTTTTTTTGAAGAGAATCAAGAATTTTACCTAATTCTTGAGTTAATTATTGGCCACACTCTTAGTCATGAATTAATTCCTGGGGTCATGTGGACTGAGGGGCAAGTGTTGTCTATGCTTATTGAAGTATTAAATATTCTTGAAGTAGTCCACTCCCAAGGTGTGATACATCGCGATATCAAGCCTGATAATATTATTCGTCGTGCATCAGATCAAAAATTAGTTTTGATTGATTTTGGCGCCATTAAGCAAATACGTTCAACAGCAGTGGCATCACATCAACAGCGAGTAACTATAACTGTAGGGACTCCTGGCTATATGCCTTCCGAGCAAATTCGACGTTTACCGCGTCCTAGTAGTGATATTTATGCTCTAGGAATGATGGGAATTCAAGCATTAACAGGAGTGAATCCCCGCTCTTTACAAGACGACCCAAACACAGGAGAAACTTTATGGCAACATTTAGTCCCTGTCACACCTGGTTTAGCTGCAGTTTTAGACAAAATGACTCGTTATCACTTCAAAGACCGTTACCAAACGGTACAAGAAGTAAAAGATGCACTTCAAGAGTTACGAAACCTTGTTGAGGCGCCAACTGTTACAATAAAGGCGCCTTCTTCCACTCCACAAACTCATGATTTGCATGAGTTAACGCTCTCGTGGTATGAAAATGGAGAACTAAGAAGTTGTACGATTGAAGAAAATCGCGAAAGTAAAAATCAAGGTAGAATTCGGATTGGACGCGACCCCCAATTATGTGATGTCGTTATACCCGATGTTTCTGTATCTGGGTTGCACGCTGAAATATTTTTCAACACAGTAAAGCAAAAATTTTACCTGCGAAATTTACGCCAGCAAAACCCCCCAATTGTCGATGGGAACTTGCTACTAGCAGGCGAAATGCCATTAGCGAATAAAAGTAACATCCGTTTAGGTAGGCAACAGTTGAAAGTAAGCGCGATTGCTGTCAAGCAAGTCCCAAACTCTGAACCAGTTAGACCTTCAAATATAGATATTGCACAAATAACACAAACAACTCAAACAACTAATAATGTTATTTATAATACACCAGAAGTATCGAGTCAACCAGTATCAGAACCAATAACCAAAACAGCACCACCGCAAAAACTTGTTTACTCGCACCGCAGTGGAGTTTCGGCATCTAACCCAGCAGTTATTTCAGCACCAAAGCGAAAACCCTTGATATTAGGAATGAGTATGGCTGCTGCTATTAGTACAGTTGGTGGTTTAGTCTTTCTTCAAACAGGTAGTGCAGGCAAAAATTATTCTGAGCAGAGTTTTATTTCACAGCAACCGAAGCTCTGTAGAGTCATTACTCCTACAGGAGGTAATTATGCCGCCAAACTTCGTCCCGAACCGCAAACTGAAGTTGGCGCCATCAAGCAATTAAATCCTGGCGAAAAAGTCTTATTTATGAAGGTAAAAGGCGATTTCGTTCAAGTTAGATTAGCTGATGGTACTCAAGGGTGGGTATTTATCGACCAAATGCAGCGCTGCGACACAATACATGGTAAAAGTTGATACTCGTAGAGACGCGAGGAACATCGCGCCTCTCCTATAATCACGTCTCCCCAATAAAAAAACAATTTTTTGAAATATTTTTTGAAATATTTTTTGAAATTTTATTCGGTTACACAGTATGATTTTTCCTTGAGTCCACCAACTCAGTAATCATGCAAAAAATTCTTTGTTTTACTACAGCGCTGTCTTGTAGCCTACTCGCACTTGTAAGTGGATGTTCCTCTAACTCGGACTCTAATGCATCTTCAGCATTAAATGGTGTTGTCAATGCAGTGGCGCCAATAAAAAAACCAATACCCTTAATAGTAGCACCAGAAAACCCTGACCCAGCGACAACTGCAAAAGTTGAGCAATATCTAAAATCCATAGCACCACTGGGTTCTAATCAACAAACGCATGGAGTTTGGATGCAATCGGGTGATAAGCTTTTAGCAAATCATCAAGGAACCGTCCCAATTACTGCTGCTTCTATATCTAAAGTAGCCACAACACTGGTAACATTAAAGACTTTTGGCCCCGACCATGTATTTGTAACCCAAATTGGTACAAATGGAACAATTGAAAACGGTGTTTTAAAGGGTGACTTAATAGTTCAAGGGGGTCAAGACCCGTTTTTTGTTTGGGAAGAAGCTATTGATGTAGGTAATACCCTTAACCAAATGGGTATTAAGCGCGTAACTGGTAATTTGGTACTTGTCGATAAGTTCTATATGAACTTTAGTCGTAGTTCAGATACAGTCGGAAGATTATTTCAAACAGCTTTAAACAGTCGTCTTTGGAATCGTCAGGTTAACAATATATACGCAACGCTACCAGCAGGTACAGCAAAACCGCAAGTAATAATCAACGGTAAAGTCAAAACAGATGCAGCAGTACCTCCAAACTTCAAATTATTAGTACGTCATAACTCTTATCCCGTTGCTGAATTGCTCAAAAAAATGAACAATTATAGCAACAACGCAATGGCTGATATGCTTGCTGATGCAGTAGGAGGCGCCTCAGTAGTATCACAAAAAGCGTCAGAAGCAGCAGAAGTACCACAAAACGAAATTTATCTTATCAACGGTTCCGGCTTAACCTACGAAAATAAAATATCACCACGTGCAGCAGTAGGAATGTTCCGAGCCATAGAAAAACATCTTCAACAATACAACATGACAGTTGCCGATGTATTTACAATTACAGGACAAGATAAAGGAGTATTAGAACAGCGAAAAATTCCCAAATTCTCTGTAGTCAAATCAGGTAGTTTGGATACCGTCAGTGCCTTAGTTGGAGCATTACCAACACAAAACCAAGGCACAGTATGGTTTGCAATAATGAACAAAAGCGGAGACTTAGTTAAATACCGCAAAGAGCAAGACACATTTCTTACCAAAAAAACAACAGAATGGGGAGTAGCTACAGCCTCACCAACCGAACTTTTGCCAAGTCCATCACGTCAAGGTAAAATATCCAGCAGCGAAATAATCACCGTCCAAAAACCATAATCTTGTAGCACAGGCATCCCTGCCTGTGCAGTGAATATAATTTTTTAACCACAAAGACACAAAGGTAATATCAACAGGTCATGAAACGAGGCGCCTATAATTATTATTCAATAATGCAAATTCCGCATGAAAATAAGGCAGTTGCTCGATTCGTGAGCTAAACTGGAAAAAAACTGCTGGAGGACGGACTGCAACCGCCCTCGATAGCAGAGGAACGCTAATGTGTAAGTTATCATGATGTTTCTGGAAAAATCTTCCGGGTAAATCCTGAAGTATTTGACAAAGATATCAGTACGTTTCAGTAGTTTTACCGTGGTAATGAAAACGGTAATAGTATTACTTTTTTAGGTATCCTCGATATTATATTTTAGATATACGTATGTTCTAACCTAATTTATCTACGATACATTGGGCGATACGTTGTGCGGCGCCTGCTCTACCCATTCGTCGCAAACCATTTTCAGCAATTACGTGCAATTTGTCGGGGTAAGCGAAGAAGTGTTGCACTTGTTTACCAATATCAGCAGCTTGTTCGACTAAAATTACTGAATCTCCTAAAAGCCGACTTTGGGCTTCGGCGAATCCTTTTGTAAATTGTGGACCCTTACCTGGTATTGTAAATGCTGGTTTACCTAACCCAATAAATTGTTCTGTTGCTGTTCCTGCCATTGCTATTGCCATATCAGCCATATGCAAGCAGTCGTTATAAGCGTTTTGTGTTAAGACGAAGTATGCATTTTTTTGTTTGAATGTCAAGGCTTTATTATCAGAAAATTTGAAAGGTAGTTCTTCTAATGATATTTGGCGCCAACCCTGTGAAATCAAAGTATTAGAGAAAATATTACAATCGAGACTCGGAGTAATGGCACCTAATAGTACTAAGCTTCTAGAAGTATGTGTGGCTACATCTGTAGCACGCATTTTTTCTAATAACGAAGATACACCAATCATGATTTGCTCCCAGTTTGCATATGCTTCGGGAGCGCGCGAACCAGGCAATAATGTCACAACCAAGGGACGAATTATCTCTTTGTGTTCTGCGTCAATACTGTAAGTACGGTATGTAGGGAATGACGGTTCTAGTCCGTCCATCATTGGGTTACCTGTGTCAAATGCCCTTACACCCATTTTTTGTAAAATCTCTGTTGTTAATGAATCTCTAGGAAACACTGCTTTACAACGGCGCCGCGTCATTAACCAGCGTTCCCAAGGATGATAAATTGAACCTGAAAAGTTTTCCCAGTAGGCGCCTTTATTGTTTCTCTTTAATAATTTAACTTCATCGCGCACGTAATATTCAGACTTTGCAGTTCCTATAAATGCATAATTGACACCGCTAAAGAATCCAAACAGTAGCGGAACAATATCACCCACTGCCAAAATAGCGCTTTTTTTGCCTGAAGCGTTTTGTGCTTTCACCCATTGCTTCATAGTTTTAATTTGATTCAGCGTTAACTGTACCAAACCACCCTTGACATCGCGTACCAACTGCTTCGAGTCCATATACACAAACCCACCACTAGGCATTGCTTGTACAGCACCAATAAACTCTATATCAAATTTTTTATATGCATGTCCTTCCCCGACCAACGGGAATATGGAAATTTGCGGCGAATCTTCTAACTGTAGTAGTTCTTGTACAACCTTACCCGCGATTATATCCTCGCCGTGACCGTTGCTCAATACCAGTAACTGTAGCTGTGAACTCATATTTTTATAATCACTTAAGAAAAAAGGGAGTAAAAGTGGTGTATGTATTGGAACATTTAGCACTACTTAACTGTCTAATTAAGTTAAGAGGAAAAATGGGGAAAACAAGCATTTCTTCGGTGCTGGAAGTTAGTAGTGTCCCCATTGCTTTACCTCGCTACAACTAACTCCCAGTTAAATCAGGCAAATTTTATGCGAGTTTATAAGACTGCGATTTTAACACTCGCCAGTGTTTCTGCTGGCAATTTTTCTAACCAAGCAATTGCTGCTCCTACTAACCCAAAGGCGCCTGCAACCACAAATAATAATGTAGTAGTGCCAACAATAGAAAGTACTTTGTCGGCAGTACCAGAGACTATTGCTCAACCAGAAACCAATGATTCCCCACAATTCTCCCAGAATACTGCCAGTGTGCAAAGTCGTATTAATAACAATTCGACTGTAGTTATTAAAACTCAGCCAGCTACAAATACAGTAAATACAGTAAAAGTACCCATCCCTATTCCTGTTCCCTCAATACAAGCAACTCAAACAAAAGCACCCGTCCCTATTCCTGTTCCTTCAATACAAGCAACTCAACCAAAAGCACCCGTTCCTATTTCTGTTCCTTCAGTCAGAACTATTGCAAAACCTGCACCCACTGTAAAACCCACTGTAAAACCACCTATACAAGCACCTATACAAGCACCTATATCAGAAGACCCAAACCTAGTAGTGCCAGCAGTTGATTTACAAATAGTCGGCGCCAGTCAAGAATTACAAGATATTATTCGTCAAACTATTAAAACTAAAGTTGGGGGAGACACAAGTATTGCTCAAACCCAAAAAGATGTTACAGCAATATTAAATACACAATTATTTAGCAGCGCACGTGTAAATAGTACAAGTACACCAACTGGATTAAGAGTTGTGTACCAAGTACAGCCTTTGATTGTACGGTCTATACAGTTATCTGGCGCCAAAGCTTTAACATATCAAGTTGCGCTCGAACAATTCAAAGAACAACTTAATAAAGATATTAGTCCATCAGCTTTAAAACAAACGGTACAAAAACTTAATCAATGGTACAAAGATAATAACTATAGTCTTGCGCGTGTTATCTCAATTCAACCCGACCGACAAGGTATATTAACAGTCAATGTTGGCGAAGGGGTAGTAAGTGACATCAAGTTTAAGTTTGTAAATGACGAGGGTGAAACAGTTGACAGTAAGGGTAAACCCGTAACTGGACGTACAAAAACTGACTTCATTGCTAAACAATTAAAGTTAAAGTCGGGTGACGTATTTAAAGATGATATTGTCCGTCAAGACGTAATGCGTTTATATGGAATGGGTTTATTTGAAAGCGTAAATGTCACACTCGATGGTGATGCAAACAAAACCGATGTAGTTTATTTAGTCAAAGAAATAAGTGCCCGTTCGATAAATTTGGGGGGTAGCTATAACGCTGACCAAGGTATTCTGGGCACACTCAACTACCAAGACCGGAACGTTGGTGGTATAAATGATACTTTAAGTGCAAATGTTCAAGTCGGGCGCCGTGATTTGCTGTTCGATAGCACTTTTAACAGTCCTTACCGTGAAACTGAACCCAACCGCATTGGTTACACTATCAACGCTTTTCGTAAAAATGGACTTTCAGACATTTTAAATGGTGATGTTAAGTTAGCGAATGGTGACAGAATCCGTGAGAGCAAAGTTGGTGGTAGCGTCAGCTTTCAACGTCCTATTGATGATTGGAATACTTCATTAGGGTTTAACTACGAACGTGTTAGTATACGCGACCGTGATGGCAAAATTACCCCTAAAGACGAACTCGGTAATTCGTTAACTCGAAGTGGAACGGGTATTGATGACTTAGCGACTGTTTCATTGACAGCTATAAAAGACCGTCGCGACAATCCTCTCAACCCTACCAACGGTTCTATTATCAAATTCAGCACCGAACAATCTGTTCCTCTGGGTAACGGTAATATCTCAATGAACAAGCTTCAAGCTACTTACAGCCAATTCGTACCTGTCCAACTTTATAAAAGTCAGCAACCTCAAGTTTTCGCCGTTAATCTCCAAGCAGGTACAGTATTAGGTAACTTACCTCCATATGAAGCATTTTCATTAGGTGGTCCAACCTCCGTGCGAGGATATGACGCTGGTAATGTTGGTAGTGGTCGTAGTTACGTATTAGCTTCTGCTGAATATCGTTTTCCAATTATCCAAGCTTTAGGTGGTGTACTTTTTGCTGATTATGCTTCTGATTTAGGTTCTGGAGATACTGTTGTTGGCAACCCTGCTGGAGTACGTGGTAAACCTGGAAGTGGATTTGGTTATGGCGCCGGTGTTCGATTTGATTCTCCTTTAGGGTTACTGCGCGCGGACTACGGTTTTAATGACCAAGGTGAAAGTCGGCTTCAAGTTGGAATTGGACAAAGGTTTTAAAAGCGAAGGGTTTCTTGCGTATAAAAACTGGTCAATTTACCTACCACATCTATAATTAAATAGATTTGATAATTAAGAGATACGCGGAGCGCCCAATTTATGACAGGTAAAGGACAAGGTTTTGGATTCGGTTTAGGTAAAATGAAGGAATTAGCTGATGCCTTTAAAAAAGCACAGCAAGTTCAAGAAGGCGCCAAGAAACTCCAAGAAGAGTTGGAAGCAATGTCCATTCAGGGCGAAGCTGGTGGTGGTATGGTTAAAGTAGTTGTTAGCGGCAACCAAGAACCCAAACGGGTTGAAATTTCTCCTGATGCTTTAAATGAAGGAGCAGATGTACTCTCTGACCTAGTTACTGCTGCGATGAAAGACGCTTACAATAAGTCCACAACAACAATGCGTGAGCGGATGGAAGAATTGACTAGTGGTCTGGAACTACCTGGATTTTAGTCTAATAATATACCCGACTAAAATAAGTCGGGTATACAATAATTGATTGCTCGCCATTTACCATCAACCATAAAAACGATCAATTTTCATGACATACAAGCTATTATTTGTCTGCCTTGGTAACATTTGCCGCTCTCCATCAGCAGAAAACATCATGAACCATTTAATTAATCAGAATGGTTTAAGTCATAGTATTGTGTGTGATTCTGCGGGCACCTCAAGTTACCATATTGGCAGCGCACCCGACCGTCGCATGAGCGCTGCTGCTTTTTCAAAATTAGGCTTTAAACTCCAAGGTCGAGCTAGACAGTTTTCTAAGTCTGATTTTGAAGACTTTGACTTGATTTTAGCTATGGATAAAGACAACTACGCTGATATTTTAGCCGTCGATACCGAATCAATATATCATCACAAAGTCAAATTAATGTGTGACTTCTGTTCACGACACACCCTTAAAGAAGTCCCCGACCCTTATTACGGTGGCGCCGAAGCATTTAACCAAGTCATTGATTTACTCGTTGATGCCTGTGAGGGTCTACTAAAACACGTAAACACCTACTAACTATATATTTTTCTCTATGATACAAAACGTATCTTTGTCGTTACATAACTTATTAATTTAATATTTTCTTTATAAATATGCTCAAAGAGAGTTATCAACTGATAATAGTGTCATAGTATGGAAATTAGGAGTACTATTCCTTTTCAACAGTGATAACTCATAGTGCTGATTATGTCGAATTTGTAAGTCGGGGTTTAGAGTCCATGCCCTTGACAATTCTAGTTGTGGATGATGATTTGGGCACTCGTTTATCTATCAGTGATTTTCTAGAACTATCTGGGTACTCGGTGATTGCTGCTGATGATGGCGAACAGGCTTTAACAATGGTAGAAAGCTACCACCCCGACCTGATAGTCACTGATATTGTAATGCCGCGAATGAATGGTTACGAACTCGTGCGTCGAGTGCGACAAAAACCAATGTTCCGTTTATTACCTGTAATATTGCTCACAGCACGGACTAAAACCCAAGAACGAATTTTGGGTTATCAATCTGGATGTGATTTGTACTTACCTAAACCATTTGAACTTGATGAGTTAGCTGCTGCGATTCGTAATTTATTAGAGCGTTCAAAAATTATTCAGTCTGAATATCGTATGCAGCATCATGAGGAGTTATACGATTCAAATCAACATACACAATTAGAAAAACCCCAAGAAAAGTACCAGTTATTTGAACCTTTAAGCAAGCGAGAACAACAAGTACTTCTGCTAATTAGCGAAGGACTTTCAAACGCGGAAATGGGCGATAAGATTCATCTTAGCCCCCGCACTATAGAAAAATATGTTAGTAGTTTATTTCGGAAAACGGGTACTAACAACCGTGCCCAACTTGTACGTTTTGCGATTAAACACGGACTAATAGAATAGTGCTGAGTAGAAAGTTCTGAGTGCTGAGTAAGAAGTGCTGAGTAGAAAGTTCTGAGTGCTGAGTAGGAACTGAGTTATTTTTTTATACTCAGCACTCATCACTCAGCACTCATCACTCAGCACTCATCACTCTTATGCCATTTGAAAATTGCCAATCATTTTAACTTCTGGTTCTAAAGCAATTGACCAATGTTCTTTAACATTGTGTTGGATGTGACGAATAAGATTAAAAATGTCACAAGCACTGGCGCCGCCACAGTTAATAATAAAGTTGGCGTGACGTGGTGCGACTTGTGCTTTACCAATTTGGTAGCCTTTTAAACCAGATTGCTCAATTAACCACCCTGCTGAATATGGTTTAGGATTGCGGAAAACGCTACCACAACTTGGTTTATCGTATGGCTGTGTATTTAAACGGTGTTCTTTATGGTGCTTTGTGGTGGCAGTAACTACTGCGGGGTCGGCGCCTGGTTGAAGTTGGAATGTTGCTTGAGTAACAATATTTTTGCCACCCTGAAGCTTGGATGTACGATAAGTGTAACCTAAATCTTCGCTCGTAAAAGTTCTAAGTGTACCGTCTTCACATAAAACTTCAGCACTAACAAAGATATCTGCGATACAACCGTTGTGGGCGCCTGCGTTCATAACAACTGCACCACCAACTGTTCCAGGAATACCTACAGCCCACTCAAATCCTTCAAAACCATGTTCTGCTGCTTGCCAAGCTAAACCAGGAATAGCTTCACCTGCGGCAACTGTAACTAAACCTGTTTCTTCTTCAAAATGACTATGACGCAAATGGCGAGTTCCAATTACTAAACCGGGAATACCACAGTCGCTAACTAACAAATTAGAACCAGCACCCAAAACTGTTACTGGAAGCGACTGTTCATAAGCATACCGAATACTAGCTTCAAGGGCAGTAATATCACGAGGTGCTACATACCATTCTGCTGGACCACCAACACGGTAAGATGTATATCCTGCCAGCGAAACTTTTGGTCTTACAACACAATCAGTTCCAGGTAAATAAATCACTTTATTATCAACTTGAGCCGTTTTTTTACTACTAGCAATAAGTTTCTCACTGTCGCAGATATATGTATCTGCTGAAAAGATTGTCATATTCACCTTCTTAGAAATTTTTTGGAAGCCAATAATACCGTAAATATACGGTTGATAATTTGTAAATAACGAGTACACCTGACCTTAGCTAGGTTAAAAAGCTACTACTAATAGGTAATGAGCCAGAGTAATTACAGAATTTCTACAGAATGTTTTCTGAAATTTTCTGGCATCAAAATTCTATTCAAATAGCTTACTCCCGCTTACGATGTTGCTTGTGCGGGCTGACGCATAGCGGTAATTAGTTCAGGAATTACAGAGTTTAGGTTTCCTGCTCCTAAAAATAGCGCTAAATCACCAGGGCGTAAAGATTTAAGCAAATACTCGTATACTGTGTCTAAGGTTGGCTGATAATCGACATGCGAGTTATGTTTACTGATTTCAAGAGCTAATTTTTCGCCACTGACTAGTCCTAAATTTGCTTCGCCTGCACTATATATATCAGTAATTACCGTTAAATCAGCGTGACCGAAGCTTTCAGCAAATTCATCTAAGAAGGTAAGTGTACGACTATAGCGATGTGGTTGGAAAATTGCTACTACTCTTTGTCCTGGACGTGCTTGTAAGCGTGCTGCTGCTAAAGTCGCCCGAATTTCGCTGGGGTGATGAGCATAATCATCTATAAAGGTGATACCATCTACTTCACCTCGGAATTCAAAACGGCGCCTAGCACCTTCAAACGTTGCTAACCCTTTGGCGATTTCACCAAATTCTAACCCTAATATTCTACCAACAGCTACTGCTGCTAAAGCATTACTAAGATTATGACGAGATAATAAACGTAAATTCAAAACACCTAAAGCTTTACCGCGTTCCCAAACTAACGCTCTTGAACCATCCGCGCGATAGTCTACATCTGTAACATAGTAATCGGCGCCTGTATCAGGAAAAAGGCTGTAAGTTACAGTTGGTTTTATACGGTCACGCACTGTTTCACAATCAATACAACCAACTAAAATTTCACAACTGTTAGTAAAAGTTTGGAAAGTATCAATTACTTGCTCTAAAGAATCGTAGTGGTCTGGGTGATCAAGTTCTATATTAGTAATAATACCTATATAAGGCGAATGTTTTACGAGTGAACCATCCGACTCATCTGCTTCTGCAACTAAATAGCGACTTTCTCCAAGTCGAGCGTTACCAGACCAAGCTTTGACTTCTCCACCTACTAAAATCGTTGGGTCAAGACTTGCTTCAAGTAACATGTAACCAATCATGCTACTAGTTGTAGTTTTGCCATGAGTTCCTGCAACTGCAATACTTTCATATTCAGAGATTAGCGCAGCAAGTACATCACTTCGATGGAAAATTGGGCAACCTTTCTCAATTGCTGCTTTGTATTCCAAATTGCTTGTGTTAATTGCCGTTGAGCATATTACTTGAGGTAGATGCTCATTACTTAAGCTAGATCCAGCGTTCTTGTCGTTTGGTTGAAAGAATTCAAGATTACTTGCTTCTTGCTTACTAAATATATGGGCGCCAATTGCTTCCAATTTATGGGTCATGTGATTAGGACGTAAGTCCGAACCCGACACAGGCAAATGACGTTTTGCCAGCACATAAGCAAGTGCAGACATTCCGATTCCGCCAATACCAATAAAATGGAAAGGTCTACCGCTAAAATCTACTGTTTTCTTCATTACAGAACTCCTCTTACACCACACCACACTAAAAGTACAAATATCACGGGTATCATAACAGGTATTTTACTCGTTACCTCGTAGGCGCACGATTCACAAAAGCGCAGTTGTGCATTAAACTATATCCTCCTTTACCGAAAGGTTTATTGAGAACGATTTTACATGGATTCTTCATGTTTTTCTCTAACTGAATTAATAATATGTTTATTCTGATATTTCCAACACTATCGGGAAACATACGACTGTAAATGCATTCTCAGACTATATGATTGATCAAAGTGAGAAGGCAATTCACGGACAATCAATAGTAACCGAAGTACCTGAAAACGACCATCCCTTAGTATTTAAAGCGTAGCTCTACATATGTATACTGGTTATAATTACCTTCATCCGCACTCTACACTTCGGCTTTTATACAGCAATAACTTATATAGCAATATAAGCATAGATAAAACTAGCTTAGTACCTCTATATTGTGTAGTAGCTGTTGATACCTCCTGACTCCAGCGTGTTAATACTTAGGGTGTTAAGACTTAGGACGCTCTGACTTTTTTAAGTGCAAACGAGTAAATACTCTTAATATTTACCTTATGAACCCGTGTTCCATTTGTCTGTTGACTCCAAGTGGTGAGAATATAACTTAGAATCATGCCAAGACGCAAGCAATTAATGCAACAACTACACGAATAAGTTAAAATGTTAAGCCTTATTTAAACCAATATACCTATGTACACCTTTAGATAGAGGTACGTCAAGTCAAAAGCGTTACAGAAACCACAGAAACCTGGTTTCTTTGTCATGAACTGTAATGAAAACAATAATTTTACGTAGAAACCAGGTTTCTATATCTTAGGAAACCAGGTTACTATATTTTTTTTTAAGATTTAACGCTTGATAGTTATAAATACTCCCCTTTGCGGTATGATTGTGGTCATAAGTAGCATTTTTTAGGCATAAATACAGAGGGCAAGACGCTGTGATTAGAGTTGCAATCAATGGTTTCGGTCGCATTGGACGAAACTTTGCGCGTTGTTGGGTAGGCAGAGAAAACAGCAACATCGAACTTGTTGCGATTAACGATACGTCTGACCCAAAAACGAACGCACACCTTCTCAGGTATGACACTATGCTTGGGAAATTAAGGGGTGCTGAAATTTCTGCTGATGACAACTCAATTATCATCAACGGAAAAACTGTCAAGTGTGTGTCAGACCGCAACCCAGAAAACTTGCCCTGGAAAGAATGGGGAATTGACCTTATTATCGAAGCGACAGGCGTATTCACGGCAAAAGAAGGCGCCATGAAGCACGTCAATGCAGGAGCTAAGAAGGTTTTAATTACTGCCCCAGGCAAAAACGAAGATGGTACATTTGTAATGGGCGTTAATCATCATGATTACGACCACAATAAGCATCACATTATTAGTAATGCTAGCTGTACCACAAACTGTCTGGCGCCAATAGCAAAAGTGTTGAACGAAAAATTCGGCATTATTAAAGGCACCATGACAACCACCCATAGTTATACAGGTGACCAACGCTTGCTTGATGCTTCACACCGCGACCTCAGAAGAGCGCGCGCTGCGGCTATGAATATTGTACCAACTTCAACTGGTGCGGCAAAAGCTGTAGCATTAGTATTGCCAGACTTGAAAGGAAAACTAAATGGTGTAGCACTACGTGTTCCTACACCTAATGTTTCGATGGTTGACTTTGTAGTTCAAGTCGAAAAGCGTACTATCACTGAGGAAGTGAACGAAGCTCTCAAACACGCTTCAGAAAACGATTTAAAAGGTATTCTCGCTTACAGCGACTTACCTTTAGTATCTTCTGACTACCAAGGTACCGATGAATCTTCCATTATTGACGCTAACCTCACACTCGTTATGGGTAGCGATATGGTAAAAGTCATGGCTTGGTACGATAACGAGTGGGGTTACAGCCAGCGTGTACTCGACTTAGCAGAATTAGTTGCTACTAAATGGCAATAATTAAGTTATCAGTGCTGAGTGCTGAGTGTTAATTCCTTACTCAGCACTCAGCACTTTCAACTATTGAAGTGTTGAAATCCCCGGTCAAGTGTAAGAACTTGGTCGGGTATTTCTTTTTTATCGTCATGAACTACTACATTTAAGTTAGATGTGATTGTTCCGATAATTGCTGCATTTTGACCAAATTCTTGAACTAATATTTCAGCTTCGAGATATGGTAAGCACAGTACTAATTCAAAATCTTCACCCCCGTATAATACGTATTCTAAAGTTTGTATAGGTGTAAGCCAATTTTGAAAAATTTTGGGCACGGGTACTTTTTGCCACTCTAAAACAGCGCCGACATTACTGGCACGACAAATTTGTAACACCGCATCCGCGAGTCCGTCACTACTATCCATTCCACTAATTTGGCTAAAGTTAATATCCTTACGTATAGGCAGAATATCAAGACGAGGTTGAGGACGTTGGTGAGCTTTTATTAAAGTTTGTTTATCAGCTTCGTCTATATTTTCTCCTCTTTCTGGGTGTAGTAATAGCTCTAAACCCGCACGCGAGGCGCCGTGAACACCTGTAACAATAATCGCATCACCGACTCTAGCAGTATTACGTCGAATAATATTTTGGGGATGTGCTTGTCCAAATGCAGTAATAGAAACAGTTGTAACAGGCGCCCGTACTAAATCACCACCGACTATCGAAGCATTATATTGTTGTAAGCACTCAGTCATTCCACAATACAAACGCTCTACCCAATTAACCTCGATATCACCCGGCAAAGCTAAACCAACAGTAATACCCAATGGAGAGGCGCCCATTGCCGCTAAATCTGATAAATTAGCAGCAACAGCACGCCAACCAACATCTTGGGGTGATGTAGTAATTTCACTGAAATGAACGTTATCAACTAATACATCAGTCGTAACAACTAAAGATTGTTCAGGTTCTGTAATTAATACAGCAGCATCATCCCCGATAACATTTGACGGGCAAAACCGCTGTAAAATTTTTAAAAGACCCTGTTCACCAATATCGCGTACTTTCATTTTTTAAACGTAAGGTGGGCACTGCCCACCATACCAGCTTTTGCTAAACTTTCTTAATTTTCAAACTTTGTAAATAAGCTTGAGGGTTATCGGGATCAAATTTAATACCATCAAAGAAAGTTTCGATACCGCGCGACGAAGTTTTAGGAATGTCAGCATCGGCAACACCTAAAGATTTAGCAACTTCTCGCCATAAATCTTCTCGGTTACACGTATTCACAATTTTTTTGACATCGGTATTTGCTGAAATTTTACCCCAACGAATATTCTCAGTCAGAAACCAGGTATCATGACTT